>Ga0187781_10002640_pt1 | contig 13574 bp, 8 predicted proteins | sample 0715_SJ02_MP02_2_FD_132447 | JGI IMG/M metagenome (GOLD analysis project Ga0187781, IMG submission 132447) | Tropical peat soil microbial communities from peatlands in Department of Meta, Colombia - 0715_SJ02_MP02_20_MG | ecosystem: Environmental > Terrestrial > Soil > Wetlands > Peat | place...
GACCTGAGACAGTTGAATTTTCTCTTGCAACGCTTCCGCGAGCTCTCTTCGGACGAGCGTTACACGCTGGTCCAGTTGATGACGATGAGTTCGGCGGATTTTCTGGACCAGTGGTTTGAAACGGACGTGTTGAAGGCCACCATGTCGGCGTCAGGAATTATCGGGACGTTTCTGGGGATTCGGTCGCCGGGCACGGCATACGTTTTGCTGCATCACTACATGGGCGAAATCGACGGTGCATTCCGGTCGTGGGGATTCAGCCGGGGAGGCACGGGAGGGATTTCCCTGTCGATCGCAGGAGCTGCGAAGGAAGCGGGCGTGGAGATTCGCACGCAAGCACCAGTCGAGAGGATCCTTGTGAAGAATGGGCGGGCGGCTGGCGTGGCGCTAAAATCGGGCGAAGAGATTTCCTGCAAGGTGGTGTCGTCGAGTGTCGATCCTCACCTGACCTTCGAAGTGTTTATGGATGCGAAGGACCTGCCGTCGGATTTTCTAGAGAGCGTGAAGCGGTACAAATTCCGAGGGTCATCGGGGAAAGTGAACCTGGCGTTAAGCGGGCTACCGAATTTCAAGGCGCTGCCGGGCGTGGGAGCGCATCTGCGTGGCGCGATCTCGATTTCGCCCGGAATGGAATACATGGAGCGTGCCTACGACGACGCAAAATATGGGCATTTCTCGAAGCGCCCGTACATCGATATGGTGATTCCCAGCCTGACCGATCCTTCTGTGGCGCCGCCGGGAAAGCATGTGCTGTCGTGCTTCGTTCAGTACGCGCCGTACAAGCTGGCCGAAGGCACATGGAATGATCAACGGGAAGCGTTTGGGAACAACGTGATCGATACGATTGCGGAGCACGCGCCGAATATCAAGGAGCTGATCATCGGCAAACAGGTGATTACACCGCTGGATCTGGAAGAGGAGTTCGGACTGACACAAGGAAATATCTTCCAGGGCGAACTTTCCTTGGAACAGCTTTTCTTTTTGCGCCCGGTCCCGGGCTGGGCGTATTACCGCACGCCGGTGCACAGCCTTTATATGTGCGGCTCGGCGACGCATCCTGGAGGGGGGATCATGGGAGCGAACGGAAGAATCGCCAGTCAGGTCATCTTGAAAGAGTGGAAGAAGGCGGCGAACTGACCATGCCGATTGGAGACAAGGTGTTGCTGGTTGGCGGCGGTCACAATGCGCTGATCACCGCCTACTACCTGGCGAAAGGCGGCTTCAAGCCGGTAGTGCTGGAGCGCCGCTCGATGGTGGGCGGGGGAGCAGTGACGGAGGAGTTTTATCCAGGATTTCGCGCGTCTACGCTGGCGCACACGCTAGGGCCGTTGCGGGCGGACGTTGCCCGCGAGATGAAGCTCGAGCAATTCAATCTGCAACTCTTCCGGCCTGATCCTCGCGTGTTTGCGCCGTCCCCGGACGGGCAAGGGCTGCTGTTCTATGACGACGCACAGAAGACGGCGGGAGCGATTTCACACATTTCGGCGAAAGACGGCGCGCGGTATGCGGATTTCGCGAAAGAACTGGAAAAAATCGCCGGCGTCTTCGGCCAGATTGCAGCGATTGCGCCGCCCGGAATCGAAAAACCTTCGCCGGAGGATTTTTGGAATTTGCTGATCACGGGGCGTGGCATCCGCCACCTGGGAAAGAAAGGAATGCTGGACCTGCTCCGCTGGGGGCCGATGGCAGTGGCGGATTTCGTGGGGGAGTTTTTCGAAACGGAGTTGCTGCGGGCAGTAATCGCAGCGCGCGGCATTTTCGGAGCGAACCTCGGGCCGTGGTCAGCAGGCTCGACGGCTGTACTGCTGCTGCGCGCGGCAGGCGATCCGCATCCGGTGGGAACCGCGATGTTCCCGCGGGGCGGCCTGGGTGAGTTTTCGCGCGCGCTGGCCGACGCGGCCAAGCAGGCGGGCGCGGAAATTCGCACGGACGCAGAAGTGGCGGAGATCCGCACGAAGGAGGGGGCGGTTTCGGGCGTGGTGTTGTCGAATGGGGAAGAGTTCGCGTGTGGTGCGGTGGTCTCCGGGGTGGACCCGAAAAGGACGTTCTTCCATTTACTTGAGCCGGCCGTGCTGGACCCGGTGTTTGCGATGCGGATCAAGAATTTCCGCGCGCGGGGAAATGTGGCGAAGGTGCACCTGGCGCTGGGCGATCTGCCGACGTTTCCGTCGCTTGCGAATGCCGTTGGGCCGGACGGTTTCGAACAGGCGCTCTCTGGGCGCATTCATATCGGGCACGGGATTGACTACCTGGAGAAAGCGTTTGACGCGACGAAGTACGGCGAAATTTCCACGGCCCCGTATCTGGATGTGACAATTCCGACGCTGCTCGATCCTTCGCTGGCGCCACCAGGGAAGCACGTGCTTTCGGCGTACTTCCAGTTTGCCCCGTATCAATTAAAAACCGGCAGGTGGGAGAAACGGCGCGGGGAACTGGCGAACATCGTGATCAAGACACTGGGGGCGTACTCGCCGAATCTGGCGAACCTGGTGGAAGCGGCACACGTGATAACACCGGCGGACCTGGAGGAGACATACGGATACACCGGCGGACACATTTTCCACGGGGAGCTGGCACTGGACCAGATCTTTACGATGCGGCCGGTGCTGGATTGGGCGCGGTACCAAGCTCCCGTAAAGGGGTTGTTCCTTTGTGGGAACGGAACGCATCCGGGGAATGGATTGACGGGGGCCAGCGGGGCGAACGCCGTGAAGGAGATCATTCACGAGTTGCGGTGAATGTGGCGAGTGGAAGAGAAGAGTCCACCACAGAGGACACAGAGGAGCACAGAAGGCACAGACCCTCGGCAGGCCCTCACAAAAGCGTTCAGGATAAACAAGGCGCAAGGGTTGAGATTCAACACGGGTGTGCGTATGACGATGATTGACAGAGAGAAACTGAAGATCAAACGACAGCGCGAAGAGATGCAGTTTATGGCGGAGCATCCGCAGTCGGCGAAGCTGTATGAGCGCGCGCAGAATTCGCTGCTGGGTGGCGTGCCCATGAACTGGATGAAGAAGTGGGCAGGACCGTATCCGGTGTTTGTGAAGCATGCGAAGGGCGCACACTTTAAGTGTGTAGATGGCCACGAATATGTGGATTTGTGTTTGGGCGATACGGGTGCGATGACTGGGCATTCGCCGGACGTAGTAGTTGAAGCGGTGGCGAAACGAGCGAAGGACGGAATTACGCTGATGTTGCCCACGGAAGATGCGCTTTACGTTGGAGAGGACTTGAAGAAGCGATTCGGGTTGCCATGCTGGCAATTCACGCTCACGGCAACGGACGCGAACCGGTTTTCGATCCGGATTGCGCGAGAGATTACGCAGCGGCCGAAAGTCCTCATATTTCACTACTGCTATCACGGGACCGTGGATGAATCGTTCGCGAGTTTGCACGACGGCCTGGTGGGACCGCGGCGGGGAAATATCGGGCCGCCGGTTAATCCGGCGGAAACGACGCACGTTGTAGAGTTCAACGACCTGAACGCGCTGGAGGAAACGCTCAAGCATCATGACGTGGCGTGCATCCTGGCCGAGCCTGCGATGACGAACGTGGGAATAATTCTGCCGGAGCAAGGCTACTGGAAGGCGGCGAGGGAATTGGCGCGGCGGTACGGCGCTCTGCTGATTGCGGACGAGACGCACACGATTTGCGCCGGGCCGGGCGGATGCACGGCCGAGTGGCATCTGGAGCCGGATATGCTGGTTTTCGGGAAGGCGATTGGGAGCGGAATTCCCGGCGCGGCGTACGGGTGCACGGAAGAGGTGGCGCAGCGGATCGCAGCAAGGATTCAATTGGAGGATTGCGACGTAGGCGGGATCGGGGGAACGCTCGCGGGGAATGCGCTGTCACTCGCGGCGATGCGAGCGACACTGGAGCATGTGCTGACGGCGAAGAACTTCAAGAAGATGATCGCGCTGGCTGTGCGATTCAACGAAGGAGTGTCTTCCGCGATCAAGAATGGCGGACTCCCCTGGAATGTGCAGCGATTGGGCTGTCGCGCGGAATACACGTTTTGCGCGAAACCGCCGCGAAATGGCGGGGAGTCGGCAGCGGCAGCGGATTTTGAGTTGGAACGGTTCCTCCATCTGTATGCGTTGAACCGGGGAGTGCTGCTCACGCCGTTTCACAATATGGCGCTGATGTGTCCGGAGACGACGGAGGGAGACATCGATCGGCATACAGGGATTTTTTCGGAGGCCGTGGCAGAGCTGACGAATCGCCCTCGATTTGGTGGTTAGTCAGAACTAGGGTTTAGCAGGAACTGAGATGAGTTTAGAGACGGCGGATTTTACGTCGGAGTAGGCTGAGTCTGTGAAGGGACCGTGGGTTTGCCAGAGGATGCGTCCATCGGTGGCAGTGACGACGATATAGGGATCGTCGGGCGCGGCAGTGGAGAAATTGACGGCTTTCTTCCATTCGGGTTCGTGATCGTAGAGAGGAACAAAGCGGGAGTGCTGGCCGGCGGGCACATCTTTCCGCATGCCATGAAGGATCATGCCGCGAACGAAGGAGGGCGCGCTCTGAAGTTCGGCGAGTTGGTAGTAAGTAGCGTGGGGATTGGAGGTGTAATCCGCTGACAAGCGCTTTGCCCAAGGCCCGCAGGCGTCTCCACTTTTGTGAGAGAAACCGAGCAAAAGGACGAGAAGCTGGTGGCCGTTCGGCAGAGGGAGAATGACTTGGGAATCGTCCAAGGCTTTGGCGTTGACGGGCGGGATGGATTGCGCGGGAGTGGAAGCAGCGAGTAACCCTAACAGCAAGAGAGGCGAGAGGAATCCGAGTTTCATTGGACCTCGACAGAATGGAATGGTCATGCCTCCTCTAGAATGCGGGCCGTGGGTGAATATTATGCCTGATGGAAAGATGCTCCCGCAGACCCGTAATTGCAGAAGCAGTAAGAGAGATTCCTTGCTCACTCGGAACGACGAGTGTCGGCGAGAGCCGCAAACTCCGTTCGGAATGACCTGACCCTGCATTAACGAGGGTAAGCGTTTGACAACATACCTTCCAAAAAAACTATATAACCGAAGTAAGGCAGCGTCAGGAGAGACAGGTTTTCGCGCGCGAGCCGGGAGGACGGGGGGGTGCGCCGGAATGCAGGTCCGGGCGCATCCAATTGGAATCAGTGGAGGGAATACATGGGCAACGGGCAAATCGAAAATGTATCAGATACAGCCTTCTGGGTGGCGCATTACCGGGCGGTCGAGACGAGGCGCGCCGACGCGCTGTTCCGCGATCCCCTGGCGAGTGTCCTTGCGGGGGAACAAGGGAAGAAGATCGCACAGACGATGCCCATGCGTTTTATGACGGAATGGGTAGTTGCGATCCGCACTTGCATCATCGATGCTTTTATACAAGAAGTAATCGGGGAAGGGGTGGACACCGTCGTGAATTTGGGGGCTGGACTGGACACCCGGCCATACCGGATGGATTTGCCGGAGACCCTGTTGTGGATCGAGGCGGATTATCCGGGAATGATCGAGTACAAGCAAAGCCGGCTTTCGAATGAAATTCCGCGATGCAAATTGGAGCGCGTGTCAGTGGACCTGGGGAGAGTTTCGGAGCGCGAGAAGCTGTTTGCGGGCATCGCCGCGCGAGAGAGGAAGGTGCTAGTTCTGACGGAAGGTGTGATTCCGTATTTGAGCGTGGAAGATGTGGGGTCGCTGGCGGATGACTTGCGGGGGATGCCTAGCGTGAACTACTGGGTTTTGGACTATCTTTCCCCTATAGCGATGCGGTTCCGCGAGAAGGGCGGGATTTCAAAGAAAACGAAGAATGCTCCCTTCAAGTTCAAGCCGGCGGATTGGTTTGCGTTTTTCAGGGAACATGGCTGGAAAGCGAAAGAGATACGATACCTTGCCGAGGAAGGAGAGCGACTCAAGCGAGCAGTGCGGCTGCCGATGTTGATGAGGGGGATTAGGAGTATTCGGTTGCTCTTCGCATCTAAGGAGAGGCGAGAGGCGTTCAAGAAGTTGGCGGGGTACGCTTTGCTGGAGCCCGTGACCGTGGGCGATCGTCGATAAATGTCCCAGGATTTGGGGTAAAGGTGTCGTGTTCGCAGGGCGTGAGGTGCGGTGGTATGCTCGTGCTCTGTTTGGCGCTAGTGCTTGCGGGTGAGAGAGAGGAACTATGAGCGGGGAAATGAAACCGCGGTTCGAAATTACCGATCGGCACGGGAACCGGATTATGGAGGCGCGAGCGCACACGCCGGCCGAGACGATCGCCGTGCTGGGTGGGCGTCCCCTGGCGAAGAACCACGGCACATCGTTGAATCTCGATTGGGTGGAGAACGTGCGCGTAAACACGACCGCGGTAGAGCGGCGCGCGGCGACGCTGGTGACGCGGCGAACGGTAAAGAAGGATTGGCAGATTGCATGGTTATTGCGGGCGATTACGTGTATGGACTTGACTACGCTTTCGGGCGACGACACAGAGGAGAGAGTGCGGCGGCTGTGCGCGAAGGCGAGACAGCCGATCCAACAGGAGTTGGTAGAGAAATTGGGGATTGAAGAGCTGCACATTCAGGTGGGAGCCGTGTGCGTGTACCACCTCTTTGTGGAGACGGCGAGGAAGGCTCTGGAGGGGACGACGATTCCCGTGGCCGCTGTATCGACGGGATTTCCGGCGGGGTTGAATCCGTTTGAGGAGCGGCTGGCGGAAATTCGCCGGTCGGTGGACGCCGGTGCTCAGGAAATTGATGTGGTGATCACGCGCGCACACGTGTTTGGGGCGCAGTGGCAGCGAGTGTACGACGAGATCGTGGCGTTCAAGGACGCGTGCGGCCCCGCGCATCTTAAGGTAATTCTGGGGACCGGTGATCTGCTGACCCTGCGGAATGTGGCGAAAGCGAGCATGGTGGCGATGATGGCCGGCGCGGATTTCATCAAGACGTCGACGGGAAAGGAAACGGTGAATGCGACCCTGCCCGTGGGCCTGGTAATGACGCGAGCAATTCGGGAGTATGCGGAAGAGACGGGGATGGCGGTGGGCTTCAAGCCGGCAGGGGGAATCCGGACGGCAAAGCAGTCACTGGAGTGGTTAATGCTGATGAAGGAAGAGTTGGGGAACAGTTGGCTAGAGGCGAAGTTGTTCCGGCTGGGTGCGAGCAGCATGCTTGGCGATATTGAGAGGCAGTTGGAATTTCATGTGACCGGAAGATACTCGGCGGAGTATCGACATCCGATTGCATAAAGACAGTGGCGAGCGGCGGAGAAAAGCGAAGAAGTGAACTTGAGAGTGTAAGAAGATCCCGCGAGGAATGAGGGAATGAGATATGGCGAAGAATGCGAGTGCCCGTGACGCGCAGTTGATTTTGCAGCTCTACGATTTGCGGCGCGAGCCCGAAATGCGCAAGGCGCGGGACTGGTGGATGACACAGTTTTGGCCAAACAACGCGGACGATTTTCTGAAGGTGGCGTTCGCGGTTGGAAACCCGGAGAACAACTGGCTGAGGCAGGTGCAGAGTTACTGGGGAATCGCGGCCTCGTTTGTGGTGGAGGGCACCCTAAGTGAGGACCTCTTTCTGAGGCCTTCATTCAGCGGGGAGATGTTTATGCTCTTCGCGAAGGTGTATCCGTTTTTGGGCGAATTGAGAGAGAAGATCGGAGACCCGCGTGCGTTTGCGGACATCGAGGAAGTGATCACGCGGAGCAAGTGGGGAAGAGAACGGTTGAAGTTCGTTCTGAAGCGGTTAGAGATGTGGAAAGAAAGGACCGCGAAGAAGGAATGAAACGGAGTCGACTGGAGTGAGGGGTGCGCGGGAGAGAGAATAGGGCTGGCGTAAAAGCCGCCGCTACATGGCGGAATCAAGAGAGTAAGCGAGGGCACGGAGAAGAGATGAGCGTCGTTGAGAAATTCAGGTCGATGGAATATGGGCCGGCGCCGGAGGATCCGAAAGAATCGCTGCAGTGGCTCGAGGTTCACAAGAGGAAGTTTGGCCATTTCATTGGCAGCGCGTGGAAAGTGCCGGCAGAGGGCAAGTATTTTGAGACCGCTGACCCTTCGACAGGCGAGAAGATCGCCGACGTGGCACAGGGCAGCGCCGCCGATGTGAATACGGCGGTAAAGGCGGCGCGCACAGCGCTAAAAGGTTGGCAGGCACTGGCGGGACACGAACGCGGGAAATTCCTTTACGCGCTGGCGCGGCAGGTGCAGAAGCATTCGCGGCGGCTGGCGGTGCTGGAGACGATCGACAACGGAAAGCCGATCCGCGAGAGCCGAGACATCGATATTCCTCTGGTTGCGAGACATTTCTATTACCACGCAGGATGGGCACAACTTGTCGAGCGGGAATTCCCGGGTTACGAAGCGTGTGGCGTGGTGGGGCAAATCATTCCATGGAATTTCCCGCTGCTTATGCTGGCGTGGAAGATCGCGCCGGCTCTGGCTACGGGAAATACAGTGGTGTTGAAACCGGCGGAATATACACCGCTGACGGCACTCGCGTTCGCTGAGATTTGTAATGAAGTGGGCTTGCCAAAGGGCGTGGTGAATATTGTTACCGGTGATGGTTCGACCGGCGAGGCGCTGGTGAAGCATCCGGACGTGGACAAGATTGCGTTCACGGGATCGACGGAGGTCGGTAGAGCGATTCGAAAAGCGACTGCGGGGACGCATAAGAAGCTGTCGCTGGAACTGGGCGGCAAATCCCCATTTGTGATTTTTGAAGATGCGGACCTGGATGGAGCGGTGGAAGGGCTGGTGGATGGGATCTGGTTTAACCAGGGGCAGGTGTGTTGCGCGGGCTCTAGGTTGTTGGTCCAGGAAAGCGTTGCGGAGAAGCTGACCAAGAAATTACAGGAGCGAATGGGCACGTTGCGAATTGGCGCGCCGCTGGATAAAGCCATCGATATTGGGGCGATCGTGGCGCGTGTGCAGTTGGAGCGAATTGATCGCCTGGTGAAGCAAGGAGTAGCGGAAGGCGCGACGTGCTGGCAACCCGAAGTGGTGATGCCGGGGCGCGGACTGTATTACAAGCCGACGCTGTTGAGCAACGTGCATCCAACATCGATTGTGGCGCAGCAGGAGATTTTCGGTCCGGTGCTGGCTGCGATGACCTTTCGAACGCCGAAGGAAGCGGTCGAGCTGGCCAACAATACCGCGTACGGACTGGCGGCGAGCGTTTGGAGCGAAAGCATCAACGTGGCGTTGCAGACGGCGTCGCAAATCAAGGCCGGCGTCGTTTGGGTAAACAGCACCAACCTGTTTGACGCGGCCTGTGGGTTTGGCGGGTATCGCGAGAGTGGCTACGGGCGTGAAGGGGGAAAAGAAGGATTGCGGGAGTATCTGGAGCCGGTGTGGTTCCGGAAGGCACCCGGTTTCCGCAACGGCGGCTCGGGGAAGCGTGTCGACGAGGCGGAGGTAGCGAATCCGACCGTGGATCGCACCGTGAAGCTGTACATTGGCGGAAAACAGGTGAGGCCCGATTCCGGCTATAGCATAGAGGTGCGCGCGAAAAACGGGAAGCTGCTCGGAGAATCGCCTCTAGGAAACCGGAAGGATATTCGAAACGCCGTGGAAGCGGCGCGGAAGGCGGAATCGTGGGCTCGTACCACGGCGCACAATCGCGCTCAGGTGCTGTATTACATTGCGGAAAACCTGTCGCAGCGCGTCTCAGAAATTACCGGGCGTCTTGCGGGAGCGGTGGGGAAGAAACAGGCTGCAATGGAGGTGAAGCTGAGTGTGCAGCGGCTGTTTTCGTATGCGGGATGGGCGGATAAGTTCGATGGCGCTGTGCACAATCCGCCGTTCCGGAATATTTCGATTGCGATGAATGAGGCGGTGGGAGCGGTTGGAGTGATCTGTCCCATGGAAGCTCCGCTTCTGGGGCTTTTCTCGCTTGTGCTGCCATTGATAACAGCCGGGAATGCGGTAGTGGCTGTGCCGTCGGAAAAATACCCGTTGATCACGGGAGACCTCTATCAGATTTTTGAAACGAGTGATTTGCCGGGCGGAGTCGTGAATCTGGTGACGGGGCGCTCGAGCGAATTGCTGAAGGTGCTTGCGGAGCATGACGATCTGGACGCGATCTGGTGCTACGGAGACGCGGAAGCTTGCACAACGGCGAAGGCGCTTTCAACGGGAAACTTGAAACAAGTGTGGACAAACGAAGGTTGTGAGATTGATTTCTTTGACGAGGGGCAGGGAGAAGGTCCGTGGTATTTGGAGCATGCGTATCAGGTAAAGAATATCTGGGTGCCGTACGGGGAGTGAGAGTGGATGGTTGAAAGAGTGGGAAGGCTAAAGGAAAAAACTCTGGCATAGAAGCGCTACAGAGAAGAATTAAGAGGCGTAAAGAAGAGGGGGGGTGGCAAGAAGCCACCCCCTTGGTTTTTTGGTGGCGCCGAGCGCCGATCTCTTCTACAGGCGATCCTCAGGGAGCGTCGTAGAAGTAATAAGTAGAATAGTAATATAGTTAATAATGCTATAATAAACAGAAGGTCAGGGTCTGGTCGAGGGGGCAAAGGTGAGCTGATTTAGGTGAATTGGCCTGTCCACCGAACCTGCCAGGCCAGGTTGGCGCTGGTTCCGATGTCCACAATGATGCGAATATAGATACCTATTTTTGACGGAAGGGAAGCCTTATGGCCAAACCGTTGACCATCGAAGATGTGCGCCTGGAGGAGTCCAGGCAACGGAAGAAGCATTGGAAACGATGGGGACCGTATCTCTCTGAAAGGCAGTGGGGCACGGTGCGTGAGGATTACAGCGCGGACGGGAACGCTTGGGAGTACTTTCCGTTCGAACATGCGCACGCGCGCACGTACCGGTGGGGTGAAGACGGCCTGGGAGGAATCTGCGATCGGCATCAGGTGGTTTGCTTTGCTCTGGCTTTGTGGAATGGGAAGGACCCCATCCTGAAGGAAAGGCTTTTCGGTTTGACGGGAAATCAAGGAAATCACGGCGAGGACGTGAAGGAGCAGTATTTTTATCTGGATTCGACGCCGACGCACAGCTACATGAAAATGCTGTACAAGTATCCGCAAACGGAATTCCCCTACCAGAGGTTGGTTGAAGAAAACCGGAAAAGAGGGAAGACAGAGCCGGAATTTGAGTTGATGGATACCGGGATATTTAAGGAAAGCCGGTACTTTGATGTTTTTCTGGAGTATGCGAAGAGCGACTGCGAGGACATCCTCGTCAGAATCACCGCGCACAACCGAGGACCCGAGGCAGCCGATTTGCATGTGCTGCCCACGCTCTGGTTCCGGAACACATGGTCCTGGGGCAAGGACCTGAGAAGGCCGACAGCGCAGCGGGCTTGTGAAATGCCAGAAGGGATTTGCGCGGAGATTGACCATTGGCAATACGGGAAACGATGGCTGCTGGCTGCGGGGAAGCCGGAGATGCTCTTTACGGAGAACGAAACCAATTACGTAAAGCTGTTCCAGTACCGTGAGCGCGTGCCGTATGTGAAAGACGCTTTTCACGAATATGTGATCCGCGGAAATAAACAGGCCGTGAACCCAGCGCAGAGTGGAACGAAGATGGCTGCGTACTACGCAATGCACCTCGAGCCTGGCGCATCCACGACCATCAAGCTGCGGCTCACCGACCTGGACCCGCGAGGGTCGATGGATCCGGAACTCCCTTGGGTCGGAAGCAGCACGGCGGCGGGTCAATTCAAGGCCGGCTCGGCGGGCTTGGCCCCCGGCGATTTCCGCGAAGGATTCGATTCGGCGTTCACGCAGCGGATCAAGGAAGCCGACGAGTTCTACGATTCACGGATCCCAAAACACCTTTCCGCGGATGCTCGGCTGGTTATGAGGCAGGCCTATTCCGGAATGCTGTGGTCGAAGCAGTTTTACCACTATGCTGTGGAACAGTGGCTGGAAGGGGATCCAGTGGGGCCTGAACCACCGGCATCGCGCAGGCTTGGGCGAAACAAGGAATGGACTCACCTCTATAACGACGATGTGTTGTCCATGCCAGATAAGTGGGAGTATCCGTGGTATGCGGCGTGGGACCTGGCTTTTCACTGCATTCCGCTGGCGATTGTCGATACGGACTTCGCCAAGGAGCAGTTGATCCTGTTGCTGCGCGAGTGGTACATGCACCCGAACGGACAACTACCGGCGTATGAGTGGACATTCGGTGACGTAAATCCGCCGGTGCATGCCTGGGCAGCGTGGCGCGTGTATAAGATTGACCGCCGCATGCGAGGGGTGGCGGACCGGGAGTTTCTGCAGCGGGTGTTCCACAAGCTGCTTCTGAACTTTACATGGTGGGTGAACCGGAAAGATCCCGAGGGTCACAACATTTTTCAGGGTGGGTTTCTTGGCCTGGACAACATTGGAGTGTTTGACCGCTCGGCGCCGCTGCCGACCGGCGGTCACCTGGAACAGTCCGACGGGACAAGCTGGATGGGCATGTACTGCCTGAACATGCTGGCCATCGCGCTGGAATTGGCGAAGGACGATATGGCGTATGAGGACGTGGCCAGCAAGTTCTTTGAACACTTCGTGCACATTGCGCATGCGATGAACGATATTGGAAGCCACGGAAGGTCATTGTGGGACGACGAAGACGGTTTCTACTACGACTTGCTGCATTTACCGAACGGGGAAGATCACTTCATGAAAATCCGGTCGACGGTGGGTTTGATCCCGCTGTTTGCCGTGGAAACGCTGGAACCGGAAGTGGTGGACCGCTTGCCAGGGTTCAAGAGGCGAATGCAGTGGTTCATCGACAACCACGAGGACGTGCCGGAACACATCGAAATGACGCAACGCTCCCCAAGGGGAGTGCGACGGTTGCTTTCCCTGGCCAATCGAAAGCAATTGAAGCGCGTTCTGAAACGGATGCTGGACGAGACCGAATTCTTCTCGCCGCACGGAATCCGTGCGCTTTCGCGCTATCACCTCGATCATCCGTACGAGGTGCAGGTCAACGACCACGTCAACCGGGTGGACTACGAGCCTGCGGAATCGACATCGGGGCTCTTTGGGGGCAATTCGAACTGGCGGGGACCGGTGTGGTTCCCGATGAACTATCTGCTGATCGAATCGCTGCAGAAGTTTCATCACTACTACGGCGAGGATTTCCGAATCGAATGCCCGACGTATTCGAAGAAGGAGATGGACTTATGGGAAGTCTCCGGGGAGATCTCCCGGCGGCTAACGAGGCTGTTTCTGCGCGATAAGAGTGGTCACAGGCCGTTCACGGGCAGCAACGATTTATTCAACAAGGATCCACATTGGCGTGACCTGATCCTCTTCTACGAGTACTTTAATGGCGACAACGGCGCTGGCCTCGGAGCCAGCCATCAGACGGGCTGGACAGGGCTCGTGGCGAAACTGCTGGAACAAAGTGGAGAGTAAACATGTCGTTGCTCGCGGAGGTGCAGTTTGGGAGGGAGGTCTGCGGCGAACTGCAAATTGCAGAAACGCGGGAGTGGTTGGTGACCAACGGGCTGGGCGGCTACGCCAGCGCCACGGCAGCAGGCACAACGACGAGGAGATACCACGGTCTGCTGGTAGCGGCGCTGCAGCCGCCGGTGAAGCGGACAGTGCTCGTCAACAGCATCGATGAGACGTTGCGATACCTTGGAAACAGCTTTTCGTTGGGCACGA
>Ga0187781_10002641_pt1 | contig 13572 bp, 7 predicted proteins | sample 0715_SJ02_MP02_2_FD_132447 | JGI IMG/M metagenome (GOLD analysis project Ga0187781, IMG submission 132447) | Tropical peat soil microbial communities from peatlands in Department of Meta, Colombia - 0715_SJ02_MP02_20_MG | ecosystem: Environmental > Terrestrial > Soil > Wetlands > Peat | place...
AACGACCTCGGTCAGGTGTTCTGCGAGGACCTTGCGACCTCCGTAGGCGAGGACGTCGTGATCGAGGGCCTGGAGGCGGACGACCTCGACCCTCCCGCCTGAACCCCCTCCGGCGGTGGAGAGCCGGGCGAGGCCGGCTTGCCCGGCGGCGGCGAGGAGGTACTCATGGTCCTGCGCGGAGAGGAACAACGTCGTGTCGATCCCCGCGGCCGAGAGGGGTTCGAGAAACGCCACAGGGTCGTAAACGGCCTCGTCGCAGGGTTCCTCGGCCGTGCGCGCTGTGGGGTTCCAGTACATCTGGTTGATGAGGCTGACCGCCCGCGTCCCGAGGCGTACGGCCGCCATCGCCGCCACCCACGCACCAGAGCAGAGACCGACGAAGACGACGTCACGGGCGGCCTTGCCCGACAGGCTCGCCGCCGTCACTGCGTCCTCGACGAGGGTGTCGGTGTACAAGGGCGGGACCGCCAGCAACGGACTGTCGCCGAGGCCGGTGGTGTCAAAGCGCAGTGAGCGCACGCCGTGCTCTGCCCACAGCCTCGAGAGCTCCACCCACTGCCGAGACGGTCCGAGGTGGTGCTCGAAGAAGGCGTTCAGGAAGACGACGGTTGCGCTCGCCTCCCCCCGGGCTTCGGTGACGATGCCGAACAGCTGCTTGCCCCCGAGACGCACGGCGCGCTCGACGACCGGGGGGCGACGCCGGCTGGCGGGGAGCGAGACCTCCGAGCGCACGGCCGGCTCGAGAGGATGCGTACCGGCCGGGAGAATGCCCGACAGGTAGGCGACGATCGCCTCGACCGTCTCGGGGCGCACGGCGGCGCCGGAGGGCGCCGTCTCGAGGAGCTCTCGCTGACCCGGCACCTCGAGGTGCGTCACAGCCTCCCGGACGAGAAGGCCGGCGACGGCTGGAGCCGGCGACTCACCCTGGCGTGTCAGCAGGAGGATGGGCGTGCCCGCGGGCATGTGGACCGCCGCTGGCGGCTCGAGGGCCTGCAACCGCGCAGTCGTGTCGGGCGACAGGCAGCCGCCGGGAATCTCGGTCCATCCGTCGGGGGCTCCGCCGCCATCGACGCCCCGCAGCGCAAGCCGTTGCAGCATGTACTGCTCGCGCACGAAGGCGCGACCCTGCGGGCAGGGATCCCACAAGACGAGGGCCTCGAGGCGGCCCAGTTGGGCGGCGACGCTGGCGGCCAGCGTCGCCCCCATCCGCAGACCGACGACGGCGACATGCTCCTCGCCCGCCTGGCGGGCGAAGGCAACAGCCGCTTGGATGCTCGACAGCCATGAGTCGACCAGCCTTTCGTCCGCCTCGCCCCCGGCGGAGTCACCGGTGCCGTAGTAGTCAAAGCGGAGTGCGGCCACACCCACGAGCGCCAGTCCGTCCGCCAGGGCGCGCAGGGCCGCATGACTCGCATCGTGCTCTCTTGCCAGCGGAGGGCAGATCACGGCCGTGGCCCGTGCGGCCCCCGCGGGCGGGCTGTGCACCCAGGCGAAGAGAGGCCCGCCGTCATGGGGGAGCCACGTCGGGACCGCCGGGCCGGACATGGCCGCAGAGTACTTGCCGACGGGCGTCCGCCCAGGATTTATGATCGCCCGATGCGACCAGCGCGGCTCGATCCGATGACCGAGTCGCCCTCGTCGCCGCCGCCATGAGCAGGCAGGATGACGTCGTCGAGATTCTGGTGCGAGAGACGGGTCTGAGCGCCTCGGAGCTCTCGAGCGATTGGTCGCTCATCGACCTCGGCGTGTCCTCCTTCGTGATCGTGCGTGTCCTTGTCGCCTTTGAGGAGCATTTCGACATGGAGCTCTCGGTCGAGCTGATGGAAGAAGCTGTGAGCCTCCCGGTGCTGCGGCTCTCCGAGCTCATCGGACGGGCGCTGGGTAGCTAAGACGTGGACGTCCTCGAGATGATCCTCGATCGAGCGCGGGTGAGCCCTGAGCATGCCGCCGCCAAGGACCGCACGTCCGAGTTGACCTTCGCCGACCTCGAGCATGCGACCGCCGAGCTGGCGAGCGGGCTGCGGGCTGAAGGTGTCGTGGAAGGCGACCGCGTCGGCCTCCATCTGCCGAACTCGGTCGAATTTCTCATCGCCGCCCTCGCGTGCATGTGGGTGGGGGCCGTCTTCGTGCCCCTCGCCGTGACCGATCCTGCGCCCCGGCGGCGCGCCATCGTTGAGAACTGTGAGCCGGCGATCGTTCTCGCCGACGCCCGGACGTTGTCCGCCGGCGAGAGCGACGGCGGGCCCCTCTACGAGGGGCACCGCGTCCGCACGGTCGCCGCCATCAGCCGACCTGGCAGCGCCCCACCTCCGCGAGCCCACGACGAAGACCGGGCGGCGTACTGCATCTACACCTCGGGTACGACCGCACTGCCGAAGGGGGTGCTGATCGGTCATCGAGCGTTTCTGAGCTCGGTTGTCGTGGCCGCAGAGTTGCTCGAGCTCGACGAGACGACGCGCGCTCTCTGCGTGTCCTCGTTCCACTTCGACGGCTCCTACGGCACGCTCTTCCCCACGCCCGTGGCTGGGGGGTCGCTCGTGATCCCGCGACGCGAGGCTCTCATGCTCCCCCGGCAGTTCTTCCGCATGGTGGCGAGCGAGCAGGTGACCCACACGAGCACGTCTCCGACCTATCTGCGGCTGCTGCTGCCCGACCCTCACCTGCGAGAGCTCGCGGACACGAGGCTTCGGACGATCGCCTTCGGGGGGGACGCCCTCCTCGCCGCCGATCTCGAGCGGCTCTGGGCGGCGGTGCCGGGACTTCGCGTCTTCAACCGCTACGGGCCGACGGAGACGACGATCGCTGTGACCACCCACGAGGTGACCCCCGAGGTGGTGGCCCTCGGCGACCCGCTTCCCATCGGTCGACCGCATCCGGGAGTGAGCTTCTGGGTGCTCGACGAGGAGGGCAAGATCATCGACCGACCGGGTGAGGTGGGGGAGCTGTACATCGGTGGGACGCATCTCATGATCGGCTACTGGCGCGAGCCTGCCCTCACGGCCGAGGTGATGCGCCGCGACGTCGTTCCCGGAGAGACCGTGTACAGGACCCGTGACCTGGTCTTCCGCGGCGAGTCGGGCTGCTATCACTACGTCGACCGGGCTGAGCGCATCCTCAAGCGCAGCGGCCTTCGCATCTCCCTCGTGGAGATCAGCGCTGCCTTGACGAGTCAGAGCAGCATCTCGAAGGCGCATTGCGTCACCTTCGACAAGGGGGGCGGCGAGGTGGGCATCGCCGCCTTTGTCGTACCGATCGTCCCGGTCACGGGCCCGGAGCTGCGCCACGCAGTCCGCGCCGTCCTGCCGGCGACCATGCTCCCCGACGTCATCGAGATCGTGGCGGACTTCCCCCTCACCGGCTCCAACAAGGTGGACGAACGGACGTTGCTGCGGGCGGTCGGGCTGGACGAGCTGGGGAGGGACGGCACCGGCTCCGGTCGGTGATCCTCGCTCGAGAGGATCAGGAGCTCGTGCTCCCGGCGTCCTGCCCGGCCGCCTGCCACTCGGCGAAGGTCATGATCCCGCTCTGGTTGGCATACATGAACGACCACGCGCCCGAGTAGGTGTTGTCCGAGAAGACGTTGTTCTGCTCGGTCGTGATGGCCGTCTCGATGACGGTGCCCATGTACGGTGACCAGCTCGGGCTCGTCCCGTACTGACTGAACACGCCGTTCTCGCCGCAGCTGTTCGTCGACCCGTTGCAGCCGGGAACGTTTGCTTCGGTGAAATTGAACGTGTTGTCCCTCACTGTGACGTTCTGGGTTTTCCAGCGGCAGAGGTCGTAGTAGTCGGGCGTCTGGCTCGGGGTGGCCCCCGTCAGGTCCGCCTCGTCGCACGTCGAGATGTTCGCCACGGACGGGTCGACGAGCGTGCAGGCGCCCGTGGAGGTGTTGTCGGGGGAGCCGCAGAAGCGGTCAGCGCTCTCCCAGAGCACGACGCCCGACCAGTTGTCGGTGAAAGTGTTGCCGCTGATGAGGGCCTGACCGCTCTCCGCTCCGGGCACCCGGCTGTCGCCGCCACTCTCCGAGATGTAGATGGCACCTTCGGGGAAGCCCGGGTTGGTGGGTCCTCCCCCCCAGACGTTGTCGGTGAAGACGTTGTCGCTGATGGAGAAGTTGTAGCTGATCTCGTAGATGATGCCCTCGCCCCAGCTGCCCGAGATCGTGTTGTCCGCAATGTCGAAGCCGGTGTTGTCGGTGTCTGCCCAGAGGCCGACGTTGTAGTTGTCGTAGACGTAGTTACCGATGACCGTCGCTCCGTCGACCTCCCAGAACTTGCCTCCTCCCGAGCATCCACAGCCGGCCGACGGTCCGGAGCCGCAGTTGGACGGCCGCTCGGCGACGGGCACCGGGTCGGTCGAGTCTGCCTCCCAGTTGCAGGTGTCGTTGTAGCTGATCTCGTTGCCCGTCAAGGCGATGTTGCTCGGTCCACCTGTGAGGGCGCTCGTGTCCCAGGTGGAATAGGCATCGAAGCCGTACTCCCCGTTGGCCGTCAGGCAGTTGCCGGCGACAACGTCGTTGGTGCCGATCATGAGGCCGGCTCCTGGCGAGTTGTCCTCGATCGTGTTGTTCTCGATCGTCTCGCCGACGCCACCGTTCACGTTGACCGCCCCGTTGCCGCCGGGCGGGGTGAAGTCCTCGATGGTGAGGTACTCGACGGTGACGCCCGTCACCGAGGCGGAAGGTGCCACGAAGGCGTAGTCGTTGTCACCCTGGCCCGAAAGGATCGCTCCGGGTGCGCCCATGTAGGTGTCGCCCTGACCGAAGTCGATCTGACTGAACGTCCCTGTCCCGAGAGTGTGCGTGCCGGGGGCGAACCAGTACGTGGTGTCGGGCGTGTCGTACTGCCCGTTGTCCAGGCCCGCCGCAACCGTGACCGCCCCTGCAGGCGGAGTCGACGGGCCGGCGAGCGAGCCAGAGCCGCACACCTGCGAGGAGGATCCACCGTCGCTCGGAACGGTCGTGGAGGTCGTGGTGGACGTCGTCGGCGCGGAGGTGGATGTCGGGATCGTCGTGGTGGTCGTGGTGGAGGTCGAGGTCGATGTGGAGGTCGGCGCCGGGTCGGCCGTGGTCGTCACCGGATCGCTTGTCGTGGTCGTTGTCGGCGAGGAGGGGTGTCTCCAGCCCCTACCGGGGCGAAGGGCCACTGTGCTCGAGACGTCGGTGGCGCTGTCCTTGGGTGTCGGCCATGACCAGGGGGGTGTCTCGCCGGAGATCGAGTACGGCTTACTCGCCACCACCAACTCAGAGCGCGGGTTCTTGGCAGCACCGAGGAGGTGAGCGCCTGCAAGGTTGCTGAGGTCGACAAGGCTGGCGAGCGAGTGGAGATGGATGCCCTCGCTGAAGAGCAGCGTGACGTGCCCTGTCAGCAGGGGAACGCTCGGCGAGACGGTTCCAGGCGCGGCCGCCGCCGCCGCGATCGGGTCGAAGTTCCAGCTGACACCGGAGAAGGCGACCGTGATGACGGCAACCTGACGGGCCGGGCGGACGAGGAAGCTCGGGCGTGCCAGCGCGCCGCGATCGTCTGCTCCGCACGCCACGAGGCGGGTCGTCGGCCCGCTCGCCGTGTCGAACAAGCGTCCCCAGTGGTGGAGGCACTCGACGGAGGCGGAGCCCTCGGTCTCGAGATAGCTGATGACGACGTCGCCCCGCCGCACACCCTTCGGGAGAGCCGTCGAGGGCCGCGAGCTCCTCGGTGACCGGAAAGTCACCGGGTGACCGACCTCTCGGATCGTCCCGTAGACGAGCACGTCAATCGATGCTCTCGAATCCTGCGCGAGCGTGACGACCGAGGTGATCAGCGCCATCGATGCAACCACGACAAGCGCCGATTTGCGAGCGCGGAAGGGCAAGCGTCCCATGATCCTCGTTTCCGGATTGTCGGCTCGATGATCCACAACTCGGGTGCAACCGAGGTGCGGTCAGGTTGCAGATGAGGTGCAAGTAGGTATCGGCGCCCGCCCTTGGACACTTGAGGGTTTCTTTTGGCAGCGCGGTGTTACGAGCCGCCGAGGGCGCGGCTGGCGCGCCGCCCCGGGTCGGCTTGCCGAGGAGAGGCGGAACGTCCTGGGCGGAGGTGACGGGGCGGAGAAGCGCTAGCTGAGAAAGTTCCGCCGGGTGTAGTCGATAATCAGATCGGAGACTTCGTCGCGATCTCTCGGGCGGCGCAGGGCGTGATCGAGGGCAGAGATCACCTCCAGTTGCAGGTTCCCTGTCTTGGCGCCACGCAGCCGGGACGGATCCGCCGCGTGGCGAAAGGGCCGCATCTCTTCGGACCCGCAGATGAGCAAGACGTTGGACCCGGCGGCGACGAGGTCCGTCAGGCTCTCGCCAGGGCCTCTCCTCGGGCCTCCGGGGCGGGTTCCCAAACGCCAGGCGATCGTCCGGTGGGGCCGGCCGAGGCGGTCCAGGGTCGAGCGGAGAACGCGCCGCGTCCTCACAGTGGCACTCGGGAAGCGAGCTGCGATCCATCTGAGGAACGGCATCTGTTCCTCGAGCCAGCGAACCGAGGTCAGCTTGCTCGTCGTCGTGGCGAGATGGGGCTCGGGCAGGAAGAACTTGCGGCGGGGATCGGCCGGACCGCCCCCTTGCATCTCCGGCGCCGGGAAGGAGACGGCAGGGTTGAGAGCACACACGCCGCGGGGCGACAGGATGGCGGCCGCCTCGAGTACGTGGTAGCCGCTCGAGCACAAGCCGAACAGCACGACGTTGGAGGGCGCCTCTGGCGTAAGGGCGCGGGCGACTTCGACGACATCCTCGATCGCCGAGTAGGGGTACACGCGGGGGGGAGCCGAGCCTCTCGCAGGGCTGTCGCCGACGCCGCTCAGATCGAGCCGGACGCAGCGAAGCCCCGAAGCCGCGAGACGACGGCCGAGATCGACCCAGAGCCGCCCGGGGCCGATGCGATGCTCGTTGGCCACGTTGACGAACAGGCACACCGGACCGGTGGCGCCCTCTTTCGGCTCGGTCGAGATGGCGAACAGCCTCAACGGCCCGAGGCGCACGGCTTTTTCCACCACGGCGGTGGTCGTCTCCTCGTCGCCCTCCGGAGACGTCCGGCCGGATCTCGAGGTGACGGCGACTTCGGCCGACTCTGGCAGGCTGATCGACCGGAGCTCCTTTGGCATGACCTCGTCCAGCCAGTCGACGATCGTTGCCACGGCGGCGGCCGGAATGACCTGCAGCGGCGTGGGCATGTCCAGGAGCTCGGGCTGCCCGAGGACTTTGCGCTGCTCCACGTGGGGAAGAACGAGGCGGTTGACGAGCGTGCGGTCGACCGGCTGGTCGACGCGGGTGAGGAGGAGCACCCGCTCCGCCAGCGTCGCCGTCGTCTCGTCGAATTCGAGCAGGGAGAGCTCGCGCAGGATCTCCGGGGGAAGCAGGAACCCGGGAATGTCGTCCGGCGAGACGTTCGACCGACCGGCCAACTGGATGCGCAAGCTGAGCATCCGCTGTTCGCGCACGAAAGACCGTCCGCTCGCACAGGGGTCCCACATGACGAGGGCGTCGAAGGGTTCCACGGCACTGGCGAGACCGGCCAGGAGCGCTCCGACGCGCATGCCCACGAGGGCGATGTTCGCCACCCCGAGGCCGCGCACGAAGTCAACGGCGGAGCGCACGTCCTCGAGGAGGCCTACGCCTTCGAGCTCTTGATCGGCGCGATCAAACGAGTCACCCGTCGAGCGGTAGTCGAAGCGGAGGGCGAGCAAGCCCGCCTGCGCGAGCTCGGCCGCCAGACGAGCGAAGGTGGGGTAGGCGCTCGTGTGCTCTCGCCCGAGGGGGGGGCAGAGGATGACCGCTCCACGGGCCTCTGACCCGTTCGCGCTGAGGATTCCGAAGAGCGGGGATTCCTCGGGGCCGAACCAGGTCGACAACGGTTCGTCTGCCCGACGATCGGGGCTCATATGTGCCTGACGCTACTCATATGCAACGGAGACTTTCTGGCGAATCCTACGGTCGAGCGTCCGCAGCTCTTCGAGGTCACCGACGGTGCCCTCGGCGAAGAAGACGAATTCGCGATAGCCGCGCCGCCAGTCGACGGGCTGGCCGGGTCCGCGGTTGAGCTTGAGCTGCTCGACCCCGGGAAGGTTCGCGGCGGTGTCCAGGCCCTGCACGCCGAGGACCCGGTGGGCAGACATCGGGGGCTGGATCACGGAGCGAAAAGCCACCCGATCGGTCTGTTTGAGCGTCTCGCATGGGAGCTGCTCACCGAGGGCCAGACGACAGGCGACATCGTAGAGGTCGAGGTCGGTGATGCGAGCCAGCATCTCCGGGATCCCGCCTCCTGGCCGTCCGTTCACCTCGATGAGGCGGGGGCCGTCCGGCGTCAGCTTGATCTCGGTGTGCAGGCAGCCGCTCTCCACCTCGAGGGCGAGGGCGGCGGCCGTCGCCAGCTCCAGCACAGCGACCCGCTCGTCCTCGTCGATCGCGGCCGGGATGAAGTTGCCGGTCTCGCGAAATGGCTCCACGAACTGGAACCGCCCTGTCACGGCCACGTGGCTGACGCGGCCCTCGCTCACGTAGCTCTCGACCGACACAACCCCGGCCACCTGCTCGTCCTCTCGCCCCGGAGCGGTTGGCAGGAACTCCTCCACGAGCATGGGATCGCCGCCTCCGTCCCGGCGGAGCTGCGAGAGCGCCTGCACGAGGTCGGCGAAGGTGTGCGCCCGGACGACGTTCTCGCTGCCCGTCCCATAGCGGGGTTTGAGCACGGCAGGAAAGGCGATGCGGCTCTCGAGGTGAGCCAGCGCGCGCCCATCGCCGTCTGGCGGGACTTCGAAGTACGAAGGAACCGAGACGCCACCTTTGTCGAGGGCGCGCCGTTGCACATACTTGTCGACGAGCCGCTCGGCTGCGTCCGGGCGGTGAAACGGCAATTCGAGCTCGGCGGCGATCTCTGCCAGCCTGACCATGCCGGCATCCTGGAACGTCATGATTCCGTCGGGAGCATGCTGGGCGACGGCGGCGGCGGCCTGCGAGATCGACAGATCTTCCAGGTGAACGACGCTCCCGAGCTTGCGCAGCATGGCGGCGTGCACGGCCGTGACCTGGCGGCTGGCGGGAGTCGTGAAATCGACCAGCCACAGCAGTTCGTAACGCTCGCTCGCCAGGGGCGCGAGGGCCATCGGTGACATCTCCGACGGACTCGTCAACACGGCCATGAGCGGCCGGGCGCGCCGCCAGCGAGAGGGCATCGTTCTTCGGGCGGAGCTGCGGACGTGGCCGTTTGCGACCCGTCGCCCTTCAGGGCACGGATCGCCGTTGTCCCCTGCCGATGCCACTTCGGGGGTCGTGGAAGCCAGCTCACCCGTCAGCGGAGTCACACTTACCTTTGGAGCGGTCCTGGCGCCGGATGCAGCCCGGAGCAGCCCCTCCTATGCGGCTCGGGCGGCGCGAGGGCGGAGCCGCTGAGTCCGTCCCCCGGCCCTCGACGATCCTGCTGTCGGTCATCCCAGCAGCTCCTCGACGCAGCGCTGCGCGTCCAGGAAGACGCGCAACCTGCTCTTGGGCGACGGCAGGTAGTGCGTGAAGTAGCGCACTCCCTCCGTCAGGGCTCCGAGGATCGACAGGTGCTCCTGCACGTGGCCGTCTCGGTCGATCGGGTGGAAGTCCCTCGAGAGCTCCACGCTCCCAACGGGCGTGTCGCCGTACTTGAACTGCTGCAGCCGTCCCCGCTGATACAGGTGCGTCAGCAGCGGCGAGGAGGAGCGATGCAAGGTCGGGTCTTCGAGATAGCCCTGGATGAGGAAGTCGACGGGAGCCGAAAACGGCGTGTCGAGCTCCCTCGAGCGGATGGTGCGACCCGAGGGCGACGTGGTCAGTCGTGGGGCGGGGCCGAAGGGCGCTTTCACGACCCCAGCGTTCATGAGGGCCAGCAGTTGCTGGGAGCGGACGGCGGGGGGTCCTGCCACCAGGCGACTCACCTTGGTGCGGATGTTGGACTGGAAGTCCAGGTAGGACTCGAGTGAGAGCCCACCGAATTCGATGACCGTTCGCATGGCATCACGCTGGAATCGGAGAACCTCGTAGGCGGCTTTCACCGCGCTCGCCGGTCCCTTCAGGGCTTCGTTCAGGTCCGCTTCGATCATGGCGTACACGCGGTCCTCGTAGTCCGTCGCCGACACGAAGCTGTCCTCGGGAGCGAAGAAGTTGCGGCTGGCGTCAAAGGAGCCGTAGCGGGCCGCATAGGGGGCGACGGCAGACTCGAAGTCGCCGACAGACGACTGCTCCAAGCGACCCCGCACCTCCTTGGCGGCATCAGGGCCGGCGGCCAGAGCCGCCGAGTGCAGGTAGTAGCGGGCCTGCATCTCGGCGAAGATGAGCGGCAGCATCGTCGTCCTGAGGTCGATTCGGCCGGCGTCGGCCCGAATGGCGGCGACGGCCTCCGAGGTGCAGATGACGGAGGCGTACTCGTCGGTCTCGTCGAGGGCTTCGACGGCCTTGGCGCAGTACGGGAAGCCGCTTCGCGAGAACAGGTAGATCTGCGGTTCCCGTCCGCTCGCCCGGTAGCGGAGCCGATCACCGACCTCCACGAAGGAACCACCGTTGCCGACCGTCAGCGCCGTGATGGCATCGATCGCCACGAGGCCCATGCCGATGACACCGACGGAGGAAGTCGAGGGTATGGCGTCCACGTAGGCGGTGACCGGATAGGGACGCACGAGGTGCTCGGGGTGATCGAGGTTGGCAGTGTGACCGGTCGTGAGAATGACGTGGTCCACCGCCAGTACCTCTCCGGTGTCGAGCCGCACGTGCTCGAGCCCGCCCGGCTGACTGACGACGTCGACCGCGAGCGCCCGGTGGAGGACGATCTCAAGCGGCGATGGGGCGTCCTCTACGAGGGTCTCGAAGAACCACTGCAGGTAGGCGCCGAGGACACGCCGGGGGAGGTAGTCATGCGGTGACACTTCGCGCCCGGTGCGTGACACGCGGCAACTCTCACCGTTCCAGCGATAGCCCACCTGTTTCGCCCATTCGTACAGGCCGAGGCCGTAGCGGGGGGCGGCACCGTCGTCGTCCCAGGGGTAGAGCGAGAGCTGACCGCACGGCGTATTCAGGAGGAGATACTCGGGGTCGTCGAGCGCGTACACGCCGGGACCGGGAGTGGCGGCTTCTACGACGTGGACACGCGTAGGGCAGCGCTCAGTGCGGACGGCGTCGGCGAGACGCTCCAGCGCGCACAGCCCCCAGGCGCCTGCTCCGACGAGCGCGACTTCCTTCATGGTGCGCAATTGCCCGACAGCTCCCGTCCCCGCCGACCCACCCCTATACGCTACCGCCACGCGGCGGCGTCATTTTCCGCCGGATCGAACCGGCCATTGGGGCGACGGGGCGGGAGAATTCAACCCCGGCGAGGCTCCCCACGTCGCCCTGCGGCAGCCCAGCAGCGGCCGCGGCCACCGAGCCCGACGGCATCGGGGCTCCCCCAAGGGACGAGCTGATTCAACAGGGTCACGTGGCTCTCTATGCTGGTCACGGTCTCACTACACCAGCGGAGGTGTTACATCCCAGTCTTCATCGACTCGGCTGAGCCCACGTCGTCCCAGACAAATGGCACCGCGGTGAGTGCTCGCGGCCTTGGCGAAGGCACCCCCGCGCTCGAGATCGCCCTCGTGAACAACATGCCGGATGCGGCTTTCGAGGACACGGAACGACAATTCACTTCATTGCTGGCGGCCGCCGCCGGCTCCCTCGAGGTGCTCGTGAGGCTCTACAGCCTGCCCGGGCTGGAGCGGGGTGAGGAGACGACGAGTTACATCGCCTCCCGCTATCGGCCCGTGAGCGAGCTGTGTGAGCGGCGAGTCGACGCCGCCATTGTCACCGGGACCGAACCGCGCGAACCGTGCCTGCCAGACGAGCCGTACTGGGACGCCTTGGTGGATCTGATCGCCTGGGCGGAGGAGTCGACCATCTCCACGGTGCTGTCGTGCCTGGCAGCCCACGCGGCGGTATTGCTGTTCGACAAGATCGAGCGCGAGCCGCTTCCGGCCAAGTGCTCCGGCGTCTTCGCGCATGAGGCGCTCACGTCTCATCCGCTTGTCGAAGGCCTGGAGGGGCCGGTGTTCGTTCCCCATTCCCGCCTGAACGACGTGCTGAGTGATGGGCTCCCGCAGGAATACACGAGCTTGCTCGGGTCACCGGAGATCAGCTGGACGGTGCTGGCGCGCGAGAGCAGAGACTGCCTGTTCGTCTTCGTGCAGGGGCATCCGGAGTACTCACCGTTCAGCCTCTTGCGCGAGTACCGGCGCGATCTGCAGCGCTTTCTGAGACGGGAGCGGCCTTTGCCCCCTCCCGTCCCCCTCCATTACCTCGACGAGGAGGGTGAGGATCTCTTGAACCGCTTCGCCGCCGAGGCGCAGACGCGATCGTCGCCGGCCGAGGCCATGGAGAACTTCCCCTTCGAGGAGGCCAAGGAGCACGTGATGATTACGTGGCGGCCTCACGGCGAACGCCTGTACGCCAATTGGATCTCGGAGATCCTGCGGCGGAAGCGGGTCGGCTCGATGAGCGGCGAGCAAGGAACGAGGACCGTTGGTGCGTGACGAGACGATCGCCATCCACGGCGGGTACGAACCTGACTCGACCAAGGCAGTCGCCGTGCCCATCTATCAGACCGTGGCCCACGAGTTCGTCGATGCGGATCACGCTGCGGCCGTGTTCGACATGGACATTCCCGGTTTTCACTACAACCGGCTCAACAACCCCACCAACCAGGTCCTCGAGCATCGCCTGGCTGCTCTCGAGCGTGGAGTCGGCGCCCTCACGGTCAGCTCGGGAACCGCGGCCGTTCTCTACTCGCTGCAGAATCTCGCCGGCCTCGGCGACAACATCGTCGCTGCCCCCCAGTTGTACGGAACGACCTACACGCTGTTCGTGCACGTCCTGCCCCAGCAGGGCCTCGAGGTGCGCCTGGCCGCGGACGACACCCCGGCTGCCATGGAAGCCCTCATCGACTCGCGCACGAGGGCGCTCTTCTGCGAGAGCATCGGCAACCCTGCGGGCAACATCGTCGATCTCGAGGCGGCGGCGAGCCTCGCGCACTCCTACGGCATACCTCTCATCGTCGACAACACGATCGCCACACCCATCATGATCAAGCCCATCGAGCACGGCGCCGACATCGTCGTGCACTCGCTGACGAAGTTCGTCGGGGGCCACGGCACGACGCTCGCCGGCGGCATCGTCGACGGTGGCAGGTTCCCCTGGGCCGAGCACCCGGACAAATTCCCCATGTTCTCCAGACCGGAGCCGGCCTTCCACGGAGTCGTCTACCCGGAGCGGTTCGGTGAGGCCGCCTACATAGTGCGCTGCCGAACGGTGGGTCTTCGCAACACGGGGTCGACTCTCTCTCCCTTCAGCGCCTTCCTCGTGCTGCAGGGCCTCGAGACCATGGCCGCCCGACTCGACCGCCACGAGGCCAACGCCCGGGCCGTCGCCGCCTACCTTGCCGCAGATCGGCGCGTCGCCTGGGTGGACTTCGCAGGCTTTCCCGACCACCCCTACCACGAGCTCGCTCAGCGTTACCTGAGGGGCCGGTGCTCCTCGATCTTCACCTTCGGCGTCCGCGGTGGATA
>Ga0187781_10002642_pt1 | contig 13566 bp, 16 predicted proteins | sample 0715_SJ02_MP02_2_FD_132447 | JGI IMG/M metagenome (GOLD analysis project Ga0187781, IMG submission 132447) | Tropical peat soil microbial communities from peatlands in Department of Meta, Colombia - 0715_SJ02_MP02_20_MG | ecosystem: Environmental > Terrestrial > Soil > Wetlands > Peat | place...
ATTTGCTGCAGCATCAGGAGGTCAGACGTTGGAGACAGAAATCTCGCATACAGCATCCGTGGAGCGAGAATCATCTGATGCGTGAGCTGGTATTGCTGCTTGGCGACGTTGTAGGCTTGCAGCGCAGTAGTCGCGATCTTGACGGTGTTGGTGAAGATTTGTTGGCCTTGCTCAATTTGCTGGAATTGGTTGGAGATGGATTGTTCTTCGTGTTCGATTTGCATAATGGCATGGCCCGACTGTGTCGGGTCGAACACGATGCCGGAACCGAATTGGGCATTCGCGAGCGGTTGCAATGCCGCCGCAAACCCAACGGCGAGTACGGTAAGGGTTAGTTTCTTCATTTGTCTCGTCCCTTCGTCGCCGTTGGCTTAGTCGTGCTGGCACAGCAGTACGGCTTTACTGCTGTGCGGCGAGAATCTCTTTCTGGAGTTGGGCAAGACGGTCAGCCTCCGGCTTGCACCGTGCGTCGCGTTCTTTCTTCTTAGCTTCGAGAGCTGCTATCTGTTCTTTGGTGAGCTTCTCACCGGTTAGCATTCTGTCGGCTCCGGTTGTCATATCTTCGTCGAGGCACGCCTTGGCGTAGGCCGGGTATTCGGCGTTGTATTGATCCAGCAACTTCTTCGCCTTGGCCGATTTGCTCTCACAGCCGGCAGTTACGAGAGTCCACAGGAGTAAGAGGGAGAGGGCAACGATTCGCATGGAAAAACCTCCTTAAAACGTCTGTGGAATAGTGTGGTTCGAATACGCAGGAAGAAGCAAGTCCTGCGTGAAATAGACTTTGACGCGGTGGCCCTCACGAATTGTGATGGTCGGCGGAATCTGGATAAAGCGGTCGATGATGGTGGTGGCAGATTGCGAAACGCTGCCCGCGGCGCCAGTCGTGAACGCCTGAGAACCGCTCGTGGTAATCGTGCCGCCACCCTGAGTGATTTGGGCCGCTCCGGCAACCACCCCCAAAGCGATCGAGGTGCCGAAAATCTGGAGATAGTGGTTGTTGACTTTGTCCTTTAATCCCTCCTCTCCGATCTGGTCGAGACCGTGGAATTGATCGAGATCGACGGAGTACCCGTCGGGCATAATCAAGCGATGAAAAACCACAGCCATCCGTCGTTGCTGGCCAAAGCCCGCTGCTCCGATCTTCTTTGCTTCGCCTAAGACGACCGTACCGTCCGGGATGATGACATGTTGATGATCGTGCGAATACAGGGGATTTGAGACTAGAACTTTGACTGGCCCAACGGCATCCCCGTCCAGGCGGTTCATTAACACCGTGTCGAGAACGGAGCCCTCGTAGATGAGGTACGGCTGACCACTGGCAGAATCAATATTCGCTTCTAGCGGGCGCTTGTAGCCGGCGTCCGCTTCCGGCTGTTGCTGTTTATCTTCATTCGGCGTTTTGACGAAGCTGCCGCTTGTTTGCCGTTCGGTGGGGTCAAATTGGGTCGGTGTTAACTGACTTTGTGGCTGCGTTTGTTCGGGGCCGCGCGAATACACAAGATTGGAAGCGAAACGAGCGTCGTCTGCGCGTTCTCGTTCTTTTGCGGCAATCATCTGTGCCTGCTGTTGATCAGGCGTGAGTTGAACCTGTGCGTTGTTCTGCTGCAGTTGCGGACAGGGACGGCCGGGAACACATGGGGCAGCAACGCCGGTCGGCCCGTATGCAGCCGCAGCAGCTTGTTGCGCGGGCGTCGCAGACGCAAGCGCCGGATCTGTGGTTGCAGTTGCTGCTAGTGCTGCCTGCTGTTCCTTCTGACGCTCGGCTTGGAGCTGATTCTTCCACTCCTGCACGTTGCTGTCAGTGTTGTCCTGCAAGGCTGGTTGCGGGGGTTGGTTTTTGGTAGCGGCCTGCTGTCCTGGCGTTTTCTTCCCGGACGAGCTGAACAGCGCCGCGACAATTACGAGCGATGCCGCACCCAGATAAACGAAAGTCTTCAGGTTCTTCTGCAAGACACCTTTTGGCAGTTGTAGGTTGCGACGCAACGTTGGCTCGGGCTGCGGCTCTGTGCGTGAGGTAAAGACGTCCTCGGTCATGACGGTGATCCCTTGCGCGTGAATTCCATCTTCTTTTTGCCGAGTTCCACATATCCGCTGTCCATGATCTTCGGAATGATGTACGTCCCCTCCCGAAGGTCGTAGGTAACGAGGTTGGGCTTATCGTCCTTCATTTCATACACGCTGAATTTTTCAGGCGCATTGGTCTTGATGTACGTGAACTTGTCGTCGTGATAGATCGACTGGATATAGAAGGGGGCTTCGTTCGCCTTGTAGGCATAGTCAAACTTGAGCTGTGTTGGGTAGGCACTTTTGTACTCATCCACTGCTTGCTCAACGTGCGATTGCAGGGCGGCAAGCTGCTGCCGGGACTGTTCGAGTTGGGCGATGGGCACGAACTGCGGAGGGCCGCTCGCGGCCACAATCGCGGAGCGATCGGCGGGTTCGACGATCACCTTCAAATCGGGGGTGGTCGATAAGGCAGAGATGTCTTGGAGGGTGAAACTGTAGATGTTTCCTTTGTCCGTAATCAGATTCAAGTTTGAGCTGATGCCCTGTTTCGCCGGATGCACGAAGCAAAAATTGCCAACCACGTCCACGATCCAGAACTCTTTGTCGCCCGTGGCGGCTTCCATGATTTTCTCGGTCGTGGGTAGTTCGATGAGGGTCGTATATTTTACCTTGGCGCGGATGGGAACGATGTCCTGCGAGTGATACTGCACCGTGCGCGCAGAGTCTTGGGCGGAAGCACCGATGGAAGAGAAAACCAAAGCGCAATTGACGACGAATTTCAGGTGCCGCATGGAGCTCGCCTTAGTGGTTGTTGTTCGAAGCTGATACGGCCAGCGCGCGCGGCTGGAATGGATACTCTTCGGCAAGATTGCGAAGCCCATCCGCAAAACCGAAACGGTCGAAATATTCCTGCTTCTTGAGGTTGTCACGGGCGTTGTTGGTCGCCATCCAGTGCGAGACCGAATCGACGTTCAAATGCACTTTCTTTGAGGTCTGCGCCTTGCGAATCAACATTTGGCCTGGTGGAACAAGGCCGCTGATCAGGTCCAGTTCGGTGTCGTTCAGATGAAACGCCTCGCGGTAAACTTCCCGGTTCATGTCCGGGTTGGCGAGGAAGATCTTTGTTGGGCAACTCTCGGCCACGATCGCCAGCATCCCCGACTCCTCAAGCTCTTTTATGGATTGCGTGGCCAGGATCATTGCCGCCTTGTGCTTACGCCAGGTCTTCTGCGCCTGTACCACGTAATTGCGGATCGTCTCGTTCTTAATGAAGAGCCACGCTTCGTCGAGCAGGAACATCTTGAAGGTGCCGAGATTCTTCGGGTCGGTAATTTCGGTCGATGCCCGGTGCAAAACATAAAACAGCAGTGGTTCCAAGACTTCCGGCGCATCATTCCAGCCGTGGAAATTGAACGTCTGAAAGCTTTTGAACGAAAGTGTGTCCTCAGCGTTGTCAAACAGAAATCCGTACTGTCCGCCGCGCGTCCAGCGATGCAGACGTTCCTTCAACTCGCCGATGATGTTCGCAAAATTCGAAATGGTGCGCTGGTTCGGCTCCAGTATGTAGATGCGCTCGATCGCGTCCCACAGTCGGCGTTCCTCCTTGAAGTCGATCCGGTAACGTTGCTCGTTACCTTCAATGAGCACGCGGAAAAAGCTGAAGAGAAACTGCAGGTTCTCTTTGGTCGGAGGCAGCGAGAAGGGGTTGATGGTGAAGTCCCGCGCTTCCTGACCCACATTGAGATATGAGCCCTTGAATATCGTCGTAAGCGACTGGAAGCTGCCGCCGATGTCAAAGATGAAAGTCAGCTGCTTATACTTCTGTGCGTTCTGCAGTAGGAAATTGCAGAAATACGATTTGCCACTCCCGGTCATACCGAGAATCAGAGTATGGGCAACGTCACGAGTATGCAGGTTGAGGAAGTAGGGCGTGCTGTTGTCGGTTTCGAGCACTGCCAGGTACTCCGTGCCGAGGTACACGTTCGTCTTCTCGCCTGGAAGGATCGTAAACAGAAAAGACAGATCGGCGTAGTTCGTGTTCAGCAGATGCAGCTTGCGGAGGTTCAGCGCATAGTTGCCCGGCACAGTGGCGAAGTAAGCGTTCAGCTGGTTGTAGGTTTCCACGAACAGATTGCCGTCCTTGTTGGTGAAGATGCCACTAAATTCCGCCACGAGCTGATCGAGTTCCGTTCGTGACCGGCCATACAGCACAATCGTGAGCGAGAAATCGCCAAGCGATTGACCGTCACCCAGGGCGCGTAGACAATCCCCAAGATTTTCGATGTCGGCCTGTTTTGACTCGTCCACTAGCACATCGCGAGGGTTCGTCTTGGTGGCGTCGTTGCCCATTTGCGAGACGAATCCCGTCTTTGACATATTGAAGTGACGGCGGCGCTTGTTCACTTCTTTGCGGGCCTTGTCCGCGGGGAGCGGCGTCCACTCGGTGACGACATAGAAGTTGGCGGGGATTTTCAGCAGCGCGTCTAGCACTAGGGGCCGCGTCTCGGTGATTGCCTCTTTCATCGTCAGCACACGGACGATGTGATCGCCTACCCGCAAATGATCGCGTTCCGCTTCGACGTTGGAGTTGACCACCTGATAGTCGAGGTACTGCGTGGACTGTGGCCTCCCGGCAACGCGCGAGTCGTCATAATTCAGCAAGTGGCGGAAAAACGTGAATTGTCCTTGCTGATTTAAGACCTCGACTTGCATGAAATCTGCGAGCTGCCGAGCGAATGCCTGCACCTGCTGGTCGAGCCGTTGAAGATCGCGCTCGATATGTGTCCGCAGCAACTTCTTCATGCTGTCGTTGGTGAACTGCGATTTGAGTTCGGCAATCGCGCCCTCTGGATCGCGTAACAGACGAGCTAGCGCCGCGCAGACGCCGGTCTTCGACCGGGCGCCTTCGAGCAGGATGCAGTAGAAAATCTCAAGCTGATAGAGATGGTCCCGCTTCACCTCAAAGAACTTCCGTCGCTGATCAATCGCCGCTTCGACAATGGGGTCATCATATGTTGCGAACGGTATGTCAGGGCGGTTCGACTTAAAGAGGTACTGATAAACATGGAAACCTGGCCCAAAAGCCTTCAGCGCCGCCTCCAGCCGCTTCACCGCATACTCCTGTTCCGAGCGGTCAAGACTTTCGTAGTCCACGCCGGGAATGCTGAGAATCATGCCGACATCACCGCTCTTGGTAAGGAAGGCCGTCTCGTTCCAGAAGCCATAGAGGTTGATGTGGTCGTTGAGAGCCGCACTTTCTTTCCAGGGGTTGATGACTTTATCGAGACGCAGCATCACACCACCTCCACGCGGGGAACTTGCTGCTTCGCGGCGTCATAGCGCAGCTTGTAGCGTTCGGACTTTGCGAGGATGCGGAGGAACGCCGGATCGCTGTTCGTTACCCAATGGCCGAACGCGAAGCCGCCTATGAAGACGGCGATGCCAGCGAGGATGGAATTGAAGAGATTGAAGGCTCCAACTGCCCCAACACAGACGAAATAAAACAGCGTCCGTTCTACTCCGAGATAGGTGAGCGGTTTGTGCAGGCTCTTGAAGACTCGATTTGTGCGGCGTTTCTGCTGTGCTTTGTCGGGCATGTCGTTCTCGTTTCAGCGTGGCACGCAACGGGATCGCGGGCAGAGCGACAGACAGCTGCTACACTCCCCACAGCCAACTCAGAACATTCACAGCAAGGACGGCAATGCCGGTTCCGGCAGCAACACCGGCGAGTGCCTTTTTCGCACCGGGTTCGCCGTGCGCGAAGCCGTAGCCACCGATCACGATCGCGATGAGGCTTGCGACCTTGGCGATGGTTCCTGTGAAAAGTGTTTGTAGCGCATTAAAGCCGGTATCGAACGGCGAACCCTGCGCCATCGCGGCCATCGGCACTAGAAAAAGCAGGGCAAGAATCACGGTGGTTGGACGGACGCATTTCGACCGAAGAAGCGGCTGGATTTGACGGATGAGATAAATTTGGGACCAACGTGGCATATGCACCTCCGGTAGGGGCTTAGAGCGGCTGCTTTTAGCGCAAACCTAACCGCACTGAATCACGCTGTCCAATGACTTTTCGGATCGTGCTTATTCCTGGGGGTTATGAGTCCGAAAGGCGGAGTGATCCGACCAGTAGACTTGTTGTTGAGGTCGGCTTGAGAAAAGCTCTATTGACCTTGCAACAAAGGACATACACATCATCGCTTGTACAACCTTCGATTACCCAGATTAGCTCCGGGCAACCTGTGGCGATTGTCCTGAAAAGCACTGCAGGATGGCGAATTCTACCGCTGCCTCAATGAATCTCAGGCATTCTTGGCGAATGATTGTTGCTTCTGTAAGCCCCATTCCTTCAATAAGTTCCCCATTCGCGAAGTGGCTTTGCCAACGACGATTAGCCGCGATGAATTGGGCTCGCGCTGTCTCTTATAACCTGCAGGAATGAGCTCGTTCCGAGAAGTTATTGGACACGGCGGCAGGAATGAATCATGTTGGTTAACATCGCCGGTCCCTCACGGACTTGCCCAGCCGACGCCGACAATGGGCGATTACGAACCTTCCTGCCCTGCTGTAAGGGATACGTCAGCATCGCCGCCGACAACTTCGTGAGCGCTGGCGCAAGAAACTTCTATGGTGAGGTGGTATTCGGATGCTAGAGGATGGAAATCACGCAAATGACCCTGCACCCGATGACAAGGAACGAAAGGGTGTTCAGAATGATAAAAGCTTTGAACCCCTGCTAGACACGGATGAGGCTGCGAGACTCTTGAGAATGCACCCCAGAACTCTCCGAACGAAGGCTCGAATCGGCTCGATACCGGGCGTCCAGGTCGGTAGGCGCTGGCGTTTTCGGGCTTCAACGCTGAACCGATGGCTGGGAAAACTCGCCAGCTGAACAAACGGCAAGCTAGGAAAAAAATATCTCGACCGAAACCCACATGCGATCTATTCTGGCGGTGTCCGCCGACACCGTTTAAACAGAGGAGGATCTTTGTTTAGACGGACGCGTTACCAACATGGAAGCGTAGAACGAGAAGAGCGGAAGAAGGGTCCGGCAGTCTGGGTCTACCGATGGTGGGAAGAAGACATCAAGGGAAAGCTGTTGCATCGCAAAATCCAGGTTGGGGATGTCAAGAAATACCCCACCGAATCTGCGGTGCACGCAGCAGCAGACGCTCTTCGGCTAACAATCAACAATCGCTGCAAACATCGGAACCTGCGGCCAACTACCATCAACACGCTCTGGGAGCACTACTCTCAAGAGGAACTGCCTCTCAAAGCTTTGTCCACACAAGATGCGTACATCATCTACGCCAAAAACTGGATTGTCCCGCGCTGGGGCAATCTACCACTGGAACAAGTCAAGACTGTCGAGGTGGAGCGCTGGCTACGAGCGACCGGAGTAGCGAATGGTACTCAAGCGAAGATAAAGTGCGTGATGTCGGCTTTGTTTTCGCACGCGGTTCGGTGGGAGTTCTGTGGCCACAATCCCATCTCGTCGGGCATACCTGTAGGAAGCGGGGGGAAGCGAGGTCCCAGCACCGGCGTGCGGATCAGTGCAAAACGTCAGAGTTCCCCTCTGGTCTTGTCCGCAGAACAGGTCAAGATGGGCCTGGCGGGGTTGGAATTTCGGGATCAGCTTCTCGTGTTTCTAGACGGAGCTTTAGGAATACGTCAAGGGGAACTTGGGGCTCTGCGCTGGCTCGACTGCGATTTCGAAAACATGAGCTTCAGCCTGCAACACTCGTACTATTGGCGTCGAGGTGGGCATCTGAAGTGCACCAAAACGGAAGCATCGGCGAAGCTGTTGCCGATGCATCCAAGCCTGAAACATGCCTTGCTGGACTGGAGGTCTCAGAGTCTTTACAACCAACCAGAGCATTTCATCTTTCCTTCGGAAAGATTGAAAGGCAACAAGCCACTCGATCTGGCATCAGTGCTCAAGAAGAAGGTCCAACCTGCGTTCAAGAGGATCGGCATCACAGGCGTGGGCTGGCACACCTTTCGGCACACGGTGGGAACCATGTTGGCGGAGATGGGGGAACATCAGCTCACGATCCGCGACTACTTGCGGCACAGCAACCTTCATGTCACGAACAAGTACCTGCAGGCGACATCGAAGACCAAGCGCTTGGCACAGGACAAATTGGTCGACGCGATTTTGCCGACGGGTATTTTGCCGAAGACAAACCTAATCCAATGAATGCTGCTTGTGATCGTTTTCGGATGGGACCATTCTCGTCCGGCGCTTATCGTCCCCTAACATCCCCTGATTTGCTGGACGTTAGGGTTGCAAGTGCTTGAAAGGAATGGCGGGGACGACGGGACTCGAACCCGCGGCCTCTGCCGTGACAGGGCAGCGTTCTAACCAACTGAACTACGTCCCCACTCGCCAAATCAACGTGTTGCGAAATAACCAGTGTTTATGCGGCTGTGCGCCGTGTGCATAATTCGCCCACTCTGCTCGAACCGACCCCGACTGTTCCTAATCGGGCAGAAACCGCTAATAAACCGCCAATAAACTTGGCTTGGTGACAGGGCTTCTCTACCATCTAGAACGTCCCGAGAAACCCACTGTAGGGCAAGCCAGATCGTCATCAGGATCGGCGAAGCCGTCAACAGAACTTGAGCAACTCTCTGCACGGAAATATCCTAACAGCTTCTCGCAGAACACGAAAGAGCGTCATCCCGCGAACCTGCGAAGGCCCATACCGTTGCCTCATTGATGCTGCCGCCGAACGACTACGGACCTGTCCCAGGCTTCCCCAGGATTTAGAATTTCAACTATGACGGTCCGGGGAAAAGCCGAGAATAAGATGCCCGACGTGCCAGTTCCCGATTTTGTGGGCACGCTTTGCGAAATCTGGTTTGCGATCAACTACGCCGCCTACCACCTTGCCTACGTGCGTGTGTATTTGCAGACCGAGGCTCTTCAAACCCACCGCGAGGAGATATTGCAGGCTGAACAGGCTTTCAAAGAGCTGACTCAGACCGAGGTCATCATTTGCCGCGCTCACCTGGCCTCGTTCTTCTGGCAAGTAGATCATGTCTTCGAGGCATTAAGAATCGCGATCAAGAAGGGCCAAAAGGAGCATGGCGATCTAGAATATTTTTGGAAGTGGGGTGAGGAACTGGAAAAGATCGAGGTGTCGGCGATTTACAAAGAGATCAATGTGTACCGCAACAAGTCGCACGAATTTCCTGGCATCATTGGTTCCAAATGGGAGAATAAGGAGGGGCGCCTGGAGTTCCGGCATCACTTCCTGCCTACCATCGAAGGACACGACCCGAAAGAAGACACTGATATCAATGACCAATTGCAGAAGTATTTCGAGTTCGCCGCGAACGTCTGGCTATCCTTCGCGCCCGGCGACTACAAAGAAAGATTTCCACGAAATTTCAAGTTTCTTGTTACGGTACCTCATTCCTTTAAGGGAGAACTTCCGCGCGAACTGCGAGGGATTCCGCAGCTTGAAGTGTCGATCGTAGCGAGCGATACTCCCACTTTGGCCGCGACGGTGGGCGCCAAGTCAGAGCGTAATGAGAGTGGCGAACATCGATAACACTGGAAATGACCTTGCCACGAGAGCGAGCATACATGACTAAGCACCGTTTTTTCACTGGAGTTGGAAACTCGGCGCAGCCAGCCCATGTTGCGACCGCACCGCCAAAGCGGGGACGGCGCCTAACCCAGACATTCATCGCACTCCTCAAAGAAGCGCAATTTACCAACGAAATGCTGGGCTCCGGAGCAACGCAGATCAGGGCGGCGAACTATGCAGCGAAAGGTGTCTACTTCCAGGCCTTCACCGGCCTATCCACTGGACTAGAGCGCATCGGGAAACTCAGCCTGATGCTCGATTACTACATTGACCACAGCCAAACCTTTCCCGACTCCAACTACATGAAAAACCAGATCTGTCACAATCTGAAACTGATCTATCAGCAGGCGAAAGCTATCATTACGAAGCGCTCATTCTCGCTGCAGTTTCTGAAGGACCTCGACGACCCCATCCACGAAGCAATCATTTCAGTTCTTTCCGATTTTGCACTCGGCGATCGGTATTCGAACATAGACCTGCTCGTCGGTGCGAGACGGCACAACGATCCGGTGGCCTCTTGGTTCGAGAACGTGGACAAGCTGATCTACCAGACAAAGGTGCGAGCAAAGAGGAAAGAAAAGATTAAGAACAACGCCGCATTCATCGGCTCAGTTCTTGGCCCTTCCGCTATAGTTTTGCACACGTCCGAAGCTGGAGACGAGATAAGGGATGTCGAGGAAGCAAGCAAAATGACTGGAATTTGGCATGCGGTCGCACCGCAGAGACAGCTCTACGTTGTGCAGATCATTCGGTACTGGGTCGAGCTATTGGGCCTGCTCCAATACGAGGCGATGAAGCTTCCAGGCAACGACATTCCGCACTTCGGGGAGATATTCGCCCTCTTTTACAACGAAGATTCCTACATCAAAACAAGAAGAAGCTTTGACAAGCTGAGATGAAAGGTCGTGACAACCCGGGACTGAAGGAACGTTCCCGGTTTTTCGACGAATGGCGATTGGTGAAGAGTTCCGTCCTCCCGCTTCGATCTGAGTGATGCGACCTGCGATTAAATGGATCGCGGGCAATCCGGCAGCTGAAATACCGAAGCGAGACGGCAAGAATTCCAGCTAGGGCGTCTAGAGACATTCATGAGACGGGTTGTTCAGTAATTTCTACTTTAGACGCGCCGGCTCTTCGAGGATTTCCAAGAGAGCACCTGCGCAATAAACTCTATCCCGCTTCGCGTTGCCTACTTGCTCGACAATCCTCGCCCGTTCCAGCCGCTCGATTGCTCGCTGGGCGGTCGTGAATGCGATCCTTAACCTATCCGCTACCCCTTTCGTCGTGATGAACGGATTTGCGCCCAGGAGTTCGACCACGCGCATGGGATTGCTGCTTGATTCTCCAGAGACTTTTTTCTGCCATTCCGCTAGAAGACCATTGATTCGCGTCGCACGATTCAAAGCGTCTTCGGACATGCGACCGACTCCCAGCAGAAAATATTCCAACCAATCGTTCCATGCGCCCCGTTCACTCACCCCGCGCAAACCGTCGTAATAATCTCTTCGCGAAGCTTCGAAGAACGCTGAGAGATAGAGCAGCGGCGTCGGGAGAATCTGACGCTCGATCAGGAACAAAGTTATGAGAAGGCGTCCAACTCGACCATTGCCGTCCAAAAACGGGTGAATGGCTTCAAACTGATAATGAGCGAGGGCAATCGTTACCAACGGCGGCAACCTCGACTCGTTCAAGAAATGTTCCCAAGCTGCAAGACAGGCCTCAACTTCCCCTGGCGGAGGTGGAATATACGATGCAGTTGCGATCGTACTACCGGGTCGCCCGATCCAATTTTGAATCTTTCGGAACTGTCCGGGATGCGCCTGATGTCCCCTGACGCCTGTCATCAGTTTCTCGTGCAGCTCGCGAGTGAGCCTTACGCAAATCGGCAGTTTCTTCAGTCGCGAAATTCCGTGCTCAAGAGCCACCACATAGTTGCCGACCTCTCGAAGGTCGTCTGGACTCCGATCTACTGTCGCTCCCGCTTCGGCGGCCAGAAGCTCTCCCAACGTCGCCTTTGTTCCCTCGATCTTGCTCGACAGGACAGCCTCACGCCGCACAAATGGGCGAATCGAAATGTGAGGATTGGGAAGGCGCCCTCCTTCCCCCGCCAGCCGTCCAACAAGCCGATCTGCATCCGAGAGCGCGCTAATCAGCCGCGGTGTCCAAACAAGCTCGGGAGGCAGCGGCGCAGGCACGAATGCCGAATAGCTGCCCTGCGATATGCTCTTCCCCGGAATGGCCGCTGACTTGGGCATTTGCTCTTACGAAAATGACGTTTTCTGCTATTTTCACAATCTATCACAATCGAAAATAGTATGGTTTCTTATTATCGTGGCGAACGAATAGCGAATATGGTAGGCTAATACTAAAATCAGCTTTTTCATTGAGTAGAACGCGTTGGTAGCAGCAAGGATGGGCCGCTTCGTCCCGGAGTTACTCTCATGTACATTCTCGTCCCCTGGAAGCCCGTTGTAATCGTGTGGCTCCTGCTAAGCGGAATGATATTTGCGGGATTCGTCGCTACTCCAAGGAAAAGACCCCTTCGCGCCGCCAGCAAGCGTCCAACAGACGAATGCCGCCAAAGCGCCCGCACCACGTACCAGACAGCAGCCCAACGACCCACACAAAGCGCCTGCATCAACTTCTCGGTGACGCCGTCGCGTTGGTTCTGCTCAGTATTCTCTCCAGCTTTTGCTTTAGCGTGACCTCCGCCGGAGAACGTCCTTGGCGTCCGAGCCACGAAATGAAGTCCTTCATTTTGACTTCGTGTTTTATGGGAGGCTGGTGGACAAGAACGGTGATGGTTGTGAATCCTTGACCAATTTCTCCCACCCAGTCGTCTTTTTGCAATGCGGCGACAGCGGTAGCGACCGCTTCGTAGAGGGTCTCTGCCGTGACCTCTACCGAGTGCTCAATGTCTTGAACATCCCTAACGGCAACTGTGCAGGTTCGAAGAACCACAAAACCCAGAGTAGCATATTCGTTTTTTGTTCGCCATCTCACCGTATTGACTGTGCGTTTCTGTAGAGCTGACCACTCTGGTTTTCCTCGTTGCAAGCCCTCGGACCGTCAGTTATAAAGGAATCCTTCCACAGTGTCCTCTGGAACGGTTCTTCTTTTTTTTGATGCATCGGGGTATAGGCAAAATGTCAGACCTGGTTAAGTGGGTCACTGACCATGACAAGATCCTGGGTCTTATCGGTGGCGCTGCTAGCGGCGGTTTCGCCATCGCCAAGAGCATTTACGATTTTATTCAGAGTCGATCAAGTGACGCTTTACGCGAGAAGTTGTTGAGAGAGATACAAGGTTTGAGGATCGCTCGTGATGAGGCGAATGCTGTTGGGACCTCGATCAACAGTCAGTATCTGGCCTCGTTGAACGAGCAACTCTCTCAGGCTGTCGCCAAGTTGGCGAAGGTCGAATCCGTCGTCCAAGAAACGAAGGTCGTGGATGAATTGGGTTGGTTTCGACGAGCCTTCTTGCTTTTCAAGCCGGCAACTATTTGGGGATGGGTGGTGCATGTAATCTGTTGGTTTTGCCTTCTCGTCTTCGTTGTCTCCCCCTTTACGGACTGGAGTACGGACCTCAAGAGTACTTCCGATTACTTCATTTTCTTTGGGTTCTATATCGGAGTATTTCTATTGTCCCGACAGTGGGGAATTTCGGAAAGAAGGAAATACTTGAGGGGGCGAGGCACGGTGGCAGCCCCGGCCAAAGATATGATTGTCGCAGCAGTTCCGAAGGAGAGAACCTTTTATATGTTCCCAATGGTGACGGCTGGGTTTTACGCACTGGCGGGGCTGGCGTCCGTTGTAGGAGCGGTCGTGAATACGATTAGTGACCCTAGCAGGCTGCGGAAAAATTGATTCGTAACGTGTTTTTCTTGCCCTTGTTCATTTTTCGTGATGCCGAATGATCTGATTTTCGGTTTGTTAGCGGCCCCAGACTCTGACTCCAGACTCTG
>Ga0187781_10002644_pt1 | contig 13559 bp, 9 predicted proteins | sample 0715_SJ02_MP02_2_FD_132447 | JGI IMG/M metagenome (GOLD analysis project Ga0187781, IMG submission 132447) | Tropical peat soil microbial communities from peatlands in Department of Meta, Colombia - 0715_SJ02_MP02_20_MG | ecosystem: Environmental > Terrestrial > Soil > Wetlands > Peat | place...
GCAGGTAGGGGTGCAATAGTCTTTCTGCAGACAGTACTCGACGACCAAATTGAGGCTGTTCCCTCCCCGTGAATCTGTGGTTTTCTTGATGGCCACCGCTCAGAAGAACACGTGTGTGTCGGAAGAAGCGGGAGCTGCTGCGGCTCCGAACGCGACGGTCGGTTCCGTGTCGCCCGCGGCGGCGGACGTTCCCAGTCCGGAAAACCTGCTGCAGGAATACAACGAACTGCGCGAGCGCTTCCAGCGCACCACCAACGCGTTGGCCTCAGCGGCGCACGATCTCAAAACCCCGCTGGCCATTTTGAACGGCTACGTCGATCTGCTGCACAGCGAGAAGCTGGGCGCGCTCACCGATCGTCAGCGCGAAGTGCTGCGTGACATGCAGGCCAGCGGAAAGCGCCTGGAGCGGTTCATCCAGGATTTTCTGACCTTCAGCGCGCTGGAAACGGGCGGGCTGCGGATGCAGTTCGCACCGGGGAACATCAACGATTGCCTGTCAGAAGTATGCCGCCTGTGGTCCGGCCGGTTCCAGGAACGAGGGCTGGCGCTTTATTTCCTGGCCAACGACAAACTGCCCATCTTTCCTCTGGATACGCCCAAGGTGGAGCGTGTGGTTTCGAACCTGCTGGAGAACGCCTGCAAATTCACGCCGAAGGGTGGAACGGTGTGGCTGCACGCAGAACCGCATATGTGGGACCGGCGGGCCGCGGCGCAGCCGTCGGCGGCCGAGCGGCGCCGCCAGAACCTGAGCCATCCGAATTCAGTGAAGGTCAGTGTCTCGGATACGGGCCCGGGGATTCCAGCGGAGTTTCATGTGGAAGTGTTTGACGACTTTTTCCGCCTGCCCACCAGCGAAGATCAGGAAGGCATGGGATTAGGGTTGTCGATTGCGCGCCGGCTGGTGCATGGCATGGGCGGCAAGATCTGGGTGGAGAACGACCCCGGAGGAGGTTCGAAGTTTTCGTTTCTGGTTCCGTACCAGCCGGTGGCCGCCGCTAAAGGAAAAGCACGATGAAGCGCGAGCTGAGAGAAAACACAAGGTCCCTTCGACAGGCTCAGGGCAGGCTCTTCGACTTCGGGTCTGCTTCGCGGAGCGAAGCAAACCCTACGCTCAGGATGGGCCGATGAAGGAAACGCCGAAAATCCTGCTGGTCGACGACGAGCCCAGCATGCTGCGTTACATCAAGACGCTGCTGGAGGTAGACGACTACAAGGTGGAAACCGCGGCCAGCGGCGAAGAAGCTCTGGAGCGAGTGGAGAAAGGCCTGCAGCCGGACCTGGTTCTGCTCGACGTTCTCATGCCCGGCATTGACGGGCTGGAGACGCTCGAGCAATTGCGCCAGAAGCGCCCCGGGGTCAAAGTCGTGATGCTGTCTTGCGTGAGCGACACGCGCAAAGTGGTGCAGGCCATGAAGCTGGGGGCGCAGGATTATCTCACCAAGCCGTTTCAGAAAGCGGAACTGGATGCGGTCATCGATCTCAGCCTGGGCCAGGGGAAGAAGACGTTCGGCGGGGAAGTGGAAGAACTCGCCGATGACGTATTCTTCATCGCGGCGAGCCCGGCTATGCGCAAGATTCGTTCGCAAGCGGCGCTGGTGGCAAACGTGGACATCCCGGTGCTCCTGCTGGGCGAGAGCGGCACGGGCAAGGAAGTGCTGGCGCGTCTGATTCACAAGCTTTCGCCGCGGGCCCATCGCACGTTTTTGAAAGTCAACTGCGCAGCGGTCCCGGCGGACCTGCTGGAAAGCGAACTGTTTGGCTATGAGCCGGGCGCGTTCACGGGCGCGACGCACGCCAAGCCGGGCAAGTTCGAACTCTGCAACAAGGGCACGATTCTGCTCGACGAAATCGGCGAGATGCCGCCGCTGCTGCAAGCCAAGCTGTTGCATGTGCTGCAGGACCAGCAGTTCTCGCGGCTGGGCAGCCGATCGGTGATCAAGGTGGATGTGCGCATCCTGGCGGCGACGAACATCAACATTCCCGAGGCGCTGGCCGCGAAGCGCCTGCGGGAGGATCTCTATTACCGGCTGAACGCATTCACCCTGCACCTGCCGCCGCTGCGCGAGCGGAAAGAAGAAATCCCCGTCCTGCTGAAGCACTCCATGACGCGCATGGCGGAGCAGTATGCGCGGCCTCCGCTGCCGCTTTCGCCGGCGCTGCTCCAGACCTGCCAGGAACATTCGTGGCCGGGCAACCTGCGCGAGCTGAACAACTTTTTGAAACGGTACCTGATTCTGGGGGACGAGAAGCTGGCCATGGCGGAACTGCTGCCGCGCGACGACGGCAACGGCGGCTTGCGCGGAGATGCCGTCGCCAAGGGAGCCGAGCCGGGAGGATTGAAGTCGCTGGCCCGCACGGCCAAGGACGAGGCGGAAGCGCAAGCCATTTCCCGAGCTTTGGAACAGACCAACTGGAACCGCAAGCAGGCCGCGGCCATTCTTAAGATCAGTTACAAAGCTCTGCTGTACAAGATCCGCCAGTATGGCCTGGCGGACAGCAAGAGTCACCACAAGTTTTCGGCGAAGAGCAGTGGCTAGCGGACGCCTGGCTCGGTTCAGAGTAACCGTGTGCCGTCCCTAACGGGACTCCGGTTGGTTCCACTTTCCTTCTCCCGGCACTGCCGTGCCGGGCTTTCCCATAGCGCCGCTCCGCGGCTGGAGTGTGGCGGGTTTTGGTCCGCCGTTTCGTAGAGCATTTTCATAGATAGTGTAATCTGCTTCGATTGTCATCCTGAGCGAAGCGAAGGAGCTATGTACTCCCGGGCAGGTTCCATAGGTCCCTTCGGCAGGCTCAGGGCAGGCTCTTCGCAGCATAGAACGCTGCTCAGGATGACAGAACTGTGTAACTATAAAAATGCCCTAGAACGCGGTTCTTCGTGCGCACTCTTGAGGGCCGCGTTCCTCGACGCGCCGTTTGATCCCTGTCGTCCGGCTCCGACTCCTGCGCTCGCCCTATGGAACCGTCAAGACGACGGTGGCGTTCTTGGTATCAGTGCCGGAACTAGCGGCGATGGTCAAGGTATAGGTACCAGCTTGCGTCCCGGTGACCGGTGGCGGCGTCGAGGCTTTGCTGCAAGCGGGCTGCAGCAAGATCAAGGGGATTACCAGACTGAGCAGCAAGACTCCGACGATGCGCCGGCGCCGACGGTCACCGCCCAAGCCGAGCAAAGCCAATCCGGGCACTGCGAACCAGACGGCATAGAAGGGCCGCTTCCAGAGGCTCGCCGCAGGCGTGAGGATGGGCCGCGCCGTGGTGGTAACCTCCAGCACCGTGGTCGCACCACTGGTCGCCTGCAGGGTGACTGGGCTGGTGGTAAAGCTCTGAGTGGTTCCGGTGAGGCCGGCGGGGATGGCAACCGAGAGCGAGATGCTGCTGCCGTAGACCGGATGTGGGATCAGCTGAACCGTGTAGGACGCGGTATCGCCGGCGGTAGGGACGGCAAAGGTGACCGGGCTGACGCTGAGGGTGAAGTCTGACATCTGCGCCGACACTGAAGTCGTCGCAGTATTGATGGAGTTGAGCGAGGTCGCCTGTACGGCTCCGCCATTGAACACCGCCTGAGTGCCGCTGCCGTTGGCTGCCGGCGTCAACACGATGGTAACGGTCGCGGTCGAACCCGCCTGCAGCGACGGGATGCTACAGGTCACGATAGACGACGTCGAAGCATAGCTGCAGTTCCCGCCGGGGACAGCGCTGCCAGAAACAAAAGCCAGAGAGATTCCGGCGACGGCGGGACCGATGTTGTCGGTGACCGTAACGCCGGTGGCCAGGTCGGGACCGTTGTTCGTCAGGGTGTAAGTGAAGGTTGCCTGGTTGCCGGCGCTGATGTAGGTCTGGTTCGGGCCCAGAGTAAGGGCTCCATAGATGGACAAATTAGCCGCGGTTGCGACTTGGGTGACGAAGGCATCATAGCCGCCGTTGTTCTGAGCCTGCAGGGGCTTGGACAGCTGCAGATCAATCGCGTTGGTGTTGCCCGCGACGTACAAGTTCTGGCTGGAGTCGAGCGCAACGCCTGTGCCCTGACCGAGAGCCTGCGCGCCCGTGCCTGAGCTAGGCGTGGTCCCGCCGTAGTAAGTGGTCCATGAGCCGGTCGTGTTTTGTCCGGTAATGCTGGCGGCGGTGTTCAGCCGGGCGATAAAGGCGTCTTGGCAAGGGATGGTGGGAGCGGTTAAACAGTTGATGCCGTTCAGTTGGCTCTGGATGGGGCTGGGATAAGGAAACACGGGGAAGCTGCCGGCCGGGGGAGTGGGAGCGACGAGCGTCTGCTGGGTCGGCGATTGGGTCCATCCCGTGATCAAAGCGCCGTTGGCGTAATCGACGGTGATGGCGAGCCCCTCTTCGTTGTTCTGCCCGCCCAAATACGAGAAATAGGTCAGGGAGACGTTAGTCGGGGCGCCCGTGGTCGAGCTGGTCGGATTGCTTAACCGCGCCACGTAGGCATCGGTCGGGAGACCCGGCGTAGGCGTCGTAGGGCAGGTGACAGTGCCGCTGGCGGGCGTAGGCGGGTTGTTGTTCAGGCACTTCTGGAACGAAGCAATCTCGGACAGAGTGGCGGCCTGGACAAAGTCCGGCGAATTGGTCGTTCCGGTCACATAGACGTTGGCCGCGCCGGTGGGGTCGAGGGCCACTCCGTTGCCGAAATCTGACTGCGTGCCTCCCAGGTAAGTCGACCACTGCAGTTGCTGGCCCTGGGCCGTACTGGGACTGAGATTGAGCTTGGCCACGAAAGCGTCATAGTTGCTGGTGGTCGAGGTGTTGGAGCAGGTCGGAGTGCCGACAATGACTGTCGGAGGCGGTTGATCGAGGCAGGGCTGATAGGCATTGAGGATGGGGAAGTCCGTGGTGGAGGATGTTCCGGTGTAGACGAAGTTGGTCGTGCCCGTGAAGTAGACGTTCTGGTTGACGTCGACGGCGACGCCGCCGCCGATGGCTGGCGGGATGGTGGTGTTGTATGAGACGCCGCCGCCGAAGTAGGTCGAGTACGGGATGCTGCCGATTCCAGTCGCGGTCGTGCTGACTTCGGTCAGGAAGAACTGTAGTTTTGCTCGCGGATAAAACTGAAACGCCTGCTGCTCTGGCAACGTGCTCGCCGGGAACTGGTCGGAAACGGTGGGCTGGTCGTTCGATTGGGTGGTGCCGGTGACATAGACGTTTTGCCTGGCATCAATGGTCATTCCGCTGGCGATGTCGATGTTGTTGCCCGAGAGATACGTCGAATACAGCAGGGCAGAAGCCGAAGGGTTGAGCACGCTCACGAAAACGTGAGTGCCGGGGACTTCGGGAACAGTCTGGTAGGCGGTCTCGGTGGTGGGAAACAAGGGCGTAGTAGTAGAAGTAGTAGTGCCAGCGACATAGGCGTTTCCGGCGGCGTCAACCTGTATTCCCACCGGATAGTCGGTACCGGAACTGCCGAGGTAAGTAACATAGTCAAGGACGGCGGGGCTTGAGCCCAAGGGCGGCGTGATCTTGGCGATGTAAACGTTCTGCGCTCCGACGAGGGAGCTCTGCAACACGCCGGTGGTAGCGAGATTGGGCGAATTGGTCGCGCCGGCAAGGTAGATGTTCTCGCTGCTGTCTACAGCAACCGAAGTGTTCAGCTCGTTGCCGGTACCTCCGAAATAAGTGGCGAACGCCAGCACGGGGTCAATCACCAACTCGCGCGAGTGATCGTAGGCGCCGATCGCGAATGCGGCGCGGTGTGAGTGGCGCAGCACAAACTTCGCTTCGACGGGCTGCTGGCGGCCGGCAATTTCCTGGTAAACGCGTGGAGCTTCCAGGCGGACGCTGGCGCCTTCGCCCCGAGCCTTTGAGCAAGGAATGACCAGGGCGCCATCCTTCAACTGAAGGGGGCCGGCGCCGGCAAATTCCAGTTCGACCTGCGCCGGATCAGCGCCGGGAGCCACTTGAAAGTCGTATTCCAGGCGGCCCTGATTTCCGTAGAAAACCAGATTGATGCGGGGATAAATCTGTTCATAGCGAACGCGGGCGAACTGCGGAACACCCGTCCGCCATTTTGCCGGATCGTTGCCCAGCAGGTAATTGCTCTTGCCGGGAAGAGGATCGGCGCCGGTGAGACTGGCTGCCGGATTCGCGCCGGCCAATCTCATTTCCAGGGATTCGACACGAACGGAGGAGGGGTTGTTCTTCGACAAGTCGTGGGTTGACGGAGCGCGGGAATAAAGCCTGAGAGTCGCGCCTTCGGAGCCCAGGAGAAGGCTGTATGCCGAACCGCGGGCGAGGAACCGGGCATGGGGATCGGCCGGGTCGAGATTGGCCTGGCCCTGGTTGGGTTCGAACATGAGCGGCAAACCGGCAAACAGACTGCGGGCACGGGCTGCGAAGTCCGCCGCGCGTACGGTCGGGGCCAGAGAAGCCGCCAGCGCCGGTTGGGGCGAGAACTGATCTGCTGCCTGGGTGGCGGTCGGAAGCGAATGGGAACCCAACCCCAGAACCACGCATCCAGCCGCCAGCAACGTCAGTGCGGCGACCAAAAAACGAAGTCGTACGACAGATGTTCCCAATCCACGGCAATTCTGGTTCACAGGTTTCCTCCGATGCCTCGCCTCGCTCAGGTCTTTCATTGGTCCGAACCGTTGCTGTTTCCCTCAGATCGTTTCTCGTCAGGTCGTCTTACATCAGGTCACTTCTCGTCCAGATCGTTTTTCCTCAGATCAGCGGTGAAATTGGAGACGGCGCACGAGCCGTTTGCCTCGCGCCGGTGAATTTCGCTGGGCGAAGCTGCTCGCGGCTGACTGGGTCACTGGAACTGGCAGAAAAATTAAATAACTACTTAAACATCCGAGGGATAGACAAGTCAAGCGACCGAGGCGCTTGCGGGCCGGTTTCCTTTCCTCAGGCCATGCCGATCTGCGAAAAATTCCTTCGACTTCACTGAGGACCGGATCTTCGCTCATCCGAGAAATGGCCTCGACGAGGATTCCGCCGTCGGAAGAGTGGTCAAGGTTCAACCCGATCCGCGCCCGTCTCAGTGCGCGGCATCCTTGATGCGATGCCCTGATGCGAATCGCTGCTCCCGGCACGCACGCCCCCGGATACCAGTTCCAAGTTTGCTCAGATGCGTTCGAGCGCGAAGAAAGATGCCGGGCACTGGCACAAAAGTGGCGTGAAGGAAATTGCAATGTGGCATTTCGGACTGCGAGAATCTCTGAATTTCTGCAACGCCTTGCATGAGCCTGCGCGGGCTCGACCGGGTATGGCCGCGCAAGGTACTGATTCGGTTTCGGAAAACTCGTAACTTGGGTTGAGCCGGATGGCAGTGCGATTGCTCGCTTAAGCTAAACGCTCGGGTCACGCGAGCATCCTTCCCCAGAGCTCATCCCAAGACTTCCTGTGCCGGGTTGAGCCGATTAACCGACTCAGTTCTTATGGCGATTTTAGTGTTGCAAACTGCTGATAATTCTATACATTGAGGGGAGTAGAGACTTGCCTGCTCGGACTCGGTCTTCAGGGTTTGGGGCTCTTGCCGTCGGTAGCGGTAGCTTTTCTTCGACTGAGGCGCTTGTGGCGGAGCGTTCTGGCATGCAACGAAATTCCCAGGAACGGCGGATGATGCGGCGCTTCGACATGCGCCTGCCCGCCATCGTGCGCCTGGAAGGCACGGACGAATTCCACACCGAGACTCAGAATGTGAGCGCCCGCGGCGTCTTCTTCTACCTCGACCGCGCGGTCGAGGCCGGAACCAAACTGGAAGTCACCCTGACCTTTCCTCCGCACATCACGCTCACCGATGCGGTGCGGGTGCGTTTCGATGCGCGGGTGATCCGGGTTGAGTCGCCGCTGCCCTCGACGCGGGTGGGAACGGCCGCAATGATCGAGGACTACGAGTTTCTCCGCTCGAACGGCGGGCCCGACTTGCTCAGCGCGCTGCAGAAGGAATTGAAAGGCGAATAACTGAGGCCCGGCCGCGGCAGCAGTGGTGCGGTTTGGTAAGGATGCGAGCCAAACGCGCGAGTGTCGCGTCGCGGAAAACGCGACGCATCGCGCGGCTCGCCCAGGTCCTTCGCCGCGCAAAGAACGCTTGCTCAGGATGACAGGCCAGACTGACCCACTACCGAGCATGTGGCTATGGTAGACACGGTCCCATCCGGCAATTAAGCTGACGTAATGCTGCGAGCCTGCTCCCTGCTCTTCTTCTTCCTGGGTTGGGCTGTTCCCTTCTTCGGTCAGACCACCAGTTCGCCCGACTCCTTACGATTCGACGCAAAGGCAGTCGATAAATCCGTGGAACCCTGCGCGGACTTCTACCAGTATGCCTGCGGCACGTGGATGAAAACCCATCCCATTCCCCCCGACCGTTCGGCTTGGGACCCTTATTACGAACTGGCAGAAAAAAATGCGGCCATTGTGCGCGGAATCCTGGAGGGGCGCGAGTCCGGCCAGGGAGAAGATTACCGCAAGGTCACTGCCTATTACGCAGCCTGCATGGACGAGCCGGCAGTTGAGGAAAAAGGGCTGCAGGCGCTTGACAGCGATCTCCTCCAGATCGCCCAAATCCGCACGGCCGACGATTCCGTAGTGGCTCTGGCAAGAGTCGAAACCCTGGGGGCGGATGCTCTGTTTGCTTTTTACTCCGATCAGGATCTCAAGGATTCGCAAAACGTCATAGCAGCGCTCGATCATGGTTCGCTGGGTATGACTGACCGCGACTACTACTTGAAGGATGACCCTGACAGCAAGAAATTACGCGACGACTATCGTGCGCATGTTGGCCGGATGCTGGAGTTGAGCGGCCTTTCTCACGACGCTTCACTCGCGGGGGCTGAGGCGGTCTTGCTGCTGGAAACCAGGATGGCAGAAGCGACGCCCACGCGCGAGCAACAGCGAGACCCCACCAGCCAATATCACAAACTGACGCTCAAGGAATTGGAGCACCTGATTCCGACATGGCCGTGGCGTCGCTATTTCCTGGCTTTGGGGGCACCACCGATCTCCAGCCTCAATGTGACCTCGCCGGAATATCTCGAGAAGGTGATTGGCGTGTGGCAGGGCCTCAGCCTGGAGGAGCAAAAGGCTTATTTGCGATGGCAGGTGCTGCACGCGCTGGCGGCGGCTCTGCCGTTAAAGTTTGTGGAGGAGGATTTCCACTTCTACGGCACCCTGCTGCGCGGCGCCAAGGAGATGCAACCGCGCTGGAAGCGTTGTGCGCGGCTTACCAACGACGCCCTGGGCGAGGCGGTAGGCAAAGTCTTCGTCACGGGACATTTCCCCGCCGGCGAGAAGGAGCGTGCGCTGGCCCAGATCCGTTCGATTCAAACCGCGCTTCGCGACGACATTTCAAAACTCGACTGGATGAGCGACCAAACGCGCCAGGAAGCATTGCGCAAGCTCGAGGTTTTTCGTATCAAGGTTGGCTATCCCGACCACTGGCGGGATTACACCGGCCTTCAGGTCAGGGGCGATGACGCCGTGGGCAACGCAATCCGGGCAAAGCGCTTCGAGTTTGCCCGCCAGGTGGGGCAGATCGGCAAAGCGGTAGACCGGGACGAATGGTTTTCGTTGCCGCAGGACGTCGACGGTTACCAGAGCGCGGCGCTGGTGGAGATTGTCTTCACGGCGGGCCTGCTGCAGCCTCCCTTCTTCGATCCAACCATGGATGACGCGGTAAACTTCGGCGCCATCGGCCGGGCTATGGGGCACGAGTTCAGTCACGGTTTCGACGATCATGGCCGCAAGTTCGATGAACACGGCAATCTGCGCGATTGGTGGACGCCGGAGGACAGCGCGCGCTTTGAACAGCGCGCCCAGTGCTTCGTCGACGAGTATTCGCAGTTAACCGTGGTGGATGACAAGAAGCTCAATGGCCGCCTCACGCTGGGAGAGAATCTCGCCGATAACGGCGGTCTGCGGCTGGCTTACGCCGGACTGCAGAATCAGCTTGCGGGTAAGCCCATTCCATCGATCGACGGGCTGACTCCGGAGCAGCGCTTCTTCCTTGCTTTTGCGGAAACTCAGTGCGGTAACATCGCTGACCAGACCGCGCGGAACCGCTTGCTAACCGATCCTCATTCTCCGGGACGCTGGCGGGTCAACGGCACGGTTCGGAACATGCCGGAGTTTCAAAAAGCGTATGCCTGTAAGGCGACGGATCCTATGGTGAGCGCGCATTCCTGCCGGGTCTGGTAGCGGGGCGGGATGAGACAAGGACTTCCGCTCCATTCTCTGCCGGGCGAGATCATTTCCTGTCACTCTTGTCGGCCGCATGGGAAATCACAGAAGCCAATCTGCTGGCCGAATTGGTTTCGCAACCGCCTGAAGCCATCTAACCAGCTCATAAATAAACCAGGAGAGTAAAACCCCCTGTCCTCAGGGGCTAGAGAGCTTGCCCCCACGGCTTGCGCCGTGGGCTGCATTCTTACGCCGCTTCGCGGCTAATGGCTCAAGGAATCCTCCGCAAGAAGCTCATCAGGATACGAAACTATGGTTTGTGGAGTTCCTTCAACTCCCGCCGCAAGCGGCCGAACCGCCGGACCAGAGTACCGAGATAGAAGGCGTGGATCAGCCAGGTGGCGATGTAGGCGGCGAAGAGGAACTTGATGGCATTCATCGCGGGCTCCGGTTGAGCGGCAGGGTGGCTTTGGCTGGTTCTGCGTCGCTCAAAGATGCCATGGCGTGGGCTTCTTCGACTTCGCGATGGAGAAGTTCGAGGCGGTAGCGCGACCAGCAGACCAGCGCGCCGAAGCAGGAGAAGGCCAGCAAGTTGATGAGGAAGGCGTGCAGCATGCGGGGATCGAGCGAGCCGCCGCGGCCCATCACGGGCTGAGGATGCTGGGTGCGGAAAAACCAGATGGAGAAATAGACAATCGGCACGTCGAGCGCGCCGAAAACCGCAAGCACAGCGGCGAGGATCGGGGTTTGAGCGGTGTCAGAGAAGCGCCGCAGAACAAGATAGCTGACGTAGATCAGCCAGAGGACCAGAGTCGTGGTGAGGCGCACGTCCCAGGTCCACCAGATGCCCCAGACCGGCCGAGCCCAGATCGGTCCGGTCACCAAGACGATGGTGCAGAAAACCACGCCCACTTCCGCGGAGGCGACGGCGAGAGCATCGGCCTTCATTCTTTTTGTCGCCAGGTAGACAATCGAGGCAATCAAGTTGGTGAAGAACAGACAAAAAGCGGTCCAGGCCGAGGGCACGTGGTAGTAGAAGATGCGCTGCACGTCGCCCATGGTGCGCTCGGTAGGAGCCGCGACCAGCGCCTGATACAGGCCATAGACGAGCAGAATCGCCGTCACGATCGAGAGAAAAGTAAAGAGCCGTTTCATTCCGCTTGCAGCACCGTTTCGAATAACCCCAGACAAGCAGTAGTAAACACTACATCGTAGGTGAGAAGCAACACGATCCAGAAACGGGCCGAGCCGTCGCCGGAGAGAATAATGCGCGTGGCCTCGACCATGCCCTGAATCGCCGGAATGGAGATGGGGAACAGCAGCAGAGGCAGCATGATTTCGCGGCTGCGCGTGCGCAGGGAAAGCGCGGCGAAGAAGGTTCCGTTGACGACCAGGGCCCAGGTTCCCAGAATACCGACGGGAATCAGTTGCCAGGCTGGGCCGAGCGCGCGCAGATTGTAGAAGACGATGAACAGCGGCGTCATCACGGCTTCGAGGACGATCACAAAAATAAAGTTGCCCAGCGCCTTGGCCAGAAACAGAGCGTTGGCTGGCGCGGGCGATACGCGGTAGGCGTCGAGGACCTGATTCCGCAATTCGCGGGCCCAGGTCTGGTTGAGGGCGACGACAGCCGCGAACAGGAATGCAACCCAGACCAGTCCTCCGGCGATCTGGCGCGACTCTTCGGCGGTAGGATCGAAGGAAAAGCTGAAGATTACGACCACCAGCAAGGAAAAAAACAGCATCGAGTTGAGCGCATCTTTGGAGCGCCACTCGAGGCGGATGTCTTTTTTCAGGGTCGCGAGAGTAACCGCCCAGAGGGAGTTCATCGCGCCCCCCTGTCGAAGGGTTTGCCAGCTTCGACGAAAATCCCCACTTCTCGCGCAAAAGGCGCCCGAGACCCTTCGACTTCGCTCAGGGCAAGAATGGGGCACCCGGCGCCAGCGCCTGAAGGCGCGTTCATCTTATGGCCTCTCCGGCACACCTGAAGGCGTGCCCTGATACGAACCTCGACCTTTGCCGCTGGTTGTTCGATCCAGAATCAGCCCAGCCTGCATCCAGACGAATTCGTCGGCCGCACCCTCGAGCAGCGGCGCCTGGTGGGTCACGACGAAAATCGTCTTGCCGGCATCGCGCATGCCCTTGAGCAGGTTGACCATCTCGCGGGCCGAATGCACATCCACGTTGGAGAAGGGCTCGTCGAGCAGGAGAACCTTCGGATCGTGCAGAATGGCCCGAGCCAGCGACATGCGCTGGCGCATGCCCTGCGAATACTGGCCGACGGGCCGCGAAAGTTCGGGATCGAGACCTACGGCGCGAATGACTTCTTCCGGACGGTTGTCCCCGGCGATGCCGTAGAGTCCGGCAAAGTAGCGCAGGTTCTCCATGCCGCTCATCTCGTCGTAGAGCAGCGACGGGTGCGCCATATATCCGATGTCGCGGCAGGCAGCCTGGGGAGTTTTGCCGAAGATGGAAATCTCGCCGCGCGTGGGATGGGCCAGTCCGGCCAGCGCGCGCAGCAGGGTGGTCTTGCCGGCACCGTTGTCGCCGAGGATGGCGTGGAAGCGTCCGGCGTCGAACTCGGCGGTCACGCCGCGCAGCGCGGCAAAACGACCGAACTGCTTGATGACGTTGTGGACACTGATAACCGTTGTGCTTTGAGCCACTGGCGTGTGTGAATCGTGCGAGATGATCCGTCCAGAGTGTACTGGAGAGAACGCAGCAATGCACGCTGGGCGCGACTCGCGAGAATAAGCGCGCAGCCATGCGCGCGTTACTGGGACGGTGGACGAGGCGGCAGCGGCGGAGCTCCCACGTTCTTCGGTGGCGAGGGACGAGGTTGTGGACCGCCGGCCGGCCCTGGGATCGGCAGCAGTTGGCCCGGCTGAGGCCTGGAGAATTGCGGGGCTTCTGCCTTGTCAGCCAGCAAGGCAGCGGGGAATCCCTCGATCTGCAACCGTCGCTCGATCTCCTTGCCGTAGGGAGTGCCTTCCAATTCGGCGCGGGGCATATTGACTTCCGTTAAACTATCGCGCGGACCAAGATAGAGCAGCGCATCGGCGGCGTCTTTCAATTTCAGTGGTTCCGACGGTGCTCCGGGCGGTGCTCCCGCCGGGCCCGGGCCGGGTCCGAAGAAGATGATGCTGTTCAATTCCCCGCCGCTAATGACAGGCATAGCGGGCAAGTCACCCACCCAGCTACCTGCCAGCGAGACGATCGCGGGTGTGGGCCATGAGTCGAAGCGATGGTCGAGATCGTCGTAGCCTCCGACTACATTCGTGCCAAACAGAATCAGATAGGTCTTCGCGCCAGCCTGTTGCAACTGCGGCTCAACGTAACGCGGTCCTCGTCCGCGACGGAAATGTCCGGCCCCCATAATCAGCAGCGCCCGATGATGCTTGGCTAGAACTTCATCCTTCACCACCTGCGTGTAC
>Ga0187781_10002645_pt1 | contig 13558 bp, 10 predicted proteins | sample 0715_SJ02_MP02_2_FD_132447 | JGI IMG/M metagenome (GOLD analysis project Ga0187781, IMG submission 132447) | Tropical peat soil microbial communities from peatlands in Department of Meta, Colombia - 0715_SJ02_MP02_20_MG | ecosystem: Environmental > Terrestrial > Soil > Wetlands > Peat | place...
AGGGTGGGATGATGAGGTGCTTGCATTGGGGGCAACGGTGGCCGAAGACTCGGCCTTCATCCCGCAGGGCGCGAAAGAAATCGGAAAATTCCCCTTGTGTGTGTTGCACGGCAGTAAACATAACGTCGTTGCGCAACAGATATCGGCTGCGCTCGATCTTGACTTCCTTCATCCCCTCCTTAGGAAGCATTGCCGCTGGTATTACGGGCTCTTTCTTTTTCCGCGCCATGATCAAGCCCTCCTTTCCAGCACCATGGCCACACCGTACATCGAAAGCGATGCCCCGGTGCCGTGCACCAGCCCGTGCTCGAAGTTCTTGCCTCGCAACTCCCTCATGACGCTCCAGGCCGACATCATGTTCGAGCCGCCCACGAAGTGGCCGCCGAACACCAATCCGCCCGAGGGATTTACCAGGAGTTTCCCGCCCGGCATAATAATTCCTTCCTCGACAAGATCGTTGCTGCGGCCCAGCGGCACCACGCCCATTTCTGCGAGTGTGATCATTGCCTGGGGGATAAATGCATCGTGCAACTCGATTACTTGAATGTCGTTAATGGTGAGGCGAGCCTGCTCCAGCGCCTTTCGTGTGGCCAGGTAATCCGAGTAAATGCGATGCAGGACTTTATAGCGCGTAATGTCCGTCCCGACGAAGTAGGGCTCGTTGGCGGCCCCGACGCCCGTTATCCAAATCGGATCACGGCCCGTTCGCTCTTTGATTCGGTGCGCCATTTCGCCGGAAGCAAAAATCAATCCGCAGGCGCCCTCTGTGTACACACAGGTTTCGAGCGCGCGAATGGGGTAAACCACGTAGCGCGAGTGGAGCACCTGCTCTGCGGTCACTTTCTCACCCAACCGCTGTGCGTAGGGATTGTTCTGCGCGTGTTCACAGAAGAGCTCAACGATCTTGGCGCGCGCGCTGGGAGCCAGGTCTCCGGGATATTCGTCCATGTAAGCTTGGATAACCTCCGCGTAGCTTTCGGAGGCGTGGGCGCCCAGCGGCCGCTCGAACCATGGGTCCCACGAATAACCGATTGTCTGCACCACCGCAGGGGTGGGGCTCTCGGCCTCGAAGTCGTAGCAATCGAGCGCCTTCTCCACTCCAAAGACCAGCATCAGGTCGTACTGGCCGCTGGCGATCATGTTATAGCCTGCCAGCATGGCGTAGGCCCCGGTCGCCCCGCCGCTCGAGACTCTCATCAATGGCTTGTTCTGAAGCCCTACAATGCCCTGCAAGCCACTTTCGGGGATCGCCTGGAACTCAAAAATATCGTTGTAGATCCCCGCCACTCCGGCTTCGACTTCTTGGATATGGATGCCAGCGTCGCGGACCGCCTCCGACGCCGCCATCTGCGCCAATTCCCAAAAGGTCTTTTCAACCCACCGCGAACGGCAGGGAGTCATCCCCGCGCCTATGATGGCTACTTCTCTCATTTGTGTTGCCCTCTTGCTCAATCATAACTCAGCCTCGCATGTGCTGAGCCATGGTTTCGCCATTCCCCGGCACCGGTACCACGGCCTTGATATTGGGCACCGGCCCCATGGCGTATTCCGTGGGACCGAGGTGCTCCTTGGAATCCATGATCGCGTCCCAGGTGACCTCCTGGCCTGTGTAGGCTGCGGTCCTGCCCATAACCGCGGTCAAGGTGGCATGGGCGACGTGCTCCGCTTCGTTGATGGGTTGGTTTTTGCGGATGGCCGATACGAAGTCTACATGTTCCTGCTCGTATGGGTCAAACTTCGACTTGCCCGGGTCAGCCCCTGCCTCCTGATATTGCCAGAGGACCTTCCCTGTGGGATCGAATATAGTGTTCTTGCAATTCGTGTAGCCTTCTGTCCCCACCACGTACTCGGAAATGTCTTCGACGCAGCCGTCGATTTGCCGACACATGCTGGCCAGGCGCGTTCCGTTTTCATACGTGTATTGCACGGAGAAGAAGTCGAACTGGTCGCCCGTCACGCGGCGCGCGCGCCCCCCCACACCGACGGCCTTCGCGGGGTTCATACCCGTGAACCAAAGAATCGCGTCGAGATTATGAACGTGCTGTTCAACGATGTGGTCGCCCGAAAGCCAAGCCCAGTTTACCCAGTCGCGAATCATCGCTTCCATATCGGACCATTGTTTCTTTTTGGGGGCGTACCACAGTTGTTCCTGGTTCCAGCGGCAACTGGCGCCGACAATCTTGCCGATGGCCCCGTGGGAGACGCGATTATAGGTCTCCTGATAGGCACGGTCATGCCGCCGCTGGGTGCCCGCTACCACGCACAGGTTGTAAGCCGCAGCTTTCTGGCCGGTGGCCAGGACCGCGCGCACACCGGGCGCGTCCACAGCGACGGGTTTTTCGATGAAGCAGTGCTTCTTAGCTTCTACCGCAGCATCGAAGTGGATGGGGCGGAAGTGAGGCGGCGTAGCCATCAACACGACATCCACATCGCTATCGAGCAGCTTCTTGTAAGCATCAAAGCCGATGAAGCAATGGTCATCGGCGATTTGCTGTTGAGCTTCCTTGGCCAGCATGCCGCGGCAAGTGTCCAGATGGTCCTTGAGGACGTCGGCCAGCGCCACGATCTTCAAATTCGGCCCTGCCTTGACAAACTGCATCGCTGCTCCCGTACCCCGCTCTCCGCAGCCGATAAGGCCCGCCTTGAGGGGAGGGCCGTCCGGTGCCACATCCACGAAAGTCAAGGGAGGGTAGGACTTGGCACAACTTGCCAACACCGCCCCTGCCCCCGCCACCGCTATGGCTCCGATAAAAGTCCGGCGATTCAGATCCAACTTCTTTTCGTCATTCATGTGAATTCTCCTTTGAAATGGTCAAATGTATCAGGACCTCGTGCATGCCCGGGACCCCCTCACCCGGCCCGCCCCGGCTGATGACAACGCCGGCTGCGGGCCACCCTCTCCCCCAAGGGGTAGAGGGTTGAAATCTGGAGAAGGGCAACGAATCGAACGCATATCTAGATGCTGCAAGCCCTCTCCCGGGGGAGAGGGTGGACCGCGACGGTGCATTCACCAGCCGTCGCGGGCCGGGTGAGGGGTCACTTGGACAGCCAGCAGGAACAGATCTCAATGTTTCTGCGGGTCTTTCATTTGGCGATTCGCGGCTGTCGCCGTTCCCCCCTCATATTCTCGGACAACCCGAAATCCCACGTCGGTGCAGTCCGAGTACCACCACATGCTCTTAGGCGCCTGCGGGTCCGTGAGCAGCCATTCGTTGTGGCGCGTATGGTCGCGCGCGGCGCAGCGCAGATCAGCGGCGTCGGAGCGATACGACCCTCCACGGACAACGTGCTCCTGCCCCGAGGCCGGACCACGGGGATCGACGCTCTCCGAATCCGCCAGGTGCGCGTAGGCGTCGGGGTCATACCAATCCGAGCAGAACTCCCGCACGTTGCCCAACATGTTGACCAGGCCCCAGGGATTGGCTTTGGCCCCGCTGGCCGGATTCGTTCTGCTCGCACCGTCCTCCAAATACCACGCGTATCCAGCGAGCGGTGCTGTCTTCACTCCCCACAACCGATTCAGCCACCGCCGCCGGGTGAACTGTGCAGGGTTGCCAGGAAAGAAGTAAGCAGAAGTTGTACCCGCGCGAGCAGCATACTCCCACTCAGCTTCGGTGGGAAGCCGGAACTTCTTGCCGGTGATTTCCGAGAGCCATGCGCAATACTTGGTGGCGGCATAATGGGTCATAGTGATGGCCGGACGCGAGCCTCTTCCCCAGCCTTGGTCGGGAGAGCCGTAGGGCGGTGTAGGTCCGGCCACAGCATCGGCCTTTTCAGAAGCTGGGTTGTCGCGGCTTCGGCCGTGGATCCCTCGCTGAAGCAGGTATACCTCGTACTCTCTCCAGCTCACCTCGGTCCTTTCCATCCAAAAAGGACTGAGCTTCACGCGGTGCACCGGCCCTTCGTCTGCCCGCCGGTAGGGTTCCGACTCGGGGCTTCCCATCAGAAATGATCCGCCGGGAATGGCCACCATGCGGATTTTCACTTCCGAGCCCGGAATAGCCTCGGTGTAATTCTGGAAGCCCGGCGGGTTGGCTGGGAACGCCTTATCAAGCCCTTGCTCCTCAACGTCAGCTTCCTCCTGGGCTTCCTCGGCCTTCTTACCTCGGAAATGTCCTGAGTGCTGATGACAGTTAATGCACCGCATCTTGTCCTTGGAGCGCTGGTAGTGCAAGTGCCCGTCCACGCCTTTCTTGGAGAGCCCGGCGCTGAAGAGGTTGGCGTGACAGCGAATGCACGCGGAGTCGTAAGTGAAAGAGCGAGCCTGCTCGAGGCCCTGCTTGGCTTGCCAATCAATCTTGCTCACATCCTTGAACGCCTTGCCGTAGATGTCCTGCGCGCCCAGGCGGGCTTTTTCGGTGTAATAGCCGAGTCCCGTCGCGGGGAGGTGACAATCAATGCAATGCGTGACCACCCCGCTTTTAGTGGTGAAATGAGCTGACTTAATCCAGGTCTGCGTAGCCTCCGGGTGAGCGTGGCAGGTCTGGTCGCAGAACTTGTCCGTCGAGGTAGCATCGACCCCTGCTTTGCCTCCGAGGAGAATTACGAAGCCTATAACGATGCCTATTCCGATAAGGCCCAGCTTCCCGCCGTTCTTTAGACCTGAAATCATGTTTGTATTCAGCGGAAGAACAAGTCAAAAGGCAAATCGCAAATGTCAAATGGCAAAGCTGCTGAAGAACAAGTCAAACTGCTGAAGAACAAGACAAAAGGCAAATCGCAAAACTGCTGAAGAGCAAGTCAAAAGGCAAAGCGCAAATGTCAAATGGCAAAAGCCGGAAAAAACAAGTCAAAAGGCAAAAGGCAAAATGCAAAAGGCAAAAGTGAGGCTGAAAAAGCAAGTCAAAACTGAAAACCCTAAATCCCAAAAGCCGCTCTCACTTTGCGTGCGTTTGAAACGCTCGCACCCTTTGGGCTTAAGGGCTTCATTTGTTGTCTGCCAAATTTTATTGATTTCAAGTGCCGTTCCAAGCCCCTTCCTTTCTGCTCTAGCACTTTCCTCGCGCATTCTCCTTGGCCCTTCCTTTGGCTGTAGCCACTGATTTCGAAAGGATGGCACGTAACTGGCTTGATTCGTCGAGGAGACCGGTCATCTGCGCGACCGAAATCTTGTCAGACTTGACGAGCAGGCGAAGCCAATAATTGGACTCTCGCAACTCCTTAAGGGCAATCTGCAGTTTGTGAACAAAATCATCTTTGGACTCTGCTCCCTGTGCCTCTTCGTAGTTCGCACCCACCGAGGTGCCACTTCGCAGTAGTTGGTCTGCCACACGTCTCCCTACAACGGTATTCGGCAAAGACTCGACGAGCCTGATGATTCTCGCGCCATATTCTAACAAGCGGTCATCCAAATCACGCTTCTTCTCGATCATTGTTGTCTGCTCCTCACTTTTGCCCTTTGCCTTTTGCGTTTTGCCTTTTGCCTTGTTCTTTCATTGCTGGCCGGGACACCCATTCGGAAACCCGCGCGAGGCATATCGCTTCCATCCATTCCCAGCTTGCCGGACCATGTAGACTGCCACGCCCGGTAGCGATTGGGCAAGCTGAATTGCATCATGGACGGGCATAACGGAGAGCCCTGTTCCCAGAGCATCGGCGGTCGCAGAGTCTCTGGCGATCACCGTGGTGCTGCCCATGCCTTCCAGAGCCTTGCCGGTGGAAGGATCAATGACGTGCGAATAGCGCTTTCCGTTGACTTCCATGAACTGCTTGGAATCACCCGAGGTGGAAACGGCGACGTCGTGCAGCAAGAGCGTGCAGGGAGGGTTGCCCGCGTCGGGCGTGTCAAGCGCAACCCTCCACCCGGCTTCACCAGGAGGCGGTGCTCCCGCGGCCACTTCGCCTCCCGCTACCACCATAGCCTGGCGGAGTCCCCGCGATTGTAAAAGAGCCAGCATCTGGTCCGCGGCGTAGCCCTTGCCGATCGCGCCCAGGTCCAACTTCATCCCGGGGCGTTTCAGGTAGACGGTCCGGCGCGTGGCATCGAGTTCAATGTTTCGGAATCCACGAGCGTTTTCGCCTTCGCCAGTTCCGAAGCGTTAGGGGTGCATCCCGTCGCGCGCACTTTTCGCCACAACTCTACCAGGGGGCCGACCGTGACATCGAAGGCGCCACGCGAAAGCTCCGAGATGCGGATGGATTTCGCCAGGACATCGAAGAGTTCGTTGCTTACCGGAAAGGGTGCTGACGCGCCCTCGCGCGCGAGGCTCATAAGCTCGCTGTCCTGCCGGTAGTCGCTCATGATCTGCTCGAGCTCTTCGGCGCGTGCGAAGGCAGCTTCAGCCGCTTTCGAGGCGGTCGTATCGTCCGAAGAGTAGAGTTCGATGCGAAAGATCGTTCCCATGCGGGGAAGGGAATACTCGTAGCGCTTGAGCTGCGGATCGCGCGCGGAAAGATCGTGGGCAAGGATGCCGAGGACGAGGCCCAGCGCCAGACTGATTACCGCTGTGTGATGCGAAGAATTAGTGATCACAGGTATTGCTTGATCGCTACGACAGGAGAAAGGATGGATAGGGATTAATTGTGTTGATGCCGGTCGCCGCGATGGTTTCCAAGTCGTGAACGATCTGGGCGTCGGTTGTCCAGGAATAGTAATATATACTGCGCCTACTTCGTATATTCGTTGGCCAGCCGTCGCGCCCAGCCCTGAGATTAAGAATGAAATCATTATGAGCACCAGATATCGTTTCATGTGGCCTCCTTGCACGGTACTATTGTGCTATGGCACATGTCGTTCATTCAGGTTAAAAGTATTCTGTTATGATTCTTGCTGCGCTCATCTTGATCCTCTCGATGGCGATGTTCTTCTTCTACTTCCAAGCCACCTGCCAGAGGATTCTGCGCCGGCAGTTTGACTGGGATTACTTTCAATCTATCGCCAAGGCTAACCGTTTGGAGTTTCCGTCTTTGCGAAAGTCGGTGGAGGAGTTCGACGCCCCGGTGGAATATTCCCGGCTGCGTAGGATGCTCCAATGCGACTTCCTTGCGCTGACCTATCTTCTCAAGAATGTTCAGAATGTGAAGCGACGCTATTCCAACGAAGAACGCCTTCTGATCCTGTATTTCCGTTGCCAGTTCCTTTCGTTAGCCGTGAGGCGTTTACTGAAATTGAGCGACAACAAGGCAATCCTGAAACTGACTTCTGTTCTGCAGTACTTTGCTAATGTGGTTGGCCAGCGCGTTGACGCCATAAAATTCCGCCACTTTAACGCTGACTACCTTCCCAACCTTTAGCACGACCCTCCTGGGGGCGCACCTGGGTTTGACCTCCTACCCAGGTCGCGCCCCTTGGCGCGCCTGAGAAGATCAAGGGGCGTCTCATCCGGAGCGGAGCGAAGGATCTCGGCGGTTCGCTTCGCCCCAGCTACTTACGGGCAACCGCAGAGATGCTTCGCTCCGCATGACAGGTCTTCAGATTTCTTCACACGTTCTCATTCCTAGGGCAATTTCAAATGGCAAAAGGCAAAGAGCAGATGGGAAACCATTTGCCATTTGAAATCGCTTTGTGAGTGTGACGTGAGGACGCAGGGGCGGTTCGCGAACCGCCCCAACGATCTGCCGTTCAATCCTTAAGGCCGAGGTACGCGAAACGTATACTGTCCTGAGGCGACTTCCAAAACCAAAGTTGAGCCATCCTGGCGTAGAAAACGGACGCCCTGAGAATGTGCAAGGGGCTGGCCGCTCTCCGTCACGTCCTCTGCCGAGGGGCTGGGCAAGTAAACCGTGGCCGAGGCATTAGCCGGAATTCCTAGGGTCAACTCGAAGCCCGCATCGTCCTTTTTCCAATTGCTCTCGATCCGGCCTTGCAGCGTGTCGTGCCAGGCCTGCACCCAAGTCAAATCGCCGACGGTTTGCGGCTTAATGGCAATGTGTTCAGTATCCGCCTCAATTCCGGCCAGCCCGGCGTAGAACCACTCTTCGATGTGGCCCAGCATGCAGTGGTTCTGTGACGATGCGGGATCGGCGTCCCAGGCCTCCGTAAGCGCGGTGGCGCCCTTGGCAAGTTGTGCGCCGTAACTGGGTGGGTCGGTGCGGTTGGTCATGGCGAAAAGCAGATCGGAGCGGCCGCCCTCCATCAGCGCTCGCACAAGGTAGTGATAGCCAATATCGCCGGCGGTTTGTTGATTTCCGCGACGTATCACATCATCGACGAGGAATCCGAGCACGCGCCGCCGCTCAGCGGGGGAGCACAATCCCGTTACCAAAGGCATCGCTTGGGCCGTTTGACTGCCCGTGGCGTATTGGCCGACCCTGGCATCGAAAAAACTGCGATTAAAGGCCTCCTTGACTCCTCCCGCCAGCGTCCCATATCGCTCTGCCTCCGCTTGGCGTCCGAGCCTGACGCAGGCCTGCTCGAGCACACCTAGGTCCTGAAAATAAGTGGCGGTGGCTGTCACGCCCAGGGGAGTGAGTTTTGAAACGCCAGGTTCGCCCGGTCCGATGTCATACCAATCGCCCAATCCGTACGACACGATATTATCCTTTGCCTTACTTCCCAAATAGTCGACGTAGCGTTCCATGGCTGGCAGGCTGTCTTCCAGCAGTCGACGGTCCCCGTATTTGAGGTACGCCCACCAGGGAATCATCACCATGGCGCTGCCCCATTCCGGCGAATCTCGAAACCCGTCGGAATGAACGGCGTAGTCTGGCGCAGTGTCGGGAATGAGCCCCTCGACGGTCTGTGAATCCTCCATGTCACGAACGATTTTGGGAAAGTAGGCTGAGAGGTCGTAGTCATACCCGACGCTAGAGGCCATGAGATAAGGCACCTCCAGCCAGCCGAGTTTTTCGCGGTGTGGGCAGTCGGTAAGTACACTCTGGAGGTTGCTGCGAACGGCCGCGTCGATCAGTTTGTGGATGCGATTAAAGAGCGGATTCGAGCAGGAGAACTCTCCAGCCTGCGGCGCCGAGGCGTGGAGGAATTGGCCCTGGAGGTCGATAACCACGGCCTCGCCTTCTACTTGGACGTAGCGGAAGCCGTAATAGGAGAAGCGTGGATGCCAGGTTTCCTCGCTGCTGCCTTTCAAGATGTAGGTGAAATACTCGGGGCCGCCCGAGCTCCTTTGGGTGACGAATCCATTTCCGTCAAGCAATTCACCGGGGGTGAGGCGGACCGATGTTCCGGTCTTGCCGCGCACGGTAATCTGCGGCCAGCCGGCAAAATTCTGTCCCAAATCGTAAACGTGGATTCCCGGCGCGGGCGCGGTGATTCTCACCGGATGGAACACTTCCATCACCTTGATGGGGGGCTGCGCCTGCGAGACCAGGTGCTCGGTGGAATCGTCAACGATGTCAACTGTTTCCCAGCCTTTCGCGGCAAAGCCGGGCTTATTCCATCCTGGCTGTTCCGCGCGCGCATCGTAATCTTCTCCGCCGTAAATGCACGAGAAGCGGATGGGACTGGGTGCCACCCTCCACTTATAGTCGGAAGTGATTTCTTGGGTGGATCCGTCATCGAATTCGAGGCGGAGTAGCAGGATGAATTTCGGACGGCCCATGCTCCCGGTAAACTTTACGTAGCGGCCCCCTGCCACGTTGTACATGCCATTGCCTAGGACTACCCCCAGGGCGTTGGCCCCGGTGTGCAGGAAGTCAGCAACCTCGTACGTCGCGTACAGATTAGTGCGGCGGTAGTTGGTCCAGCCCGGTTCCAAAACGTGGTCGCCCACTTTGCGGCCATTCAGATACAGCTCGAAGAAGCCCAATCCGGAGATGTAGGCGGTGGCGCGGGTTATTCTGCGCGCCACCGTAAACTCACGCCGGAACATGGGCAACGGCCCGGAGTTGAGGGCGGTACGGCTCCAGGCAATCCATGCCGCGTGCCAATCCTCCGGCTTCATAATCCCCATCGTCCAGCTTGCCGCGGGACTCCACCCCGAGGGAGTGCCTCCCTCGTCCCACACCCGCACCTTCCAGTAGCAGCGCTGGTGAGAGGTGAGTGGCTTGCCGGCGTAGGGGATATTCGCGCTTTCGCGGCTTGCCACCTTGCCGCTGTCCCACAGATCCGCTTGGTTCGCATCCAACCCGGCGGGCGTTGAAGCAACGAGAATTTGATAGGCGGATTGCGACTTCGCCCGCGCGGCGCTTGCCAGCGTCCAACTGAGACGGGGCAACCTGACGTCGACCCCGCGTGGCTCAACCCGGTACTCGCAGCGCAGGTTTTCGGGAGTGATTCCTGGCGTCGCCTGAGAAATGCCCGGCATCAAGACAAGCGCTAGCAGCAGCGTGTACATTCAGCCTCCGTTCAATGATCGGGAGATTAGGTAATCGGGAGATCCGGTGAACAAAGAGCAATTCCAACTCCCGGGACAGTCACGTCGATCCGATGACCGGGTGATCGCGAGGTCAGGAGATCAAGTGAACACGAGACAATGCCACGTACGGCGGGTAGAGCAAGCCCTGCCCCCACAAATTGTACGGGGGCGGCGTGCCGTTCCCCCATTGCGGTCGAGACCGCCTGGTAGCTTCAGTTGCTCGCGCGCGAATTGCAGGGCTGGTGCTTTAGCACTCCACAACAACTTCGTTTGGCGGCGGTGGCAACCCCTCACCCGGCCCGCGACGGCTGGTGAAAGCGCCGCCGCGGGTCACCCTCTCCCCGGGGAGAGGGCTATGTTTCTGACTCAAACCTCCCTCACCAGACCCACGAACTCCCGGATCCCTGATTACCCGATCACACAATATCCTCAGTCTTGGGATCCCAGCGCACGGCGCGCTTCTTGTGATAAGAGGCAATGCACATCTGGCAAGCGATGGCCGATCGGTAGCCAATCTCGAACGAGCAATTCGGTTCCTTGCGGCTGCGCATGCAGTCGAAGAAATTCTGCATGTGCTCGGCGGTGGCGTCACGGTATCCTGCCTCTTGGCCGCCCTCGGGGCTTACGCTGCAGAGAGTATCGACGCCCCTCCTTTCGCCGCCTTGTGGCTGATAGCGGATTTGGTCGCCTTCGTTCCGCGAGGTGGTGCCCTCGTTGCCCAACAGCAGGTCATGTCCTTCGCCGTAGAAATCATTTCCGAACATGGAATTCCAGGTAAAGAGGATCTTCCCTTGCAGCATCGAAACATCCAAGGTGTCAGGAACTTGCATTTTGGGCGAAAGCAGATTCGCGCCGGTCATGGTCACGCTGTCCGGAATCTTGAAGTTCATAAGCTTGTGCCAGAAACCTACCTGGTGGACCATGTTCTCAAAGACATTGCAGCCATCGTAGTCCCAGAAAAAGCGCCAGTTGATATAGCGCTGCGGGTCGAAGGGATGCGGCGCCGCCTCGCCTTCGAAAGCTTTCCAATCCACATGCTGGGGGTCACAATCGGCAGGGATTTCGCGTGTCCATCCGCCATAGGGGGCATTGCGATAGTGGTGTGTATGGAGAGCCGTGATAACCCCCAGTTTTTCGGAAGCGACCATCTCGCGAATCCTGCCAAAGCCCGGAGTGCTGATAGCCTGAATTCCCACCTGTACCACGCGGCCCGACCCCTCGTAGGCCTTCTTCATTCGCCGCGCGTGGTCGGGATTGAAGGCCATGGTCTTTTCCTGGTAAACGTCCTTTCCTGCCTGGATAGCAGGGACAAAATTCAGAGCGTGTTGGTGCTGAGGGGTGGCGATCAAGACCGCGTCGATGGATTTATCGTCGAGCAGTTGGCGGAAATCTTTGTAGGTGTGGATCGAGGGAACGATGGCCTTCACTTCGTCGAGGCGTCGAGTATAGACATCGGCTACCGCGACAGCTTCGACACTGGGACAATGGATGGCTGCGTGAAAGATTTCCTGGCCACGGTCACCGCCGCCGATCAGACCGATACGAATGCGGTCGTTGGCACCCAGCACTCGGTTGAATGGGAAAAGCCCGGAAGCAGCCATGGCGGCTGAACTGCTCAGGGCTTGCTTGATAAAAGTACGTCGGTTTGACATAAGCAAACTCCTTTGATTTGATTCTTCAGCGGTGAGTTGCAAGCTCACGAGCCCGTCATTCTGGACCCCTTGGATTTGAGAGTTGCCATAATCAGCAATCGTCAATCCACATGCACCCACAAATGGGCGATGGCTGTCTGCCCCAGCCGATTGGTGCGCTCCACGCGCACGATAAAGTCTCCCGGCTTTGCGAACGCGTGCGTGGTGACGGCAAATCCGTTCTTGGCATGTTCATCGACGTTGCCATCGGACTTGGTCGTGGCGGTGGCACCATCGCCGAACGACCAACTTTCTTGTCCATCTGTGGTGCCGAACGTCCGGACTTTGAAGGTGATAGGCTTCCCGGGCGCAACGCCCATCGTGGGCCAGTATGCGGCCTGAATCGACGGCGGCACTTGTTCCGGATGGATCGGATCGAGCACGTTGACTGTCTCGAAATCGTAAGCGGTCCGCCCGTGGTCATCCGTGATCTTCAGGATTTCGCTAAATGTCCCGGCCTTCGAGTAGGACCTCTCGACTTTCGCTCCGGAAGCCTTATCTCCATCGGTGAGGGTCCAATCGTAGTGGGTAATGTGGGATTGACTCCAGGATCGCGATCCATCCAAGATCGCCTTTTCCCCAATCAACACGGCTTGGTGGGGCCGCGCCACGGCGATCAGGTGCGGTTTGTACTGCCGCTGGTAGGCTTCCCATAGGAACGCATATCCGTCCTGAGTCCCATATTTGCCCGAGGGCTGCCGGCTGATGATCTCGTAGTGGAGGTGCGACCAGCCGCCGCTCCCGCCCTCTTTGCCGAGCTTGCCGACCTTCTGTCCCATGACCACGCGTCCGCCCAGCTCTACCGACGGATCAACCGAGTACAGGTGTGTATAGCGATGGTACCAGCCTCGTTCATCCAACACCCAGACCGTATTGAACTCCCTGTCAAGGGCTGGATTGTCTTTTTCTTTCTCCAATACGGCTGGCCCAATGTCCACCACGAGGCCGTCGGTGGCGGCGATGACATCCACCAAGCCCTCGGCCCCGCCAATATCCAGGCCAGCGTGATAGTAAATCTTAGCAGAGGTAATGCGTTCGCCTTCATCGACGTAGGTCGGTTCGTTCCCCATTTGAGTTCGCGAGGCGAACCACCGCTGCCGGACTGGATAGAGCATTGATCCCGGGGGCATGAACGGCGACCCCGTCGGCCATAGGCGCAGCCGGGCATCCTTGACAAGCCCCCAGTGGTCGTGGTCGGTGTTCTGATAGTAGGCCTTGGTTATGGTGCATTCTACCTGCACCCCGCCCACGGTCGCAGGTAGGTGGTAATTCCCGCAGTAAAGGGTGGCGCGTGAACCATTGATTGCCACTTCCGCGCGTGCCTCCCGAATCGCCGAACGAGCTTTGTCGCGCGTTTCACTCGTCGAGAGAAGTCTTACAGTCACGCGCTTGCTATCTGAGAGCTGGACCGTCTCCGTCGCGCCGACGTCAATATCCACAGCGCGGAAAAGCGGTTGCTGAGCAACCGCCAGGCTGGTGAAAAATAGGATGAATGGGATGACTGTACAGGAAGTTTTCATACGCCTCCGGTCATGTAGGCTTGGTTCGCGAACCGGTCCTACATCGCACAGCGAAGAAACCATACACCGGCGACGACTTGCGGTCAAGCATGGA
>Ga0187781_10002646_pt1 | contig 13552 bp, 10 predicted proteins | sample 0715_SJ02_MP02_2_FD_132447 | JGI IMG/M metagenome (GOLD analysis project Ga0187781, IMG submission 132447) | Tropical peat soil microbial communities from peatlands in Department of Meta, Colombia - 0715_SJ02_MP02_20_MG | ecosystem: Environmental > Terrestrial > Soil > Wetlands > Peat | place...
TCGATATGCAGCCCCCGCAGGCCGAGAAGCTTCGTGTCCTCGTGCAGCGTCATCTCGTGAAAGAGGGCCTCGGCCCTGGCCGTGTCGCCTGCAAGCTGCGCCGCCTGCGCCCGGAGGTATTTCGTGAGCGGCTCGGCGGGCACATGCTTTTGCGCCTCCTGCGCCGATCGCAGCGCGAGCGCGGCGTCGCCAGCGGCGACCGCCGCAATGCCGCGAGTGATGGCCCTGAAACCCTTCTCGCGGCTGCGCTGCGCCCGACTGGCGGTGAAACGCCAAGGGGCGCCGAGAATTATCGTCAAAATCTTCCAGGCGACAAGAACGACGATGACCGCGACGATGACGCTGCCGACCGCCTCGGCGATCGTCCGCTCGATGTGAATATCGCCCCAGACCAGCGACAGCGACCCGGGTTGATCGACGATCCATTCGAGCCCGTAGGCGATGAGGGCCAGCGCGACCAGAAACAGGAGCACGAACCACATGATTTGAGCTTCCTCGCGTTAGTTCTTGACGTGGCCGAGGCCCGCGACCGCGGCGGCGGTGAGAGCGAGGGCGGCCTTGCGCGCCGCCGCAACGGCGTCGAGCTTCGCGCCGAACTCCTTGCTCGCGGGGTCCGGAGGCAGGTTGGCGAAAGCCGCCGCCGCCGCGGACGCGTCGTCATGCGTCAAAGCTAGCTCGACCTCGAAGATGCGCCCATTGAGCGAGGCGGCAACTTCTTTTGACGAACGGACACGCGTCATGCGGCTCAAAACGCGCCAAGCGCCCTGGCCGAAGCTCTCGTTGGCGGGCTTCTCTTCTTGGGCTTGCAGCCGCTGGGCGATCGGCGCCAATTCGGCGAGAAGCTTGTCCGTCGTCGGCGCGCCGGTCTCGGCGAACGGCTCGAGAACCTGGAGCAGGCTCGCATCCGCGCCTCGCTCCGCGAGCGCCGCGGCTTCGGCGGCGAAGGGCCGGCCATGGCGCACAGAGTCGAAAATGAGCAGCGACAGCGCCAGCGTCTCGACTCCGGCGATCTGCTGCGTCGGCGGCGCCTTGACCGCCTGCGGCGATTCGGTCTCGGCGCGCGCCTCGCTCTTGGGCTGATCGAGCCGATCACTCAGCTTCTTGAGCTCGTCGCCGAGAAAGTCGATTCGGCCTTCGAGCGCCGCAACATTGTCTTTGAGCTCGGGGCTCTCCGGCGTCGCTGCGAGCGGCGCGCCCGCCGGCCTTTCAGTAGTCTCGCCAGCCTTCGCCGCGGCGCGCTGCGCCTCCTTGGCGGCTTCGAGCGCTTCGCGCGCAGCCTCTAGAGCTTCACGACTCCGCTCGGCGGCCTCTGCGACTGCGCGCCGCAGCGCGTTCAGCTCCTCCGGCGCCGCCACGCCTTTCGCCTCGACCGGGCGCGGCGAGGGGGCCAGCGCCGGCGGCGCAGCTTGTTCGGCGCCATGCCGCTCCGGCTCGGCGGGACCGGGCGCGACCGCCGGCGCCGTGGGTTTGTGCGCCGCTGCGGGCTTTTGCGCCGACTTGTCCTCAGCGAGGCCCGTCAGCTCCTTGACGAAGCTTTCAACCCGAGCCGAAGCCGTCGAAGCGGCGCCAGCCGGATCCTTGGCCGCGCCCTCTAAGAAATCGGCGACGGCGCGCGCGCGCGGATCCTCGTCCTTGAGCAGGATCGCGGCCCCGCCGCCCGCGGCCAGCAGCAACACCAGCACGAGAAGCAGGTTGAAAAGGCCGCGGAAAAACCCTCTGCGTTTCTTTTTCGGCCCGGGCGGCGCGGTGGCGGGAGCGTCCGTCGGCGGCAGTTCGGCCCCTTCTTCGTGCGCATCCTGCGGGTCGGAATTATCTGTCGCCATGCCGAGCTCCTTTGACCGCGGCACTTATAGCCGAGCCGAGGCGCCTGCGAAATAGTCGAGGAGGAGCAAAAGCCAAGTGGTCAAGAAATTTCTGTGCAGGCTCGACTCGAGTCCGTCGGATGGCGATAAGGGGCCCGGGAGAAAATGACGAAAGATTTGCGGCGCGGCGGTGCGGGCGGCATAGTGCGGCCACCCATGACCAGACCCGTCCGTATCGATGAGAGCTGGCGCACGCGCCTCGAAGGCGAGTTCGTCAAAACCTATTTTTCGGCGCTGCGCGGCTTCGTGCGCGATGAATATGCGGCGCATCGCGTGTTCCCGCCGCCGGCGCAGATATTCCGCGCCTTCGACGAATGCCCTTTCGATCGCGTCAAGGTCGTGATCTTGGGCCAGGACCCCTATCATGGCGCGGGCCAGGCCAACGGGTTGTGCTTCGCCGTCAACCGGGAGACGCCGCCGCCGCCTTCGCTGCAAAACATTTTCAGGGAGATCGAGAGCGACCTCGGCCGTACCGTCTCGCGCGATCCGGATCTGTCGCGCTGGGCGAAGCAGGGCGTGCTGCTATTGAACGCCACGCTGACCGTGCGCGAAGGCGCCGCCGGCTCGCATCAGAACAAGGGCTGGGAGGAGTTCACCGACGCAGCGATCCGCGCGCTGAGCGAAGAGCGCAAGGGACTCGTGTTCATGCTTTGGGGCAATTATGCGCGCCGCAAGGGGGCGAGCATCGACCGCGCGAAACATCTGGTGCTGGAGGCGGGCCATCCTTCGCCGCTTTCAGTTGCGCGCTTTTCCGGCTGCCGGCATTTTTCCAAGGCCAACGCCTATCTCGAAGCGCATGGCCAGACGCCGATCGAGTGGTGAGGCGAGAAGTTTCAGGAGCGCCGTTCGCGCGCCCGCAAGAGCGCCTGATTGAGCTCGGCCCCGAAGATCATCAGCGCGCCAAGCCAATAAAGGAACACCAGAGCGATCATGATCGACGCGAGCCCGGCGTAGGTCGACACATAGTTGTTGGCGAATCTCGAGAGATAGGCGCCGAAGGCCGCGCCGTAGCCGAACCAGCCCAAAAGCGTCGTGGCCACGCCTGGCGCGATGTCGAGCAGCGATCTTTTGCCCGGCGCCAGAAACTTGTGCGCGACGAGAAGCGAGGCCGCCATGGCGACGAAGGAGGCGCCGAAACGCGCCGTCTGGTAGATGAGCTCGAATTCGTCGGCGAGGCGCGGCGCCTCGCTTTTGAGATAGGCGAAGAGCGGCGGCGCGAGGATGAGCAGCACCGTGATAAGCAGCAGCGACACGGCGGCGAGCAGCACATAGAGGAGCGCCTCGATGCGCAGCGCCCACCATGGGCGCGTCTCGCGCACGTCATAGGCGCGGGCGAGGCCGATACGGAGCGCTTCTACGGCGCTGCCGCTGAAATACAGGGCGAGCACGGCGCCGAGGGTCAGCAGCCCGCCCCGCGGCTCGAGCAGCACATTATGGATTTCAGCGGCGAGGGGCGCGGCTAGCTGCTTCGGCCACATTTCGAAAAGAAAGGCCGCGGCGCGGCTGGCGGCCTCGGGCGTGCCAAAGAAGCCCGCCACGGCGGCGACGAAGATGAGGAACGGAAACAGCGACAGCAGCGCGGAGAGCGCGATGTGGCTCGCGATCGCCCAGCCGTCGTCGCGGTTGAATTTGGCGTAGGCGTCCCAAAGCGCAAGAGCAAGAAACCGCATTCGACCTCGCAAACCCGAGAGCTCAAGGCCGCAGGTGGGGTGAATGCGTCGGATATGCAAGCGCGCCGGGTTGCCCCGGCGCGCCCCGCATTTCCGTCGTTATGACGCCGCTGAATGGCCGACGCCCAGCTTCTTCTGAAGGTTGGTCGAGGAAGTCGTGTATTGAAATAGCAGCTTCTTGTCGGGATACACGTAATGGTGGACTCGCTGTGCGGCGAGCGCCGCCTCATGGAAGCCGCACAGGATAAGCTTCAACTTGCCGGGATAGGCGTTGATGTCGCCGACGGCGAAAATCCCCTTGTGATTCGTCTCGAATTTCTCGGTGTCCACGGGCACGAGATTCTCGTGCAGGTTCAATCCCCACTCCGCCACGGGGCCGAGCTTCATGGTGAGCCCGAAGAACGGCATCATCCGCTCGCAGACGAGTTCCGTCTCCGAGCCGTCATTGCCCTTGAGCGTCACGCTCGACAACTGCCCATCCGCGCCCGTAGCCTGGGTGATTTGTCCGAGCCTGAGCGCAACCTTGCCCTCGGCGACGAGATCGTGCATCGCCTTCACCGAATGCGGCGCGGCGCGGAAAGCGTCGCGGCGATGCACCAGCGTCAAGCTCTTTGCGATCGGCTGCAGATTGAGCGTCCAATCGAGCGCCGAATCGCCGCCGCCCACGATCACGACATGCTTGTCGCGGAAATCCTCCATGCGGCGCACGGCGTAGAACACCGACTTGTGCTCATAGGCCTCGACGCCCGGAATCGGCGGCTTCTTCGGTTGGAACGAGCCGCCGCCGGCCGCGACGATCACCGCCCTCGCCTTGAATTTCTTGCCCGAATCCGTGCCGACGACGAAAGCGGGCTTCTCGTCCGTCCCGATCGCCTGCACCGTCTCGACCATCTCGCCGAAATGGAAGGTCGGGTGGAACGGCTCGGTCTGCTTCAGCAGATTGTCGGTCAGCTCCTGGCCGGTGACAATCGGCAGGCCGGGAATGTCGTAAATCGGCTTTTCGGGATAGAGCTCGGAGCATTGCCCGCCGGCGCGCGGCAAAATGTCGATGACGTGCGCCCGAACGTCAAGGAGGCCGAGCTCGAACACAGCGAAAAGTCCGGCAGGCCCTGCGCCGACGATCACCACATCGGTCTCGATCACATCGCTCACAGCAATTAACTCGCTATTCCGATTGCTCATTCCCTGTTTGACTCCTTAGCCTTGCTGCGCCGGCGTGCGCACGACCAGCCCATCGAGCTCCGGCTTCACCACAATTTGGCAGCACAGTCGAGAATTGGGCTGCACATCGAAAGCGAAGTCGAGCATGTCTTCTTCCATCTGCGACCGCTCGCCGGTCTTTTCGAGCCAGGCCTCGTCGACGTAAACGTGGCAGGTGGCGCAGGCGCAAGCGCCACCGCATTCGGCGGCGATTTCGGGAATGTCGTTGCGGCGCGCCGTCTCCATGACTGTCGAGCCCGTCTCGCCCTCGACGGTTCGCGCCTCGCCGTGCGAATCGACGAAGGTGATCTTCGCCTTGGTCGGCGCGCCGCCCCCGGGCTCCGCGCCGTAACGGGTGCAGGGATTGTCCAGGCAGGTCTTGACCATGGTGCTTAAGTCTCACTGTGGGGGCGCGAGAAGCCGCGGCGCGCCCGCGTGGGCGTTTGCGCAGTCCCCCTAGCACCCAGCCGAAGCCCGCGCTAGCCCTCTTTTTGCGGACAAGTTGCGGCTTTGTGGCCGAATTTGCGAAACGCCCACAGCTCCTACCACGCCTCGCGCCGCGCCCAGGCGGCGATTTGCGAAGCGGCGCGTTCGAGCGCCGCATCGAGCGCGCGCGCGCCATAGGAACCCTGCGAATGTGGCGCCGGCGCCTCGCCGGTGAAAGTCGCAGCCCCCCTCCCCGCGCCACTGCTCTCGTCGGCAAGCCGCGCTGAGAGCTCGACGACGGCGGCGCCGCGCGCTTCGTCAATCTCGAATCGCCGCAGCTCCGTCGCGAGCCGGAGCCTCCCGACGGCCCCGGGATAGGCGGCGTCGACGCCAGATTTGCCGAGGGTCTCGATGAGCCGCGACTGGACAAGCCGCGGCGCGAGATCCGCCCACTGCGCGCCTTCTAAATAGGCGAGGTCGCCGGACTCGTTGCGGATGACGATGCGGTCCGAATCGACGATTTCCGAAGCCTTGGGCGCCTCGACGATGATCGCCGCCGTCCCGGCGCGCAAGCGCATTGCATTGAGCCGACGCGGGGCGGAGGCTGCGAGATCGAAGGTCTCGCGCGGCGCAGCGCCGCAAGAGGCGAGAACCAGCCCCGAGACGAACGCCAAACCGAAACGAAGGCCTCGCGCCGGAATCTGTAAGGCTCGCCTCATCGCATCCTGTGCCGATCTGAATTTTTGCAGCGATATCGATATCTCAGTTCGATGCAAGAAAAAAGGTGACGCTGGAGCTTTGCCTCAAGCCCGCAATAGGTCATTATGGCGCTCTTGACGGAAAAGGAGATCTCAATGCCCGACTTTACCCTGTACACGGTTCCCGGCAGCCCCTTTGCTCGCGCAGCGCTGGCGACGCTCGAAGAGAAGGGCGCGGCCTATCGCGTCGCGGCCGTCGCGCCAGGCGAGCTGAAGACCGAGCCCCACATGTCGCGTCATCCGTTCGGCCGCGTGCCTGTGCTGCAGCATGGCGACTTTTGGCTTTACGAGACGCAGGCGATCCTTCGCTATCTTGATCGCGTGCTGCCCTCGCCGCCGCTGACGCCGCAGGACCCCAAAGCCGCGGCGCGCATGGATCAGGCGATGAATGTCAGCGACTGGTACTTGTTTCAAGGCGTCGGCAACGTCATCGCCTTTCAGCGCGTCGTCGCGCCGATGCTGTTCGGCCTCGCGCCGGACGAAGCGGCGATCGAAGCCGCGATGCCGAGGGCGCATGTGGTGTTTGCAGGGCTTTCTCGGCTTTTGGGCGATGAGGATTATTTTGCGGGAAGCTTCTCGCTCGCCGATCTGACGCTCGCGCCGCAGATCGACTTTTTCGTCGGTATTCCAGAATGGGCGCCGCTGATGGGGCCGCACAGCAACCTGCGCGCTTGGCATGAGCGCGCGATCTCGCGGGCCAGCCTGCAAGCGACAACGTGGGTTAGGGTCTCGGAGAAGGCGCAGGCCGCAGCAAAATAACGCTCTGTTAGGTCTTGTCTGGAGAGAATTGCTGTATTTCGTGCGGCGGTCCCAGCTCGACGCGAGCTTCGATTCGACGAACTCTATCGGCGCCTTCTTCGCGCCTTTCGTGTCTTGGGGGTTAAAAGTCACCACCAGGGCGCGAAGGGCGCGAAGAATCGCCAATTCCCTGCGCCAGCTGACGCGCCTCGCCGCTCACATAATTTCCTGACAGCGCCCTCGATCGCGAATTGCTGTCCGGCTCGCGACCGCAGCGCGGGGATTGATAATGTTACGCGAGAGAAAGGCGAGGAGCGCCGAAGAGCGGCGCGCCGCAATCGCCGAAGCTCCATCGCCGCGCGCCGTCCCGCCCTTCGCGCCTATCGGAAGGGCGAACGCGCTCCGACCCGCGCCCGTAAGACCTGCGAGGCCCGAAACACCACCACGCGCCGGGCCTTGATCGTCGCCTTGACGCCCGTCTTGGGATTGCGCCCGTCCCGCTCGCGCTTCTCGCGCACGCTGAAATTGCCAAACGCCGAGAGCTTCACTTCCTCTCCGTTGATCAGGCGCTCGAAAATTTCTTCGAACAGCTGTTCTACATAAATCGATGCACGGTCCCTGGAAACACCAATGGCCTTCTGCACGCTCCGCGCCAAGTCGGCGCGAGTCAGGGTCGACTGTGAAGGTTGGGCGTCCCGGATTTCAGGGGCGGGAGATGTATTCCAGTCGACGGCTTGGGGAACGCCCCGGGCTTGAACGGGCATGTTATTCCTTCATATCAGGCGGTGAAACGCTTCGGTCTTCAGAAGATTTGGCGGCTTCTGACTTGCTCAATGGCCTATTGGGTCACGCAAAGACTTAAAGACGCCGACGCTGCGTCTTCGCGCGCGCGAAAGCGACCGCTCTAGGCCTGTTCTTGGCTCGATAATTCCAGAATCATATGCGAAAATCAAGCCCAAGTTGCAGAAACCATGCGCCCCAAGGGGTTAGCAACTTATTCGAGAAAACTATGTTTAATTACTTATAGTTACCACCGCACGAGCGCCGCTCCCCAGGCGAAGCCGCCGCCGACCGCCTCGAGGAGGACCAGATCGCCCGCCTTCAGTCGTCCATCCGCGGCCGCGGCCGAAAGCGCGAGCGGGATCGAGGCGGCCGAGGTGTTGCCGTGGAGGTGCACGGTGGCCACGATCTTCTCGGGCGCAATGCCGAGCTTGTGCGCCGACATGTCGATGATGCGGCGGTTCGCCTGATGCGGGACGAACCAGGCTAAATCCGCCGGCCCGAGTCCCGTCGCCGCAAAGGCGTCATGAACCACGTCCGTCGTGTGGCCGACGGCAAATTTGAACACTTCCTTGCCTTCCATGCGCAGATGGCCGACCGTCTGCGTCGCCGAGGGGCCGCCGTCGACATAGAGCTTGGCCCGATGGCGCCCGTCTGAGCGCAGATGCGTCGTCAGCACGCCTCGGTCTCTCCCCGCGTCACCCGCGCCTTCGCCCGCCTCCAGCACGATCGCGCCGGCGCCGTCGCCAAACAGCACGCAGGTCGAGCGGTCGCTCCAATCGATGATGCGCGAGAAAGTCTCGGCGCCGATCACGAGCGCGCGGTTGAATGCGCCGAGACGCAAGAAGTTGTCCGCCGTCGCCAGCGCGAAGATGAAGCCGGAGCAGACAGCCTGCAGGTCGAAGGCCGCGCCCGCCACGATGCCGAGGGAGGCCTGGATCATCGTCGCCGTGGAGGGAAAAGTGTAATCGGGCGTCGAGGTCGCGACGATGATGAGGTCCATGTCCTGAGCCGTGAGCCCGGCGTTCGCCAGGGCAGCCTGCGCCGCGCGCGCGCCGAGCATGGAGGTCGTTTCTCCCTCGGCCGCAATGTGGCGCTCGCGGATGCCGGTGCGCTGCACGATCCACTCGTCGCTGGTGTCGACGCGCTTGGACAGGTCTTCGTTTGTGAGCGTGGCTTCCGGCAGATAGCTGCCGACGCCCTTCACGATCGAGCGGACGACCTTATTCTGCTGCGTCACTTTTGCTTTCCTCGGCAAGCGCTCCGCCCTCGTCGGCGTGCGCGATGGCGGCGGCTTCCCTGATCCTGGCGGGCAGATTGTCGCGCGCCATCTCGTAGCCGATCTCGATAGCGCGCGCGACGCCGAACGCGTCAGCGCCGCCATGGCTCTTGATCACGACGCCCTCCACGCCCAGAAACACCGCGCCAGCGTTCCGACGCGGGTCGGCCACGGCGCGCAGCTCCTGGATGGCGGCGCGAGCGAAGGGATAGGCGAGAGCGAAGCCCACACGGGCCCAGAAATGGCGCTTCAGCGCATCTTTGAGATAGGCGAAGACTTGCGACGCCGTGCCCTCGGCGGTCTTGAGCGTGATGTTGCCGGTGAAGCCCTCGACCACGACGACGTCGACGAGCCCCTTGCCGATGCCGTTGCCTTCGACGAAGCCACGGTAGTCCATGCCCGGCGGAGGATTGTCCCTGAGAAGCTTCGAGGCCGTCTTGACTTCCTCCGCTCCCTTGATCTCCTCTTCACCGACGTTGAGCAGGCCGACGGTCGGAGTCTCCACGCCCAGAGTGATTCGCGCCATGGCCGCGCCCATGATCGCGAGGTCGACCAGATGACGCGCGTCGGCGCCGATCGTCGCGCCGACGTCGAGGACGATCGATCTGCCGCGCAACGTCTGCCATTGGCAGGCGAGCGCAGGGCGGTCGATCCTGGCGATGGTCTTCAGGCAGACCTTGGCCATGGCCATCAGCGCGCCGGTGTTGCCGGCCGAGACCGCGGCCTGCGCCTCGCCCTTCTTGACCGCCTCGACCGCCATCCACATCGAGGAGACGCGCCGGCCCTGCCGCAGCGCGACGCTCGGCTTGTCGTCCATGCGCACGGCGAACGCGGCATGAATGACGCGCGAGCGCGCGCCGAGCTGGGGGAATTTGGCGAGCTGCGCGCGGACGGCGGTCTCATCGCCATAGAGCAGGAAATCGGCGTCGAGGCCGTGCTCGAGCGCCAGGGCGGCGCCGGCGATCGTCACTTCTGGGCCGAAATCGCCGCCCATCGCGTCGAGCGCGATCCTGATCGGCTGTGGCATGTTGTGCTGGTCTCCCGCGCGCCGCGCCCCGATTTGTCGAAACCTCGCCCTGGCGAGGCAGGACGCGAAGCCTCTCACGCGGCGACAACCAGAGCGGCCCGAAACGCCGGCCCCGCGATTTCGCGCGTGCATTGCCATTTGCCGCGCGTCCGCGCAAGGGCCCCTCGACGCCTCCTTGCGGCGGCGAAACGTCGACTGATTCTGAGCGGCGCAAGTCGGCGTGATGGAAAGCGCCGCCAACCGCTTCGGGCCACAGAACGCCAACAATCGCGCGACGTTGCAGCGCGAGCCTGGCCGACGGCCCGGGAACAAAGACGCAACCGCCACATTGGCTTTTCCCCAAAATACACATATATTTTCAACATATAGAAATTTTTAGAATTTGAGCCACAATATCTTGACCGCCGACGCTTCCTCGCGCATCTTGGCCGGGCTGCGGACGACGCTGCGGCGCGGAGGGAAACGCCCAGAAGGCGAGGCGATTCCGGTCAAGTCTGGCGTCTTTTCGATGCGTGCGTTCCCAGTGCTTTCGACCTTCCATCTGCGCCGCCTCGGCGGCGCGGCGCCCCGGTCTCGGGGAAGGCTTCGCGCCTTGCGGCGCGGGCGGTGCGGCGTCGCGCGTGATCTAGATTAATACCCATGGAACTCAAAGGGACAGCGACACCATGAAAATCGAGCGGCGCTTCACCACCTCCGGTCAATCCCCTTACGCGTCCATCGAGTTCCGCCTGAGCCGGAGCGAGATCCGCAATCCGGACGGCTCGGTGGTGTTCTCGCTCGAGGACATCGAGGTCCCGGCGGAATGGAGCCAGGTCGCCGCCGACGTCCTGGCGCAGAAATATTTCCGCAAGGCCGGGGTGCCGGCGAAGCTGAAGCGCGTCGAGGAATCGGGTGTGCCGTCCTTCCTGTGGCGCTCGGTCGCCGACGCCGAAGCGCTCGCTGAGCTCCCCAAGGACCAGCGCTATGCCGGCGAGACCAGCGCCAAGCAAACCTTCGACCGCATCGCCGGCGCCTGGACCTATTGGGGCTGGAAGGGCGGCTATTTCGACGGGGAGGAGGACGCCCAGGCTTTCTTCGACGAGCTGCGTTTCATGATGGCGAAGCAGATGGCCGCGCCGAACTCGCCGCAATGGTTCAACACCGGCCTGCATTGGGCCTATGGCGTCGACGGACCCGGGCAAGGCCATTTCTACGTCGACTACGCCAATGGCAAGCTCGTGAAGTCGAAGAGCGCCTATGAGCATCCGCAGCCGCACGCCTGCTTCATCCAGTCGGTCGGCGACGATCTCGTCAACGACGGCGGCATCATGGACCTGTGGGTGCGCGAGGCGCGGCTGTTCAAATACGGCTCCGGCTCCGGCACGAATTTCTCCAATCTGCGCGGCGAGAAGGAGAAGCTCTCGGGCGGGGGATCGTCCTCGGGCCTGATGTCCTTCCTAAAGATCGGCGACCGGGCGGCGGGCGCGATCAAGTCCGGCGGCACGACGCGCCGCGCGGCCAAGATGGTCGTCGTCGACGTCGATCATCCCGACATCGAAGCCTTCATCGACTGGAAGGTGAAGGAGGAAGAGAAGGTCGCGGCGCTCGTCGCGGGCTCCAAGATCGTCAAGAAGCATCTCAAAGCCATCATGCGCGCCTGCGTGAATTGCGACGGGCCGAACGGCGACTGCTTCAACCCCGAGAAGAACCCGGCGTTGAAGCGCGAGATCAAGGCGGCGCGGCGCGAGGAGGTCCCGGACGCGCTGATCAAGCGCATCATCCAATACGCGCGCCAAGGTTTTAAAGACATCGAGTTCGACACCTACAACATCGACTGGGACAGCGAAGCCTATCTGACCGTTTCCGGCCAGAACTCCAACAACACCGTGCGCGTGACCGACGCGTTCCTGCATGCGGTGGAGACGGACGGCGACTTCGACCTGATCAAGCGCCTTGACCGCAAGGTCGCGAAGACCGTCAAGGCGCGCGATCTGTGGAACAAGATCGGCTACGCCGCCTGGGCTTCGGCCGATCCGGGCGTCCAATTCCACACGACGATCAACGATTGGCACACCTGCCCCGCGGGCGGCGAGATCAAGGCCTCGAACCCCTGCTCGGAATACATGTTCCTCGACGACACCGCCTGCAATCTCGCCTCGCTCAACCTCCTGCAGTTCTGGCCCTCCTCCCTTCCCTCCCCCGCGAGCGGGGGAGAGTTGGGGTGGGGGTTCGACATCGGCGCTTACGAGCATGCGGTGCGGCTGTGGACCGTCGTGCTCGAAATCTCGGTGCTGATGGCGCAGTTCCCCTCGCGCGAGATCGCGCAGCTCTCTTACGACTACCGCACGCTCGGCCTCGGCTTCGCCAATCTCGGCGGTCTGCTGATGTCGTCCGGCGTGCCCTATGACAGCGCCGCGGGCCGCGCGATCTCCGGCGCGCTCTCGGCAATCCTGACCGGCGTGGCCTATGCGACCTCGGCCGAGATGGCGAAGGAGCGCGGGCCCTTCTCGCGTTTCATGCAGAACCGGGAGCACATGCTGCGCGTGATCCGCAACCACGCGCGCGCCGCGCGCGGCGAGCATGAGGGCTATGAGAAGCTCTCGACAACGCCCGTGCCGCTCGATCGCGCCGCCTGCCCCGACGAGGCGTTAATCGACGCCGCGATCTCAGCCTGGGAGCGCGCGCTCGCCGACGGCGAGATGTATGGCTATCGCAACGCCCAGGTCACCTGCATCGCGCCGACCGGCACGATCGGTCTCGTCATGGACTGCGACACGACCGGCATCGAGCCCGATTTCGCGCTCGTGAAGTTCAAGAAGCTCGCTGGCGGCGGGTACCTGAAGATCGTCAACCGCGCCGTTCCGCGCGCCCTGCGGGCGCTCGGCTATAAGGAAAGCCAGATCGCCGAGATCGAGGCTTACGCAGTGGGCCACGCGACGCTCTCCAATGCGCCGGCGATCAACGCGTCATCGCTGCGCGCAAAGGGCTTCACAGACGAGAAGCTCACCGTCGTCGAGAAGGCGCTCCCCTCCGCCTTCGACATCAAATTCGTCTTCAACAAATGGACGCTTGGCCCGGACTTCCTGACCGGCGCGCTGAAAGTCCCGGCGAGCGCGCTCGAGGACAAGAACTTCGACCTGCTCGCGCATCTGGGCTTCACGCGCTCGGAGATCGAGGCCGCCAACACCCATATCTGCGGCGCGATGACGCTGGAGGGCGCGCCGCATCTGAAGATCGAGCACTACCCGGTGTTCGACTGCGCGACGCCGTGCGGCCGCTTGGGCAAGCGCTATCTCTCGGTCGAATCGCACATCCGCATGATGGCGGCGGCGCAGCCCTTCGTCTCGGGCGCGATCTCGAAGACGATCAACATGCCGAACGACGCGTCGATCGAGGACTGCGAGGCGGCCTATATGCTGTCCTGGCGCTTGGGGCTCAAGGCCAACGCGCTCTATCGCGACGGCTCGAAGCTGTCGCAGCCGCTCTCGGCGCAGCTGCTCTCTGGCGACGATGCGGAAGACGACACGGTGGAGGAAATCGTCGCGGCGAACACCCCGGCGCGGGCGGCGGCGGTGGCGGAGCGCATCGTCGAGCGCATCGTGCATCAGGTCGTGCGCGAGCGCGAGAAGCTGCCCGACCGCCGCAAGGGCTACACGCAGAAGGCCGCGGTCGGCGGGCACAAGGTCTATCTGCGCACGGGCGAATACGCCGACGGGCGCCTGGGCGAAATCTTCATCGACATGCACAAGGAGGGCGCGGCCTTCCGCAGCCTCATGAACAATTTCGCCATCGCGATCTCGCTCGGCCTGCAATATGGCGTGCCGCTCGAAGAA
>Ga0187781_10002650_pt1 | contig 13549 bp, 15 predicted proteins | sample 0715_SJ02_MP02_2_FD_132447 | JGI IMG/M metagenome (GOLD analysis project Ga0187781, IMG submission 132447) | Tropical peat soil microbial communities from peatlands in Department of Meta, Colombia - 0715_SJ02_MP02_20_MG | ecosystem: Environmental > Terrestrial > Soil > Wetlands > Peat | place...
TCCAGCGGAATCTACCCGACGGATTCGGCCGGGCAGGTTGAATACCTGATGCGCGATTCGGGCTCGGTCTACCTATTTGTGGAGGACGAGGAGCAGCTCGATAAGGCGCTGCAGGTGCGCGCTGCTTTGCCGCTGCTGCGCAAGATCGTAGTCTTCGATGACAAGGGGCTGCGCGGGCTCGACGATCCGCAGGTGATGATGCTCGATGCGCTGCGGGCAATCGGACGCGGCTACGACGCCACAGCTCGGGGCGAATGGGAACGGCGCCTGGCGAGTCGTGAAGCCGCGGATCTAGCGATCCTCGTATACACCTCGGGGACCACGGGCCCGCCCAAGGGCGCAATGATTAGCCACGCCAATTTGATCGCGGTGGTGCGCGGCTACCAACGGACGCTGCCGCAAGGGCCTGCGGATCATCGGCCATGCTTCCTGCCCCTGTGCCATATCGCCGAGAGAAGCGGCGGCGAGTACTTTGCGCTTTACACCGGAACCGTGCTGAACTTCGTTGAACGCCCGGAGACAATTGCCGAGAACGTGCGCGAAATGTCGCCGACCATCTTTGCCGCCGTGCCGCGGATCTGGGAGAAGTTGCACTCGGCGGTCACAGTCGCGATTGCCGAGGCGAGCCCGTTGCAGCGCAGGGCCTACCAGTGGGGGATTCAAATTGGCCTGCAGGCCGCAGAGGCCCGGCTGCGCGGACGCAAGGGTACCGCAGGTTTGCGGCTGCGATATCGGATCGCTCGCTTTCTGGCGCTGAACAACGTGCGGCGTGCGCTTGGCATTCACAAGGCGCGCGTCCTGGTCACCGGCGCGGCGCCGATCGCTCCGGACCTCATACGCTGGTATCTTGCGCTTGGAGTCCCGATGCTCGAGGTTTGGGGACAAACGGAGTGCAGCGGCGCGGCCACCATGATGCCGGTCGACGAAATTCGCCCGGGCTCGATCGGGCGAGCCGGGCTTGGTGTTGAGATCAAAGTTTCACCGGAGGGCGAGCTACTCGTGCGGGGGCCGGGCGTCTTCATGGGATATTGGAACCAGCCGCAAAAAACCGCCGAGACGATCGACGCCGAAGGCTGGTTGCACACGGGTGATGTGGGCGCAATTGATGAGCAGGGCTATCTGCGGATCTTCGACCGGCTCAAAGACATCATCATTACTGCGGGGGGCAAGAATGTCACGCCCTCGGAGATCGAAAACCAGTTGAAGTTTTCGCCGTATGTCACCGACGCGGTGGTGGTTGGTGACCGGCGTCCCTACCTCACGGCACTGATCCTAATCGATCGCGACAATGTTGAACATTTCGCGCAGCAGCGCTCGGTGCCGTTTTCTGACTTCGCCAGTTTAGTGCGCACGCGTGAGGTCCACGAACTGATTCAAAGCGAGGTCGAGGCCGTCAATCGACGGTTCTCTCGCGTCGAGCAGGTGCGCCGCTTTCGGTTGATCGATCAGCAACTTACTCCGGAGGACGAGGAGCTGACCCCAACTATGAAATTGAAGCGAGGCAAAGTAACACAGAAGTATGCCGATCTGATTGATGCAATGTACTCTGAGGCCGGACGCTGAGTCCGGGGGCGCAAGCACAAAAACAACCACCGGGAGGGGACGATGATGATTGCAAAACGCAGGTTATTACTGGCCGTGTTTGGTTGCCTGGCCGCGCTCGGCGGTGCGCGTGCCGAACAGGGCATCAGTGCCACCGAGATCGCAATCGGCACGATCCAGGACCTTTCAGGGCCGATCGCCGCGTTCGGCAAGCAGACTCGCAACGGCCTGCAGATGCGCGTCGATGAGGCCAACGCGCAGGGCGGAATCAATGGACGAAAGATTCGGCTGTTTGTCGAGGACAGCGGCTACGACCCGAAAAAAGCCTTGCTGGCAGCGCAAAAGCTCGCCACCGAGGACAAAGTGTTCGCGATCCTGGCCCACATCGGGACCGCGGCCAATATGGCCGCGATGCCAGTGCAGTTCGAACACGACGTGATCAATTTTCTGCCGCTCACCGGCGCGCGCGAGATGTACGAGCCCCCGAGCAAGCTCAAACTGTCGTCTGCGCCGTCCTATTACGACCAGATCCGAACTTCCTTGGCGTATCTCGTGCCGAAGAAAGGATATAAAAGGGTCGGGATCCTGTATCAAGACGACGAGTTCGGTCTGGAGGTCGTACGCGGAACCGAGGCCGAACTAAAGGCGCTGGGTTTGCAGCTCATCGAGCGGGCCTCGTTTAAGCGTGGCGCCACTGATTTTTCGTCCCAAATCGCTCGGCTCAAGGCAGCCAATTGCGACCTGGTCGTGTTGGCAACGATTATCCGCGAAACGGTTGGGTCGATCGTGGAGGCGCGAAAGAGCGGGTTTAATCCCGACTTCGTTGGAACCAGCGCGCTCTACACCCACTTGATCCACACGCTTGGTGGCCCTGCCGTCGATGGGCTGTATGGCACTAACTCGATTCTTAACCCGTATTCTGATGACGAATCCCAGGCGGTGCGTGACTGGGCGGCGAAATACAAGGAAAAATTCGGCGAAGACCCGGCGGTATTTTCCGTCTACGGCTACGACATAGCGGACGTATTCTGTGTGGCCGCGGCAAAGGCCGGCGCCAATCTGACGCTCGATAGTTTCAATGCCGCGATCGAGTCGACGATCTTCCGGGACCCACTTTTCGGTGGCCCGGATCTTCGCTTCACGGCAAAGGACCGGTTGGGAACGCGCAAGGTGCACATTTCGCAGATCGTCAATAGCAAATGGAAAGCGATCACGCCATTGATGGATCCTCCGGCGGAATGACGGGCGAATCGTAAAAACGTGACCCTCGCCAGCGGCTTGCAACGGGGCTTTGGGTGCCAAGTAGGCGCACGATTGCGCCCGCCACGCTCGAGCCACTGACATGCGCACGCACGTGCAGGTGGCCGAGACCAGTTTGGTGGGTTGCGCCAAGGAGCGCGCGGGCCTGGAAGCAGACAGGCAGGACGCCCGCGCAGCGCCCAGGCGCCAGCTGTTTTTTATTTGCGCATATGTTGGCATGATGAGGTCTGCGCAATGCGGGGCAGGGCAGCTCGTAAATCGATCCGCACTGCTCGGCGCAATGGGAGATTTGCATGGGACCCTCATCGGCCAGTGGCTATCGCAGCGTGTTTCGCCCTGGTTTGATGGATGGCAAACTGGTTTGGGTGACGGGCGGCGGCAGCGGCATTGGCCGTTGCACTGCACACGAACTTGCGGCGTTAGGCGCGCGGGTGCTGATCTCTGGACGCAAACCGGAAAACCTCGAGCGTGTCGTGTCGGAAATTCGCGAAGACGGTGGCCAGTGTGAATGGACGGCGTTCGATATTCGCGACGAAGAAGCCGTCCGAAGCCATGTTGCGCAGGTTGTGGCGCAGTTGGGCCCGATTGCGGGCCTCGTGAACAACGCCGGCGGGCAGTTTCCCTCACCTATACAGGCCATCAGCAAGCGCGGCTTTGAGGCAGTTGTAGCCAACAACCTGACCGGGGGCTTCCTCATGATGCGCGAGGTCTTTGAACAGTCCATGCAGCGGCACGGTGGTGCCATCGTCAACATGACCGCTGATTTTCGCAATGGCATGCCGGGGATGGCGCATAGCGGTGCAGCGCGCGCCGGCATGAGCAACTTGACTATGAGCGCCAGCGTCGAATGGGCGTATGCCGGCGTTCGCGTCAATGCAGTAGCACCAGGCTGGATCGCCTCCAGCGGCTTGGATCGGTATGGACCCGAAGTCGCGCCGCTGATCCGCCGGCTCGCCCAGCATGTGCCGATGCGCCGGCTCGGCCTCGAGGCCGAAATCAGTGCGGCGATCGTCTTTTTGCTCTCGCCGGCCGCGGCGTTTCTCACCGGCGTCACACTGCAAATTGATGGCGGCGCCTCGCTCGCCAGTGTGCTGTATCCGGTTACCGAACATGCCGCAGCGCCCGCCTTTGAAGGCTTTCACCGCGCGAGGACGCCCCGGGTGCTTCGCGAGGATGACGCCTCATGAGTGTGCTGGCATCGCGTCTGGATGCGCGCTCGGCGGCTTTCGGCGCCAACGCCCAACGCATGCGAGAACGCATCGGCCAGTTGCGCGCGTTGGAGGCCAAAGTGATCGCCGAATCTTCCTCCAAGCGCGAGCGCTTTGAAGCGCGCGGACAATTGCTGCCACGCGAGCGCGTGGCGCGTTTGCTTGACCAGGGTTCGGAATTCTTCGAGCTCTCGACCCTGGCTGGCTTGGGGATGCACGACGATGACGGTAAACAATTTGTCCTGGGCGGCGGCTCCATCGTGGGTATCGGCCAGGTGGCTGCCAAGCGTGTGCTCGTGTCAGCTAGCGACAGTGCGATCAAGGGCGGAACCATCGCACCGATGGGCCTGAAGAAGGCACTACGCGCACAAGATTTGGCACGGGAAAACAAGCTACCGCTGGTCTGCTTAGTCGAATCGGGCGGCGCCAATTTGCTGTACCAAAGCGAAATGTTCGTCGAAGGCGGGCGCCACTTTGCGAACCAGGCGCGCTTGTCTTCGGCCGGTATTCCGCAAATTGCGGTGGTACACGGGGCCTCGACAGCGGGTGGCGCCTACTTGCCGGGGCTTTGCGACTACGTCGTGCTGGTTCAAGGGCGATCGAGTATCTACTTGGCCGGTCCTCCACTAGTCAAGGCGGCCATTGGCGAGGACGCCAGCGAGGACGAGCTGGGTGGCGCCGATTTGCACGCACGTGTCACGGGTTTGGGCGAATTCTTGGCGCAGGATGACGCCCATGCGATCGAACTGACGCGCGAATTGATCGAGAAACTGCCCTGGGACACGGTGCCGACGCGTCCTGCGTCCGCCGAGCCGCTGTTCGATCCAGAGGAATTGCTTGGCATCGTGCCCGTGGACGAGCGCTTACCGTTTGATGTGCGCGAGATCATCGCTCGTATAGTCGATGGTTCCGATTTTCTTGAGTTCAAGGCCGTGCATGCGACGGATACGATTTGCGGCTTAGCCCGCATCGATGGCCATCCGGTCGGAATACTTGGCAACAACGGACCGATTCGACCGCAGGGTTCTACCAAGGCGGCCCAGTTCATCCAGCTGTGTGACCAAAGCGGCACTGCGCTCGTGTTCTTACAAAACACGACCGGGTACATGGTGGGTACCCAGGCCGAGCGTGCGGGCGCGATCAAGCACGGTTCGAAGATGATCCAAGCGGTCGCCAACGCGCGCGTGCCCAAATTCACCATCGTCCTGGGCGGCTCCTTTGGTGCCGGTAACTACGGCATGTGTGGACGCGGTTTCGACCCGCGCTTTATCTTTAGCTGGCCCACCGCGCGCACATCGGTCATGGGAGGCGCACAAGCGGCCCGAGTAATGGACACCATCAACCGTGCCAAGCTCGAGCGCAGCGGGCTACCCGTCGACGAGCAGGCCTTGGCCGCGATGAGCGAGCAGTTGCGTCAGCGTGTCGACCGCGAATCAAATGTGCTGTTCGGTACCGCGCGCCTCTGGGACGACGGCGTGATCGATCCGCGCGACACCCGCCGTGTGCTCGCGCTTTGCCTGGCGCTCGCGCGCGAGGCGCAAGGGCGCACACTGCGGCCCAACACCTTTGGTGTTGCCCGCCTTTAGCATCCATCCGCGCCGACGGCTGACCATAGCACTTGCAGGAGCAACCCCCATGAATTTCACTGCTGAGCACAACGCATTGAGCGACGTCGTCGTCAAATTCGTCGAGCGGGAAATTAACCCGCATGTTTCGGCGTGGGAAAAAGCTGGTCAGTTTCCGGCTCATGAGCTTTTCCGCAAGCTAGGCGATCTGGGCTTGCTAGGGCTGAAGTATCCGCAGCAGTACGGAGGCGCCGGACTCGACTTTAGTTACTCGATGGTGATGGCCGAGGCGCTGGGCACATGCGCTTGCGGCGGTGTGCCAATGGCCATTGGCGTGCATACCGACATGTGCACCCCGGCCTTGGCGCGGTTTGGCAGTGACGAGCTGCGGCGTGAGTTCCTTGCCCCGTCAATCGCCGGGCAACTGGTCGGCTGCCTGGGCGTTAGCGAACCCGGCGGCGGCTCCGATGTGGCGGCCATAAGGACACGCGCGCGCAGCGACGGCGGTGATTACGTCATCAGTGGCACGAAGATGTGGATCACCAATGGCATTCAGGCCGACTGGTGTTGCCTGTTGGCCAACACCAGCGAGGGCCCCGTGCACAAGAACAAGAGCCTGATCATCGTGCCGCTCGATGCGGCCGGCGTGACGCGCCAGAAAATCGAGAAAATCGGCATGTATGCCTCTGATACGGCACAACTGTTTTTCGATGATGTGCGGGTACCCAGACGCTATCTGATCGGACAGGAAGGCGCCGGCTTTTCCTTACAGATGGCCCAATTCCAGGAGGAGCGGTTGTGGGCCGCGGCCTCTTCACTGCGCACCCTTGATCGGTTGATCGACCTGACGATCGAGTACACCCGCACGCGCCAAGCCTTCGGCAAGCCCGTGCTCGACAATCAAGTCGTGCATTTTCGTCTTGCCGAGCTGCGTACCGAAGTTGAGGCGTTGCGCGCATTGACCTACCGTGCGGTCGAGCAATACATCAATAACAAGGACGTCACTCGCCTGGCTTCGATGGCCAAGCTCAAGTGCGGGCGACTTAGCCGTGAGGTCGCCGACTCTTGCCTGCAGTATTGGGGCGGCATGGGTTACACGTGGGACAACCCCATCAGCCAGGCATATCGCGATGGCCGCCTAACATCGATCGGTGGTGGCACTGACGAAGTGATGCTCGGCATAATCTGTAAGCTCGACGGCACCCTGCCGCGGAACGATCGGCAATGATGGCAGCGCATCCGTTGGCCACAAAGCTGCGCCAGAAGGGTGGTAACGGGTTCCATGTCCGCGCACGACCGGGCTGGTGAGCGACCAGTGCGGCCATAGCAGAGGGAGAAACGATCTCGTGAGCGATAAGGCTGTGCTCACCTGTGCGCTGACCGGCGTGCTGACAAACCCCCGGCAACATCCGGTTCCCGTCACGCCCGCGCAGATGGCCTCCGAGGCTCGTGCCGCCTTCGACGCTGGTGCGTCGGTGATGCACGTGCACATTCGCAGGCAGGAGCAGGGCATGGGTCACTTACCCAGCTGGGAGCCGGAAGTGGCAGCCGCTGTCATTGGCGCGATCCGGGCCTCGTGCCCTGAGGTTGTCATCAATCTGAGTACCGGCGTGATCGGCTCCGATGTTTCCGGACCGCTGGCCTGTATCCGTCGTACCAAGCCGGAAATTGCCGCTTGCAACTCCGGCAGTCTTAACTACCTCAAACTCAAGGACGACGGTACCTGGGCCTGGCCTCCGATGGTTTTCGATAACCCGGTATCCAAGGTTCAGCAGTTCCTCGATGTAATGGACGAATGCGGCGTGCACCCGGAATTCGAATGTTTCGACGTGGGCATCGTCCGCTCGGTCGGCATGTTCGTAAGGGCCGGCATGTTCCGACCGACGATGGGGCGTCCCGACTACAACTTTGTGATGGGCGTAGCTTCCGGGATGCCCTGTGACGTCGCTTTGCTGCGACTCTTGCCCGGCTATTTGGCGGAACATGCGCTCTGGCAGACCACGCTAATTGGCCGCAGGGAAATTTGGCCAGTGCATCAGGCCGCGGCCGAGATGGGCGGCATGTTGCGCACGGGACTCGAGGATACGTTCTATTTGCCCAACGGCGAGCGCGCCCGCGGTAACGGCGAGTTGATTGAAGCACTGGCGCGATGCGCTCGTCAGGCAGGCCGAGAAATCGCTACACCGGCTGAAGCCCGCTCGCTGTTCGGTCTGCTTTCGTAATGTTGCGGCCAGGCAATTGGCAGCTGGTCGCAGGGCGCGCGCAACCAGCGGGGTGAGTTGGGCCCGGCTAAAGCCGCAGGTGGCGCGCAGATAGCGCAGCACCCAGCCGCGTTCGGTACGTTTGAGCCGGTGATAGCCAAAGCGGCACAGCACCTCGGATAAGTACCGATAGCGCGCCCCACATCCTGCTCCAGCGGCTTGAATTCAACCGCGAGCGTTCCAGCCAAAAACGCCCGTACCTGATCCAGCGTGCGGATCTGCGATTCGTTCCTGTTGATCACCATCCCATCGATCATCGACCTACCCCCGGCAGCCCCCTTAAGGAACGCTAAATGACTTCCCTACAGGCGCATACCTCGTTGGAAACACGCAAATCGCCCGCTCAGGCTCATACCTCGTTGGATAAGACTGCGCCTTGCGCGGCGAGTTTGGCCGAGCTAGAATGATCGGCTTCGCACTGGTTCCGTGGCCGGGCAACCGTAGCCAAGTGCCGACATGGGAACGGATGGCGCGGCCGAAATACGGTGCGACGGCGCCGGCGAACTGATTGCAAATGACATTCCTGGCCAATCGTAGCCGGGGTTGGAGAGAACAATGACGACGCAAGCGAAGTCGCCGCTGGGCCTACTTGGGCGCAAGGTCGGCATGACGCGCATCTTTACCGATGAGGGCGAAGCGGTGCCGGTAACGGTAATCGACGTCTCCGGCAACCGCGTAAGTCAAGTGCGCAACATCCAAACCGACGGTTACCGCGCGATCCAGCTCGCCGCGGGCAAACGCAAGGCCTCGCGTATCACCAAGCCGCTGGCCGGTCATCTGGGCAAGGCGGGAGCCGAGGGCGCAGCGACCTTGCACGAGATCCGCCTGCCGGATGAGGACAAGACCGACCTTGCGCTTGGCGCCACGCTTGGTGTGGACCTGTTCCAAGTGGGCCAGAAGGTCGATGTCACTGGCGTTACGATCGGCAAGGGCTTTTCCGGCGCCATCAAGCGCCACCATTTTTCGTCCAACCGCGCCTCGCACGGCAATTCGGTCTCCACCAATGCGCCGGGCTCCATCGGCATGCGACAGGACCCGGGTCGCGTGATGCCAGGCAAACGCATGGCGGGGCATCTGGGTGATGTGCGCCGGACCACGCAAAATCTGGTCATTGCGCGAATCGACGCCGGCCGGCAGCTGCTGCTCATCAAAGGCGCGGTCCCCGGCAGTCGTGGCGGAACGCTCGTCGTGCGCCCGGCCGTCAAGGCATAAGGAGACCGGCGCAATGGAGTTGAAGGTCTACGACGACAAAGGCAAGACCAAGGCGACGTTCGCCGCCCCGGCGACATTGTTTGGCCGCGACTTTAACGAGGCGCTGGTGCACCAGATCGTGGTCGCCTACCAGGCCAATGCGCGGCAGGGAACACGGGCCCAGAAGGACCGCGGCGACGTCGCGCATACGACGCGCAAACCTTGGCGGCAAAAAGGCACGGGCCGCGCGCGTGCGGGGATGACGTCAAGTCCGCTGTGGCGTGGTGGCGGCAAGATCTTCCCGAGTTCGCCCGAAGAGAATTTCTCCCACAAGGTCAATCGCAAGATGTTCCGCGCCGGGGTGTGCTCGATTTTGTCGCAGCTTGCGCGCGACGACCGGGTGGTCGTGGTTGAGGACCTGTCGGTGGATGCGCCGCGCACCAAGCTGCTGGCGCAAAAGCTCAAGGCCATGGGGCTGGATTCGGTGCTCATCATTACGGACCGCATCGATGAAAACCTGTATCTGGCCGCGCGCAACCTCAAGCATGTGATGGTCGTGGAGACTCGGCACGCAGATCCCGTTTCGATGATTCATTACGAGAAGGTGGTTCTTACGCGACCGGCGATTGCTACGCTCGAGCAGATGTGGGGTCAGGCATGAACAACGAACGTCTGTACCACGTGCTGCTGGCGCCGGTGGTTTCCGAGAAATCGACCGATATCGCGGAAAAGCACAACCAGGTCGCGTTTCGCGTGATGCAAGATGCCACGAAGCAGGAGGTCAAGGCCGCGGTCGAACTGCTCTTTAAGGTGCAGGTCAAGTCGGTCCAGATCCTGAACCGCCGGGGCAAGGACAAGCGCTTTGGCCGAATGGCCGGGCGACGTAGCGATGTGCGCAAGGCCTATGTGTGCCTGAAACCTGGCCAGGAAATCAACTTCGCGGAAGGAGTGAAGTAATGGCACTGGTGAAGGTCAAGCCGACTTCCGCCGGGCGGCGCGCCCTGCTGAAGGTGGTCAACCCGCAGCTGCACAAGGGCCGGCCCTATCAGCCGCTCATCGAAAAGAAAATCCGCGGCTCGGGGCGCAACAACCTTGGGCACATAACGACGCGCCATCAAGGCGGTGGCCACAAGCAGCATTACCGCGTCATCGATTTTTGCCGCTCCAAAGACGGCATCCCCGCGCGCGTGGAACGGCTCGAATACGACCCGAACCGTTCGGCGCACGTGGCCTTGCTGTGCTACGCCGATGGTGAACGGCGTTACATCATTGCGCCCAAGGGCCTGACGGTTGGCTCCCAGCTTATCAGCGGTCAGGAGGCTCCGATCCGTGTGGGCAACGCGCTGCCACTGCGTAACATTCCGGTAGGCACGACGATTCATTGCGTCGAGATATTGCCCGGCAAGGGGGCGCAGCTGGCCCGAGCGGCCGGTACCTCGGTGCAGTTGCTGGCGCGCGAGGGCAGTTACGCCCAGATCCGATTGCGCTCTGGCGAAATCCGCAAGGTGCTCATCGAGTGTCGCGCCACCATCGGCGAGGTGGGCAACGAGGAAAACAACCTGCGCCAGTTCGGCAAGGCGGGCGCGATTCGCTGGCGTGGCATTCGGCCAACCGTGCGCGGCGTTGCAATGAACCCGATCGATCACCCGCACGGCGGCGGCGAAGGGCGCACCGGCACCGGTCGGCACCCCGTCAGTCCCTGGGGCAAGCTCACAAAAGGCTATCGCACGCGCAAGAACAAGCGCACCGACACCATGATTGTGCAGCGGCGCTATAGCAAGTAGATCTTAGGATCCCTATGTCACGCTCTCTGAAAAAAGGCCCGTTTGTCGACGGGCATCTGCTCAAAAAGGTTGAGACGGCGCAGGCGTCCAAGGACAAGCGCCCGATCAAGACGTGGTCGCGTCGCTCGACGATCGTGCCCGACTTTGTCGGCCTTACGATCGCCGTCCATAACGGCAAACAGCACGTGCCGGTGTACATCAGCGAACAGATGGTCGGGCACAAGCTTGGCGAATTTGCGCTCACGCGCACCTTCAAAGGCCACGCTGCGGAGCGCAAGACCGCGCCGGCGCCGGCGAAAAAGTAACGAGGATCCGAAATGGAAACCACGGCTTCATATCGGGGTGCGCGACTCTCGGCCCAGAAGGGACGGTTAGTGGCTGATCTGGTGCGCGGTAAGCCGGTCGATAAGGCGCTCAACATCCTGAACTTCACGCCCAAGAAGGCCGCTGGCGTTATCCGCAAACTGCTCGAATCGGCCATCGCCAATGCGGAACACAACGACGGTGCCGATATTGATGAGCTGCGCGTGACCCGCATTTATGTCGAGCAGGGTCCGACGCTGCGTCGCTTTTCGGCACGCGCCAAGGGGCGCGGGACGCGCATTAGCAAAAAGAGCTGCCATATCTACATCGCGGTTGGCGATGGAAGGAAAGAGTAGGTAACGCATGGGCCAAAAAATCAACCCGACGGGATTCCGACTCGCGGTTTCACGCAACTGGAATTCGCGCTGGTTCGCCACCGGCAAGGAATTTAGCCGGATGCTCAGCGAGGATCTGCACGTGCGCGACTACCTGCGGCGCAAACTGCGCAACGCTTCGGTAGGGCGCATTCTCATCGAGCGACCAGCAAAAAACGCTCGCATAACGATTTTCTCCGCGCGCCCTGGGGTGGTCATTGGCAAAAAGGGCGAGGACATCGAAACGCTGAAAGTCGAGCTGCAAAGGATGATGGGCGTGCCGGTGCACGTGAACATCGACGAGATTCGCAAGCCCGAACTCGATGCGCAACTGATCGCCGACTCGATCACCCAGCAACTGGAAAAGCGCATTATGTTTCGCCGAGCCATGAAGCGCGCAATGCAAAACGCCATGCGCTTAGGAGCGCAGGGCATCAAGATCATGAGTTCGGGCAGGCTCAACGGAATCGAGATTGCGCGTACCGAGTGGTACCGCGAAGGCCGCGTACCGTTGCATACGCTTCGCGCCGACATCGACTACGGGTTTTCCGAGGCCAAGACGACTTACGGCGTGATCGGTGTGAAGGTCTGGGTCTACAAGGGCGACACTTTGGGCCGCACGGAGGCCGGCGGTGCCGAGGCCGTTGCTCCGGCGCCCGAGCGCGAAGAGCGGCGCGCACCGCGCCGCCCGGTGGGCGAGCGCCCCAGCGCGGCGCCGCGCACGGCCGCCCCGCGACGCGCCGCGCGGAAGCCCGAATCGGCGTCAGCCGCGGAGACGCCTGCGCCGGCGGGCGGTGCCGCTCCGGCCGCGGAGGAGGCGGCGCGGCCGGCAGTCAAGCGCGTGCGCAAAGTCGCTACGAAGGCTGCCGATAAGCCGACGCCGGACAAGGGCGAGAGCAAGTAAAGGAGTGGCACTATGCTGCAACCGGCACGACGCAAGTATCGCAAAGACCACAAGGGGCGCAATCGCGGCTTGGCCACGCGCGGCGCCAAGGTCTCTTTTGGCGAGTTCGGCCTTAAGGCCACGGAGCGCGGACGCCTGACGGCACGCCAGATTGAGGCGGCGCGGCGCGCAATCACGCGCCACATTAAGCGCGGCGGCCGAGTGTGGATCCGGATTTTTCCGGACAAGCCGATCTCGCAAAAACCGGCAGAGGTGCGCATGGGCAACGGCAAGGGCAACCCGGAGTACTGGGTCGCGCAAATCCAGCCGGGCAAGGTCCTGTATGAGATGGATGGCGTCGAAGAGACGATCGCGCGGGAGGCCTTTACCCTGGCCGCGGCCAAGCTTCCTTTGAAGACCGTATTTGTCTCGCGGCAGCTCGGTGTCTAAGGGGAAAGCGGATGGAAGCCAAAGAACTGCGCGCTAAGAACGACGCTGCGCTGCAAACCGAACTGCGCGAGCTGCTTAAAGCGCAATTTTCCGCGCGCATGCAGCGCGCGACGCAACAGCTGCAAAATCACACCCAGTTACGCAAATTGCGCCGTGACATCGCGCGCGTGCGTACCGTGATGACCGAAAAGGCAAACGCGAAATGATGTCCTCTGCACAACCTGCCGCAGCGCCGGCGCCTCAGCGCACCCTGGTCGGGCGCGTGATCAGCAATAAGATGGATAAGACAGTGACGGTCCTTGTCGAGCGCCGCGTAAAGCACCCCGTATACGGCAAGTTTGTCGTGCGCTCGACCAAGCTGCATGCACACGATGCCAGCGACAAGATCAACGAGGGCGATCTGGTAGAAATTGCCGAGAGCCGGCCGCTTTCGCGGACCAAGTTCTGGACCGTGACCCGAGTGCTCGAGGCCGCGCGAAGCTAACCCAAGCGGCCCCGGCGCGCGGCGCATTTGCAAGCGCGGTCGCTTTCGCGCTAAAATTTGTGGCTGGCCGGAGTTTATTTAGGCGGAAAGGTTCGGTGCTGGGGTTTGCCCGTGCGAGAGCCAGGCAGACCAGGTGCGGGACCCGATGTAGGTTTTCCGGGCCGTTCAATTCGTACGGTCCGCCTCCCCGAACGGGACCAAGACTGACCGCAGTGCACGCGCGCAGCGACCGGACGCTAGAGCA
>Ga0187781_10002651_pt1 | contig 13546 bp, 11 predicted proteins | sample 0715_SJ02_MP02_2_FD_132447 | JGI IMG/M metagenome (GOLD analysis project Ga0187781, IMG submission 132447) | Tropical peat soil microbial communities from peatlands in Department of Meta, Colombia - 0715_SJ02_MP02_20_MG | ecosystem: Environmental > Terrestrial > Soil > Wetlands > Peat | place...
ACGAATTCCTCCCGCCGAATCTGAAGGTTGCCCGCGCGGCAGTCATGTGCGAGGGCAAGGACCAGGCTGAGTTTTTGCTCGATGTCGGGGCAGGTGAGAGCTTCCCGGACTCGATGGAAGAAAGAAGCGTGTGACAAAGATCACGCTCACTTCAAGCAGTGCGCACTGGCAGCCATCTCGCGATGCTCGGGCTATCGATTTGTTGCAGATGGGGGACTAGGGACTGACTTTTCTTGCGTCAACTGTACACATATCAACAAGTCCATAGTCATGAACTACCGAATTGTCGGAAAATTTCTCTTGAAGAAGGTCACGCTCGTACTTCGCTGCACCCTTGGCGAATAGTAGTAAAGGTAATCGTCGCAACGATACGCGATGCAGTTCCTGGAGCACGGGGCGCAGCGCCGTGCCGAGGCGAGGGTTACGAAACCGGACCTGGCCAGGGAGCTCCCCCGCTGCCGACTGACGAAGCTTTTGTGGGAGGATGATCCGCGCCTGCACAAGAACGCAAGTCGAAGTGAACGAATCTGCTTTCACTCTCCTTCCCGATTGACGAATTGTGCAAAGCCGCAGTCGTCCTTATTAGCGCTTCGGTTTACAATTTCGGCGCGTCCTTGGCCATGAAGGCGCAGTGCGATCACGTGCCTTGCTCCGGGCGGACAGTTTTGAACGCGCGCAAGGCTCTGGTGACCCGAGAAAAGACGGCGCGGGCGCTCGCGCGAAGCGAAATTTGGTCGGTAGGTCCCATGAAGTTATTCGACTTCCGGAAGACCAATGTGTGCAGCATCCTCGGCCCTGCCGGCATCAGCCACGATCACGCGTAGTTTGTGTAAAGCGTTGCCGTGAGCGAAGACGCGCTGAAACGGATCGTCGACCCGGCGTTGGAGCGGCCGGAGTTGGCGCAGCGATTGCTTATCTAATTGTTCCTCGTCCCACGATGCGCCGAGCTTGTGTCAGTTGGGGGGCGGCCATCGCAATGGCCGTCGCTAGCTTTTTGGCGCAGGCGCATGCGGTCGTCGTTTCATCCCAACCCATGGCCGGGGCTGTATTGAAACAAAAGGAAACGGTGATAGAGCTGCGATTTAACAGCCGGATCGATCATCGCCGCTCTCGCTTGTTCCTGATCCGGCCCGACGGTACGCGATTCGAACTCGCGATCTCAGATCAGACGCGACCCGACATCATGGCTGCGCGTGCCACAGAGCTCACCCCAGGCGGCTACCGAATACGCTGGCAGGTGTTGAGCGTAGACGGACATATCACCCGCGGCGACATTCCATTTCGCGTGGCGCAGTAGGCGCATGGATCTGCTGGTCGACCTCTTCGGATACCTCTCGGTACTGTTGCGTGGTTTCGTTTTGACGGCGCAAACGCTCACAGTGGGAGGCGTCGCGTTCTTAACACTCTTGCTGCAACCGCTTGCCGGCGATCTTGGCATTTTCGCAAAGCCCGTTGTCGAACGCATCCTTCGGCTGCTCATGTGGAGCGCGCTGACCCTGGTAGTGTTTGAAATGCTGACCTTGGCGGTTCAGGCCACGGTATTGGTCGGCACGCTCGATATCTCGGCGGCGGACGCGCTAAGCACCTCCTTTGCAGCGGCTGCGACGGCAGTCAGTATCGGCGCGCTGGCCGTTGTGGTCGCTGTGGCGCGCGCACCCGAGTCCTTTCGCTCCTATGTGCTGGTGCCGGCAGTGCTGCTGATTTTGGGCGCACAGGTCGCCGCGAGCCATGCAGCCGCGCGCGTTGACGCACGTGCCGCAATGGAGTTGGCCGGTTTGCTCCACATGGGGGCGGCCGGCGTTTGGATCGGCGGGCTTCCGTACCTGCTCTTGTCACTGGCGGGCACGACGCAGTCCTTGGCGTGGAGTCGGATCGGGCGCCGCTATTCGCTGATGTCGATGCTGGCGGTAGCTGTGCTGATCGGCGCGGGAACCGCGATGGCAATTGCGTACGTCGGTTCGCTCGATGCGCTGTATGGCACCGCCTATGGCGTGATGGTTGTGACCAAAGTGCTGTTACTGGCCGCAATGTTGTTTCTTGGATCGATGAACTATCGACTCGTGCGCAAGCTGCAGGAGGACTCGGGGGCTGGCGTCTTGATCCTCAGACGTTTTGTAGAAGCGGAGCTGGGAATCGGCCTGACGGTACTGTTTGCGGCTGCCTCGTTGACCTCGCAGCCTCCCGGCGTGGACCTGACAGCTGATCGGGTAACGTGGGCGCAAATCGTACAGCAGCTCACTCCGAGCCGTCCTCGCTTGACGAGTCCCGAGTACGATTCGCTGGCCATCTCCCGCCTAGATGAACAAATCGCGGGCGCTGTCGCCCGGCACGAACCGGCGCCGCTTGCTTTCATTCCGGGCGAAGGACTGCCGCCGCCCCGCAACGCGATGGACATCGCATGGTCGGAATACAACCACCATTGGGCGGGCTTGCTGTTGATGGGAATTGCGTTGCTTGCGCTGCTAGAGCGAGTGCCTCGCTTTGGCTGGGCACGCCACTGGCCGTTGGGTATGGTGGTCCTGGCCGCGGCAGTTGTGTGGCGCGCGGACCCCGAAGTGTGGCCCACGGGGCACTTAGGACTGTTTGAGAGTCTGCGCGAACCGGAAGTCGCGCAGCATCGCGTGTTCGAATGTCTTGCGGCCTCGATCGGGATCATCGAGTGGCGTGCCCGGATGGGTTTTACGGGCGGTCGACGTCTTTTGCTCTTGTTTCCGTTGCTATGTGCGCTCGGAGGCACATTGCTGCTGAGTCATTCTCACGTGCTCGCGAACGTGAAGGACCAGTTGCTGATCGAGATCACGCATCTGCCTTTAGCGCTGGGGGCAATCGCTGCAGCATGGTCCCGTTGGATACAAGTGCGGCTTGACGGCACGCCTTCACGCATCGCGGGGTGGATCTGGCCGGCCGCCCTGCTTGTGGTCGCGCTGAGCCTGCTTTTTTACCGCGAGCCGTGGACTGCGCAAGATGCGCCGTGACGATTTTCCCGTCCGTCGCGAGAGGGGAGTAACTGCGTTACTTGCCTTCTAGGCGGTTGGCGGATCGCATGCGCTCGGTAGAGTCCGACTGAACTTTGCGCAGGCGTAGAAAAATACGCCTCAGTCTCGGCGTCTACTCGTATTTGCATTTGCTGCCGTAGGTTGCGCGGTGGCCGGCTGAGGCTACTGCCAGAGCGGAGGTGCGCGTTCGCCCCGCTGGGTCGGCATACTGGAGAGCTCAGCAAGCTCGTGATCGCTCGCAATCGCCCAGCCGTCCAGATGGCCGGCAAGAAGATCGCCTCGTAATCGATCAGCGCAGACCTTTGAATGTGTCGATGGCTTCGCCGTTGGTCCACTATGCGGCGGCATGGTTGCCGTTGCGCCCGGCGACGTAAACTTAACAGTAGGACGCAATCGATAGGGATGATCGATCCATTGACGGAACGGTGCGTTTGCGTCAAGACCGCACCTTCATTGTGTTCTCGCGTAGCTGCCCCGACTGGGCACAGTTTCTTGAGGAGGAAGGAAGCCATGCCTCCCGCTTCTTTTGTGCAGGCTCATGCGGCCGACGCCGACTGGCGCGTTTCCCTTGCTCAGTGTCTAAAGCAGATTCAGACTCAGTTTGAAGCACGTGGCGCTCCAGTGGCTGGTGCTGCGCCCTTTACGCTGGGCTGGTGCTATCTGAGTGATTACTATGCACCGCAGGCGGAGGCCGTCCTCGGTGAATTACGACTGCGCATGCCCGGCGTGGATTGGGTTGGAACCGCCGGTGTCGGCGTGGCTGCCAGCGGCGTTGAATACATCGACGAGCCCGCGTTGGTGTTGATGGTCGCGACGCTGCCGCGTGAATCGTTCCGGGTGTTCTCGGGGCGCAAGCCGCTTGCCGCATCCTCTCCCGGATTTGTGCCCCATACCGCGCTAGTTCATGCCGATGGGAGTGCCCCGGACTTGCAGGAGTTGATTCACGAACTCAGTGAACGAACCGCGACCGGTTACCTGTTCGGCGGGCTGTCGTCGGCGCGCAACCGACCACTGCACCTGGCAGATGGTGTCTTTACGGGCGGTCTATCCGGGGTCGCCTTCGGTCCAGAAATCAGCTTGATTTCTCGTGTGACCCAGGGCTGTCAGCCGATAGGACCGATGCGCACCATCACCGCCGCCGAACGCAACATTGTCATCAGCCTGGAGGGCCAACCCGCACTTGACTGTGTGCTACAGGATCTGGGGCTTCGACGGGAAACGCCGGACAATGAGGTGGAACAAGCGCTATCGGCGACGCTGGTAGGTTTGATTACCGCAGCCGAGGACATGCCGGTGCGGCCCGGGCAGTTTGGGGCGGAAACCGCAGTACGGCATCTGTTGGCCGTCGACCGGCAGCACCATGTCATCGCGATTGCTGATTGGATCGAGCCAGGTATGCGTTTGGCGTTTTGTACCCGAAATGCACAAGCTGCCCAGCGCGATCTTGTGCGCATCTCCACAGAGATCCGCGATGAAGTCGAAAGCGGCGGGGCCCGTCACGTTGCTGGCGCACTGTACGTCAGTTGCTCGGGCCGCGGCGGACCTCATTTTGGCGCGCGGCACGCCGAACTGCAGACAGTGCGCAATGCTTTGGGCGATGTGCCGCTGGTTGGGTTTTTCGCCGGCGGTGAGATCGCTCGGTATCACCTGTACGGCTACACCGGCGTTTTGACGGTCTTCACTGCGCCAAGCTGAGGAAGAAAGAATCCAAGCAAAAGCAGCTTCTCGGACAAGTGCCGGCTCTTGGGGACCAAGCGAGCGCTAAGATAAGCGACGATTTGCCCGGCAATCGAGCTGCCGCCGGATCGTGTCTTGGCAGCAGCCCTGACATCTTGGTCTACGACGGGTGCCGTTGATGTCGGCTGAAAGCACCGGGACAAAGCTTTTTCGGCTGGTCGCGATGTCAAGAGTGTCGATGCCGATTGCGCAAATTGGCGCGAGCCTACTAATGGGTCCGACCGGACTTGAGCAAATCGACTTTGCTGTCGGGTAGTTGGATCTCGACTTCTTCCGCAGCTTCCCCGCGCAAGCGAGCAGCCCAACTCGTCACCAAATCCCGGGCACGATCCGATGCCACGGGGCCGCTTTTCGTGAGTTCCCCAAATCGGCGCAGTGCGTCAGACCTTGATTCGCTTCCGTTGGCGACAACGACATTTGCCTCAACCATCCAGAGGTATTCGCGCCAGGCACTTTCGGCTTTGGCAACCGCGTCGCAAACGGCCTTCATCCTCTCCTGAAGCTTGGGCGAGGGCCCTGCGGGTTGTTTCATACCTGCCCACTCTTCGCTGCGATGCAACTCCTGCTCCAAATGGTCTTTCTCCTTAAAAGCGCTTTCGAAGCTTTGGCGAACGTGCTGAAGCTGCAGCAGGCTAAATACGGGGTGCGTCACATCGTGCACGGAGGCCGCGGCGACGGCCTGATCCAACACCGTCTTTTGCACCTCTGCCAACCGCTCATTGAGCTTGGACAACTGGCGATAAATAAGTGCGACGCCAACGCCGATTGCCAAGACGATAAGCGTGTCTGCTGTCATGTCGTGACCCCATCAGATGTTCGGCCTACCTTTAACAATCAAATCCCCGCGGCGCCCCCTGAGGGTACGCATGATAATCGGTGCTCACAGAGCTGTCGTGCTGGGCAAATGAGTGCGTTCAACTACCTCGCGGTAGGTCGGCGAGGAAGTAACCGGCCGTCTGGCAACAGGGGTCTTTTTGCGTCAACTGAGGCAGACTTACTACATCTTGAGCCGGCGAAAACTTCGAAACAGGCTCGGCTGCAGGCTCGCCAGACCAAGCGGTTCCGCTTGGTCTTTGCAGCGACAATATCGAACGCCAACAAGGCAGGCGCTGAGCCCGGGCGCGTCGTTTCGCCTCTTAGACAAGCTGCTGGGTCCCGACGATCCTCGCCTCGGACCGGTTTGCCCGCATTGTCGCGCTTGGCTTTGAAATTTTTATTACTTCCCCGTTTGGCCCTGGTAGAGGAACTCGATTTCTTCACGCATGATGACCGTACCATCGGGCCGTTCGATTCTCCATACGATCCGCCCCGTGCTGATTGCCTGCATTGCGGCTTTGGTCGCCTCGTACTCGGTCGGGTATGCCAAGGGCAGTGCGTTTGCCGGAAGGGCCGTCGCTGGGCGACCATTGATCGGATCGGTGTAGTAAAGCCTAAAACTTGTCGACATGGACGCCTCCGAAAGCAAACGCTCGTTGCAGGTCAGTGTTTATTTCGCGATCGTTCTCCTCAAACCGGGAAACTCGCGGCCGTAACGCCCCAATTCGTGGCCTGTCTGTTGGATACGCTTTCTTCCGAATTGGTCATGTTGCTACTGGTAACGATACCCAAGCAATAGTGCTGCGACGTTGACCCTGCAGCGTCCGAGCGCAAACATCAAGCGAGTGACCGACACGCCAGGGCGGCAGGACGAACCATTTTGGACGCATCGGCAGCATCCACCAAGCCGCGGCGAATCGACTTTGGTACCCAAAGACTACCCAAGGGCGGCGCTCGCAATGTTCCAGTTTCCGACGCCGCGGATCCGGGCACGTTGCAAATTTCTGAAAGCTCGCAAAACCGCGGAGTCTAGATCATGTAACTCTTTGAACTCACGCGTAAAAGTTCCGTGTTGGGGCGCTGATTGCAAGACGAGCTTTTCGAAAAAAAATCCCGCCCACCACCTTGTTTGCTCCCAGGTGCCGATTTTGTTCGAGAATTAGTCGGTATCCGCCGGCGCGGAATTAGTGCTGCGCCGAGCTCTTTGCGCTGTTTCCGCGCTCGTCACGATCTCACGGATTCGATGAGAGCCGTCGGGAACGTAGATATTTTCTTCTGCGTCAATTGCGATGCCGGTCAGATTGGAAAGCTGCGCTGCCGTTGCGGCGCCGCCATCGCCGCTAAAGCCCGCAATGCCATCGCCGGCGACCGTATGGATGAGGCCGTCGGAGTCGACTTCGCGCACGCGATTATTAACGAAGTCGGCGATGAAGATATAACCGGATTTACCGACGGCGACCGCATAAGGACTGTACAGACTTGCCTCGATCGCAGGTCCGCCGTCCCCGCTGAAATCGAAATTGCCGTTGCCCGCCACCGTGCTGATCACACCCTCCCTATCGACCTTGCGAATGCGACTGCTTTCTTCGTCCGCGATATAAAGGTTGCCCGCAAGATCCACGGCGACACATCGGGCGCTAATTCGCGCCGCAGTGGCGGGCTGCCCATCACCGTTGTATCCGTTTGCGCCATTGCCAGCGACTGTGCTGATCATTCCGGCCCGATTTACCATGCGAACGCGAGCATTTCCCCAATCCGCGATGTACAAGTTGCCCAGGGCATCCAAGGCAATATTCTCCGGAGCGTAGAGCGTCGCCGCAGTTGCCGGGCCGCCGTCGCCACCGAAGCCAAATGTGTCGCTGCCAGCCACCGTGCTGATGATCCCCTTCGCATCAACTCTGCGAATCCGATTATTGTTCGTGTCCGCAATGTAAATATTGCCTGCAGCGTCCACGGCAACTCCGAACGGCCCGTTCAGGCTTGCTGCGATTGCTGGGCCGCCATCGCCGCTAAAACCGGCAATGCCATTGCCCGCCACGGTGTGTATCGCACCGGCGCTGTCGACCTTTCGAATTCGGTTATTGCCCGTGTCGGCGATGTACAAGTTGCCTGTCGCATCCAAGCCCGCGCCCCACGGATTGTTGCCCAGCGATGCCTGTGTTGCGGGTCCCTCATCCCCGCTGAACCCGGCAGTGCCATCGCCCGCGACCGTTTCAATGACACCACTTGCTGCAAGCACGGGACCGCCAGCAAACAGAGGCACCATGGCCAACGAAATGACCAACGTTGTTCGGCACATGCTGTGGCGCCTTCGCCACTTGGCAACAATGCTCATCTTGCGTTTGGAGTCTGCGGCGCGATTACGGACGATTTACCGTTCCGGTTTTTCCCGCTCGATTTTGCAAAAGATTTTGCTTGCTAACAAACCAGATGTGCCGTCACTTTGGTTAGCTTCACGACGGCTGCTAGCCCATCAGTTCGAGGACCTTGTCAACAAAACCGGCCTCGGTCTCGATCAGGTTGAAGTTCTTCCTGTGGATCAGTGGATACATGCTATGGGTTGCTGCAATGATCTGCATGTTCTGACAGTTTGCTTTGGCGATGCACGACCAAAGCTGCGCTTCGGCTTTGACATCGAGCGATTGCTCTGGCTCGTCCATTAGGATCAACGCGACCGCGTTGGATGCCGGATGATAAAGCGCCTTGAGAATTTCGGCCTTGGCATAGGCATCGCGCCCGTAAACGAAGGTATCGAGCTTGCTAACGTCCCTGGCTGTAGTGCCAAATTCCCAGTTCATGTATGCATATTGCGTGGGCACTTCCCCGCCTTCGAGCGCTTGGATGATTTTGCCCAAGACCGCTTGGTTTTGCTCTCCGGAGGACCTGTTTTCAACGAGCTTTGCGTACTCGTGCGCTTGCTCCCAGTACTCCCCCATCATGGCATCAGCGATCGTTGGCTCGTTGCCCGGGACATGACCGGGACGATAGTACAGCGCCGGTGCGTTATCGCTCTTGCAGGTTAATCCTTTGAGCCATACGTACTCATCCGGGCCTTTAGGGGACTTCGTCCACCAAGCTCTTGCATCCACATCCAGCACGTAGCGGCGGTCCAGCGTGCTCTGGCCGGAAAAATATGTCAAAAAGCGGATCGCCAGCGTGTCCAGAAGCGCCGTCTTACCCGAACCGTTCGGTCCCACGACGACGTTGGGCTTACGCGTTGAGAAGATAAGTTTCTTGCCGTGATTCTTCATTAGGGATGAAGTCTCCAGGTACGGAATCCCCGCAAAGTCGTTGACGCTAAATTCGGTAAGCATGATGCATTTTCACAAATTGTTCCGCCGCGTGCAGATGCACCGGATGCCGGTGGGCGCAAGAGCGCGGGCGCCCTTGCCTTCCATCGGGACCGCGCAGCCAGCAAGATGGTCAGCGCCCAAAAAGTAATGATGCTACGTTTAAGTCAGTGCGAATTGAGGTAGATCCAGGCGCTATGACACGCGGTTTGCGCTCTCAGCAAATTCTCGGTGGCGATTTGTCCGGGCCCCATCGACGGCCATATTGGCCAATGCCAAGCAGGGCCACGAAGGCCAGCGGGTCGCGCTCGCTCAACCCACCGAAGGGATCGCATATCGGTGTGCCGGGTGTGCGATTTGGTTTGCCTGCACCAATCGCAAAAATTGGCCTTCATTCCCCCGGTCGCGGAACGAATCCGTTCCCGTCAAAGGGATTTACCTTCGAGCAGGGACGCCGTAATAATGTCGGGGCGCCGCGCGCCAAGCATCTTGGCGCGATAAACCGGCGCATTGGCGCGCGAATCCCACAATGAGCCATGAGCAAATCCAAGAAGTCTCGAAAGCCAACGACCCAAGGTGAACCACCACCCAACGGGGAAATTCGCACTAATGCGGAGGAGCGGGCCGCGGCCGAAGGTCGCTGGCGGATCATAGGCGACGCAACGCCGCCGGCTCCTCCGAACGGGGATTACCGCTATATCGAGGAGCTCGTGCGGCTGCAGTTTGAACTGCTAAAAATGCAAGAGTGGGTACGGCTGCAAGGGCTCAAGGTCTGTGTCCTATTCGAAGGCCGCGATGCCGCAGGCAAGGGCGGAGTGATCCGGCGCATCGCCGAGTGCCTGAACCCGCGCGTATGTCGCATCGTCGCCCTGGGTACTCCCACTGAGCGCGAGCGAAGTCAATGGTATTTTCAACGCTATGTCGAACAGTTGCCGGCCGCAGGCGAAATTGTCCTGTTTGACCGCAGCTGGTACAACCGCGCGGGCGTCGAGCGGGTGATGGGCTTTTGCAGCGATGAGGAATATAAGGAGTTCTTACGCGCGTGCCCGCTTTTTGAGGAGATGCTCGTGCGCTCGGGGATTTATCTCATCAAGTACTGGTTCTCCGTAAATGATGAGGAGCAGGAGGACCGCTTTGTCGAGCGTATGCGCAACCCGATCAAACGCTGGAAGCTCAGCCCGATGGACCTGGAAGCGCGAAAGTACTGGGTCGAATATTCGCGTGCAAAGGACGTGATGCTGGAACACACCGATCGAAAGAAAACGCCCTGGTACATTGTCGACGCCGACAACAAGAAACGTGCCCGTCTGAATTGTATTGCGCACCTGTTGCGCCAGATCCCTTACAAGGACCTGCACCCGATGGAGGTCGAACTTCCGCCGCGCCAACCGGATAACGGCTACAAACGGCCGAAAAAATCAAGCCAGCGTTGGGTGCTGCGAATTTACTGACGCACGCGCATTGCTGCATTCGGGAGGCTGTCCAAAACAAGTACCCGCGTCAAGCGAGAAAGTTCGGGCCAGCGCCTGTTACATCCTGACACGCGAACGAACCGCAAACAGCACGCGCGAACTGCAAGGACCAGCGCGCCAACGATCTTGTGAAGTTGAACTTGCGAAAGCGCGACCAGCACCACCAGCGGCCGTCAGATCGTATCGCGGTCGAGCCGTCCCAAATAGCGCCGACTGACGGCAAGAAACTGCGGAGCGTCGTCGGGCAAAATGGTGGTTCCTACGCCTTCGCTGGTGAGAACCTCGAGCAGTAACGCGTTGGGCACTCGCCCGTCGACGACGTGCACCGATCGAACGCCGTGCCGGACGGCATGCAACGCGGCATCGAGCTTTGGAAGCATGCCCCCATGCACCGTACCATCTTGCGAAAGTCGCTCGATATCCGCCGCGCTGATGTTGTTTAGCAGTCGCCCTTCGCGATCCAAGACACCGGTAGCATTCGTAAGCATCAAAAGCTTCTCGGCACGAAGTGTCTCGGCCAGTTTGCCAGCCACCAGATCGGCGTTGATGTTGTACGCCTCACCGTCGGGACCCACGCCAATGGGCATGATGACCGGAATGTAGCCACTGGCGCTCAAATTGTTGACGAGGTCGGCGTCGATACGTTCGATTTCTCCGACCAGACCAAGGTCCAGTGGCTCCGTTTCTCCCTCCATCAGGGGAGGCACCATTTTGCGCGCATGAATAAAGTGCGCATCTTGCCCGTTCAGTCCAACGGCCTTGCCCCCATTTTGGTTGATCAATCCGACGATTTCCTGGTTTAACTCTCCCAGCACCATCTCGACGACGTTCATCGTCTTTTCGTCAGTGACTCGCATGCCCCGTCGAAATACCGCCTTTACGCCCAGCGTGTCGAGTAATTCATTGATCTGCGGTCCACCTCCGTGCACGACGATAGGGTTCATGCCGACCAGCCGCAGCATCGCGATGTCACGGGCGAATGCCCCTTTCAGCGCCGGTTCGGTCATGGCATTGCCGCCGTACTTGATGACGAATGTCTTGCCGTGGAAGCCTCGGATAAAGGGAAGTGCGTCCGAAAGGATCTGGACCTTTTGCGCCAGGGAAATGGGTGGAGTTGACATCCAAAACTCCTATTCGGCAATCTTTGGCCAGTCGACAAAGGCTTGGTACACGCCTAGCGAATCGGTCTGCTTGTGCAAATAATCGCGAAATTGACGGTCACTGAACATTTCGGCGGCCTGTGCCAGAAGCTGCAAATGCTCTTCCGTGGCTTGTTCGGGCACCAGCACTACCAGCACGTCGGAAACCGGCTTGCCATCGGGCGCATCGAACTCAACGGCAAAGCTCAGACGGATCAGTGCCGCCACGGCTTCTCGCAGGCCTTGAAGGCGCGCATGGGGTATAGCGACACCGGAGCCAAGGCCGGTGGATCCGAGACGTTCGCGCGCCGCTAGGCTCGCGGCAATGGAAGTCGGCTCCGAGCCCTCAAAGGATGCGAGCAGACGCCCGGCTTCATCGAGAACCTGGTTTTTGTTGACTGCCGTAAAACCCATGCGGATCCTTTCAGGGGAAAGGACCGCGGCAACTCGGTTCATGATAGTGTCCTTGCCAGTTCGGGAGCCGTGACGCAGGAGCAGCGCATTGGGAGGCGGCACGATCGCACGGCCGGCCGGTGCGGATTATCTATCCGTTCGCAGCTTTGCGAACACAAAAATGACGGTAAATTCTTCTTCTCATCCATTGCTGGACCCGGCAGCTCGGCAGCGCGCTTTGCTTGTTGCTCTTTGGGCCTGGGCGGGATTGGGAGCCAACGGCCTGTCCGCAGCGTGCTACGGGCCGGAAAAAGCCTACCTTGCGTTAGGCAACCACACGCAACTTGGTGCCTTGTTGGCGCTGATTGTGGTCGTCACGGTGGCGCTCATTGCTCTGGCGTACAGCCAGATGCTCGAACTGTTCCCCAATGGTGGCGGCAGCTATCGTGTCACATCGCAGTTGCTGGGCCCGAGTTTTGGTCTGGTGTCCGGGGCGGCTTTGCTAATTGACTACGTTTTGGCGATTTGCGTTTCGCTGGCAAGCGGTACCGATGCGATGTTTAGCTTGTTCCCGCCTGCTGGCCCGGCGTCCAAACTGCCGGTCGAACTGGGGCTGGCTGGGCTGCTAGTGGTTTTAAACCTGCGCGGTTTGCGGGTGGCGATCGGGATGCTGCTTCCCATCGTACTGCTGTTCTTGTTGGTCCACGCCTTGCTGATAATCTTTGGCGTCGGTCTTATGGCGCCACGGATCGTTGGACACATTAACGAAGCGTTTTCCAGCGCCGCGGATTTATCGCAAACGAGCGGCTGGACGTTCGTCGTTGCCCTGTTGATTCGGGCGTACGGCTTGGGCGGGAGCACGTACTCCGGTATCGAGGCCATATCAAACAACGTCAATCTTCTTGCCGAGCCGCGAATACGTACCGGCCGCCTGACCTTGCTCTATGTCGCCCTGACGCTCGCTTTCACGGCCGGCGGGTTGATCTTGCTTTATTCACTTTGGGAAATTCGGCCGGTCAGTGGCCAGACGCTCAACGCCACCGTATTTAGCGCAATCATTACTCAGCTCGGATTTCGTGGTGGTGCCAACGATGCGTGGATGTCGCTGACTTTGGGACTGGAGGCAGCCATCTTATTGGTCGCGGCCAACGCGATGCTGATCTTTGCTCCGACCTTGCTCGCGAGCATGGCATCGGATTCGTGGCTGCCGCACCAGTTTCGCAACCTATCGGTGCGTCTGGTTCGACAAAACGGCATCATATTGATCGGTGTCTTCGCTTTGGCGATTTTGTACGCGACGAAAGGCGACTTGGCAACGCTGGTTGTCTTTTACAGTATCAACGTATTTATAAGCTTCGCTCTGGCCAAGGCCGGTCTGCTGCGCCACTGGTGGGACGAGCGCAGCAAGATAAAAAACTGGATGCCGCGACTATTGATTGCGGCCGCAGCCTTGATCGCGGCGGGCACTATCTTGGTGGTCACATTGACCGCGCGCTTCCGCGAAGGCGGATGGGCCACGATTGGTCTTACCTTACTCGTAGTTGGCGTGTGCGTGCGGATTCGGGCGCACTATGCCTGGGTCAGCGACTGTCGGCGCAAGATCGACGAGCAGTTCGCAATTCCAGCCGAGGAACTCGCGAACATACCGCCGGTATCGCGGTATAGCGACTCTGCCACCGCGGTGCTGCTCACTACCGAGCACT
>Ga0187781_10002652_pt1 | contig 13544 bp, 12 predicted proteins | sample 0715_SJ02_MP02_2_FD_132447 | JGI IMG/M metagenome (GOLD analysis project Ga0187781, IMG submission 132447) | Tropical peat soil microbial communities from peatlands in Department of Meta, Colombia - 0715_SJ02_MP02_20_MG | ecosystem: Environmental > Terrestrial > Soil > Wetlands > Peat | place...
AAGGGTTACCACGCCCGCCTGGAAGCGAATGCAAACTGAAATTCCTGCTGAGTTCCGTTTTTGAGAATGCGTTGAATAGGGTCCCGGCGGCACTCAAAATTCCCAATGCAATCGCGTCGCGAAGACCTCGACCGGGCCCCGAGCCCGATTAAACGCAGGGTCGTCAATAAACTGGTAATCGATTGCGGCACGGAGGTTCTTGGAGACTCTGAAATCGTAGTACGTTTCCAAGAGTTTTTCGCTGCCGTAGCTCAAAGCCCCATCGCCGTCGAGGATACCAGTGCCGCCAGCCGCCAGGAATTCCTGATTGACACGGGAAATGCCGCTGGCCACGCCCGCCAGGCCGAATGTGTCGTCGCGCCGGCGCCAAGCCTCACCTTTAACGCTTAGGCCTAGTGATGCCGAGTGATTTATATCCGTGAACATCCATGCCTCGTTGTGTCCATCATTCCAACCAAGGCGTGAAAAGAGGCCGATGTTCCTGGTGATCTCCTGCTCCCAGTTCAGACCAAAGCCAAATCGGCTGCGATAAGCGCGAGTCTGGGAAATGTCCACTCCCGGAGTAGAGAGGGCCGCCTGATAGCTGCCGAAACGGCCTTGATTGAGATAGGAAAGAAAGCGAATCGTTCCCGGATGAGCGTTGGCGCGGTAACGGCGTTCCAATTCCGATACCATTCCCCAATCTCGTAAGAATGCCCCATCGCCAGCACCACTGTACCCCGGCCAGGTGAAGAACTGGTCTTCCGCTGTCCAGGCATTTCTCAAACGATCGATCTGGAAGAACCCATAGCGCAGCGCCCAATTAGGCTGATTCAATTCGAGAGCAGCGCCGGTTGTGTATCCCAAAGCGTCGGACGGGTAATCCCAGGCGGCGTTGGCCATCAGAGCCCAATTCATGAACTGTTTCCTTGGATCGTTGGCGTATGCGTTGTTATCGAAAATGTCTTTGACGCTGAACCGGCCAATGGTGAGGGTGAGCCGCGAGAGATCCCGTTCGCCTGCCAGGCTGAGCTCATCGCCATCCGCAAAACACGCACCCTGGCTGTCGAGACCGATGGTTTGCCGAATAAACAGGCGGGCAATGTTGGAACGCGGGAAGGACGTGCCGGCCTTGTAGGCTTCTCCGTTGGGAAAAGCTTCGATCCCGAAAGTGTCGTTCAGCCCAAAACCCTGCCAGGTCAACACGTCAAAATGCGCTTCTGCCCCGTTCCAGAGACGGAAACCGCTATACACATCCAACGAGATTGTTTCGCGAGCTTCCCCGTGAGTTGGCAGGCTGTTGAAGCCGCTGTAGCTCGCGTGCAGGCCCGGATAGCCCTGAACGATGACGGTGCTTTGGGCGTGCCAGTCCCAACTTTGCCTGGCTCCTTCGCCGGATTCCGTCATGGCCGGGGGGAGATAAGAGCCGGGCGGGGGCGAGGTGCGGGCTAAATTACCACTGATCTCTGTTGCCCCAGTATCCGTGGGCTTTAGTTCATTGCTCAGCTTGAGCTCCCCAGTTCCAGTGCCCCACGAAATCGATTGCTCCGTGGGTGCAGACTCGCGATCCTGGGCGCGCAGGAGACCGGTCAAAGTGAAAAGAAGAATGCCGAGCAGAGCGGAACTGCATGAAACAATTTTGCAATCCATGAAGTATCCCTGGCGCGCCCGCGGGGTCCATACCATCGTTCCAGTTAGGAGTGAGAGGCATTCAGTGGTTCAAGATAGCTCGCGGTGCCGCGACCTCTAAATGAAATTGAATTTCATTTTCATAATGTCAGGTGAGGAGCTGGTGCGGCTGTGATTCACATCACGCACGGGTGTGCGGTCGGTCCGTGCGGTTGGCTTTACGCGAGGATTTTGCGAAGTTCGCGGCGGAGGACTTTGCCGGAGGGGTTGCGGGGGATGGCGTCGACGAAGCGGACCTCGCGGGGTTGTTTGTGGTGGGCGAGGCGGTCGGCGACGAAGGCGCAAAGTTCAGCGTCGAGTTTGCCGGAGGCGGTGAAGCCATTGCGGAGGACGACGAAGGCGCAGGGGATTTCTCCCGCTTCGGCGTTGGGTTTGGCGATGACCCCACAGTCGCGGACGGCGGGGTGCTCGAGCAGGACGGACTCAACCTCGGCGGGGGCGACGGGGAATCCTTTGTACTTGATCATTTCCTTGCGGCGGTCGAGGACGTAATAAAAGCCGTCGGGGTCGCGGCGGACGATGTCGCCGGAGTAGTACCAGCCATCGCGGAGAACGGCGGCGGTGGCCTGCGGTTCCTTCCAATATCCCAGCATGAATTGTGGTCCGCGCATGACGAGCTCTCCGGGTTCGCCGGGAGCGAGTTCGTTGTCATTGGCGTCGAGAATGCGGCAGTCAGTGAGCGCGACAGGGAGGCCGATGGAGGTGGGACGATACATTTCGGGCGGTGCGATGCAGCCGACGTGAGTGACGGGAGAAGCTTCGGTCATGCCGTATCCCTGAGCGATGAGGATTCCGGTGAGGTCTGTGAGGCGGCGCGCGAGTTCGGGAGCAAGCGGCGCGGCGCCGGATTTGATCCAGCGGACTTTGTGGTTCGCCGGAAAGGTGCCGGCCTCGGCGGCCTGGCAAATGGAGTTGATGGCCGGCGGGACCATTGGGATGGTGGTGACGCCCTCTTCGAGGAGGAGCGAGGCGAGCTTGCGTACATCGAAACGAGGCATGAGGACGAGGGTTGCGCCCAGAGCAAGTGCGGTGGAAAGACCGACGGTGAGTCCGTAGATGTGGTAGAGAGGAAGGAAGCAAAGGATGACGTCGTCAGCGGTGAATCTGGATGCGCCCGGGCCCACGAGCTGATAAATGTTGGCGACGAGGTTGTGATGCGAGAGCATGACGCCCTTGGGCAGTCCGGTGGTGCCGCTGGAGTAGGGAAGAGCGGCGATGGTTTGGGCCGAGTTTTGTGCAGGCTGCGGAAATTTGGTGTGCGGCGTGACGGGCGAGGACGTGCGTCGCTCCACGGATGCCTGGAGGAGATTAGCGAAAGGCTCACAGCCGGGCCGATCATGACGCGTAGTGAAGACGCGGCGAAGCGCTGGGAGTGCGGCGAGATTGACGTTTTCGAGGAGGGGAGCGTCGGTGATGAGGAAGGCGGCGCCGGAGTTCTCGAGCTGATAGCGGATTTCGCGCTCGCGGTAAGCGGGGTTGAGCAGGGTGGGGATTGCTCCGGCGAGCGTGGCCGCGTGATAAGTGAGGGCGAACTCCCAGGAGTTGGAGAGGAAGATGGCGACGACTTCGCCGGGGTCCAGGCCAGCAGCGACCAGGCCGCGGGCCAGGGATTCGACCAGCTCACCATACTGAGCATAGGTGAATCGGCGTGCGCAGGAAGTATCCACGAGTGCGGTTTTGTCGGGATTGCGGCGGCAGGAATCGAGGATGACATCGTGGAGGAAGCGGCCGGTGGGATCGGCGAAGAGCTGGGTGCGAAGCATCGCGGAATTGTAATACGGGGGCAGAGGTAGGAGGTGAGAGGTCAGAGGTAAAAGGGCAGATGTAAGAGGACGGAAGGGTCAGATTGCCGAAACGAGAAGTCAGATTGACCAAGGGTGCATCGCGGTCAAGAAGCGAGTTTGCGCAGGAATTCCTGCTCGTTCATGCGGTACTTGAAAGCTTTGCGGCCGTTGATGAAGACGACAGGGACTTCGTCGGTGTAGAGGCGGCGCACCTCAGCGTTGGAGTCGACGTCGATCTCGCGCCACTCAAAGCCGCCGCGGCGATGGAGCTTGACGAGGCTCTCCTTGACGAGTTCGCAAAGATGGCACCCCTTGCGTGTGTAAAGAACCACCTCACCCTGCTGCCCCATGCGGGGAGTTTAGCAGCTTTTTGTGTCGGTCAAAAGCGGGAAAAGCGCACTAAAGGCTGTAGTGTAGAGGACGCGGAAGTGATGCAGGCACACGCAGGCTAGCGAGCTGTTTGCGGTGGATTTCCGACTCTTTCGACGTGTTGCGGTGCGCCGACAGGGCGGGGGTGATGAGGCCGGGAAGCGCTTCAGGGTAGAATCCGGCCATGGCAAAGAAGACGGGAAAACTTTCAGGGAAGGTGGTGCTGGTTACAGGCGCGGCCAAGAGGCTGGGCCGGGCCATCGCGCTGGCGGCAGCCGAGGAAGGCGCGGATGTGGCGATCACCTATCGGAATTCGGCACGCGAGGCACGGACGCTGGTGGCCGAACTGGGGCGGCGTGGCGCGGAGGCGCTGGCGGTGCGCTGCGATGTGACGGATGAGATCGGCGTGCGCGAGATGGTGCGGGAAGTCGTGCTCGTGTTGGGGGGTATTGATGTTCTGGTGAACAATGCGGCCAATTACGAAACGGCGGAGTTTGAAAAGCTGACCTTGCGGCAGTGGGATGCGATTTTTGCCTCCAATGTGCGCGGACCGTTCCTGGTGAGCCGCGAAGCTCTGCCGTATCTGCGCAAACGGCGGGGCCGGATTGTGAATATGGGGTCTCTCGGCGGAGTGCGGGCGTGGGCGACGCACGCGCATTATTGCTCGTCGAAGGCGGCGGTGCACATGCTGACCAAAGTGATGGCGAAAGCGCTCGCGCCGGAGGTGGCGGTGAATGCGGTGGCTCCGGGGATGATTGATCTGGGAGAGAAAGCCGCGGCGGCGTTCATGAAACGCATGGCGAAACAAACGCCGATGCGGAGGAACGGGTCGGCAGCAGATATTGCGGCGGCGGTGATGTTCTTTGCCACGGCTCCGCCGTTCATCACGGGACAGGTGCTGGTGGTGGATGGAGGGTTGGGAGTGTAGGGAAGTCAAAAGGCAGAAGTCGGGAGTGAGAAGGCAGAAAGCAGAAGGCGGAACGCAAAAGTCGGAAGTGAAGCGATTGCGGGGCGAGAGTAAACGTTCCCAGGTATCTGGGTTCGGCAATCTGATTTCTGCAATCTGCTCTTGCGATGGTTTGGATGATTGGCGCGGGGACGATTATCGAATTGAGCTGGGCGGCGCTTGGCGTCTATTGGCTCTTGACTGCCTTTGGGACCAAGGAAGTCGCCGTCAATGAAAATGCGGGCTCGCGAGTGCTTCGGCTGGCGGTCATGTGGCCTTTGATGTTTGCGTTGCTGGGAACGGATTGGCTGCGGATTGGCCCGCTGGGATGGCGGTTTGTGGCTCTTCATTCCGAGGCGATCTGGCTCGGCGTGGCGCTGACGTGCGTGGGTGTGGGGCTGGCGATCTGGGCGCGGAAAACGCTTGGCCGTAACTGGAGCGACAAAGTTGTGCTCAAGGTCAGACACGAGCTGATTCGGAGCGGTCCGTACCGGTATTTGCGGCATCCGATTTATACCGGCGTTTTGCTGGCGGTGGCGGGAACGGCGCTTGCTATTGGGGAATGGCGTGGCGTGGCGGCGCTCGCGCTCTTGGCGGCGAATTACTTCATCAAGGCGACGAGGGAAGAAAGAATTCTCGCGGAGAATTTTGGCGAGGCGTTTCAGGAGCACAAGAGAAGGACGGGGTTTTTCTTGCCCGGACTATAGCGGAAGGGCAGATTGAAGGTCCCGGCCACCTCAGCGGCTAAAGCCGCGTCGCCTAGATAGCGTCAACGCAGCGCTAAAAGCGCTGCGCCACCCAAAATCTCGTCTGATCGGAGAAAGGAGGCTTGACCCACATTTCGAAACTGCGAAACCGGTCGACTACGTTTAGGGCAGGCTCCGGGGGGCGCGGCGGTCCCTCTAGAGCGGGGAGGTGTGAGGCGGCGGCCTCTGGAGTATGCCGCCTGCAAATCTTTATTGCGGCAGTCGCGGAACATGAGATTCCTCGGTCCCTTGAATGCTTTGCTAGTACACGGTTTCCGGTTGGTCGCTCGGAATGACAAGGATCTAGTGATGCATTGCCGGTTTCGCGGCAGATTTGTAACTTCGGGCGGGTTCGCGTATTGTTCGGTGTTTGACTCGGTGTTTGATTCCACAGAGAACTTATGAGGCGATTGGGGCGGTCGGCTGGCTTTCTTGTGATGATGCTGTCGCTGGCGGCTACGCTATCGGTGGCGCAGGAGCGTCCCGAGGAAGGCGGACACGAGCTTGAGGTCTGGACCGGGGGCGGGCATTCGGTGCCCGGAGGGACGAGCGACACGAACGTGTGGAACGCGGGCGTGCGCTTTGGATGGATCCTGACTCAGCCGCATGGGCCGGGTTTTCTGAGTGGGCGGTTCGAGTATGCGGTGGATGCGGTGCCTTTGTTCGTCGTGTTTCAGCGGGCGAATACAGCGTATGGGGCGGGGGTGAATCCGTTTGCGCTGAAATGGATTTTTGCGCGGCCGGGAAATGCGCAACCGTATCTGGAATTGAACGGGGGTACGCTGTTTACGAATCATGAAGTGCCGGCGGGGACCCTGGGGGTGAATTTCACATCGAGCGCGGCGCTGGGCGTGCACATTCTGGGAAGCCACGCCTGGAGCGTGGAGGCGCGGTATATGCATATTTCCAATGCCGGGCTGACGGTGCCGAATCCGGGGATTAATACGTTTCAGGTCAGGGTGGGGGTGGGGAAGTTTTTTGGGAGGAAGTAGGGTTCTAGGTTTCAAGGTTTCAGGGTTGCTCGTGGCGGAAGCATCGGCGCGGGCACCGATCCGTCAGTGGGCGACATCGCGATTTACCGAAGTACGAAGTGAGGGCAGTGTAGCGATCCTTCGACTCCGCTTGACCTGCGCTTCGCGTAGGTAAAGCTTCGCTCAGGATGACAGCGATTTCAGAGCCTCTTCGCGGATCACTTTTCTTAGTCGCATCAGACTCCACGCCAAAGCGACGATTGCTGCAAACCACAATGCGAACGCTGTTCTTACAACCCATGAAGGAGCAACTCCGACCCTGCGCAGGAGAAAGGGCAGGAAATTCCAGGTCGTGATGTGGACATAATCCCACGGGTCTTGCGTCATGGATTCGTTGGTGAGTCCCCAAGCGTCCATTTTGCCGAGGGCGAAGGCGGCGATGTTCCTGAAGCGGAGAGCGACGACGAAGGTCGGATGGCCGAGCGTTTCCATCTGATAAATCTCCAGCGGCAACCAGAAGGCGAGAGACGCGATCTGGATGACGAGGCTCGCGGCGATGACGGCGATGGCTGCGCGCCAGAGCCACGGGCTCAGATTGGCGCGGCAACGCAGCAGCAGCGGGACAGCAACAAATGCGGCCAATTCGACGCTTGTGGAAACGTAACGGTCTCCCCAGGCGAAGTCGCCGGGCCAGGTGTAGTAGCGGGCGTAGAAGCTGATGTACGCCACGACGAGAAGCGAGGACGCAATGGCGTAGGCTTTGAGGGCGGGAGTGAGGTGCTTCCAGAGAATGACGAACAGAACCAGAGCGAGCGCGAAGAGGGGATCGAACAGAAAGATGGATTTCTCGGGTTTGAAAAGCGGACCGACAAAGCCTTCGTGGAACGGGTTGCTCCAAGGGAAAGCGGCGGGCAGGGTGGGATCAAGCAGGCGCTGCTCGCGGCCAAAAAGCGTCAGATAAGTCGTAGTGAGGGATCCGAAGCGATAGAAATGGTAAGCGCGGTCGATGACCAGGAAGAAGGCATAGAGGGGCGCGGCGGTTTTCAAGTAGTCGAGCAGACGATGCCATAAGTCGGCGGCGGACGCGCGCTCGAACCACAGGACGAGCAGCAGGAACAAACCCACGGCGATGAGGTCGAGGCCGGTTGTAAGGCGGGTCAGGAGATTGAGGCCGAGCGCCGCTGAGCCGATGCGGAGCGACCTCCGACTGCCGGTGCGGAGCCAGTCATATTGAAAAACGAAGCCGGTCAGCGTCAGCAACATGATGTAGTTGTTTTCCGTCATGTTCTGCGTGTAGTGCAGGTGAGTGGTGCACAGAAAGAGAGCGAGGACTCCGGCGATTGACTGACTGGTGGAGAAACGGAGCTGTTGCAGGAGGCGGAACGCGATGAACGCGGCCAGGACGTTGAGCAGGATGTTGGTGGAGTAGCTGACGACGATGCTGCGAATGGCGGGGTCGTCCTGATAGGCGGCGAAAAGTGGCAGCCTGGCGATGGCGGAGCCGAGGAGGTCGGCGGGAAGCATGAGCAGGCTCTGGCCGATGCCGTACCAGCTATAGAGTCGGCCGCCGCGGCCGTGGATGCCGAATTCGGGATACTCGTTGGGGAAGACCTGAGGTTCGGAAGTCCAGAGCCAGTGCGTGGTTTGCAGGCGATGCGTGGTATCGGAGGTGCCGAGTTCGCCGGACTGGACAACAAAAGCGAGCACGGCGGCGAAGAGGCATAAGAGAAATAACGGATCACGAAGCCGTGGAGCGAGGCGGGAAGGCATCGTTGGAATGATATGCGGTGAAGATGTTTTGTTCGAACGAATAAGCAGGTCTCGGAGCGACTTTTCCGGGCTGCCGGGTTAAGAGGTATTGATTCGGGTTTCCCGGGAGAGGTGTGCCATGAGCGATGTCACGGGCAACGAGTTTGGGCCGCGCTTCGATTCCTCGCCGACGATCAGGACGGACTTCGACCGCATAAGTCTTGAAGAGCGTTTAGGGCAGGCAGCCGCGATCAGAGAACAGCTCGACAGTTTGCGAGGCTGGGGAGCACGCCTGTGGCCGAGGTTTCAACGTGCGTTGTCTTCCGGGCGGTTGCTTTTTCAGGTGGTTGGCGCTGCCGGTTACGCAGGCTACTTCGTTTCCATGCACACGCTGATGCGTGTGGTCTCCGGGGCATTGATGGCGGGGACGTGGTATGCGATTTACAGGTTCAAGGGAATCGGGCGACCGTGACCGGCCGAACCCGGGATACTCGTCCAGGGGACCTGCCGCCGGTTTTCGCCGGAAAACAGTCGCTTCCTAATGAAGTGGGGCGAAAAAACAAAGGCCCGAATTCGCGGGCCCTTGTCTGGAATCGGGCACAAAGTGATTACTGTTGATTGGGAGGCGGGGGCGGTCCCTCGTGATCGCCATGGTGATCGCCCATGTGCTTGTGCTCCGCCTCCATCTTGTCGAACTTGGCTTTTTGCTCGTCGGTGAGGAGGGCGCGGAGTTTGGCGGTTGAAGTCTGACGGACTTCGTGCATTTTCGACATGTTGTCTTCACGAGAGCCGGAACGGTTTTCCATTATCTTTTGCATCTTCGCGTGCTGCTCTTCAAGGACGGCCTTGACCTGGGGTTTTTGGTCGTCGGTTAGGTTGAGCGCGTTGGAGAGTCGGTCCAGTTGTTCGGCGACTGTGGGCATGCGGAAGTGCGGACCGTTGGGTCCACCCGGTGCACCTTGTTCAGCGGGAGCGCCGGCGGGGCCCTCTTGAGCGAACAAGGCAGCCGCCGCCAATAGCGCAATGGTCAGCAGTGCGTGGTGCAGTCTCTTCATGGGTTGTTATCTCCGTCGATGGGATTTCTTTGGCACCTGCTCTTGGCAAGACTACTACCCTTTAGACGCCGGAGAGAAGTCGAACTTGCGTAAAGAGTTGTAAAGATAAAGAGTCAGATCGGGTCGATTAACGAAGCATGACGGTCACGATGCGATAGGCGGCGAGCGAGGAAAGGTAGGCAAATGCGGTCATGTAGAGGAACTGGATGGCAGGCCACTTCCAGGTATTGGTTTCGCGGCGCACGATGGCGAGCGTCGAGGTGCACTGCATGGCGAAGGCGAAAAAGACGAGCAGTGCGATGGCACCGGCTAGGGTGAGGTCCTGGTGCAGGGCATTCTGCAATGTCAGGGCGTGCGTGGTCGGGTCGGTGCCGTAGATGGTGCCCAGAGTGCCGACGATGACTTCGCGGGCAATCACCGAAGTCAGCAAGCCAACCCCGATTTTCCAATTGAAACCGAGGGGCCGGATGAGCGGCTCAATCCCATGTCCAAGATGCGCGATCACGCTCTGCTCCAGGGGCGGCGCACTGCCGTTGTGCACGGGCAGATTGGTCAGCACCCAAACCAGGAGGGATACCACGAGGATGATGGTTCCGGCCTGGCGGAGAAAGACGCGGGCGCGATCGAGCAAGCGCAGGCCGATGGAATGCAGCGTAGGACAACGGTATTCGGGCAGCTCGATGGCGAAGGGGGCGGCGTTGGATTTGAGAATCGACGACTTGAGCAATCTGGCGGTAGTGATGGCGGCGAGAAATCCCAAGATGTAGAGAGAGAGCATGACGCAAGCCCGCGAACTAAGGAAGACGCCGACCACGGGACGATCGGGAATAAAGGCCGCAATCAGCAGGGTGTAGATGGGCAGGCGCGCCGAACAGGTCATGAACGGGGCGATGAGGATAGTGGCGATGCGGTCGCGCTTGTTCTCAATGGTGCGCGTGGCCATGATGGCGGGCACGGCGCAGGCGTAGGCGGACAAGATTGGAATGAAAGCCTTACCGTTCAAACCCACGCCACGCATGGTACGGTCGGCGATCAACGCGGCGCGCGCCAGGTAGCCGGAATCCTCGAGCAGGCCGATGAACAGGAACAGAAGCAGAATCTGGGGGAGAAACACCAGGACCGCACTCACACCCTTCCAGAGACCGTCGAGAAGGAGCGAGCGCAAGATGCCAGCAGGAATGAAGGGCGCCGCATATTGGCCCAGCCTGGCTAGCAGATCCTGAAACGCCGCGCTCATGGGCTGGCCCAGGCCGAAGACGGTTTGAAAACAGGCGCCGACGACGATGGCGAAAATCAGCGGCCCCCAGAACTTGTGGAGGAAGATATTGTCCAGCTGGCGGTTCCAGGCGCTGGGGAGATGGCGGTGATATTCGACGCGGCTTCCGACCTCACCCGCCCATTTTCTGCACTGCGGAAGATCGCGAACCACGGGAAGAACCGGCGGCAAGGCCGGAGAGGTGTGATCGGGCGCCTGATGGAGGAAGCGCTGGACGACATCGAGGCCGGTTTCCCGGGTCGCACTCACCATGGCAACGGGCGTGCCAAGTTCACCGGCCAGTTTGGCGACGTCGAGCGAGCCGCCACCCTCGGAGAAAATGTCGGCCATGTTCAGAAGTACGAGAGTGGGCAATCCCAATGCGATGACGGGAGCGGCCAAGACAAGATGGCGCGAGAGATGGGTCACATCCAAAACCAGCAAGACGGCGTCGGGGCGGGGAAGTCCGTTCAGTTTGCCGGTGAGGACGTTTACGGCAACCCGCTCATCCTCGGAATAGGGGGTGAGGCTGTAGACGCCCGGCAGATCGATAATCTTGATTTCGGACTCGCCGTCGGCGAGCACGCCGACCCGTTGCTCGACAGTGACGCCTGGATAGTTTCCAACCTTTTGGCGAAGGCGGGTCAGGCGATTGAACAGTGTGGATTTGCCGGAGTTGGGAGGGCCGATCAGCGCGACGGTGCGAATTTCGCCGTTGAGGTTCGGGGTGTGCTCGTCGAACGCGACCGGGACGCCGGTGGGAGTGTCACAGCATCCGCCGGTGAGGATCGAACTCACGAAAGGTCACCCGCTTCTTGCGAGGGCACGCGCTGAACGATGATGCGGCGGGCGGTTTCGGCGCGCAAGGCGATGTGGGTGCCGTCGACCGAATAAACGTAGGGGTCGCCGAGCGGCGCCCGGCGGCAAAAGTGGATGTGCGCGCCGGGAAAGAAACCGAGCCGCATGAGGAAGTGCTGGTCGTTGGGCGAGAGGGCGAGATGATCAATGACAGCGGTTTCGCCGGGTTCGAGGTCGAGGAGAGCCAGCTCGTGCCGCGGTGTTTCCGTCTCCAGGTCCGTCCGGTCGGCCGGCGGAGCCAGGAGGCAAGCCTGAAGCGTTTCTGCGCCCATATCGTTTGCCGGATCCCTGCCCTTCGTCTAATTGAAAATGAATTTCAATTTCAACAAGAATAGGATACGGGGCGAGGGGGCGCGGGTCAACGCGGTTTATCACCAACGGTTGTGATATTCATCACACGGGGAAATGGAGCAGCGAACGGCGCTTCCCGCCACGAATGTCACCGATCCGGTGTTACCAAGCTGCTGCCGACGCGGCGGAGGCGTCGCTGGCCGGGCGAGCAGGGCAGGTCTACGTCCTAGACCAAACGCAAGAACTTCCGAGCCAGCTCCAGCCCGGGAAACAGCTTTTCTTCTACGATGAACTCCTGTGAGTGGACGCAGCGGCGCGCGCCGCGCAGCTTGACGGGATGCTTGAGGTGGAGCATTTCGTGGTAGAGGATGTACTCGACCACATAGCGGGGTACGCGCGGATGATCGAAGACTCTGCTGATGACGATGGCGTTGTGGGCGGGGTCGTAGTGGCCTAAGCGGTTGCGGGCGTGTTCGCGGCTCCAGGTGAGTTGGGGGCGGCCCATGAGTCCGTGGAAGAAGCGGCGGTTGAGGTCATCGAAAATTTCTTCGAGATGGTAGTGGTGGCCGCGGGCGGAGTGGATGTGTTTGCGTCCGCGAAGCTGGCGCACGAGGCGGGCTTTGGAGGCGAGTTCGCGGCTCGAGATATAGCGGCGGTAGCGGGTGTTGTGGGCGCGGTCGATGGGCTTGCGATAGAGCTTGGCGAGCAGGATGTGGGCGATGGCATGGAGAACCGGCTCGGGACCGGCTTCGAGCAGGTCGGAAAGGCGGATGAAAAGTTCTCCCTGGCGAAGACGGATGGTGTTGTTAATGGAGACGAATGGGTAGAAGCGGATGTGCATGGGCGGAGCGGGCGTGCGCGGACGAAGCTCGGCATAGGCGGCGTGGAAGATTTCGGGAAGTTGGGTCACGCTGAGGTGAGAGTAGCACGAGAGGCAGGGGTCAGTAGCCAGTGCCCAGTAGCCAGTACACAGCACCTCGCCTCAGGGAAATCTGCTCAGGATTAGTCTTATAAATACCTTGCAGGCGGAGACGCCTTTACCTCAGGGGCTAAAGCCCGCATTCTTGGCGTCCGCGAGCGGCATGGCTAAAGCCATGCCCTACCCAAAACCCATTGCGAGAAAACTTTCAGGCAGAAGACACCGGTAAACCATGGAGGACGCGGAGGCGCACGGAGGAGGACCGAGGCTGGATCGGAGATCCGGCAAAAAGCGGCGGTTCCTTAGGCGTTAGGCCCGATACCAGTCGTCGCGGGTGAGGGGGAAGCCGCTTACTCCCTGGACCGGCTTGGCGAGTAGCGTCTGGTACAAGTTGATGCGGCCGCGGCGGAAGGCGTGGGCGGCACCAGCCAGATAAATGCGGTAGATGCGATAGGTGGCGTCACTGGTGATGCGGCGAGCCTCCTCAGAACGACTCTCGAGCCGGGATAACCAGTGGCGGAGGGTGAGGGCGTAGTGTTCGCGCAGGCTTTCTACGTCCCTCACTTCAAAATTACTTTGCTCGGCGATACGAAGGGTGGTGTTGATGGGGACGAGATCACCGTCGGGGAAGACATAGCGGTCAATGAAAGAAAGCCCGTGCCGTCGATAGGTGGCGGAATAAGAGATGCCATGGTTGAGGAACACGCCACCGGGGCAAAGCAGTTTCCAGGCTTGACGAAAGTATTCCGGCAATTTTGCCTCACCGACGTGTTCGAACATGCCGACGCTGACGATCTTGTCGAAGGCTTGGGCGGAATCCAGATCGCGGTAGTCGCGAACCTCGACCCGGCAGCGACTGTCGAGGCCGAGGGCGCGGATCTGACGTTGCGCCCATTCCGCCTGCCGCTCGCTGAGCGTGATGCCGAGGGCGTG
>Ga0187781_10002653_pt1 | contig 13543 bp, 13 predicted proteins | sample 0715_SJ02_MP02_2_FD_132447 | JGI IMG/M metagenome (GOLD analysis project Ga0187781, IMG submission 132447) | Tropical peat soil microbial communities from peatlands in Department of Meta, Colombia - 0715_SJ02_MP02_20_MG | ecosystem: Environmental > Terrestrial > Soil > Wetlands > Peat | place...
AGCACTGCACGGAGCTCATTCGCGGCGGAAATGATTTCCCGAACGTCTGGACCACGCTGCTCAAGCGCCACCCGCTCGTCGACGGCATTCCGCAGTCAAAAATGCTGGGTGGGCGAGCGGTTCTGGAGATTCGTCTGATTACCGGCGAGCGGCTTCTGTTCGACGGTGATGCCAGAAAATTCAGCCTCGGATAATTTGTCTCTCTTAGACTTCGCCTACGGGAAGAACAAACAGAAACAGGGCGGCCAGCGGCCGCCCTGTGCTTGTTCGCGTCGACTTCCAGCATGTCCCGGAAAAGTGGAAGCCGGTTTTCCGAAAAGGACATGCGACGGAACAAGAATCTAGAGCACCAATCGATTCAACCTGAAACGATTGCGCTTTAGATGCGCGTGATGTCGCGGTCTTTGGTCTCGGGCAGGAAGATCAGCCCGACGACGAAGCTCATCGCTGCGACGCCGATCGGATACCACAGGCCCGAATAGATGTTGCCGGTGGCGGCGACGATGGCGAACACCGTCGCCGGCAGGAAGCCGCCGAACCAGCCGTTGCCGATGTGATAGGGCAGCGACAAGCCGCTATAACGGATGCGGGTCGGGAACAGTTCCACCAGCCAGGCGGCGATCGGCCCATACACCATGGTCACGTACACCACGAGGATGATCAGCAGGACTGCCGTCATCACATGGTTGATGTCGTCCGGGTCGGCGGTGGCCGGATAGCCGTGCGCCTTGATCGCGGCGGCAATCTGTTTCGCGGCATCGGGCGCATCGCCGGCGATCGTCTGCTCGCCGATCTTGACGCTCGCCACCGTGCCGGACGGTGCCGACACGTTGTCGTAATTGACCGACAGGCCGACCAGCGCGGCCTTGATGACGTCGCAGGGCGTGGTGAACTTCTCCGTACCCGTCGCCTTGAACTGGAACGAGCACGTGGCCGGATCGGCGGTCACCGTCACCGGCGCGGTCGCCAAGGCATGCTCGAGCTTTGGATTGGCGAAGTGGGTGATGCCCTGGAAGATCGGGAAGTAGGTCACGACCGCAAGCGCGAAGCCTGCCAGCATGATCGGCTTGCGGCCGATTTTGTCGGACAGCCAGCCGAACAGGATGAAACACGGTGTCGCGATGGCAAGCGCGATCGCGATCATGATCTGGGCGGTGACTGGCGCGACCTTCAAGGTCTGGGTCAGGAAGAACAGTGCGTAGAACTGTCCGCCGTACCACACCACCGCCTCGCCAGCGGTGGCACCGAACAGCGCCGCCAGCGCGATCTTGGCGTTGCTCCATTGGCCGAAGGCTTCGGTAAGCGGGCGCTTCGATTGCTTACCCTCCTCGACCATTTGCTTGAACAATGGCGACTCATTGAGCTTGAGCCGGATCCAGATCGATACCGCGAGCAGGATCGCCGACAACAGGAAAGGGATGCGCCAGCCCCAGTTGCCGAATGCCTCTTCGCCCATGCTGCTGCGGATACCAAGGATCAGGAGAAGCGCAAGGAACAGGCCGAGCGTCGCCGTGGTCTGAATCCAGGACGTGTAGAAGCCGCGTTTGTTGCCGGGGGCGTGCTCGGCGACGTACGTCGCCGCGCCGCCATACTCGCCGCCGAGCGCGAGGCCCTGGACGAGGCGCAGCACGATCAACAGCACCGGCGCCACGATGCCCCAGGTGGCATAGCCAGGGAGCACGCCGATGAAGAACGTGCCGAGACCCATCAGCGTCATCGTGATCAGGAAGGTGTATTTGCGGCCGATCAAGTCGCCGAACCGGCCGAAAATCAGCGCGCCGAACGGCCGCACCGCAAAGCCCGCAGCGAAGGCGAGCAAGGTAAAAATAAACGCGACGTTTGCGGGGATCGAGCTCGTGAAGAAGTATTTCGCCAGGAACGCCGCGAGCGTACCGTAAATATAAAAGTCGTACCACTCGAACACCGTCCCGAGCGAAGAGGCGAAGATCACGAGCCGCTGCTCGCTGGTCATGCCCCCGGTCTTCGGTGCATTGATCGCCATCGTCGTCATGGACGTTGCTCCCCAAGTCGTGTCGAAGTCGTGTCGAAGTCGTGTCGAAGTCGTCTCGTCGTCGTGCCGCTTTGACTGCTGAGGGCGCTTGCACCAGCGCGATTTTCAGCAGCGTGCACAACCGTAGTAGGGCGCTGCTCCCCTGTCTCTCCGCCAGAGGTCGTAAGCCGAAAGTCGAAAGCCGAAGGTCAAAAATGGAAATCTTGCGCGCCTCGCGCAGTTGTAGCGGCGGCGGACGGGGATCATTTTTGATACATGTCAACGCCCGGCGGCGCCATTGGACCCACCGTAACGGAGCGGAGCTTTCCGGTGCTGGTTGCGATTTTCGCCGACATTCACGCCAATCGAGAAGCCTTCGAAGCATGTTTGCGGCAGGCGCGCGAGCATGGTGTAGAGCACAACATTTTCCTCGGCGACTATGTTGGTTACGGCGCCGATCCGGAATGGACCGTCTCAGCGGTAATGGACTTCGTTATAGGCGGTAGCGTCGCCGTGCGCGGCAACCACGATAACGCGGTCGCCGATCTGCGCGAGGACCTTAACGTCGAGGCGCAAGTTGCGATGGAATGGACCCGCGGCGAGCTCGGGCGCGCCGAGCGGCGCTTTCTGGAAGAATTGCCGCTTATACATACCGAGGCCACGCGCCTCTACGTGCATGCCGACGCGAGCGATCCCAAGCGCTGGCGCTATGTGACCGGTGTGGACGAGGCGGCGCGAAGCATGATGGCGACATCGGCCGACATCACGTTCTGCGGCCATGTCCACCGGCCGGCGCTGTACACGCTATCGGCGACCGGAAAGGTGACCGCCTTCACGCCGGTCACTGGCTCCGCAATTCAGTTGCTGCCGCGGCGCCGTTGGTTAGCGGTGCTCGGCTCGGTCGGGCAGCCGCGCGACGGAAACCCGGCGGCGTCTTACGCGATATTCGATACCGAGCGGCTCGAACTGAGCTACTGCCGCGCGCCTTACGACGTCGAGGCGGCCGCCGCCAAGATCCGCGCCAAAGGGCTGCCGACATGGCTTGCTGAGCGCTTATCGCAGGGAAGGTGAAACGTGGCCCCGTCATCGCTCGCACCGGGGTCGGTCATCGACGGCTTCCACCTTGACGAATGCATCCATCGCGGCGGCATGGCCGCCATCTGGCGCGTCTCCCGGGAAGGCACCGCGATGCCTCTGGTGATGAAGGTGCCCAATCTCGCTGAGGGCGAAGATCCGGCGGCAATCGTCAGCTTCGAGATGGAGCAGCTGATCATGCCGCGCCTCTCCGGCGTTCACGTCCCGCAATTCGTCGCCGCAGGCGATTTTGGCGCGCAGCCTTATATCGTGATGGAGCAGATTCCCGGCAAAACGCTGCTGCCGCAGCTATCCAGGCTGCCCTTGCCCTATGCCGACGCCGCCGCGATCGCTTTGAAGATCGCCCAAGCGCTGGACGATCTGCATCGACAGCATGTCATCCACCTCGACGTCAAGCCGAGCAATGTCATGTTTCGCCCGAGCGGGGAGGCGGTGCTGCTCGATTTCGGCCTTTCGCATCACGACCACTTGCCGGATCTGATGCGGGAGGAATTCCGCGTGCCGTTCGGCACCGCGCCCTATATTTCGCCCGAGCAACTCGTCGGCGTGCGCGACGATCCGCGCAGCGACTTGTTTGCGACCGGTGCGCTCCTCTATTTCTTTTCCACCGGGGTGCGGCCGTTCGGCGAAAGCGAGACCTTGGGCGGCATGCGGCGAAGGCTGTGGCGCGATCCCGTTCCGCCGCGCCGCCTGCAGCCGGATTATCCGCCGTGGCTTCAGGAAATCGTGCTGCGTTGCCTCGAGATCGAACCGGCCTGGCGCTATCCGACCGCCGCTCAATTAGCGTTCGATCTGAGCCACCCGGATCAGGTGAAGCTCAGCAAACGCTCCGAGCGACTGGAGCGCGATCCGTGGAGTACCGTCCTGCGCCGGCGTTTCAACAAGGATCTGACGAAGTCTCTCAAGACCCCGCCCACCGCCACGCACATTTCTTCGGCGCCGATTGTCGCAGTCGCGGTCGATGTCGGCGAGGCATCGAGTGACATTAACGAGGCGCTGCGCACCGCAAGCGCGCGCATTCTGGCGACGCTGCCGTCAGCGCGGCTCGCCTGTCTGAACGTGCTCAAGCTCGGGCGCATCACGCTCGATTCCACGCTCGACGAGGAGGGGCACAATAAGCGCGTCGAGCGGCTCGTGGCGCTACGGCACTGGGCCGAGCCGCTCAAGCTCGAAACCCATCGGCTCAGCGTTCACGTGCTGGAGGCCGTCGATCCCGCCAACGCCATCCTCGAATTCGCAGAGGCCAATCACGTCGACCACATTATTGTCGGACCGAGGAAGAGTTCCGTTCTTCGCAATCTGCTGGGCAGCGTCTCCGCCAAAGTTGCGGCCGAGGCGTCCTGCACCGTCACGGTCGCGCGCCCCGCCCGCAGTGGGAATTCGTTGAGCGCCGAAAGCGGGCAAACCGCCACGTGACAGCGGCGAACGTCAACGCCAAATGACAGAAACCCGTCCAGCGCCTCTCGCCGAAGGGCATATGTGCCATTCCAAGATGCCGATTGCGGCGCCGGGCGCCCGCGTCCAAACAAGGTCCCGATGGACGCCGTTTCCGATCAAGCCCAAGCGCGACAGCATGGTGCCAAAAACGGCCTCGGCGGCTACGGGCGGCGGGGCGTGCCCTGGCTGCGGCATCCGGCTTGGGCGGTCGTGGCGGTCCTGTTGATCGGATTCAATCTGCGCCCCTCGATCACGACGGTGGCGCTGTTCCTCGGCGACATCAAGCGCGACCTCGGCGTTTCCACCTTCGGTATCAGCGTGCTGACCATGTTGCCGGTGGTTTGCCTCGGTCTGTTCGCGCCTGCTGTGCCGGCGCTGGCGCGGCGCTTCGGGATCGAAACAGTTCTTTTCATCTCTCTTCTCGGTATCACGATCGGCAGCGTGGTGCGCAGCTTCGGGGTCGCCCCGCTTTATCTCGGCACCGTGATCATCGGCGCATCTTTGTGCCTCCTCGGCGTGTTGAGTCCGGCCGTCGTCAAGCGCGACTTTCCCCGCCATATCGGCCTGATGATGGGCTTCTACACCATGCTGGTCTGCGTCGGGCCGGCGCTGTCGGCGGCGACCGCCGTGCCGCTTGAGCGTGTGCTCGGCGGAAATTGGGAACTGGTGCTGGTCATCTGGGGCCTGCCGGCTCTCATCGGCGCGGCCGCCGTCATGCCGCGGCTCTTTCAGCACGACACCAACATTCGCCTCGCCACGCCGCATTTTCTCGGGCTTGTCCGCGATCCGCTTGCCTGGCAGGTGACCGCATATTTCGGTCTCATCAGCGCGCTCGCTTACGCAGTGTTCAATTGGGGCCCGAGCATGCTGCAGGCGCGCGGGCTCGATGCGACGGAAAGCGGCCTGATCCTGTCGATCTGCTACATCAGCCAGACGGTCGCCGGACTATTGGCGCCGATCGTCGCCGGCCAATGGCGCGATCAGCGGTTGATCGTTGCCGCCATGGTGGTGCTGACGGCGCTTGGTCTTCTCGGCTTCGTCTATGCGCCGGTCTCCTCGCTCAAGATTGTCGCCTTCATGCTTGGCATAGGGCAGGGCGGCGCGTTTGGCGTGGCGCTGCTGCTATTCGCGTTGCGCACGCGCGATCCGCATTCCGCAGCGCAGCTTTCGGCCTTGGCGCAGACCGTCGGTTATGTCTTCGGCGGCCTTGCCGGACCGTTTGCCGTCGGCGTCATCTACGATTGGACCGGCTCCTGGACAGTCGTTTCTTTGTTCTATCTGGCGGTCAGTTTGGCTTCGCTCGTGGCCGGCATCGGCGCGGGCAGCGCGCGCACCGTCCGCGCGGCGCCGGCGCATCCATAAGGAACTGGTTAAGCTTACCGCTTAATTCACCGCGCATTTGTTGCCGCTTTAAACCAATTTGTTCGGCTCGCTCGTTACCTTGCCGCCCGTCAGACACGGGTTCTCCCCATGCGTCCTGTTCATGCGGCAGTGTTGCTTGCCGTCAGCGCCTCGCCTGCGCTTGCGCAGCGCGGCCCGTACATCGTCATTCCGGGGCGCCCGGACGTGCCGATTTTTGAAAACGGCGTCGACGTCTCCTGGTCCGTGGTCGAAGGCGAGTACGGGCTCGATCGGCCCAATATTGTGAACCCGACGGTGATCTATCGCATGCCGCCGGTTGTCGTGCCTTATCCGGGCCGTGCCGCGCTGGGGCCGGCCTATTTCCCGCAAGACGGAAGAACACCCGGGTACGGCCGACTGGAGATCGTACCGCCGCCCAACCGCCCGCTGCCGCGGCCGGCCCAAAGCTACAGCCGCTCTTGGCGGATGGAGTCGGCACCGACTCCCGCGGACCTTCCGTCGAATAATCCAAACACCATTGCGCCGGTGATCACGCCCTACGTCTTCCCCGGTGCAGGCCCGCCGGGGCCTGGGCCTGTGGGGCCTCATCGATGATCGCGTGGCGGACGTCCGTGTAGCAACTTCGTTCCAGCAAATGTCGTGTCTCCTGATTGGGGCAATTGTAGAGGAGTAAGGAGTATCATGTCGTTCCATCGCACAATTCTGGGGGTGTGCACCGCGGTGTTCGCCACCGTGTTCGCCTCGGCGGCTTTCGCCCAATGTTGCGGCGGAGTTGCCGTTGCGCCGGTTGTTGCGCCGGTCGCCGTGGTCCAGGAGGTCATCCAGCCGGTCATGGCCGTTCAGCCGGTGATCCCCGTGCCCGTGGTAGCGGCGCCGATCGCAGTCACAAACGGTTGGGGTTGCGGCGGCTGTGGCGGCTGTGGAGGTTGCGGCGGCTGCGGTGGCTGTGGAGGTTGCGGTGGCTGCGGCTCCTTCGGCTATCAAGCGGTCCCGTCGCCACTTTATGTCGTCAATCAGGGGCCCGCTTATGCAGGTCCGGGATTGATGGTGCCGTACGGCACTTATTCTCCTGCCAACGGCCTCGCCGCTCCGGGCGCTTATCCCTATGTGGCCGGCCCGCGCTATGGTTATGGCCCGCGCTATGGCTGGAGTCCGCGCTATGGCTTTGGCGCGCGCTATGGCTACGGCTACCGCTACGGGGCACGCTACGGCTACGGCCCGCGCTACGGCTACGGCCGCTGGCGAGGCTGATACGACCCCATTTCGAGAGATTGGCGAAGGCTTGCGCGTTTCGCGCAGGCCTTCGTTTTTGCGCGCGCCGCTAGAGCATGTCCCGGAAAAGTGGAAGCCGGTTTTCTGAAAAGGACATGCGACAGAACAAGAATCTAGAGCACATCCCGATTTCGGTTGAATCGGGATCTGCTCTTAGGGCGTCACCCCGCGGCTCGCGACGTAAAGCGAAAGCGCTGCCGCATTCGACACGTTCAGGCTCTTGATCGCTCCCGGAAGGTCGAGCCGAGCGAGCCGGTCGCAAACGGCGCGCGTGCCTTGCCGCAATCCTTTGCCTTCGGCGCCAAGCACCAAGGCGAGCGGCGACGACAGCGTTGTCGCAGCAAGGTCGTCGGTAGCATCGCTGTCCAATCCGACAATCAGAAAACCTTGCTCCTTCATTTCGCCGAGCGCGCGGGCGAGATTTTGCACGATCACGATCGGCACCCATTCGAGCGCGCCGGACGCCGATTTGGCGAGCACGCCAGTAGCCTCCGGGCTGTGGCGCGCGGTGGTGACCACGGCTGCGACCGCGAAGGCGGCCGCGGTGCGCAAGATCGCGCCGACATTGTGCGGGTCCGTGATCTGATCGAGCACCAGCACGATTCTGGCGGCCGATAAGTCTGCGAGCGCCGGCGAGGGCAGGGGATCGGCCTCGGCGAACAAACCCTGATGCACGGCGTCGGGCGAAAGCCGCGCGGCGATGGCATCGGGCCGCACCAGTTCCGGCTCGACCGGAAGCCGGATGCCTTCGTCGGCAAGCCGCCGCGACGCGTTTTCGGTGGCCATGAGTTTGCGGATATGCCGGGCTGGATTGGCCAGCGCCGCGGTCACGGTGTGCCAGCCATAGAGGATGACGCCGCTTTGCTCGGCGCCCGCGCGCTCCCGGCGGAGATTCGCGTCGGCGGGCCGCCCGCGCCGATGCGCGCTGCGGCGGAAAGCGTGCTTCCGCGCGTTTTTCACCGGCCGTGCTCGGCAAAAGGCGTCAGGGACATCGGCGCACCCATAGCGCGCAGCGCCCTGAGCGCCAAGGGTCGTGGAAGGGCGGCGGAGCCGCCAAAGCGGGCGCCTGGGCGCCGGTTGACACTGCGTGTATCCGTCATGATAAACAGCCGCCACGGAATTTCCCGTCTCCACGGGCAATAACGGTTCCTCACGTCATCCAAAAGCGTGTCGCCCGGCGGCATACGCGCGACGTGCGGGGGAGTGTCCCGAGCGGCAAAGGGGGCGGACTGTAAATCCGCTGGCTTACGCCTTCGTAGGTTCGAGTCCTACCTCCCCCACCATCTTGAAAATCGTCTCTTTGTTTTTATTGGTCTTTTGGCGCTGCGGCCCGCACCTGAGCCAAAAGGTGCGCTTCTCGTTCGCAAGTCATCCAACTGTCACAGCGTGCTGGCTGTGTACCTAGGCCCCCACACCGGCAGACCGTGCACGCATGTCGAGGACTGTTTCAAGCTTGGTAACGGCCGTCGCCTGTTCGATCGCGAGCGGGGGACGTCACGTCGTCTGTTGGGTGCCGGCGGCGGCGTGCGTTCTGTGCATCGCGTTGGCTGGGCCATTGCATGCACAATCGATATTCTCGGCGCCGTCATCGCAACGACACGCTGAGAGCCTGGCGCGCACGGCCGGCTCTACGATCGTTACCCGGGTGAAGAGCGGGACCGCTTTTTTTGTTGACGATCTGGGTCACATGCTGACCGCACGCCATGTGGCAGACGATTGCGTGCGCGTCGTCGTCGCCAAGGAAGGCCACGTCGTGGGCGCCAGCGTCGTGGCGCTGTCCAGCCAACTCGACATCGCACTGATCAAGGTGCCGAAGACGTTGGGGCTTTCGGCGGTATTTCCGCGCAACGTCACGGTTGCCGCCAACGAAATGATGTTTGCCGCAGCCTATGACACCCTGCCGCACATGACGGCCCGCGGTGGCACGCTCGGCAACGCAACGGTCGCATCTGGCGGCAGCGAAGCCGGCTATCTCGCGATCGACAGCAATGTCACCTTTGGCTCAAGCGGGGCACCGGTCCTCGATGGCCGCGGCCTGGTCCAGGGGGTGATCAGTGGACGCATCAATGAAGTCAAGCTCCCGACCGCGTATTCGGCGCCCATGGGGGAGATGTCAATGTCCATGCTCAAGGTCGCGCCCGACCGCGTCCTGGCCGTAAGCGCGGTGCGGGCGAAAGCGTTTCTTGCCGCCCATGGCATCGCTATCGTGGAAGATGATCGGCCCCAGATCGATCCGTCAGGCTCACGCGCCAATCGTGCCGCCTCGATCTCGGCGCGCGTCACGTGCTTGCAAAACTGAGCAAGCACAATGCAGTAAGCTACTCACCGCCACCTTATTGTCATGCACGTCACCAGCATTAACGTATGTTTCCGATGGCGCATCATCGCCGTGTCCCTGCTCGCGCTGTGGCCCGGCCTCATGCTCAATGAACCCGGTCGCGGACAGGAGATTGGATCGGGAGCGGGATTGGCGCCGACATCTGCGCTGGACTATCGCGACCCCGCTCAGGCACCGCCGTCCTGGGCCCAATTTGCTAAACTGGTTAAATACCGCTTCGAGACCTGGATCTCTGCTGACGAGGCGGTGGCGAACCGCTTCCGCGCTTATGTCATGGAACATAGGGACAAAGATGATGGACCGCCGCCGACGCTGGTAGTTCGCGCCTGGCTCAACCCCGACGGCACGGTCGAGCGCGTCTCATTCCCGCCGCTCAAAGATCCGCAGGCAGACCAAGACCTGCACACGATCCTCAAGCGCGGCAATATCGGCGAGGCGCCGCCGCCGGAGATGCTGCAGCCGCTCAATTTGCGCTTCTCGCTTAACTTGAAGAATTAGTACTCAAGAAGGAAGCGGGTTTCGAAGAAGGGCATTAACGGTCGCAGGCGCAATCTTCCCTTGGCGCGTCAAGCAATTCCTTGGACGGCTCGTCAGGTTTTGCGGCCCCGATCGAGCGCGCCCGCGCAGCGACAGGCTGGGAAGCACGCGGCTGCGATTCTCGAATGCGGGCGCGAAGTGCTCGGTTGTCCTTCGAGCCGGGCGATACTTGCGGTTCTGATGCGGCGGCTTTGGCGAAGTCTCCTGGACTGCTGCGCCTGCGATCGAGAATGCTTACGATGAACAGCCCAATGATCGCCACCGGCATGCCGACAAAAATAAACGCCACCGTGGCGCCGATGATCATTGCGAGCATGGAGTATCCCCGACTTCACGTGTCTTGCACGGCAACCCGGCGGCTTGTCGAGTAAAAATTGGCCGCTGACCGCGCGGCTTCCGCGACATAGTTGCGGTTGCATCGCGCGCAAGCGCGACAAAAGCGCAGCGGCGCCGCGCTCCTGGAACGCGTGGCCAGCCGGCGGAACTTTTGCACCATTGCAAGCATCATTCTCACTCACGTGACGTCTTCAGCGCGTGAGGAGATCCTAAGATGCGCCTTCCTAAACTCAGCTCGGAGATGGACTGGAGTCGGCCGGGGCAGGGCGGTTATGTGCGCTTGGCGACACTTTTGTTCTTGTGTGGCATGACCAAGGTTGGTAGCCGCGAGGCTCTATCCGAATCCGTTTTGCCGTTCAACGAGTGATTGCGTCGGTAAATTTTTGCGACTCTGAAAGGGGTGATCCTTGGGCTGGCTTTATCTTGCCGTTGCGATCGTATCGGAGGTCATCGGAACCTCGGCGCTGGCCCCGTCACAAGGCTTCACCAAGCCGGTGCCGACGATCATCGTGCTGGTCAGTTACGCTGCCGCTTTCTATCTGCTGTCGCAGACGCTGCACACCATTCCCGTCGCCGTCGCCTATGCCGTATGGTCGGGCGCCGGCGTCGCCCTGATCACGATGATCGCGTGGGCGATGTTCGGGCAGCGGCTCGACCCCTTCGCGCTTGTCGGCATCGGGCTGATCGTGGCCGGTGTGCTCGTGATCCACCTCTTGTCGAATGCGTCGGCCCATTGACCGCGGCGGTGGATGTAACGCGGTCTGTGGGGCACTTTAATTCCTGCGGCCGGACATGGCGTTTGTTGCAGGTCAGTTCCGCACCAGCCAACCATCATATTGGACAATGAGCCCAGTCAGCGGGTGACTGATGCGGACGTGGAAATTGAAGCGATCGTTTTCGGCGCTTTCGTAAGACTCCGAATGCGGACAAAGCGCCATCGGCAACGGCAGGCCGAGGATGCTCCAGCGTCGTAACACGAGCGACAAATGCTCGCCGCCCGCCACCAGCGCCATGTCAAATCGCAGCGGGCCAAAACGCTCGCGCAGCAGATGCTGCGACCGGCCATGTCCGCAGGATTGGCGGCTCACGAAGCTGCACTTGCCGAACCTCCGCGTCCAGGTTTCCCCACGCTTTGCTGCGTCAAACTCGACGGCTACCGGCACGTCGGAACACGCCGGCGGAAAACCGATGATCGCGGCGGCCAGTCGCGCCAACAAGCCGCGCCCGCGCTCCACTTTCGCGCGGCCCTTCGCCGTGTGTATCCCGCGCACATCGTGCATGCGGCGTATTGGACCCGGAAGATGGTGCCATGCATTGCCGAGGATGCGCGCATAGAGCGGCGCGTCATTGTTCGCTTCGTCGTTCGCGCCGCCGTCACGAATGCCGGTGAATATCTTTCGCTGGCCGAAGGATTGCTGGTAATCGTCGAGCTCCAATTCGCGGATCGCGGCGCGCGCTCCCGCGGCGGGCGCGCGGCCGCGCAGGGCGTTGCGGATGATCGCCTCGACAGCCATGGACGGAATCAAAGGGCCGTCGTCGCCTTCGGCGAGAAGATGCCAGCTCCGCTTGAGCGGAGCGCGCGAAGCATCGATGCCCTCGACATCGACGAACATGCCGCCACGATGCTCGCCCCAGCGGATCCGACTGGTGGCGGCATGCATCAACGGGGCGATCGGTGCGAGTGTCGGCAACAGGCGCAAGCGCACGAGCCAGGCCAATGCCGCAAGCGCACGGTGCAGCGCTTCCGGAACGGGCGCCGCACCCATCCAGATCTCTTCCGCCTCCGGCCAGAGCGTCGCCAGCGCCTGCAGGTCGGGCACGTCGACGAGCGAGAACAATCGGCTGCCAAGCGGGACAAGGCCGGGCACCGCGACCGTGTAGCGAAGGTGCTCGGTCCACGGGAAACCTGTGCCAAACACGCCGTCGCGTTTGCGGCGGATGGGTTTGCCGGCATAGCCGGCGATGGCGCGGATGACGTTTTCGCCGACAACCGCGTAGGGCGAAGGCGCAATGCCGCCGCGGATCGCTGTCACTGCCGTCATTCCCGTCGATAGCCGCCGCACGGCCGCCGCCGTCAGCACCGGAAAACTTGAAACGCCGGAGAGGACGTAAATGCCGGCGGCCTTCGCTTGCGCATCAAACGCGCCGATCCCGGCGACGAAGTCCGATCCATCCGCGAGATCGAGATAATTGGCGCGCTGCGCCACGCAGGCCTGCACCACCCGATAGCGGTCCTCGCCATAGGCCTGGAATGGACCGCTGGCGTCGACGACGATATCCGGCCGCATCGCTGCCAGATGGCCGGCAAGATCGTCGTTCCGGTCAAAAGCGAGGGGCGTGAGCAGTGCTGCGGTGTTGCCTCGTGAGCGAACGAAGGCGGTAGCCTGGTCCGCCGAGCGGCCGGCGACCAACAAATGCAGTCGCGGCTCGTCTTCGAGCAATTGGATGAGACGGCCACCGAACACGCCATAGCCGCCGATCACCAGCACTTTGGCGGCAGCGGTCATGAAAGGAATCGGTCGGCTTGCGCCGGCGCGGGCAGGTAGCATTGCTCACGCACGCCGAACCATCGCAGGCGATTGCGCGCGATCGCGTCATAAAGCGCGTCACGCCAGCCTACAGGGATAAGTCGGGCAAACTTCGCGAGAACCGGCCATGGCGCGCCAAGGCCGTCCAAGATCCGGATCGAGGCTTCCGAACGAAAATAGGCTTTACCGTCTTGTAACAGGACGTAAGTCTCATAATTCACCGGATCGAGCTCGAAGTGCCGATACAAGGCGCTACCGAGCTCGGACTGGGCGGCCAGCAGGCGAAACCGCGCCTGATGATCGTTCCGCAGGATGAATTGCGCGAATGAAGAACACAGCACGCATTTGCCGTCGAAAACGATGATGGGATGGTCGTCCGCGAAACGGGGAATTGCCGGATCGTCTCGATATTCGTACGGCGCGCGTTGCACCGGTCATAACCTTGCGAGAAAGAGGCGGAGAGCTTTGCAACATAGCGCTTTATCGCGGTGAATAGAACGTCAAAAAATCATTTCGAAATAGAGGCTTAATCACTCCGCCACCGCGGCAAATAAACGTTATTTTTATCGTGTTATTTAAACTGATCTTAGACCCTGCGACCCTATGGTGGCGCCTACGACGGGAACAGGGCCCGTCGACGAAAACGAA
>Ga0187781_10002654_pt1 | contig 13540 bp, 10 predicted proteins | sample 0715_SJ02_MP02_2_FD_132447 | JGI IMG/M metagenome (GOLD analysis project Ga0187781, IMG submission 132447) | Tropical peat soil microbial communities from peatlands in Department of Meta, Colombia - 0715_SJ02_MP02_20_MG | ecosystem: Environmental > Terrestrial > Soil > Wetlands > Peat | place...
ACATTCATGGGAACCTCAAAACCACGGGTACGATGGCCGGCGCACAGGTCGTGATGTGCCTCGCCACGCCGTACCGGGAGGTCGCCGCGAGGCGGATCAGCGAGTTAATCGGGCGCTATCGCCTAAAATATGTCAAGGTGGACCTGACAACCGTGTTCAACGCCTACGGTGAGTCGCCCGGGTGTTACGCTGAGGGGCACGACCATCGCACCTGGGCTGAGTCCCTGGACCGGATCTACGAAGGCATCCAGTACGTGACCAACCAGATCTACCATGATCACCCGGACGTTTTGCTTGACCTCACGTTCGAACTCTGGGGACAGAAACACGTTATCGACTATGGCTTGTTGGGCGCTGGCGATCTGGATTGGCTCAGTAATGTTTACGACGGCGCGGCGGAGGCTGCCGGTCCGCGACAGGCACGAACTTTGCTCTATCTCCGCTCGCTCGCCATACCTGCGGAAACAATGTTGATCGGTAATCTGCATGCTGACGCGCACCCCATCGAAGAACGCCTGGCAACAGCTATGGGTTCTGGGCCGCTTTTCCTCGGCGACCTTCGGAAACTGACGCCGGCAGAACTGGATTGGTACCGCGACAAGATTCGATGGTTTAAAACCGTTCGTAAAGAGGTCCCGTTTCAAGAGGGCTTCTTTCCACTCGGTAATTGGGCCCAGCCGGGGGCTGCAACCTGGGATGGCTTCGCGCGCCTGAGCCGCCAAGGGGAAGGAATGATCGCGCTCTTTAAGAACGATTCTAGCCTGGACCAGGTTGAAGTAAAGCTCCCGACCTTCCCTGAGGGAACCTATACGGTTCGCTCTGTGATGACCGGGAAAACGCTTGGCAACCTTACGGGAGCGCAGCTCCGGAATGGTGTCCCGGTTAGACTCCCGGAGGAATACAGAGTGCAATTGTTGGAGGTCCGAAAGTAGAGCGATCTCTGAACATCTCGGCTGCGCTTCGACCCATGGTCTTGATGTTGTCTCAAACTATCGATAATAAAAGATCTAATTGGCGGAGGGAGAGGGATTCGAACCTTTCGCCGATATTGATAATACGAAACTTATTGATTTTGAACGCCGCTCAAAACGCACGAGACGCAGAAACCGGGCATTTGCCACACGTATTACACACGCATGATCAGAAGGTGAAAGAGATTTTACGGAGCAGTTTCAACTTTGGTTGCCGTAACGATTGAACGCTTGTCTTTCATAATCATCGCTCTGCCAGCCTTGTCTAGTTGAACGTCGAAATCCTGGTAAATCGCTCCGTCTGTCTTTCTCATGATCAGCTTCCTGCCACGCACCTCATAGGTTCCGTTGAGCTTTGTATGCGTGGCGTCGTTGGCTTCCATCGCCCATGTCCCATCGGGGCGATACGTAAACATCATCGCTCCCGGCTTGAATTGCACAGTGCCGGACGGTTTGCCGTTCTTGAGAACGGTGTACGACGTGTAATCCCATCGGCCTAGGAGATTTGTTTTGTCGAGGGAATCCGCGAACGCCATGGGAGAGACCAAACAAGACAGCGCGAGCAGGACTCCAAAAGATCTTCGATGACGTGGTTTGATTTTCCCGCTTCTAAGCTCGTTCATGACCGCTCTCCTTGTGGATTAAGTCGGCTTGCAATTTCTCGCACTCCATTTCCAAAGAAGTTTCCGAGAAGATATTGGAATGAAAGCATTTGAAAGGACTGACACACGTATTACACACGTCGATTTTTCGAATTTGGAAGTAGGACGCGTGTATTCAGTAACTTATTGCTGGCGGAGGGAGAGGGATTCGAACCCCCGAGCCCCTTTCGGGGCTAACGGTTTTCAAGACCGCCGGTTTCAACCTCTCACCCATCCCTCCGGACCTTTGACGGGCAACCATGTTTCCGATTGCAAGGGTATCACAAATGGAATTGGGTTTGCGAGCTTGCGGCCACACTGCAACGTCTGCCCGGTCAGCTACTCGTACCGCAACGCCACCATCGGATCCACCCGGGTCGCCCGGCGGGCCGGGATGTAGCTCGCAAGCAAGGCCACAACAGCGAGCAAACAACAGACTGAGATAAAGGTCGTTGGGTCGCTGGTCGAAGTGCCATAGAGAAAACTCGCCAGCAGTCGAGTAAACGCCAAGGCCGCCAGCAGCCCCACGCCGATGCCAATAAGCGTCAGTGTTAGTCCTTGGCTCACGACCAGCTTGAGGACGTGCTGGGGTTCGGCGCCGAGCGCCATGCGGACGCCCATCTCATGTGTCCGCTGGCAGACTGAATATGCCATGACGCTATAGAGGCCGACCCCCGCCAGGAGCAGGGCGAGGCCGCCCAGAGTGCTCAACAGGCTCGCAGCCACTTTCTCCGCGAACAGGGTTTCGACGATGTGCTCGGCGAGCGGCACGGCACTTACCATCGCCACGTTGGGATCAATGCTGCGCACCTCACGCCGCATGGTGGCGATGGCATCCTTTGGGTCCGTGTGAGTTCGGATGTAGAAGGACAGCCCCATGTCGGCCCGGTAGACCTGGCGAAACGGCACATAAAAATAGGGAAGCTGGGATTCGGTGAGATTTCTGTACTTGCTGTCCTTCACCTCGCCGACCACCGTGAACCATTCCCCCCAGCCGTGCACCTTGCGCCCCAGAGGATCGCCGCCCCCAAAAAACCGCTTCGCGAATGACTCATTCACTATCAAAACCGGCGTCCTGTTTTCGTCGTCTTGTTCGGTGAAGTCGCGGCCCTCGAGCAGGGGGATGCGCATCAGCCGGAAGTAGCCGGGTGACACCACACTGCGATAGATTTTCATGTTCTCGCCGGCGCTGGGAACATACCCTTCGACCTCCAAGGGTTCCCACCAGGCCGAAAACAGACCGAACGGCTCGACGTCGGCATAGGCGACATCAGTGATGCCCGGCTCCGCCTGGAGTTTCTCGCCAAGCCGTTCGCAGAACTGTTTGCGCTGCGCTAGGCTGTAGCCGGTGGTGCTGATAAAGAAGCGAGACATCAGAACGTGGTTGGGATCAAACTTGGGATCCGTTCTGCGGGCGGCGTCGAAGGTGCGGAGCAGAAGTCCGGCCGAGACCAGGGCCAGCACGGCGAGCGAGAGTTCGGCGACCACCAGGATGCCACGCAGGCGATGCGACTTCGCACCTCCTGATCCGCTGCGTCCACTCTCTTTCAGGCTATCATTCAAATCCGTGCGCGACACCTGCAGGGCGGGCACGACCCCGCAGAGCAGCGCTGCGGCGACGCACACCAGGAGGGTGAAGAGCAGCGCCTGGCCGTTAACCTGAACGTCGAGCGCCGCAGGAAAGGGAACCGGTGGGACCATGTACTGGAGAGCACCGCCGGTCCATTCCGCCAAAGCGACTCCGCCTAGCGACCCGGCGGCGGCGAGTAGCAGGCTTTCGGTGAGCACTTGCCGCGCCAGGCGCGCGCGTCCGGCGCCCAGCGCCAGGCGCACGCTGAATTCCCTCTCACGGGAGGCGAAACGCGCCAGCAACAGGTTCCCGACGTTGGCGCAGGCGATCAACAAGACGACGACGCACACCGCCATCAGGATTTCCAGTGGCCTCAACAGCAGGCTTTGCGCGCCGTAATCCGACTTCCAAAGGGGCCGCACTGTAGCCGTGATGCCGGAGTCCTCCGGGACATTTGCTTTGGACATGAGGAGGGCGAGGGTCGAGATTTCCGCGCGCGCCTGCGCCAGCGTCACACCAGGCTTCAGGCGGGCGACGCAGAGGAGTTGCCGCGTCTGACGGTCGCCCAGCATCCATTCGCCCACGCCCTGGATTTGCGGGTGCATCATGAAGGGGATCCAAACGTCAAAGGCGAGGCCGGAAAGCGTGCCGCGGAAATCGGGCGGGGCCACACCCACAATGGTCAGATCGTGCTGGTTCACCCGAATCGTTTTGCCCACGATCGACGGATCGCTGTTGAAGTAGGATTGCCACAGACGGGAGCTGATTACGGCAATGGAATATCCGTTGGGCTTTTCACCGTATTCCAACGGCCCAAATACCCGGCCCAGAGCGGGTTTGACGCCCAGTACCGCGAAGTAATTCCCCGTCACCATCTCACCCCAAACCTGCTGTGAGTGCGGCTCGCTGCCGATGCTGAGCGGCTCGATCTGGGTGGCGGCGATGCCGGCCAGAGAAGTCAAGTGGTCGCGATAGTCACGGTAGTCGAGATAGGATGTGGGCAGGAACGCGCCATCCGGCGCAAAATTCTCGAAGGCCACCAATTCGTTTGGCCGCTGGACTCCGGGCAGCGGCCGCAACAGGACGCCGTCAATCCAACTGAAGACGGTGGTGCCGGCGCCGATGGCGATAGCCAGCGTGAGCACCGCCACTGCCGTGAAGCCCGGATTCTTGGCCAGCATCCGAAGTCCAAATCGCAGATCTTGAAAGAGAAAGCCCATCGTGTTCCCCCGCAACAGCCTCCTAGGCACTGCTTGTGCAATGAGTGGACCATTCGCAGACCAGTCGAGTTCGTTAGATAGAAAGGAGTTACGAGACCTGCCAGGACGATTCTGACCTGCGGGGTGTCCGCTTCCGGGATTCGACTGTCCACTTTCGGACAGGCCCCGCAGCCCACGAATTCAAGAGTAAGCCCGGGCGGACTGCGTGCCATCGCCGATGGCCCTTGCAAGGGCGGGGCTTCAGAGTCTGTCTGAGAACCTCATTCTGACTGTCATTCCGAGCGCAGCGAGGAATCTCGCCCTGAGATTTTTCGAGCCAGTGCGAGATTCCTCGTCGCCTTCGGCTCCTCGGAATGACACGAAAACCGAGTTCTCACAGAGACCTTTCAGCCGCGCCGTCTCAAGGGCGCAGTCTCAGAGGGCCTTATGCTCAGTGCGGCCCCGGAGGAGGTCAATGGCATGTGGAAGGAGTTCGATGATGCTCTCCAGTGACTCGCAGGCGCCGCTTGGGCTGCCCGGCAAGTTGACGATCAGCTTATCGCGCCTCGCTCCCACGATCCCTCGCGAGAGCGCCGCCATGGGCGTTTTCTTGATCCCTTCGGCGCGCATCAGTTCGGCGAGGCCCGGGATCTCCTTCTCCGCCACAGCTTGTGTAGCCTCGGGAGTGACGTCGCGCGGTCCGAGTCCTGTGCCGCCGGTGGTGAAAACGGCATCGCAATCATCGCCGTCCGTCCAAGCCAGAAGCGCGCCCTGGATACGCGTTTGTTCATCAGGAAGAATCTCGAGCGCCTGAACGACCCATCCTCGCGTTTCGAGCAATTCGCGCACCGCCGGACCAGAGCGGTCCTCCCGCCGCCCGCCGGCAGCGGCATCACTCAGGACAAGGATTTTGGCGCGAAGTGGAGAAGACATGGAAGCTATCGGCTGACAGCTAGGTTGCGCGATACGTGCCGCTCTTTCCCCCGCTCTTTTCGAGCAAACGAATCCTGGTGATCTCGATGCTGCGGTCAATGGCCTTGCACATGTCGTAAACCGTGAGCGCCGCGACGGCCGCCGCGGTGAGTGCTTCCATTTCAACCCCGGTCGGTCCGGTTGAACTCACCTTCGCGACAATCTCCACGCCGTCCTTTTGGAAGCTCGCCTGCACATCGATGTGGGTCAGCCAGAGGGGATGACAGAGGGGTATCAATTCAGCGGTTCGCTTAGCGGCGGCGATGCCGGCGATCCGCGCGATTTCAAGCGGGTCGCCTTTCGGATTACGTTTCGCGGCGCGAAGCGCGCCCGGGCTCATCTTCACCAGCGCACTCGCGGAAGCCTGGCGCAGCGTGGCAGGCTTTGCCGAAACGTCCACCATGCGGATGCGACCCGCGGAATCGTAGTGTGTAAGTCGCTCCCGCATGTTCTGTGCGCCGGAAGCGGGGGCTGGGGGCTGAGGAGGTATCGCTTTGCGGACGCGACCTGCGTTTCTTGGCATTTCAACCCCTGGCTTCGCGCACTTCCCCAGTCCCTAGCCCCTAGTCCCTAGCCCCTGCCGTTCGTCCTCGTCACTGCCCTTTGGGCATGACGTCAACCCAATCGCCGGCCGCCAGTTCAGTCTGATCCGGGTGAACCACCAGAAAGCAGTTTGCGGCGGCGATGCCAACCAAGTCTCCCGAGCCCTGCCAGGCGACGAGTTCCACAACCGGGTCGCGATCCTGCGTCCGAACGCGCGCCGGCATAAACATGGTGAGTCCGGTTTTGTGGCGGAAAGGCTTGCCCAGCCGGGCGCGGAGAAATACCGGCGGCTCGAACTCCGCCCCGGCCAACATGTGAAGAGCCGGGCGGACAAACAATTCAAAGGTGACGAAGGTGGAGACGGGATTACCTGGAAGTCCGAAGAAAAAGCGCCCACGAGCCCGGCCAAAGACCAGTGGTCTTCCGGGCCGGATGGCGGCTCCCTGGAAGTAGAACTCCGCCCCAATCTCGGCCAGTACTCCTTCCACCAGATCAAACTTACCCATGGAGACGCCGCCGCTGAGGAGGAGGAGGTCCGACTCGAGGCCCTGCTCGATCATCTCTTTGAGAATGTCCTCGCGATCGGGAGCAATCCCAAGCTGCGAGGGCACGCCACCGGCGGCGGAGACCTGGGCGGCCAAAGCGGCGGCGTTGCTATTCCTGATCTGAAACCATTGCGGGCGCTGTTCGACTGGGACCAGTTCATCGCCAGTCGGCAGAATCGCCACGCGGGGCTGCAAGTAAACCGCGGCCGTCGCCTTTCCGACCGCCGCGAGCAAGCCGATCTCCCCCGCCTGAAGCCGCCGGCCATGCGCGAGGATGCGCGCGCCCCGTGCGGCTTCACTACCCTGCCGCACGACATTGTCCCATTGCCCAACCTTCTGCTCGATCTCGACCTCGCTGCCCGAGGACCTGGTGTGCTCGACCATCACCACCGCGTCCGAGCCGGACGGCAAGGGCGCTCCCGTCATGATCGAGACGCACTGGCCTGCGCTCACCTCGGCTTTAAACGAATTGCCCGCCGGCGCCTCGCCCACACAGCGCAAGACGGCCGGCAGCACGTTCAAGTCAGCAGCGCGGACGGCGTAACCATCGCGAGTGGCCCGATGGAAAGGGGGCAAGTCACGGTCCGCCGTCACATCCTCGGCCAGCACTCGACCTCGCGTCCGGTGCAAGAGCACACTCTCAGCCCCGGGTCTGATCTTGGCCCGGGCGATTTGTTCCTGCACGATGGATAAGGCTTGTGGGTAGGTGACTACCATTTCCGCCGCCGGTCGGAGGGTTGGATTGGGTTGGGACGCATCACTCGGCGCCATCCGCTTCACTAAAGTGATAGGCTACACTGATTGTCGATGCCGCGAGGCCGCGAGGTCCGGCCCCTGGTCAGCGGGAACCGTTGGCGATCAGTCCCGCCCAGCGGCTGTCCTCGAGCCAAAGCGCCTGCTCGCGCTCCGGGCCGGTGGAAACCATGGCGATCTCCACGCCCACCTGCTCGGCGAGGAAGCGCAGATAATTCTTGGCCTTCTGCGGCAGCTTCGAGAATTCCCTCAGACCATAGGTGGGCTCGAGCCATCCCGGCAGCGCCACGTAGCGGACCTGCACGTTCTCGAGGAGATCCACTTCGGGCGGGAACTCTTTAAACTGCTTGCCCTGGTATTCGTAGGCTATTCCCACCGGAATCTCCTCGAGGTTATCCAGGATGTCAAGCTTGGTGATGATGAGCGCCTGGAGATGATTCAGGCGCGCGCTATAGCGGGCCGCGGGCACGTCAAACCAACCGCAACGGCGAGGCCGGCCGGTGACGGCGCCGTATTCACCTCCCCGCTCCCGTATCTTCTCACCCTCGGGCCCCTTAGCTTCGGTGGGAAAGGGACCGCTGCCCACGCGCGTGGCATAGGCCTTGGAAACTCCCACCACCGATTGAATGCGCGTGGGCCCCACACCCGTGCCCGTGCAAGCGCCGCCCGCTGAGGCACTCGACGAGGTCACGAAAGGATAGGTTCCGTGATCCAGGTCGAGGAGCGTGCCCTGCGCGCCTTCAAAGAGGACTCGCTTGCCCCGATCCATCTCGGCGTTTAAAAACTCCGACACGTCCGCAAGGTGGGGCACGATGGTGGGAGCGAACTCGAGGCACATGTCCGCCACCGCGACCGGGTCGAGGGCGGCGCCTCCGAACAACGCCGACGCGATGCGGTTCTTCTCCGCCACCACCTCACGGCAGCGGCGGCGGAACAATTCCGGATGGCGGAGGTCCCCGGCCCGAAGGCCGCGGCGTCCGGCCTTATCCTCATAAGTGGGACCGATGCCCTTAGCCGTCGTGCCGATCTTTCCTACCCCCCGCGCCTCCTCCGCAGCCACTTCGTGGGCCCGGTGATAGGGCAGGATCAGGTGAGCCCGGTCACTGATGACGAGGCGCCCTTCGACTTGCACACCATTGGCCTCGACCGCTTTCATCTCGCGCAACAGGGCCTCGGGGTCCACCACAACCCCATTGCCAATGACCGCAGTCTTGTCGGGCCGCACGATGCCAGTCGGGAGGAGTTGAAGAATAAACTTCTTGCCGCACACGCAGACTGTGTGGCCGGCGTTGGCGCCGCCCTGATAGCGAGCGACGATATCGAAGTGGTCCGCCAGTGCATCAACCACTTTACCCTTGCCTTCGTCGCCCCATTGGGCGCCTACCACGACTACGTTTGCTGGCATGTTCGTTCCTTCACAGGTGCTTGTCGAGCAATTTGCTGATGGCATCTTTGGATGCGGCGCCCGCGATCTGATCCCGTATCTGACCGTCTTTAAAAAGCAACAGAGTCGGAACACCGCGGATCTTGTACTGGCCGGTGAGCGAGATATTATCGTCCACGTTGAGCTTCCCGACTTTGGCGCGGCCCGCGTATGCTTCGGCAACGGCATTGACCGCCGACTCCATCGCCCGGCAGGGCGCACACCAAGTTGCCCAGAAATCCACCAGAACCGGCTTATCGGACTTCAATACTTCCTCGTCAAAATTCTTTTCAGTAAACTCCAGAATATTGCCACCTGCCATCGTTTCAAAACCTCCACAGATGATAGCTTTCTCACCGGCTAGCCGCGCGTGAGCACCGCCTCGGCTTCCATAGTGTCGGTTACCTCCTGCGCCGCCCGGTAGACTTCCAGATACTGCTCCGCCGACCTTCCCCAAGAAAAGTCTTTCAGCATCCCATTGTGAACCACGCGGCGCCAAACGGCGGGCTGGCGATAGGCGGCGAGAGCCTGCTCGACGGCGCCGAACAGGGCGTCGCCCGTGTACGTGCTGAATTTGAAGCCGGTGCCGGATTGGCCGTCAAAAGCTTCGATCGTGTCGTCCAAGCCGCCGGTGGCCCTCACAACGGGCACCGTCCCATATTTCAGACTGTAGATCTGGTTCAGCCCGCACGGCTCGTATCGCGAGGGCATCAGGAACATGTCCGACCCTGCCTCAATCTGGTGCGCCAGCGTATTGTCGTACGCTACGGCCACCAGGAATTTCTCCGGAAAGGCGGTGGCCATACGCCGGAATAGCTCTTCGTAAACGGGGTCGCCGGTTCCCAGTGCGACAATACAAACGTCAGCGGCCGCGAGCCGCTCCGCGATTTTGGCGATGAGGTCGAAGCCCTTCTGGGGCGCAAATCGCGACACGATGCCGATCACCGGCCGGTCGAGCGCCGGTTCTTTCACTCCCATTCTTTCCAGCAGAGCTTTCTTCCAGGCCGTCTTCCCGCTCATATTCTCGGCGCTGTAGCGAGCGGCAATCAGCTCATCGGTGGCAGGGTCCCAAAGGTCGTAATCGACACCGTTCAGAATGCCCCGCAGGCGGGCCTTTCGCGCCCGAAAGGCTCCCTCCAGGCCGCAGCCGAATTCCGCGGTTTGAATCTCCTCAGCATACTTGCGGCTGACCGTGGTGATGAAATCGGAAAAGACAATCCCGCCTTTGAGGAGATTGACCTTTCCGTAATACTCGAGGAAGTCCATCGTGAACAAATCAGCCGGCAAGGAAATCTGGGGCAAGATCGCCGCTGGGAAGAGACCCTGGTACCCGACGTTGTGGATGGTGAAGACTACGGAGGTCTTGCGGAAGTACTCATCCTCGTGGTAGAGATTGCGCAGATAGATGGGCACTAAGGCCGACTGCCAGTCGTGGCAATGGATGATGTCCGGCGGCGTCCCGGATCGCTTCATCAGTTCCAGCGCCGCGAAACTGAAGGCCGCAAAACGCTGGGGATTGTCCGGATAATCCTCGCCCTCCTCCTGGTAAAGGCCCGCGCGATCGAACAAAGACGGAGATTCGACCAGCCAGGTTTGCACGCCCCCCGCCACCCCGGCATTTTGAATGGAGGCAAACTTGAAACCCTCGCCCAACGGCAGGGTCAGACTTTGCAGGGTGGGCTCAGGTTTACCCGGCTTGGTCATGCGGTAGCGTGGCAACACCACTTCGAGTTGATGCCCCAGTTTTGCCAGGGCCTTGGGAAGCGCCCCCACCACGTCGGCAAGGCCACCCGTCTTGGAAAACGGCACACCTTCCGACGCCACAAAGACTATACGCACAAGGGTTATCCTTTCCGATGGTTCGAGGCTCAGCTTTTGACGCGCCCCCTCCGATACGTTAGAGGATGCCCGGCAAGGTTGTCAAGCGCCCGCCAGCTTTCGGAATTCCCCTTAAAAGAGCCCGTCTCTGCGTTGAAAAAGTCCGTCGAGGCGCACAGCAACGCCCCGGTTTGGCGTTCGCTTTCGCATCTCCGAGAACTGACTTTCTTTGTTTTCATCAATATTCGCGGATTGTTCCTTCAACTTTATAGGGGCAGCCCTTCCGGTTGTCCGCGGACGACCACCGACCCCTAGACATACTACAATAGCTCAGACTGCTTGTCAAGCAAAAAAGGAGGGCCCTAATCCGTCGCTCACGCGCAGCTTGGCCATGAAAAGGGGGCAGGATGCCGTGCCTCCCCCAACTGCAACACTACCGCGCGGCGATCCAAATAAGGTAACATGACGCGTCGCGACCGACTGGGGCTGGCGGGCCGCCTGCGGCCGGTTGTTTCCCGTCCGGTCGGAACCCGAGGGAGGAATAATGGAATCGTCGCCCAAAGAAAAACTCTACGCTTTCAAACCCCAACATTCGTTCTTTGTGGGCATCGACTCGGATGGCTGCGTATTTGACACCATGGAAATCAAGCACAAAGAGTGCTTCATTCCCAACATCATCAAATATTGGAAGCTGCAAGCCATCTCGAAATATGCGCGGGCCGCGGCGGAGTTCGTGAACCTGTATTCGAAGTGGCGGGGCGTCAATCGCTTTCCTGCCCTGACCAAAACCATCGAACTGTTGCGCGATTGGCCGGAGGCGATGCGGCGCGGTGCGGCGATCCCGGATGTCTCGCCGCTCCAGGCCTGGATCGATTCAGGCGCGACGCTCGGGAACCCGGCGCTGGAAGCCGAGGTGGCCAAGACGGGCGACGCGGTTTTGAAACAGGCGCTGGAGTGGAGCAAGGCCGTCAACCGTTCGATCGCGGATATGGTCGAGGGCGTCCCGCCATTCCCCTGGTTCCGCGCCTCGGCGGAAAAACTGGCGCCGCAAGCGGATATTATCTGCGTCTCCGCGACCCCCGGCGAAGCTCTCGAGCGCGAGTGGCAGGAGCACGATATCGCCAGGTTCGCCGCCGTCATCGCCGGTCAGGAAATGGGCAGTAAGAAAGAACACCTGAAAATCGCCGCGGGAGGCAAGTATGCGATTGAGTGCGTCCTCATGATCGGCGATGCGCCCGGCGACTTGGCTGCCGCGCGCGCCAATGGCGCTCTCTTCTTCCCTATCAACCCCGGGCACGAGGAGCAATCCTGGGAGAGATTCTGCCACGAAGGCATCGAGCGCTTCTTCAATCAAACCTATGCGGGCAGCTACGAAGCCTCGCTGATCGAAGAATTCGAGAAGTTGCTGCCGGAGGCGCCGCCGTGGAAGGAACTCGTCAGTCGTCAGTAGTCAGTTGTCAGTTGTCCGTGGTCCGTTGCGAGTTGTGCGTTCCAAGTTGCCGGTGTGCAGCGGGCAGTTGATACTAGGTAGAAGGCCGCAGCAATATGGGTTCGAAAAATAACTGTTCTAGGACTACCATAACGAGGATTGACAACTGACCACGGACCACGGACAACTGACATCCAACAACTGACTACTGAAAACTGACTACTGACCACTTCTTTTCCGGACGATATCGTCCACGATCTGCTTGCCGTGAAAACGGCCGTTCTCGATGAAGATCTCATTGGTATCCATGCCGGCGATAATCACGCCCGCGAGGTAGAGGCCGGGCACATTGCTTTCGCGCGATTCGGTGTGGCACTCCGGGCGGCAAGTGTTGGGGTCGATCCGTACTCCGGCGGCGCGGAGGAAATCGAAGTCGGGATGATACCCGGTCAACGCGAAAACGAAGTCGTTCTCGATGCGCAGCGTTTCACCCTCGGCGTTCCGCAGCGCAATCGAATCATTCGCGATCTCCGTCACGATGCTCCCGAATAAGGCGCGGACCGAGCCCTCTTTGATACGGTTTTCGAGGTCAGGCCTGATCCAATACTTGATGTGGCGGCTCAGTTGCAACTCCCGCACAATCATTGTGACTTCCGCGCCATGGCGATAGAGGTCGAGCGCCCCGATGGCGGCTGAATTTCCTCCTCCCACCACGGCCACCCGGCGCCCGAAGAACTGGTGCGGCTCCTCATAGTAATGCGAGACCTTGGGCAAGTCCTCGCCCGGCACATTCATCATGTTAGGCAGATCGTAATAGCCTGTGGCCAGCACCGCGTTCCGGGAGTGATACCGGCAGTGCTTCCCGCCCCGCAACTCCGTGCCAATGGCGAAAACGCCGTTTTCCTTCGCTACCCGCGTCACGCGCTCTTCGTAGTGGACGGGCAAATGGTAATGGTCGGCCACACGGCGATAATACTCGAGAGCCTCGGCGCGCGTCGGCTTGACGTTGACGCTGACGAACGGCAGGTCGCCAATCTCAAGCAGCTCGCGCGTGGTGAAGAACGTCATGTTAGGCGGATAGTGAAACAAGGAATTCACCAGGCAGCCCTTCTCGACAATCAAATGCCTCAAACCAGCCCGCTGCGCTTCAATTCCGCAAGCCAGGCCGGTCGGCCCGGCCCCCACTACGAGCAGGTCAAGCGTTTCGGTCGTCCCCATTGAACTCCTCCATTAAGAGTCGGCAGTAGGCAGTCGGCAGTAGGCAGTTGGCAGTCGGCAGTCGGCAGTCGGCAGTCGGCAGTTAGCCAGCACGTAGCCTCTGTGGGTAGGGACAGACATTTCAAATGGCAAATGGCAAACAGCAAATGGCAAATGGTTTGAAATTTGCCATTTCAAAAACAGAACACCATTTGCCATTTGACCTTTGCCATTTGCCATTTGACTTCGCTCTTTCTTTTCGTGCCGTGCCTTCTGCCTATCGACCATCTCCCGCATCAACTTCCACCAGCCGCCGCAGATCAGACTTTGTCTTGTCGTACGCCGCCAGCAACTCCGGCGTGGCAGCCACGGATTGGCCCTTCCACACAAAAGCTTGTCCCGCCGATCGCTCCACCAGCATAGCAATGCCGTCTCCCACATGATATCCCACTTGGCCGAAGAGCTTGATGTTTCCTTCG
>Ga0187781_10002655_pt1 | contig 13537 bp, 9 predicted proteins | sample 0715_SJ02_MP02_2_FD_132447 | JGI IMG/M metagenome (GOLD analysis project Ga0187781, IMG submission 132447) | Tropical peat soil microbial communities from peatlands in Department of Meta, Colombia - 0715_SJ02_MP02_20_MG | ecosystem: Environmental > Terrestrial > Soil > Wetlands > Peat | place...
ATGCCGCCGCCGAAGGAGACGTCGCGGATGATGTGGGCCTCGCCGCGAACGAGCTGGTCGGCAGTGTGATCCACCCAGAGCTTGGCGGTGGCGTGGGTGAGGGCTTCGAGCAGCATAGAGTGCGCGCGGAAATTGGGATTCGGGGTGAGCTCGATGACGTCGCAATCGCGGCCGTTGAGTTTCTCGCGGCCCACCCATTTCGCGGTGAAGGCTTCGCGGGTCGCGTCGACTAATTCGGCGCGATCGCGCTTCCGTTTCTCGTATTTCGAAAGCGCGGCTTTTTCGCGAAAGTCATTCTGCCTCGCCGCCAGAGCCAGGGCATCGGCCAGGGACTGCAACTGCTGGCGGTATTCGGCGGGAGGGGCGGGCCGGTCGCCGTCCTTGATGAGGAGCTTGCCCGTGCCGATGCCGGTGGGCACGACGCGATAAGTTTTATCGTCGAGGATGCGGCCGTCGGCGCCGCTGCTGCGGACTACGTGGCGTTCGACGCGCTCGAATTGCTCGAGAGCTTCATCATCGGCGTGCTGATTCTTGACGAGCCGGATGGAGCGCTCGCGAAATTCCTCCTCGGAGGGCGGCTGCGCCTGCGAATTCGCTTGCGGCGCGGGAGGCGGTCCCGGCGGCGCAGGCCGCGCCGGAACGAGCGCCAGGGTTAGCGCGGCCAGGGGTACGATGGCGACCGATTGTGAATAGCGCGAGGCCACCCCTCAGTGTCCTCCCATCGAAGCCTGTCCCCTTCTGAGCGGCTCCTCTCCTATTGTACCCGGTTGCGGGCCCGCCGCAGTTTGTCCCCGCAGGATGTTGCGACACGCTCGGCGGCCCGATTTTGTATAATTCGGAGTGAACATTCCAGGCGATTCCTCCGTCTAATATGGATGCAGTGAGCGCATCCTCGCGATTCCTGTCGGCAGCCCGGCAAGCCAGCGTCGCTTTGCAGGAAACTTTCCGAATCGCGCTGGATACGCTGCGGGCGCACAAGCTCCGGACATTCTTGACGCTGCTCGGCGTGATCCTGGCGGTGACAACGCTGGTGGCCGTGATGTCGGTGCTCAACGGGCTGAACGTGTATGTGGCGGACAAAGTGGCGAATCTGGGCGCCAACGCATTTGTGGTGGACCGCATCGGCATCGTGACCAACCTCGACGAGTGGACCAAGGCGCGGAAGCGTCCTCCGCTCGACATTTCCGATTACGAAGCGTTGCGCGACGGCATGCGGCTGGCTAACGCAACTGCCGGCGAGCAGGACACCACCGCGGACGTGCGCTACGGAAACCAATTGAGCGAGGACGTCCAGGTTATCGGCGCCACTCCCGCCTTTACGGACATTCGCGAAATCGAAGTCTCCAGCGGGCGGCTCTTCACGCAGTCGGATGAGGACCACCGCGCCGGCGTGTGCATCATCGGCGCGGACGTGGCGAACAAACTTTTCCCGGGCGTCGATCCCGTCGGAAGAGAAATCCGCGCGGGGCAGGGCCAGTATCAGATCGTCGGCGTGGCCAAGCCGAAAGGGACGGTGTTCGGCCAGCCGCTGGATAATTTCGTGATGATCCCACTCAAGACGTATCGCACCGAATGGCTCGCGCCGCTCGATTCCGTGACGATCTTCGTGCAGGCGCGCGGGCCGGAATGGGTGTCCGCAGCGGCAGACGAGGCGCGCATGATTTTGCGGGCGCGGCGGCACCAGCGATATGACGATGAAGATAATTTCGCGGTGATTCTGCCGTCGTCATTCACGAGCCTGTGGAATCGCATCACCGGCAATGCGTTCGCGATCGCCGTCTGGGTGACGTCGGTGTTTCTCGTGGTCGGCGGAATCGTGATCATGAATATCATGCTGGCCAGCGTGACCGAGCGGACGCGCGAAATCGGCCTGCGGAAATCGCTGGGCGCGCGGCGCGGCCACATCATTCTGCAATTTCTGGTGGAATCGTCGCTGCTGGCGGCTTGCGGAGGGACCGTGGGAGTCGCGGTGGCGGTGGGAATCGCGCAGATCGTGCGGGCCGCAACGCCGATTCCGATCTCGACTCCGTTCTTCGCCATCACGATTGCGCTGGTGCTCTCGACCGCCGTCGGACTCTTCTTCGGAATCTATCCGGCGATGCGGGCGGCGCGGCTCGATCCGATCGACGCTTTGCGGGCGGAAAATTAGGGCGGCTCCATGCGGCAGGACTATCGCGAAAATCTCGGGCTTGCTTTCGACACCTTGCGCGCGCACAAACTGCGCAGCTTTCTCGCGATTCTCGGCGTGATGATTGGAGTCGCGCTGATCATTCTCGTGGTTGGCCTGGTGCAGGGCTTCCGGCAAACGATTCAAGAGGAAATCACCGCGGAAGGGATGGAGACGGCCTGGGTGGCGCGTTTCGATCAGGGGACGCCCGGTGGCCGCCGCCGGCCCAAGGAAGAGCGCGAACGCAAACCGCTCACGCTCGAAGACGGACAAGCCGTGAAGGCATCGTGTCCCGCCGTGAAGCAAGTGGCGGTTTCGATTTTCGAATGGACGCAGCCGCACACGGTGCGTTACCAGAGCGGCTCGGTGGCGGGCGGGGAATTTCGCGGAACGTTTCCGGAGTATCTGGAAGTTTATTCCAACGCGAATATGAAGGCGGGGCGATTTTTCACCGACGCGGAAAACCAGCACCGCGAAAATCTTGTCGTCCTGGGTTACAACATCGCCACCGCCCTTTTTCCAGGCGTCAGCGACGCAATCGGCAAGGAAGTGCTCGTCGACGGGACGAACCTGCAAGTGATCGGCGTGCTCGAAAAACCCCTCGGCGGATTCGGAATGGGCGACGAAGACCGCCGCGTGGTGATGCCCTACTACACGTTCCGCAAAATTTATCCCGCGGCGTTCGAAGTGGCCATGCGCTTTCTGGCGCGCCCGGGCATGCTCGATACGGCGGTGGACGAGGTGCGGGAAGTCCTGCGGCGGCGGCGCAACGTGCCTTACGACAAGCCGGACAACTTTACCATCCAGACGAATGTCGAAATCCGCAGGCAATTCAATCAGATCATCTTCGGCGTGGTGGTGGCGATCGTGGTGCTGAGCTCGATCGGGCTGCTGATCGGCGGAATGGGCGTGATGAATATTATGCTCGTCTCGGTGACGGAGCGGACGCGCGAAATCGGAGTGCGCAAAGCGATCGGCGCGCGCAACCGCGACATCACCTGGCAATTTCTGTTCGAGGCCATGGCGCTGACGGGCGCGGGTGGCCTGCTGGGAATTTTTTTGGGCGGCGTTGCCGTGCTGCTGGTTCCGGTGGTCAGCACGCTCAAGGCGATCGTGCCCGCGTGGGCGGTGATTGCGGGGTTCACCGTCTCAGTGAGCGTGGGGCTGATCTTCGGTGTGTGGCCCGCAACGAAAGCCGCGAAGCTCAGCCCGGTTGAAGCGCTCCGCTACGAATGACGCCGACGACGCATCGTTGATTGCCTTCGCACAAAATTCTCGTTCCGGCTAATGCGGGGGAAATGCGGAGGGGGCTTCGGGGAGCGGTTCAATCACGACGGGGCTGCGCGGATCGAGGCGCGCTTTTCCGTCGGGACCGAAGACGTAGGCGAACCCGGCGGGATCGATCGGCACGCCGGGAATGATCCCGGCGGTTTTCAGGTCTTCGGTCGATTTGGGGGGACGGCCGAAGCGGCGCAAATATTCCTGGTATTCGTCGTTGAGCCAGCCCTCTTCCATCAGGACTTTGAGAGTCGTAAGGCGCGCCAGCGCCATGGCCTTCACCTTGGGGCTCTGCGTGGACCTGTAAATCTCGCTCCAGAGCGCCCGCGCGTTTTCGAGCTCTTTGCTGCGATCGGCCATGCGCGCCGCCATGCTTGCCATCCAATCGGGCGCGCCCGGTATTTTGCTGCCATCGAGAAAGGCGGCCGAAGCTTTCGCGTAGTCGCGCATTTGCCAGAAATAAATGAAGCCGAGATCGAAATCGAGCCGCCATTCGTTCGGATTGGCGGCCAGGCCGCGGCGGACGAACTCGGCGGCAAGATCCGGGCGGCCGTAGCCCACCGGCTGTCGCTCGGCTAGAAATATGCCGCCGTAGCGATAGGCAATGATGAGCTTCGGATCGAGCGTCGTGGTGAGATCGAGAAGAGCGGGGAGAAGATCCATGTGGGGATCCATCATGTCGAGCTTGCCGCCGTAATACTGCACCACGCGAGTCCAATAAATATCCGCCAGCAGCGAATCGTAGCCCAGGCTGAGTTTCTTCAGGAGCGGGCCGGAGGTGAGCAGCACTTCCTCTTTTTGCTTGGCGACGGACCTGGTCTGCTCGTCAATGCGAATCTGGAGGAACGCAATCGCCGCCAGCAGCACCGGCGCAGACGCGAGCGCAATCCACACGAGCCGGTTTTGCCGCGAGACGCTCATTTCAAATTCCGGCGGGAGAAAATCGCGGCGGCGGCCACAAGAACCAGCGACACGTAGAGCAAAGTGTAGAGCGAGTTTTGCGCCACCAGGGATCCCGGGATGGTCTCGCCATGGGCAGCGGCAGCGATGGCGTTGAAATTATGAAAATTGGGCAGAAGGTAGTAAAGCGTGCGGGTGGCGGAAATCAACGCGGGATTTTTGGTCACCAGGCCGATGTTGCGGATGTCCTGCGCAAAGACGCCCACGATGTAAATGCCCAGGGTGAACAGCGCCGAAAGCATGGGACTCGAAAAGCAGGAAAAGAAAAGCGCCAGCGCCGTGACCAGCGCAAGCTCCAGCAGAATGAAATAAGCAGCCACCAGAATCGAAAGGTCGGCGCGCTCGAAATGCCGGCTCACGTAAAGCAACGCCGCCCCGAGCCCCAGCAGCATCAGCGACGTGTTGGCCGCCAGCGTCAACAGCAGGCCCGCATATTTACCGGCAAGAAATTCCCAGCGGCGGACCGGCTTGGCCAGCAAGCTGTAGAGCGTGCGCTTCTCCATTTCTTTGTACACGAGGCCGACGCCGATAAAAATGGCCATCACCAGGCCGAATACGGAAATCGCGGAGAGCCCGAGATTGATGATCACGATTCGCTCGATGCCGATGGAAATCTGGCCCACCAGCACCGCCGCGGCGATCATCACGAGCGCGAAGAAGATCAAGTTGTAGAGGATGCGGTCGCGGATCGCTTCGCGGAACGTGTTGACCGCCACGATGCCGGGGATCGCGGCACCCATGGGGCTCGAAGAAGCCGTAGCGCTCATCGGGCGCTCACCTCCACCGGACGGGACGGCGGCGGATTTTGATCCACGAGCCGCAGGAAATAATCCTCGAGAGTCGGGCGGAGCGGCTGCATGCTGAGGATTCGCGCGTCGCAACTGCGCAGAAGCTCGAGCGCGGAGTAAAGCTCCGTTTCCGGAACTTCGATGCGGTAGCGGTCGCCGGTTTTTGTGGCGCGTTCCAGGAGCCGCGGAGAAATCGCGCGGCCCTCGCGGGCTTCGAAAAGGATTTCCATCCCCGCCATTTCCATGGATACGATTTCATCGGGCGAGCCGACTCCGCGCAGTTTTCCGCCGACCAGCACGGCGACGCGGTCGCAAAGCATTTCCGCGTCGGAGAGAATGTGCGTGGAAAAGAACACCGTGTGTCCCTGGCGCTTCAGCTCGAGGATGATGTCGCGCACTTCGCGCCGCCCGACGGGATCGAGCCCGGACATCGGCTCATCGAGAAACACAACCTGCGGATCATGCAGGATGGCCTGGGCGATCCCCGCGCGTTGCAGCATGCCTTTGGAAAATTTGCGGAGCTGCAGTTCGGCCGCGTCGGATAGCCCCACTCGCGCCAGGAAGCGCTCGACGCGCTCGCGCCGCTCGGCCGGGCCGAAACCGGAAAAGCGAGCGTAGTAATCGAGCAATTCCCTCGCGGACAAGTAGTCGTAGAAGTAGGGCTGCTCGGGCAGATAGCCGATTTCGCGGTGCATGCGCACATCGTCGATCGAACGGCCGCGCACGCGAGCTGTTCCGGCGGTAGGAAAAATCAGCCCCATCAGCAGCTTGATGGTGGTGGTTTTTCCCGCGCCGTTGGGGCCAAGGAAGCCGAAGATTTCGCCTTCCTCCACCCGGAGCGTGAGATTATCCAGCGACCGGCGCGCGCGCTTGCGCAAGAAGCCGACGTGATAGTCTTTGGTCAGTCCGAGGATTTCGATCGCCGGGTCCGCCATGGCCAATATTATTAATTTTTTTTGATTCCGTGGGCGATGTCAATTGCATGGTGTTGCCTCGGCGACACGATTTCCGGAGCGGGCGAGAAATTCGGCGGGGAAATCGTCTTCTAGGAAAATAGTAGACTCGCGAAATCCGCATACATACCACTACAGATAGACGCATTGGACACCGCCAACCAAATATTTTGTGCTTCGTGTGTGAATTTTTCTTGACAACTTTTCCACAACCCCTGATACTTCGCACCCAGACTCGGGGGAACGTGAACCGGTCGTTGCCATCCTGGGTAGCCGGCCGGGGCATGGAAGAAGCAGACCGGGTTCAACCGAAAATCCCAAGGGGAACCGCCCCACTGTAGCCCGCGCCAAAGATTTGTGCGCGGCTTGGCTGGGCTTTTCCCTTTTTTCGGCCGGGGCGGCGCATCTCGGAGCGATACTTCGCCTCGACTTTTTGCCTGAAGCCCATTGAACGCCGCGTATCCCGCGGCACACAACCAAACAGCCGGACGCGGCCCGTTGGGAGTAAAATAAAAGCAGTCCCTCTCTCGGCCTCCCGGCAAATATATCGGCGGCCTGCCAGGTACAGGCGGGTACCACTGCCGGCGCGGAGGCAGAGATGGCGGAAACTCGGATGGCCTGGAACGGAAGAACGGAAACGATGCCGGCAACACGGCGCGCCACGGGGCTGGATTTCGAGCGCCGGTTCACCGACGGGAAGGTGCCGCCGTTCGAAGCGGTCGAATGGGAGCGGCGCACCGCGCAGATTGGGAATGACAAGGGGCAGGTCATCTTCCGCCAGGACAACGTGGAAGTGCCGAAGTCATGGTCGCAGACGGCCACGAACATCGTGGCGTCCAAATATTTTCACGGCAAGCTGAACACGCCCGAGCGCGAAGGCTCGGTGCGGCAATTGATCGGCCGCGTGGTGGATACGATCGTGCGCTGGGGCGAGGAGGGCGGCTATTTCGCCACCACAGACGCGCGCAATATTTTCCGCGACGAGCTGGCGCACCTGCTGGTCGAGCAGAAAATGGCTTTCAATTCCCCGGTGTGGTTCAACGTGGGCGTGCAGCCCAAGCCGCAATGCTCCGCCTGCTTCATCAATTCCGTCCAGGACAACATGGATTCGATCATGAACCTGGCGAAGACGGAGGGGATGCTGTTCAAGTGGGGCTCCGGCACGGGAACGAATTTCTCGACACTCCGCGGGAGCCATGAAGCGCTTTCCGGCGGCGGCATCGCTTCCGGCCCGGTGAGTTTCATGAAGGGCTTCGATTCGTTTGCCGGCGTGATCAAGAGCGGCGGAAAGACTCGCCGGGCGGCGAAGATGGTGATCCTGAACGTGGACCACCCGGACATCGTCGAGTTCATCGAGTGCAAGACGAAGGAGGAGCGCAAGGCGCACGTGCTGATCGAGCAGGGTTACGACCCCTCGATCGACGGCGAAGCCTATTCCTCCGTGTACTTCCAGAACGCCAACCACTCCGTCCGCGTGACCGACGATTTCATGCGCGCCGTGGAAGAAGACCGCGACTGGTGGACGCGCAACATTGCCGACGGCAAGCCCGTGGAAAAATTCCGCGCTCGCGACCTGCTGCGCAAGATGGCGGATTCGGCCTGGCGCTGCGGCGATCCCGGCATGCAGTACGATACGACGGTCAACCGCTGGCACACCTGCAAGGCCACCGACCGGATCTATGCGTCGAATCCGTGCTCGGAATATATGTTTCTCGACGACACGGCCTGCAACCTGGCTTCTCTCAATCTGCTGAAGTTTCTCGGCACCAACGGCCAATTCGATGTCGAAGGCTTCCGCCACGCGGTGGACATCACCATCACGGCGCAGGAAATTCTGGTGGATAACGCCAGCTACCCGACGGAAAAGATTACGCGCAATTCGCACGATTACCGTCCGCTCGGGCTCGGCTATGCCAATCTCGGCGCGCTGCTGATGTCGCTCGCGCTGCCCTACGATTCCGATGGCGGGCGCGATTTCTGCGGCGCCATCACCGCGCTGATGACCGGCGAAGGCTATGCGCAATCGGCTCGCATCGCCGAGCGTATGGGCCCGTTCGGCGGCTACCCGCGCAACCGCGAAGCGATGCTCGACGTGATCCGCATGCACCGCGATTCGCTGCGCCCGATCAAGGAAGAAAACGTCCAGCCTTCGCTGCTGCGCGGCGCGCAGGAATCGTGGAACACGGCGCTCGAGCTGGGCGAGAAATTCGGCTACAAGAATTCGCAGGTCTCGGTGCTGGCGCCGACCGGCACGATCGGCTTCATGATGGATTGCGATACCACGGGCATCGAGCCGGATCTCGCGCTGGTGAAGCAGAAGCGGCTGGTGGGCGGCGGCGTGATCAAGATCGTCAATAACACCGTGCCGCAGGCGCTGATGCGGCTCGGATATGCGCCGGAAGACGTCGCGAAAATCGTGGACTACATCGACGCCAACGGCACGATCGAAGGGGCGCCAGGACTCAAGCCCGAGCACCTGCCCGTGTTCGATTGCTCGCTCGCGCCGATCGGCGGCGGCCGCTCGATTTCCTGGCGCGGCCATCTGCGCATGATGGCCGCGGCGCAGCCGTTCCTTTCCGGTGCGATCAGCAAGACCATCAACATGCCCGAAGAATCCTCGGTCGACGACATCATGGAAGCGTATATTGAGTCCTGGCGATACGGGCTCAAAGCCGTCGCCATCTACCGCGACAATTCCAAGCGCTCGCAGCCGCTTTCCGCCGCCGGCAAGAAAGAAGAGGAAAAGGCCGCCGTGGAACCCACCCCTTCCAAAGCCGAAGCGCCCGTGCCGCAGCAGCAGGATCTATTCCCCGGCACGAAGCGCCGCAAGCTGCCGGCCGAACGCAACTCGATCACGCACTAATTCTCGATCGGCGGCCACGAAGGCTACATCACCGTCGGGATGTACAAAGACGGCCAGCCCGGCGAAATTTTCATCAAGATGGCCAAGGAAGGCTCGACGCTTTCCGGCATCATGGACGCGTTCGCGCTTTCCGTCTCGATTTCGCTCCAGTACGGCGTGCCGATGCGCGCGCTGGTGGACAAATTCGTGAACGCGCGCTTCGAGCCCTCCGGCTACACGGGCAATCCTGATATCCGTTACGCGAAGTCGATTGTGGATTACATCGGGCGCTGGCTCGGCGGAAAATTCATTTCGCCGGATTATCTCGATCACGAGGGCGCCGCCGCGGAAGCCGACGTCACTCCGCCGGCAAACGCCGCGGGCGGCAAGTCTCCCGCTTCGGTCACGGTGATGAAGGCGGCGGACCCCGATCCCTCGACACGCCCGCGCGCGGCCATCGACGATGCGCCCTATTGCTCCGAGTGTGGCATGCTCATGACCCCGAACGGCAGTTGCTACAAATGCACCAATTGCGGCTCGACCTCCGGCTGCAGCTAACTCGCGCGAAACAGTGCGAACACCGTTCGTCAGGGCACGGCTTTAGCCGTGCCGAAAGCGGCAGGGGAAGTCAGGGGTTTTAACCCCTGAGGTTCAGCGAACACAACTTACGGGCATCGAAGCTACACTGCCCGAGGGCGTCCCGGAAATTTGGGACGTCCTTTTCGTTTCTGAAGAAAAACTATTCGCTGGATGCGGAGTTTGCCGCGGCGCTGCGGCGGAGCGAGCGGAGAGCGGCGTAGCCGATCAGAATCACGGCGCCTGCCAGCATGACCCATAGCAGAGCGTCGTGCTGTTCGGTCCATGGGCGCGGATCGGCCCAGGCCGAATTGATTTCTTCCGGGCCGAGTTCGGCGGGCACGGCGCTCACCATCTGGTTGCGTTGCAACCGGCGCGCGAGATCGTACTGGGGCCACTTGGCCTCATGCTGACCATAAATCAGCCGATAGCTGCGCCCGGGCTGCTGCACGAAAATGACGTGCCGCGGGGTCGTGTACAGATGCGGGATGGCGCCGCTGAGCGGGGCGTCGTTGTGATTCACGATTTCGACGCGCCAGTAGCGATAAGGAGAATCATGGGGCACGTCGATGGAAAGCTGTTCCGCGACGGCGTCGCCCTGGCGACAGCGATAAATCTCGCCGCCCGGGTACAGTTGCCATTCTTTATTGTCCGCGCTCGCCGAGATTTCCACGAAGCGAATGAACTCCGCCGGAGCCGCTACTTCAAATTTGATTTCGGAAATAGGCGGGCTCGCAGCGCCCAGGTCCGCCGTCCACACGCTGCGCCCGGCCGGAGGCTGGCTCGCGGGCTTCATATTCGCCGGCACGAGGGCGCGCTCCGGCGGCTCCGTAATCTGGTGGAGCACGTTGGCGCCCGAGACGGGGAACTGCTTTTCGCCGTCCAAGATTTGCAGGCGCAGGAATTTCGCGTTGTTTTCGGAATAGGGCACTGTCTGCGTGCCTCTATGACCCTCCTTTTGAAAGTGGAAGATGGGGGCGCGCGGCTGGACGAGCCGCCAGAGGCGCGCGTCGTCGCTCGCATCCACGCGAACCCATTCGATGTAGTCAGTTTCCGGGGTCTGAATTTCGACGGCGTTGTGAAAGGGCGCCTGTCCACCGATGTCGATCACCACTTGTGTGTAATGCCCTTCAGCGAAACTACGCTCGTGAAGAGTCGTCGCAAGCGAAACGATTTTCGCGGCTCCACCGCGCTCGAATCGGACGTAAGGAATTTCCCGGGCCCGATCATCGATCACGCGCACGTCGGCGAGTGAATAGGAGCCACTCGCGAAGGCCTCCGCGGGGGCGGTGACGCTGGCGAGCCGCGGCGCTTCAGCCGGCGGCAGCTCGATCGCGCGCGAATAGCGCCAGTATTTCCACGCGGAGGGAAGCGGCGCGCCGCCGGCGATGAAAAGGACGAGCGGAAGCGCTGCCGCTCTCCGGAATGCCGGTGACAGTTCGCGCGCGCGGCTCCTCACGTTTTCTTCTCGCTCGATTGGCGCGCCCAATACCGCTGGTAGTAAAACGAAATCAGCAACAGCGCAAGCCCCAGCAAAATGAACGACACGATGCGATAGAACCGCTCGAGAAACGAAAGATCGAACAGAAAAACTTTCCCGATCACCACGCCCAGCAAAGTCAACGCTTGCCAGCGCAGCACCGCCGATTTCCTCCAAACGCCTGCTACGAGCAAGCCGAGCGCGTAAACCAGCCAGAGGAGCGAGAGCGCGAGCTCTTGCGCGAGGCTTCGGTCAATCCCGAGCGAAGGCATGCGCCCGAACAAATCCCAGACTTCGAGAGACAGCGCGGCGACGGCATAAATATTCGCAATTACGGCCGCGCCGAGAAACACTTTCGACTCCGATTCGCCGAGTTCGACGGGGGACGTGCGGGCAAACCAGCATGCCATCAGAACGCATGCAACGCACACGGCGAAGGCGGCGAACCGCGCGTTGAATAGAAACTGCGGCGCGGGAATGGGAAAGAACGCCAGCCGCGCGAGCGCGACCGCCAGAAGCACAAAACCGGCGGCTCGCAGCGCGCCGATCCGGATGCGCAAGCCGCTCCAGATGAGAATCGCTCCTTCGATGGCCCAGCCCATGGTGATCCAGCGGCCTTCGAGCCGGACGGGAATCGTGAGCGTAACGAAGGTTAACGCGAGCCCGGCGAAAAGAACTCGCGCGACGATCGCCCCGGAACTCGCCTTTTGCGGCAACGCGCGCTCGGCAGCGAGATGCGCGGCGGCGAGCAAGAGCATGGCCAGCGTGAGCGCCCAGCGATGCTCCGGCCAGAGCATCGCGCGCAGAGCGATCAGATACATCAGCGCATTCACGAGCACGATTCCCGCTTCGAGCTGCGAAAGTTCGCCCTCGCGCCAGCTCCGAACGACGGGCAGCGCCGCGAAGAGCAGGAAAAACAGTGTGGCGAAGAGGATTGTCGTTTGAAGCGCGTCGGGGCGATAGAACTCTTCATACCAGCCCCAGAAATAAACCAGCGTGGCGGCGAATTGAATGGGCGGGAGCGTTTTCCAATCGCGCACCCGCGCCAGCGCCAGCATTCCCGCTCCCAACGCGAGCAGGTAAGTGAACAGCGCGACCTCGTGGTTCTCACCGGTGCTGAGGATCGCAGGAGTGAGCGCGCCGCCCAGAAGACCGAGGAAAGCGATCCGCTCGGAATTGCGGCCGATGGCGACGAGGGTGGTTGCGGCGGTCACCACGATCATCATGGCGAAAGCGGCGGATTGCGAAAATATCTGGTAGTAATGCCAACCTGCCCAGAGCGAAAGATACAGGATGGCGGCGCCCAGCCCGGCGATTCCCTCGGAAAAATACCGGTAGCCTTTTTCGAGGAGGCGCTGGCTCCAGGGGAAAAGCGCGGCTCCCGCCAGCAGTCCGATACCCACGCGGCCGCGCGGGCCGATCCAATTGTTGTCGAACGCGTATTTCAGGAAGAAAGCCACGCCGACCAGCAGCGCCACGATGCCCGCATAGTTCAGCCACCGGCCACCGATGAGAGCTTCGAGTCCCACATCCGGTGCGCTGCTCGGGGCCTTCGGTGCCGCTACAGCCGCGAACATCGGGGGCCGCACTGGAGGCGGTGATGGCGGCGCGACGCGTGGCGGCTCCAGCTTTGGCCGACTCGGAGCCGGAGGCGCGGCAACCGGCGGAGCGGACACCGGCGCAGCGCGTTCTGGAATTGCAGGAGGAGCACTCTTGAGTGCGGCGAGCGATTTTTCGAATCCGTCGAGCCGTTGCTCAACACTATAAAGCCGGCTGAGGATTTGCTGCATCTGCCCGATCGCGCCCCTCAGCTCCTTCACGCCCAAAAACGCGGCAATCGAGAGGATGGGCACAGCGATGAAGAAGAAGAGCGCCAGCAGGCCGATGAACGGCGTGAGAGCTTCCATGGGCGAGCGGGGGAATTCCCGCGTGGCGCATTACACCATAGCAAACCGCGCCGGGCAACGAGCTTCCGCCCTCTTTCGCCCATCGCGTTCACTGAATATTCTGCGCGATGGTAAGATGAGGCGCCGGCGAAGCGGTCCGGCGCAAGCGCATGCTTCCCACGCGGCAACTCATCCCTCCGCTCACGCTGCGGGCACCTGAAGGGAAAACGATTCGTTCCGGTGACTTCAAACAGAAGAAGAACCTGTTCATCGCGTTTCTCGATGTGGATTGCGCGCCGTGCGACGAATTCCTCGCCGAGGTCGCCCGCCGCGCGGGAGAATTGCGCGAGAGGCAGGCCGTCGCGCTCATCGCTTTTCTGGCGCCCGTGCCGCTCCCAATCGCCGGCAGATTGCCCGCGGAAATCATCGCGGGTTCGGATATTTCCGGGCGCGGGGCGCAGGCGTTCTTGGGAGATGACGCTTTCTTCTCGAACAGCTTTGTGCGAACCGGCGTATTTCTGGCGGACCGCTACGGCGAACTCTTTGCCCAGTGGTCCGTCGTGAGGCACAAGTTTCCACCGATGGACGAACTCTTCCGTTGGCTCGA
>Ga0187781_10002656_pt1 | contig 13537 bp, 11 predicted proteins | sample 0715_SJ02_MP02_2_FD_132447 | JGI IMG/M metagenome (GOLD analysis project Ga0187781, IMG submission 132447) | Tropical peat soil microbial communities from peatlands in Department of Meta, Colombia - 0715_SJ02_MP02_20_MG | ecosystem: Environmental > Terrestrial > Soil > Wetlands > Peat | place...
CACTTCTACTGTGCAATGTGTGCCCTGATCAACGAGCGCCGGATAACCTGTGAGCACCTGTCCGGCTCGACGTATTTCCTGAACGGAAGGCAGCGTGCCAAAGTCCCAATCGGTAATGGCGGGTGCTGCTTGGCCCAGATCCTCGGTAGCGCTGGCCGTGAGCTCGCGAAAACTATGCTGCACCTGGGTCGCAAATTCGGACCGCAAGGCCGCAAGATTTCGTCCCATTGCGAGCTGACGGCCGGCTTCGTCGATCACCTTGAAATTCATGATGAGGTGAACCGGTAGCGTCTCGAGTTTAAAGTCATTAACGGCGCAGACAATGTTCGCGTGTTCTCGCAAATCCGCAATCAGCGCTTCGAGCAGACCCGGCAAGGCGGACTCGGGTGCTATGCGGTGTCGCTCGACGAAGGCGCCCGCGTACGCCGCCACAGGCACACAGGCACGGCGCAGCCTTTGCGGCAGCGACTTGAGCAATTGCGCCACTTTTTCCTTGAGCATCCCCGCAACGAGCCACTCGCAGCGCTGTGCATCGACCTGGTTAAGCGCAAATAGGGGCACGCTTAAGGTGACACCATCGCGCGCACTTCCCGGCTCGAAGTGATACGACAGCCCCATGCTCACGCCACGCATCGTCAGTTGCTTGGGAAAAAGATCTGTCGCGGCGCCTGCGGCCTCATGGCGCATGAGCTCCTCGCGCGATAAAAAGAGCAACCGCGGCTGCTTGCGCTCGGCGTGTGCGCGCCAGCGCTCAAAGCTGGCACCGTCGACGACTTCGGGCGGCAACAAGCGGTCGTAAAACGCAAAAATCTGCTCCTCATCGACCAACACGTCGGGGCGGCGCGTGCGGTGCTCCAGTTCACGGATTTGCTCCACGAGCTTTTGGTTGTGCACGAAAAACTCCGCGCGCGACTCCCACTGCCCGGCTACCAGCGCCTCGCGCACAAAAATCTCGCGCGCGTGTTGCGGATCGATTGGCGCGTAGGCGACGCGCCGCTGAACGTACACCGGCAAACCGTAGAGCGTTCCGCGCTCAAATGCGACCGCTTGGGCCGCGCGCTTTTCCCAGTGCGGGTCGGCGTGCGTTTTCTTGAGCAGATGTGCGCCCACCTGCTCGATCCACTTTGGATCGACCTCGGCCACCGTGCGCGCAAAGACGCGCGAAGTCTCCACGAGTTCGGCCGCAATCACCCAGCGCGCCGTTTTGCGCGCCCGAACCGATCCGGGCCAAAGATGAAAGCGAATACCGCGTGCACCGACGAACGGCGGCTCGCGCCGCTCGGCCGAACCCGTCTCCCCGCTCTTCCAGCCGACGTTTCCCAGCAAGCCCGAGAGCAGGGCGCGATGCACCTGCTCGTAGGTAGCGGCCGAGGTATTGATGCGCCAGCCGTGCTCGGCGACGATCTGGTGCAGCTGCGAATGCACATCGCTCCATTCGCGCATCCGCCGTGCACTAATGAATTCGCGGTGCAGCTCGTCGTTTAAACGCCGGTTTGATTTTTTGTGCTCGATGCGCTGTTGCAGCTCGTTCCACAGCCGCACGAAGGACAAGAAATCCGAGCGCTCGTCGGCATAGCGCCGGTGAGCCTCGTCGGCGGCCTGCTGCATTCCCATCGGACGCTCTCGGGGATCTTGCACTGAAAGTGCGCTGGCAATGATCAAGGTCTCGTCAAGGCAATGCTGCTCACGCGCCGCCAGCAAAATGCGTCCGACGCGCGGGTCAACGGGCAGGTGTGCCAGATCGCGCCCCAAGTCCGTTACCTCGTGCTTTTCATCGACGGCATTTAGTTCCGAGAGCAACTGATAGCCATCCGCGATGGCGCGCGCAGGCGGTGCATCGAGGAAGGGAAACTGCGCCGGATCGCCCAGGCCGTGCACACCCATGCGCAAAATCACGGCAGCCAGTGAGGAGCGCAGCACCTCGGGGTCGGTGAAAGCCGGTCGTTTGAGCCACTGCGCTTCCGAGTACAGCCGGATGCACACGCCCGCGGCAACACGCCCGCAGCGGCCTGCACGCTGATCGGCCGCGGCGCGCGAAATCGGTTCAACATGCAGCTGCTCGACCTTGTTGCGATAGCTGTAGCGTTTCACCCGCGCCTGCCCGGTATCAACAACATAGCGGATTCCGGGGACCGTAAGCGAGGTCTCTGCGATGTTTGTTGCCAGCACGATGCGCCGCCCACCCGAAGAGCGAAAAACCTTCTCCTGGTCGCTCGCCGAGAGCCTCGCGTACAGCGGCAAAATCTCGGTAGCCGGCGGATGGTGCTTGCGCAAGGCTTCGGCGACTTCGCGAATCTCACGCTCGCCGGGCAAAAACACCAGCACGTCGCCGCGACCAAGCAAAACCAATTCATCGACGGCATCCAATATTGCCTGCGCCTGGGTCTTGGGTTCCTTGGACGGCGCCGGCTCCCCGCCGGCCGCTATAGCCGCGCGCGCGGGCGCAAGTTCCGCATCGTCAAAAGGCCGATAGCGAATCTCGACCGGATACAGCCGACCCGAGACCTGCAGCACCGGCGCCGGGGGTCCGTCGCCCCCCAAGTGGCGGGAAAAGCGCTCGGCGTCGATGGTCGCGGAGGTAACGATGAGCTTTAGGTCCGGCCGGCGCGGCAGCAACTGCCGAAGATATCCAAGCAAAAAATCGATATTTAAGCTGCGCTCGTGCGCCTCATCGATGATGATCGTGTCGTAGGCCAGCAATTGCGGGTCCGAGTGCGTTTCCGCAAGCAAGATGCCGTCGGTCATGAGCTTGATGCGGGCGCCCGGCCGGGTCTGATCCGAGAAGCGGACTTTGTAGCCCACGAGCTCGCCCGGGGCCGAATGCAGCTCTTGGGCAATTCGGCGCGCCACGCTCGAGGCGGCGATGCGCCGCGGTTGCGTGTGACCGATTAGGCGTTTACTGCCGCGGCCCAGCGCCAGACAGATCTTGGGGAGCTGTGTCGTCTTGCCCGAGCCGGTTTCGCCGCACACGACGACGACCTGGTGTGCGCTGATTGCCTGGGCGATTTCCTCGCGCCGGGCGCTAATTGGCAGTTCGTCGTCGAATTCGATCGACCGGTCCAAGGACCCGGCGGCTAGGTTTTCAGAGGCGGTTGGCAAGCGGTGGACGCGCGCGGCCCATAGTTTGGTCCGGGGCGCGAAGTATACTTTTGCCCGCCACCTACGATATGAACGACGACATCCCCCCGCTGAATGCCACCGCGCCTACTTTGTCGGAGGCGCAGTTCGTCGCCTGGCTGCGCGAGGTTGCCCCCTACGTGCACGCTCATCGCGGGCGCACGTTTGTTGTGGGCTTCGGCGGCGAGCTCATCGAAGACGGGCGCTTAAATGCCCTGGTGCACGACCTATCCTTGTTGCAGGCGATGGGCATACGCCTGGTTATCGTGCACGGATCGCGCCCCCAGGTGCAAAAACTGCTCTCTCTGAGAAAGGTCGAGGCGCGTTTTGCGGGGGCGCTGCGCATTACCGATGCCGCGTCGCTCGAATGCGTCAAGGAGGCGGCCGGCGGCATTCGCTTAGGGATCGAGGCCGCCTTCTCGCAGGGGTTGCCCAACACTCCGATGGCCAACGCCCGCATCCGAATTGTCAGCGGAAACTTCGTTGTGGCGCGGCCCGTGGGGATCCTCGATGGCATCGATTTGCAGCATACCGGCGTGGTGCGCAAAGTCGACGTCGAGGCGATCCGCGCGAGCCTGGACAACGGCAATCTTGTGCTGCTGCCGCCGCTGGGGTTTTCGCCAACGGGCGAAGCGTTTAACTTGACGATGCAAGATGTTGCCGCCAGCACCGCGGTGGCATTAAAAGCAGAAAAATTCATTCTGATCGGCGACACCAAGGGCGTACAAAGCCGCATGGGCGAGCTCTACAACGAGCTCTCGGCGGGCGATGCCGAGCGCATGCTCGCGACCAAGGAAATCGACCCGGACTGCGAAGCAGACCTCGCGTATCTGCTCAAGGCGTGCCGCGGTGGCGTCTCCCGCGCGCACCTCATCCCCGCACAGCTTGACGGGGCGCTGCTCATCGATTTGTTCACGCACGATGGTGTGGGCACGATGCTCACGCCCAGCGATCTGGAATCGCTGCGCGAGGCAACGTCCGACGATCTGGGCGGAATCTTGCGCCTGATCACCCCACTGGAGGAGGACGGCACGCTGGTTAAGCGCCCGCGAGAATTCCTCGAGCGCGAAATCGGCCAGTTCTCGGTGCTTGAGCACGACGGTGTGATCTTTGGATGCGCAGCGCTTTTTGCCACCCCTGCGGAACAAATCGGCGAGATGGCTTGCCTTACGGTACATCCGGATCAGCGCGAGTCCGGCGGTGGCGAGCGGCTTCTTCGCCGCATCGAGAACCGCGCACGCGCCATTGGCTTAAAGCGCATCTTTGTTTTGACGACGCGAACCATGCACTGGTTTCTTAAGCGCGGTTTTACCATTGCAAGCGTCGATGACTTACCGGGCGAGAGGCAAGGTCTTTACAACTGGCAGCGCCGCTCGCAGATTCTGATCAAGGCGCTTTGATCTCAATTCGGCGCACTCCAAGAGGTCGATTCATGGCACGCATGGTCAAATGCATCAAGTTGGGTCGCGAATCCGAGGGGTTGGATTTTCCGCCCGTACCCGGAGAAATCGGCAAGCGCATCTTTGAAAACGTCTCCAAGGAGGCGTGGCAACAGTGGCAACGTCACCAGACGATGCTGGTAAACGAGAATCGGCTCAATTTGGCCGATGCACGGGCGCGACAGTATTTGCGCACGCAAATGGAGGAGTACTTCTTCGGCGCGGGCGGCGACACACCGGCGGGGTACGTCCCGCCGCGCGCGTAGCGGCGTATACTTTTTTGGCTCTAACGCTAGGGGTCCCGCACAAATCCGCGACGTGATCGCGGTCGGGTGCAAGACACCGAAATCTTTCGCAATCGGATTTCGGTGTCTTTGCTCCAGACGGGTGAGAAAGACCCTTGGAACCTGATCAAGTTAACTCTTGCGCAGGGAAGCGTATGCCGGCTTTAACCAAGGGGCGATTCGCCCGCTATCGCAGTTTTTCCGGCCTCGCAGTTCCCTGCCATCGTTGCGCGGAGGCTGGCGATGGCAATTTGGTACCGGTTCGATGGCCCGATGGGTGGTGTCGGGGCTGCTGCGCTCACACTGCTAGTGCTTCTCGCGCTGCTTTCGTGGCGATCGGCCGCGGCCCAGGTCCCCGAGCCCACGACCTTGCCCACCATCCTTGTGCAAGCGCAGCGCCCAGCGCTTGAGAACACGGGTAGCGTCTCGAGCCTTTCTTCGGCACCCATTGCGACGACGCCTTTGTCGATCGATGTGATTAGCGCCACGGATTTGTTCGAGCGTGGAGTTAACAGTCTTTCGTCGGCGATCCGCACCGATCCTTCGGTGGGCGATAACTACAACACCTTCGGCTATATCGAGGCGGTGCAGATTCGCGGTTTTGTGCTTAACGAGCTTTTGAATTACCAGCGCGATGGCGTGACCGTGAGCAGTCACGTGCCCATCGCACTGGAAAACAAGGAAAGCATCGAAATTCTCAAGGGAACCTCCGGCATGCTCCAGGGCAGCAGCGCCCCCGGGGGACTGCTGAACTACGTGCTCAAGCAACCCACCGAAAAGACCCTGGTCGAGCTCGACAGCACCATATCGGAGCGCGGCTCCGTGCTGCTGCATGGCGACTTTGGCGGGCGCCTGGGCGATCAAAAGCAGTTTGGCTATCGCATTAATGTTGCTGCCGAAGAGCGAAAACCGGAGATTCAGGACGCTTGGTCCAAGCGCGCCTTGGTCAGCGGTTTTTTTGACTGGCGCGCAACGCCCGACACGTTGCTGCAGCTCGAATTCGAGCACCAAAAAGTGCGCGAAACCAGTGTGCCCGGCTATGGCTTGCTTGATACCACCGGTTCGGGAATTGCCACCACGCTTCCCCCGCCCATTGATCCTTGGATCAATCTGAATTCGCAGCCCTGGACCCAGCCCTTCGAGAGCACCGAAACGAGCGGCTCGGTTCGCTTAAAGCAGCGCCTGGACACCAACTGGGACCTTTTCTTCATCGCGGCGACCCAACGCAGTGTTGCCAATGACCGCGTTGCCTTTCCCGATGGCTGCTCGTACTTCAACAGCAGCCTGAACGCCGCGTTAGGCACTTATTACTTGTACAACGGGCTTTGCGGCAACTACAACGTGGATATGTACCAGTACATCAGCGATGATGAGGTGCGTAACACCAACAGTACCGACACTCGCCTGCACGGGCACTTGCTCACCGCCAGCGTGGACCAGGAGCTCACTATCGGTGCGCGCACGACCCGCTACAGTGAGCGATACCCTCCGGAGCAAACCTATCAGTTCTTGGGCACGATCAATGTCTTTGCCCCCGTTGCGCTGCCCGCCAACCCGACGCCAAACACGCTAAATACGCCGCTCGATACCGACCTGCAGGAGCTATACGCGTATGACGTTGCGCACTTGCCTGCGCATTTCTCGACTTGGTTGGGTGCACGCTTTACTCGCATCGAGGAGAGTAGTTCCTTGACCGACGGAACCGAGGCAGCAACGTTGCAGCAACACTTTGTGACGCCGTGGATCGGCCTGGGCTGGGAACCTTGGACCGGAGGCTTTGCCTATGCTTCAGCTGGCGGCGGCGTCGAGGTGGCCAACTCGCCCAATCACCCGACCGTCACCATACGCGCGACCGGCGCGTCTTTGGTTCTGGCAAATCCGGGACAGGTCTTGCCTGCGCAGCGCAGCCATCAGGTTGAGCTGGGCTTTAAACAGCGCTCCGGCGAAACCTTGTCGCTAGATGCCGCAATCTTTCGCATCGACAAGCCATTTCTCGACATCGAAATGCTCGCCAACGGCGAGGCCGAAGAGGTCGCGGGGGCGCGCGAAGAGCGTCACCAGGGTCTGGAACTCGGGTCAACGTGGCAAGCGCTTGCGACCTTGCGATTGCGCGCCAGCGCCACGTACATCGATGCCAAGACCACGCAGGCCGTCGACCCAACCTGGGTTGGCAAACCCGCCACCAACGTTGCTCCACTTGCGGCATCGCTGCAAGATACCTGGTCGCCGCAAAGCATCCAGGGGCTTGCCTGGACCAATATCTGGACCTACTCGGGACACAAGGCCGTGCTGCCCGACGGCTCCGTGTATCTGCCCAACTACTGGCAGTGGGATACGGCGGTGGGCTACAGCACGCGCCTAGCGGGAGCGAACTGGACGTGGCGCGCGGGGGTAGACAATCTCACTGACCAGCGCTACTGGCGCGAAGCGCCAATGGCCGTTTGGGGTTCGATCTACCTCTTCCCGGCCGCGGCACGTGCTGCGCGCCTGAGCGTGGCGGTCACCTGGTAAGGGACAGCGACCGAAACTTCAAGAGGGAGTTTTTGCGCCTTCCAGCAATCGCACCTCGGACTGCGGCAGGGGGATCTCGATGCCCTTTTGGCGCAGGGCCTCGACGATCTGCACGTACAGCTCCCCTTCGATCGAGCCAAAGTCCGCGACTGCAACCCAGGGGCTGGCCGTTATCAGCACCGCGGAACTTTCCAGCGCTGCGACCTGGATCGGCGCCGCAGGGTCGCGCAAGACGCGCGGATGGGAGCGCACCACTTCCTGGATCGTCGCCAAAGCGCGCTGCAAATCGGCTCCGTAACTAACGCCGACCTTGAGCTCGGTCTGGCGCAGCTTGCCGTAGTTGTGCAAGATCTCACCGACGATCTTGCGGTTGGGCACGACGACGCACGAGCGATCGGAGTGCCGCAGCAGCGTGCTAAACAGCGTAATTGACTCGACCGTTCCTTCCACCCCGACGATCGCGATCGACTCGCCAACACGATATGGCTTGGTGAAGATGATCGTCAGGCCCGCGACCGCGTTGCCCAGCACACCCTGCATAGCAAGGGCCACGCCTGCGCCAGCAACGCCCAGGCCCGCGACCAGAGGAAGCAGTTCGACCCCGAGGTTTTGGAGCGCCAGGATCAAAAACAGGCCCAGCACGAGGATGCGTATGAAGCGCACTAAGAGCAGGCGCACCGGCGGCTCAAGCTGCAAGCGCTTAAAGGCCCGATCCGATGCGCGCCCAATCCAGTGCCCGATCACAAGCCCAACCGCAATGACAACTATTGCCGTGAAGATCTTCGGACCGAAGCGAATGGCCAGATCCGTGGCATTCGTCTCGGCGTGACCCAGGGTTTTTAATTCGCTTTGCATGGGATTTCCTATCCGAATTTCGTTTTTAGACGTTGTTGAAACTTTGCCACATCGATTAGCACACGCTCGTGCGTGCCGTGCCCGATTTGCTCGTCGACGTCGAGGGCGCGAACGGCAAACTCGATGCGCCGGCCATCTACCTTTGTCACCTGGGCTTCTCCACGAATCCTTCGCCCCAGCGCAGTAGCCGCCACATGCACGACGTCCACGCGGGTCCCCAATGCGGTCGTTCCGGGATCGAGGTACGGTTTTACCGCATTTAGCGCCGCATTCTCCATGATCATGATCATGACCGGCGTGGCAAGAACCGGTGGAAGCATCTGATCCTTGAAGCGATTTGCCAAATGTTCACTGGCAACGATCAGCTCAAAGTGTCCTTTGGCGCCAACGGCTATCGGTTTCATGTCATCGGTTCGGCATCAAGGGCCTGGCGCAAGCCGCGTTCGAGGTCGCGAATAAATGCTTCCTTGTCTTTTGGCGAAATGAGGATCTGCCGGCCACCACCGTAACAGATGCGCAAGCGATCAAGCGAAAGCGCGGGACCCGAGCGTGCATCGCGTGTCGGGGCTACCGATTCGATCTGCGAGAGCGCGATCACCCAACGCATCGGTCCGCTGCGCACCGTAAGGTTGTCCGCATCAATGGTGTAGTGCGTTGCCAGCAGCGACCATAGCACCAACGTGAAAAGAACGATCAGAGGCAACAGCGTGGCAAGGCGCAAGCCAATGGGCAGGCCAAGCAGTCCCGAACCCAAAGACATAAAAAGCGCCAAGGGCACACCTAGAAGCGCAACAACCAGCAAAGCGTCGACCCGTGATCGGTAACGTCGCGGTTGTGCGCGCGCTGGCTCGCCCGTCTTGTTCACGTCCACCGCCGGTTAGGTATTTACAGAACCTGCCGGCGGATGCCGGCCAAAGATCTCATTGGCCGTTGGCCACCTAGCCACGGCCAACGAAGGGCATTTTAGTGGCCATGACCGTCATGAACAGAACATTGGCATCAAGCGGAAGGCTCGCCATGTACAAAACCGCCTTTGCGACTTGTTCGACGTCCATGCGCGGTTCGGGCACGCGCGACCCGTTAGCCTGCAGTACGCCTTCGGCCATGATGTGTGTCATGTCGGTTGCGGCGTTGCCGATGTCGATCTGCCCGCACGCAATGTCAAAGTCGCGCCCGTCGAGCGCGGTGCACTTGGTGAGCCCCGTGAGTGCATGTTTGGTCGCGGTATACGGCGCCGAATGCGGCCGCGGCACGTGCGCTGAAATCGAACCGTTATTGATGATGCGCCCGCCCCTTGGACGCTGGCGCTTCATAAGGCCAATGGCGTGCTGCGTGCAAAGAAATGCGCCCGTCAGATTGGTGTTTACAACAGCCATCCACTTCTCGTAGCTGATCTCTTCCATTGGCACGGCGGGCGCCGAGGTGCCCGCGTTGTTAAAGAGCAGGTCAAGGCGCCCGAAGCTCTCCTCGATGCGGCCAAAGAGTTCCCGAACCGATTGCGGATCGCTCACATCGCAGGGTGCTGTGACCAGGTCCCGGCCATCGGGCGCAAGATGCGAAGCAAGCTCTGTTAAGCGCTGCTCTTTTCGTCCAGCAAGCGCCAAGCGGTACCCCGCGCCGTGCAGCGCCATGGCAACCGCGCGGCCAATGCCTGAACCTGCACCAGTTATCAAGGCGACGGGTGCTTCTCGTTGCGATGGGGCCTGGGACACGTCGGCGACTCCTTGGGTGCATGTACCGATCAGGCAATGCCCAAAATTTTGTGGGTCTGAAGACTCAGGCGCCACTGCGGGTGGGCCTTGCAGTAGGCCAAGGCAAGCTGCGTATTTTCCTGTAACGCCGGCCCGTCCATGGGTTGCAGGAAAAAGTACGCGAAATCCATTTGAGCAAAACTTTCCGGTGCAACTCCGGGCTGCGGATAAACGAGCTTTAGTTCGTTGCCGTGCTGCACGAGAATTCGTGTGCCGGCTTTGGGACTTACGCAAATCCAATCGATACCAGGTGGCGCAGGCTGAGTTCCGTTGGTCTCCACCGCCACTTCCCAGCCCCGCGCATGCAGGGCGGCAACTAGCGCTGCGTCAAGCTGCAATAAGGGTTCGCCTCCGGTGCAAACGACAAACGGCCGAACGTGCCCGTTGTGCCCCGAAGCATCATGTGGCCATTGGGCTTGCAGCGCATCGACCAGTGCCTCGGCACTCGTGAACTTGCCGCCACCGGCGCCATCGGTGCCCACAAAATCAGTATCGCAAAACGTGCAGATTGCCGACTCTCGGTCGCGCTCCAGGCCCGACCATAGATTGCAGCCCGCAAATCGGCAAAACACCGCGGGGCGGCCGCTTTGCGCTCCCTCGCCTTGGAGGGTATAGAAGATTTCTTTTACTGCGTACGTCATGACGACATGCTACCGGGTAGCGCGGCGGCCTTGGCTAGGCCCGCGAGCTGCGCATTGCGCCGGCGTGCGATCTTAAAGTGCCAGTGCAGGTGGCTTCGAACCCCAGGACAGGATCACCCCGCAACCAGCTGTCTCGTACAAATCGATCCTCTCAAGCTGCGGCAGCGCCGGGGCGGCTTGCTGCCGTATCCAGCGAGCGATCGCACTTGCCCCCTCATCGGCAACTAGCTCCAGCTCCTGCAAGGGCTGATGGTCCAGGCGCTCGAAAACCGGTGCAAAAAGCTCCTTTACATCGCCAAAATCCACTGTCCAGCCGTAGACCAGATCCAGCGGTGCGCTAAGGTTCAGTCGCAGCCGATAGGTGTGGCCATGAATGCGTCTGCGGGCGTCGCCGGAAGCGGCGTGACGAAGCCGCACCGCGCTATCGAGCCCAAACTCCTTCCAGATTCGGTAGCGCTCGCCGTCATAGTGCGCCCCGCTACTTGCGGTCTCGCGCACCGTGACCGAGCAAAGCGCGGGCAGTTGCCGCCGTACGCGCTCCCAAATCCAGTGGGCAAGCCACTCGCTCGTAGGGTTCTCGAGTCCCGGGACGTCGTTTAGGCACGCGTAGTGCAGCTGCTGGCGCAACGGTGCCCAAAGTTGATCGAGCAGCGCGCAATCAATTGGCGTCCTGGCTGCGCTTGCCTGGGCATGCAGCGTAACTGCAAAGCCGTGGCCGTGCATGCGGCCACACTTGTGGCCCGCGGCAACGTTCGGTAAGCGGTGCGCGGCTTCAAATTCGTAGCGCCGCCAGATCTGCGCACGATCGTCTGCGTCTAGATCCACGCCCTGGTTACGGGTGCTTTGCAGGCCAACGCGCACTATGTCTTGCAGCTGCACGCGCGCGCGAATCCAGCGCGCCAGGTTTTCATCCGTTGGAGCGGCCACGTGATCGTTCAGCAGCTGGTAGTCAAGCGGTGCGATGCGCTCTGCCAGGCGCTTGCGCAGGGCATCGACCTCGGCGCCGGCAAAAGGTGCAAGCGCCAGCCGCTTTTCGTCGGTCGGCGGCCCGCCAACTCGCACGCTGGCCCGAAAACTGTGCCCGTGCAAGCGATGCGCGCCCGATCCCTCGGGCGCCTGCGGTATGCGGCGCGCAGACTCGAACGTCGCGCTCGCGGCGTAAAGCAACTGCTGCGTCATGCTCCCGCTACTTGCGCCGGATTTGCTGCACGCCCTCGGGCGCACCCAGCAATAGGACGTCTGCACCGCGCAGGGCAAACAGCCCCACCGTGACCACCCCGGGCATCTGGTTGATTTGCTCCTCGAGTGTGCGCGGCTGGGTAACGCGCAGGCCGTGAACGTCTAAAATCTGATTGCCGTTGTCGGTTACAAATCCCTCGCGCAGACGCGGCGTGCCGCCCAGGCGCGAGAGCTCCCGAATAAGGAAATTGCGTGCCATCGGGATGACCTCAACTGGCAGCGGAAAGCGCCCCAGGACATCGACTTTCTTGCTCGCGTCGGCGATGCAAATGAAGCTCTGCGCCACCGCCGCAACGATCTTTTCCCGGGTCAGCGCTCCGCCACCGCCCTTGATCATGGCCAGCGACGCGTCGATCTCATCGGCACCATCGACGTACACGGGAATGGTCTGGACTTCATTTAGATCCACGACGCGGATTCCGTGTCCGCGCAGCCGGCTGGCACTTCGCTCGGAACTTGCGACTGCCGCGGCAATCGAATCGCGGTAGGCTGCCAACTCGTCGATAAAAAGGTCCGCGGTCGATCCCGTGCCGATACCCAGCGCCGCTTCAGAGCCAAACCACGGCCGTACGTACTCCAACGCGGCCCGGGCGACCGCACGCTTGAGCTGGTCCTGGTTGGACATGTGCTTTTCCTTCGACTTGATCCGTCTGCGTAAATCCGGATGATAAGAGGATGTTACTGCGCCGCGTAGGGCACTGGTTATGGTCGGGCGTCGTCGGTCTGGGCACGCTCGTCTATGTAATTGAGGAGTGGCTGTGGGAGACGCTCAAGCGCGCCATGATGGCGCTCGGGCGTTTGCCGGGCATCCGTTTGGTCGAATCGTGGATCGCCCGACTGCCGCCCGCAGGGGCTGCGTTTTTCTTCGTACTGCCAACTTCCCTGGCGCTGCCCGTCAAGCTGATCGCCCTGCACCTGATCGCCAACGGTGATTTGATTCGTGGTGCATTGGTGATTCTTGCCGCAAAAATCATCGCCACCGCGCTTTTCGCGCGCATTTACGTTCTGACGCAACCATCGCTCATGCGAGTGCACTGGTTTGTTGCCGTGCGCGCAGCGATCTTGCGCTGGCGTGATTGGGCCTACGCACAAATCGAGGCCCACCCCTTATGGCGCGCCCTGCACGTGCACATCGTGCGCTGGCGCGCGGAGTTTGCTGTTTGGCAAAGCCGCTTTGCGCGCCGCACTCGGCGCTGGCGCGCGGCCATTCGTCTTGAGCGAATGCGCCGGCGAGGACAGGACACAAGCAGCAACTAGTTGGTGAAGGCCAGCGCAAACCAAAAGAACCGGCCTGGCGGTACGTGGTATTCGCGCTCGCACAAAGGCCTGCGCGGCAAATTCGCTCAAGCGTCGCGCCATCTTTCGTGCCCACGTGCAAGAAAGACAACGTACGCTGTTCTCCCCGCCACCTGCCAAGACAAAGTGCGTCGGTTCACAGCATCGGCTTAGAGCCGTTGCTATCGCACCGTGCAAGCGTGTGTGGCAGGAGTTGCCATTGCCGTATCGCAGCCAAACGTTGCATCAGGTGCGCAGCGTTCGCAAAAAAATCTAGTCTAGTTGAGTTAGCGCAAGGAAGATCACTGTGCAATTCGCCAATGGCTTGCCTTTAAAGCCGATGACAGGGTCTTACAAAGAAACTAACGCGCCGAGGGACAGTCACGGTTACAAAACCGCCTTGAATCAATGCAGCGCTTAGGTCG
>Ga0187781_10002657_pt1 | contig 13533 bp, 8 predicted proteins | sample 0715_SJ02_MP02_2_FD_132447 | JGI IMG/M metagenome (GOLD analysis project Ga0187781, IMG submission 132447) | Tropical peat soil microbial communities from peatlands in Department of Meta, Colombia - 0715_SJ02_MP02_20_MG | ecosystem: Environmental > Terrestrial > Soil > Wetlands > Peat | place...
AGAAATTTGCCTCGGAAGCGGGGCTGCAGCGAATCGCAGAAGATGATTCGGTGATCAAGCGCACTGTCCAGGACTGGGGCTCGCGGCTCGGTATCCGCGGGATGGGCCGGACGCCGTACGACATGTTCATGCTGCGATTTCACGATTTCCTGAAAGAAAACACGGCGTTCCAGGAAAATTGCCCGAAGATTCTGCTCGAATTTCCTCCGCTTGCCACTTGGCTGGTCTTCACGGACAGCGTGGCGCACGCGGTGCTCTCCGGACAATTCGCGCTCGAGCAGACGTTTTTGATCCCGCCCGAAGCGCTGGTAGCGCCGCAGCACGCTCCCTACCGCATTCTGGGAGAAATTGCAGGCCGGGAGCTGGTTTCCTGAAGCCGATCGGCTTCGTCCGAGGCGGTTTCGGGCAACAATGCAAGGGCCAGCGCCTTGCTCACTTCCCGTGAAACGTCTTCCTGCAGGCTGAGAATGTCGTCCAACGTACGGTCGTAGTTCGAGGACCAGACGTGCGTCTGGAATTCCGCCTCGATGAGCTGCGCCGTGATGCGCACGCGCTGGCCTTCCTGGCGGATGCTCCCCTCGAGAACGTAGCCGACGCGTAATTCTTCCGCGATATCGCCAATCGTTTTTGCGGAGCCTTTGTATTGCACGGCCGAGGTCCGGGCAATGACTCCCAGGCGCTTCGGATTCAACTGGCCGAGATGCGAGATGATTTCCTCCGTGAGACCCTCGGCGAAAAATTCCTGCCCGCTATTGTTGCTGAGGTTTTCGAACGGCAGCACCGCGAGCATGACCCTTCCGGTCGGCGCGGAGTTCACGGGCTTATCCACCGGCGCGATGAAGCGGTACCCTCGGCGCGGGACGGTCTCGACAAATCGCGGGCTTTGCGCCGAGTCGCCGAGCTGCTCGCGCAGTTTATTGACTGCGGTATTCAGGCTGTGCTCGTAGCCGACATACGTGCTCGGCCACAGCTTTTCGCGAAGGGTATCGCGCGACACCAGTTGGCCGGGCGCTTCCAGCAGCAACTCGAGTATCTGAAAGGGCTTCTCCTCGAGACGGATTCGCAATCCTTGCTTGCGAATTTCACGCGAGGCCAGGTCAACTTCGAAGGTCCCGAAGCGCACGATCGCAGGAGGAATTTTCAGCGGGCTCATTTCAAGGACTCCCGAGTCCTCTGATGAATGGGGCAAGGGCCGAGTTGCAGACGATTTTATGGGGCGTGAGAAACATCTATAAAGCATTGCATGTCTGCAGATTAGGGGCTTAGGAAGTCTTGTTTTGGTATTGATTATTCCGCAGTCCCCTGCCGCCATCTAACCGCCCAGTGTCAAGAGGCGTGTCTCGCCCGGCCGCCTGTTCGGGATGGGTCAGGTTGTTTTCTAACGGCTCTGTCCGTTTGCCGGGAACGGCCAGTAAGCCCAAACAACCGCATTCTTCAAAAAAAAGGAGAGACGCAATGAAGGAAGCTGGAAGTGTGTTTCGCGGTAAATCGAATCGGCGGTCATTCTTGAAGAAAGGCATGATGGCGGCGGGCGCGGCAACCGTAGGCGCAACGCTGCTGGGGACCGAGAAGCTTGCCTTCGGTCAGTCAAGTTCAAGCAGCCTCACGTCCGGCGACGTCGCCATTCTGCAGTTCCTCGCCGCCGCCGAGCTTCTTGAAAGCGATTTGTGGACGCAGTATGCAGAGCTGGGTGGCATCGGCGACAACCCGCCGATCGAGCTCGACCCCACCGAGCAGTTGAATCCCTATCAGGTGGCCCTCTCGAACCTCGATCCCGATGGGCCCCAATATATCGCCAGCAACACTCTCGACGAAATCAGCCACGCAAACTTCATCAACGGCTACCTGGCGTCCAAGGGCGCCGATCAAGTGGTTCTCGATGAATTCAAAACCATTCCGCCAAGCACGGCCACCGGCGCGCAGAACGTCGGACGCTTGACCAACCTGATGAACCTGAACGTGGACACCAGTTGGTACGTCCGCTACCGCAGCGCGACCAATCCGGACTTTGGCGCCACTTTTCCCCAGGCGATAAAATTTCACAACGTTCCGGCCATTCCTCGGACCAACAGCGATTTTGCTGGCGACCCGTTCCCAGCCGGCAATCCGACGCCTGGAAACGTGCACATCCAGGCGATCGCGAATACAGCGGCTTTTCACTTCGGCATGATCGAGCAGGGCGGGTCGAGCCTCTACGCGACGCTGGCCCAGAAAGTGACGAGTGTTGAGGTCCTGAAGATCCTGCTCGGCATTGGCGGAGACGAAATCGCCCATTTCCTCGAGTGGACCGATTTTTCCGGCAATGGAGTGCAGGCACCGGTCGCGCCATTCACAGACCCCGGACTGGGTCTGACGTTTCCCAATTTCTTCACCAATCCACCGTTGGGAAGCCTCAGCCTGACCCAGCCCAGCCTGATTTTCCCCGTTCCTTGCGAGTTCATCGCCGCAGACTTGCCGCACTGCGCGGTGATTCGGCCGAGCGACGATCGATTCTCAGGTGCGCAGGCGGCGGTGAAAGCACTGACGGACGATGGGCTCTTCATCGGCCAGAAGAACCCACAATTCTTTGTGGCCCTGAATCAACTGGCGGCGGCTGCTGATGCGGCACAACGCCAAAGCTAAGGGGCCTGCAGCGCCAGCCGCTGCTTGTCCTGAACACAAGGTGTGAGCGAGTGCGAAGCGGCCGGGTCACCGGACGCTTTCGCCAACACACGGATCCCCGCGCTTCTGGATTGCAGGCGCCCAGCCCCTTCCAGGCGCGGGGGCCCGATATTTTTGCGCTTATTTTCCGGCCGAAAATTCAGCGGCAGTCTCGCCGAATCCGACACCCGCTCCGCGCGGGAGATTCGCGCGGCGCCGGGTCTCGATGCCGAGGCGCTTGATTTTCTGGTTGAGCGTCGAGAGCGGCACCTGGAAACGCTCTGCCGCCTCGGTCTGATTCCAATTCGTGCGTTCGAGCATGTCCACGATGATTCGCCGCTCGACTTCTTCGAGAATTTCGAATAGTGACGGCGCCGGAGCCGGGCTGCGGCCGCTCGCCTCCCCCGGCAGTGGCGGCAGGAATTCCGCGAGTTGCAAGCGCACGCCTCGCACGATCTCGCGCGTGCGGATCGCTTCCGGCAGCAGGTCCACGTCCATGGACTCCTGCGTCGAGAGCACCACGGACCGCTCGACCACGTTTTCAAGCTCGCGCACGTTGCCGGACCAGTCATAATCCATCAGCAGCTTCATCGCGGCGTTCGTGAAGCGACGCGGCGGCTTGGCGTTTTCCTTGCAGAATTGCTCGAGGAAACGCTCGACGAGCAGCGGGATATCTTCTTTCCGGTCGCGTAGCGGCGGCAACTGGATGGAGATGACGTTCAAGCGGTGGTACAGATCCTCGCGGAAGCGGCCTTCGCGCACCAGCCTGATCAAGTCTTCATTCGAAGCCGCCAGGATGCGCACGTCCACCTTGATCGTGTCCGTGCCGCCCAGGCGCATGAACTCGCGCTCCTGAATCACGCGCAGCAGCTTGGCCTGCGTCTCCGGGCTGACGGTCGAGATCTCATCGAAGAATATGGTGCCCTGATCCGCGACCTCGAAGAGGCCCTTTTTTGAAGCGATCGCGCTGGTGAACGCTCCCTTGACGTGGCCGAAGAGCTGCGATTCGAGCAGGTCCGCCGGGATCGAGCCGGTATTGACGGGGATGAAGGGCTTGTCGGCTCGCGTCGAAGCGGAATGAATTGCCTTGGCGATCAGCTCTTTGCCCGTGCCGCTCTCGCCGTTGATCAGGATGGTCGAGCGCGAGGGAGCTACTTGCGTGACGAGGTCGAACACCGCGAGCATCTTGTCGCTCTTCCCCACGATGCTCGGGAAGTTATAGCGCTGCTTCAGCGCGCGCTTGAGCTGGACGTTCTCGTCGCGCAGCCGGCGGCCCTCGACCGCGAGCGACACCTGCGCGATTAACTCATCGTTTGACCACGGCTTGGTGATGTAGTCCTGCGCGCCGCTCTTGAACGCCGCGCGAGCCATATCAATCGAACCGAACGCGGTGATGAGAATAATGGAGAGCTGTGGATCGCGCCGGCGAATCTCGCGCAGAAGATCGATTCCGTTGCGGTCCGGCAGGCTCACGTCGAGCAACATCAGGTCGTAGGGCCGCTCTTCGAGGCGCTGGAGTCCGGCTTCGCCGGTTTCCGCCATCGTCACCTCGAAGTTTTCCGAGGTCAGGAGCGCTTCGAGGCCTTCGCGAATTTCGAGCTCATCGTCAACAACCAGTATGTTCCCTTTAGGCATGGACCGCTTTCCTAGCTACGGGAAACTCCAGCCGGAACGAGGTTCCCTTGCCCGGCGCCGAGCGGACATCCACCTTGCCCGCGTGCTCCTTGATAATCCCGTAGCTCACTGAAAGGCCCAGTCCGGTGCCCCTGCCGGTGGCCTTCGTTGTAAAGAACGGATCGAAAATGCGGTGAAGATTTTCTGGAGAAATGCCGCTCCCTGTGTCGGTCACTTCCACTTCCACGGAACCGTTTTGAGCGCCGGTGCGGACCTCGAGCATTCCGCCCCCCGGCATGGCGTCGCGCGCGTTCATGAACAAATTCAGGAAAACCTGCTGGAGCCGCGTGATGGAGCCGAGCATGAGCGGCAATTGCTCCGTGTAATTCTTGATCACCTTCACCTGCGCGGTCTTCAACGGGTGTTGCACCAGGGTGAGCGTTTCATCCAGCACGCTGTTCAAATCCACTTCCACGAATTCCGCCGCGCCCGTGCGCGAAAAATTCAGCAGGTTGTTCACGATTTCGCTCGCGCGGAACGTCTGCTTCACGATCCGCTCGATCGTCTTCTGCCGAGGGTCATCCGAGGGAATCTGCTTCGCCAGCATCTGAATGTAATTCGATATCACGGCGAGCGGCGTATTCACTTCGTGCGCCACGCCCGCGGCCAGCAGGCCCAGCGAAGTGAGTTTCTCGGTCTGCACCATCTGCTCTTCCAGCCGCACGCGCTGCGTGATGTCGTCGAGCAGGATCAGCCGGCCCAGCCGCGTGCCATTCTTGCCGACGAGTGGCGCGATCGAGGCGTTGATGACCAGTTGCCGGCCCCCGCGCGTGTTCAGCCGGAATTTGTAAATGCCCGAAACGTGATCGCCCGCCGCGCGCGCGCCGATTTCCGCCACCAGGTCCTGCGGCAGCACTTCTCCGAGCTTTCTCTGCAAGGCTTCGCGCCGCGAAATCTCCAGCAGTCCTTCGAGCTGCGGGTTCCACGATTCCACGCGGTCTTCCAGGTCCACGGTCAGAACGCCGATGTTCAGCGACTCGACGATGTTTTCGCTGAAATCCTTCAGCCGCTCCACCTGCATGGCTTTTTGTTCGAGCGATTGGTAGAGGCGTGCGTTCTCGATGGCGATGGCCACGTAGCCGGCGATGGTGAAGAGCAGTTCGAGATCGTCGCTCGAAAGATAATCGCCGTCCACCGTCTTCCCCAGCCCGAGAATCGCGACGGTGCGATCGCGGAAGCGGCAGGGAATGAAATAATTCAGGTCCAGTTCACCGATGGTCCGCCGCACCGATTCGCTTTCCTGCAAGGCCGCGCGCGCGGATTCGAAGAAGAGGCAGCCGCGCTGGAGCGCCGGGCGGCTCGGGTCGAGAAAACTCAGATCGAGCGGAGATTCCGGATTCACGCCCATCGAGCGAGTCAGCTCGAAGCGGCCGGGATTGGCCGCGTCTTCGAGAAAGATCGCTAGGCGATCCACAAGGAGCGTTTGCGAGATGCGGTCGAGCACCGACCCGACCAGGGGCTCGAGGCGCACTTCATTCGTCAGCGTGCGCCCGAACTCAATCAGCGTGCGGCGATAGTTCAGCCGGTCGCGGTAAAAGAAGCGGTCGAGCCGCGCCTGCACGCCATCGCGCAATGGCTGAATGAGAAACGCTGCCACCACGATGGCTATCACGGCTCCCACAGGGCTCCCGGTCAGTGTGGTGTGAAAAACCTCGCCGATAACGGCGACGACCGCGAAATAAATCGCCACCACGCCGGCCGTCGCAAAGGTGTACGCCAGGCCCCGCTTGAAGATGATGTCCACGTCCATCAGCCGGTAACGGATGATGGCGTACCCAAAACAGAGCGGGATGAACGCCAGAGAATACGCCGAGACCTTCATCCACGGCTTCACGTCCCAGCCAGCGGCGTAAGGAACAATGTAAAGGAAGAGAAATGGAAGAATCCCAAGAAACGTCCCGGCGGTGACCCACTTCAATTGTTGGCGAAGCACGCCGCTTGGCGCGCGCCGGAAACTCATTAGAAAGATTCCGGCGGCCAGCAAAAAGTAGATTGCCAGGTTTGCCAGCTCTACTTTATCGAGCCAGTAGCGCGTGCTTACCGACGGCAGAAAATTCAGCGTCCCGCTGGCCACGAATACGTGCAGCAGCAGCAGCCCGAAGGGAGCCGCGTACACGGCCAGCAACTTGGGCCAGAGCCAGCCGCGCCTCTCCGGAAAGACCAGCGCGAAGTGCACGAGGAGAGCGGGTTGCAGCAGCAAGGCCACCACGTTGGCCCAGTAAATCGTCTGGTCGAATCCGTTCAGCTTGCCGCTGTAATGAAAGCTGTAGAGGATGAAGGAAACCAGGCAGAAAATGTAGAAGTGAATGGCCCGCGGCGCGTTCCAGCGCCGGATGAAAATGAAAAGGCCGATGAAGAGGTACAGCAGCGCCGTGATCCGCAGATAATTCTCTATCGAGGAGGGGTTTTCCTGCGGCGCCGCTACGACCGGGGTATCAAAGGTCGCCGCTCCGCGCTTCATTTCGTAGCGGATTTCCGTCCAGGGCGTTACGCGGAAAAGCACGCGCGTCACGTCCGTCGCGCGACGGATGGCCACGCCGCGGACCGCCCGCACGGTGTCGCCTTCCTTGATTCCGGCCTTCGCCGCCGGCGAATCGGGCACCACGTGCCAGGCTACGACGCCCGAAGCGGAGTCCATCCACGTGACGCCATCATCCGCAAGGATAAATCGGGAGCGCTGCTGGAAATTCAGAACGGCAAAAATCATCGCCGTCAGCGTCAGGAGCGCCAGGACGACTGCTCCCAAGCGCATTCGCAGGCTCTCGTTCATCAGCCGACACCCGTATCCTTTGCGCTAATATCCTAGCACGCTAGGTTCCAGCGTTTCACAGATTCTGCTACTTCTAATTGTCCTATTTTGTTTGAATTACAGACTTCCTGAAGCCTACTTCCGGCGACAATCCCATTTTTGGAAGCCATCTTCCCATTTCCAATAGGGGCAATTTCCCTAAAACTGGAAGCTCAATCCACCCCGGAAGTACCGGTAGGACGGCACCAGGACCATCCGTCCGTCTCCCGTGGCTAGGGGGACGTATCCTTGGGCGAACAGGTTTCCGAAATCCACCAGAGCTTCCATGTGGCCGGGGATGAAGCAAGGGAGGGACTGTCGAATTTCCAGGCTCAAGTAGGGATCCACGTGGTAGAGCGATTCGCCGTAAGCGTCCAGACGGGAGACCGCCGCTCCGCCGATCCATTTATAGCTCGTCGAAAGCTTTGTGCCCCAGCGCGGGATTGTGGTCGTGACGCGCGCCGCCGCGCTGTGGCGATACCGGGTCATGAGCTCGTCACGCAACGCCCCTTCCGAAGCCGCTTCGATCGGCGAAAGCGCCCCCGCGTAGGCATAAATCAGCGACGCACTCAGGTTGTCGTTGAATTTTTGCTGATAAACAGCTCGAGTGCCGAGCGACGAGGAAGCGCCGCCGTCATAGGCGAAGAGCGCCGAAAAATAGTCCTGCAAGAAATCAGAGTTGGCGAGCGAACCTTTTCCGAAGAGCGCAGTATGATTCGAGCGGTCGTGGAATCCGGCGACTGTCAAGCTGGCGTTGTTCGTCAGAGCGTGCTCCACGGCAATTTCCTCGTGCAAGCCGCTCTCAAATACCGGCCTCCCATTCCTCATCATCAAGGTCGGAAACGCGTCGAGCGAATCCATCGCCGATTCGAGCGCGTTCAACGACCCATCCGCATCCTGCCAGGGGCTCGCGGCCACGAGACCGGTCGCTCGCCAGGTGGAGGACAATTGCGCCGCCACTTGCGCGCGGGGACGGACGGACATCGTGCTTCCCACCAGCCCGGCCATTACAAACTCGCTGCCGTACCGAACCGCCAGCCGGTTGCCGGCCATAAAGCGGTTGTCATACGACGTCCGGAATCCGCGGAACGTCGGGCCATCAGGACCGAGCCGCGATTCTCGCACCACGATGCTCGTTACCGAGCCCGCTCCCATTTCACCGGACGGCACCCATTCCGTCACAAAGCCGCCGGCTGGAGATTCGCCGTCGTAGCTGAACTGCCCCGCCATCAGCAGCTCACCATGCGAGCCCACGCCCATGTCATACGCAAAGGCTGTTCCCGGCGAGTCCGCCAAATTGGAAACCGAGCCGGGATGATCCGCGCCGGACGTTAAGTCGAGCCGCCCGTGGTTATGCCGCTGCTCTGCAATCTCGACCTGCGCGGGAGGTCCGTCCAGAACAATATCGCCATCCTGCCAGCGCAGGACCGGCCGCGTGGCTGCCGAGCTTCGCAGCACCCAGACCCATTCATCCGAGGCCACCTGTTCGCCCGCCGGATGACGCAATTTTTCGAGCGACGAAAAGACCGAGCCCATCACCACTTCGAGCAGCGTCGTGTGCTGGCTGCTTACCTGAATGTGTTGTTCAATCTCGGGGAGAAAGCCCGCGAGCGTCACCTTAATGGAATAGGATCCCGCCGGAAGCGATTCGGCTGAAAAGCGCCCGCGATCGTTGGTGAGAAGTTCGACGAGGGTCGAGCTGAACATTTGCTCGGAAGAGACCGTCACCGTGGCTCCCATTTGCGGCGTGCCGGCGGCGTCCATCACAACTCCGGAGATTTTTCCTGAATTGGGCGCCGCGGCGAGCGGGAGCGCACAGAGGCCGAGGATGAGTCCAAAGCCCAGAGCGCGGATAAATGTAAGATTCACGGCGCTTCACCTCCCCTGCGTGACCGGCGTCGTTCCCCCCGCCGGCTTCACAGTAAATTCCGAGGCTTTCGTAATCGTCTGCTTTGCCAGATTGTCCGTCACAGCGACTTCCAGGTTGTATTTCCCGGGTCCGAGTGATCCGAGCGTCAAGACGTCCTCGAGCGTCAATTCCTCGCCGTGCTGCGGCAGTTTGTCCTGCCCGAGGTCGAATTTCAGCACCGGCTCGGTTTCTTTTTCCCGCAGGACGCGGAATTGCACGCTGGCGTCTGGCTTGTGCGTTTTCTCGTCCACCTTCAGGTTGTACACCTGAAGATAGACGCCCATGCTGTCGTTGGGCGTGAAGGCGGCGTCCATTTTTGGCCGCACCTTCACGTCGCCGAGCACGAACTGGCCGAGCCCGATATCCTTCGCCGAAACCCGCTGAATCTGGTCGGCGAGAATCAGGGTGCTGCTCGCAAGCTTGTCGTCCTCGAAGCGCGGCACAGGCAACCGTGTGTTCACTACGCCCACATTCCCGTTGTTCACATCTTTCACCACGAGGTCCAGCCGGTAGAGTCCCGGACTCAGCGGCACAGCCTTCTGATAGATCGAGGCGGTATTCAGCGACTGTTGCAACAGCGACGCGGGCAAATCGCGGTGGATTGTATCTTCGAATGTTTGCACCGGACGCCCGCCCAGCGTCGTGATTCGCGCGAACAAATTCATCGTCGCAGAATCCACTCCATCCTTCTCCTGAAAGCTCAGTTGCTTGGTCGGAATCTGGACCGTAATGGGAACGAGCACGGTGTCCGACGTGATGCGCAGAAAGTCGAAGCGATAGTCGAATTTCACCTGGTCGCGCACCAGCCGCGAGGTCACCACGGCTTCCAGGTCCTTGAATTTCACCGGCGGAGCCTGCTGGATCTTCGCAAACCGCTCGAGACGCGAGAACTCGCTGTCGCTTTCGAGCTGCCCGCCTAAGGGTTGCGCGTTGTGTGTCCCGTCCGTGTTGCTGAACCGGTCGGCCTTGCTCGCCAATCCCATGGATTCCATCTGAGTGAGGCCTGCGCCAGGAACGTAGAGAAGCGCGTCCTTCTCGCTCGGGTCCATGGTGAGGTGGAACTCGCCTGTCATCGAGGGATCCACGAATTCCAAGTTGACATCGTTCCCCAGCCCTTCGAGATACCGATACCGCCAGTCTTCAAAGGGGTACGTCGACGTTGACCCGCCGCCTTCCGACGCCGGCCGGTCGTAGGAACCGCCGCTCGGGTGCGACTCGATTTCGTCCGGTGGGCCCCACATGATGTAAATCTTTCCGCGGTCGGTCTTCCAACCGGGTATGCCGGAAGCAAAATGCTCGTTGGCGTAGGCGATCCGGCGGTAGTGTTCCTCTTTGAAGGTATTTTCAACGGAATCGGGGTCGGGGTTGCGCCGCTGCCAGAACTGCTCGATGAATTGCTCGCGCTCTTCATTGGTCGCCAGGTGCAAGAACGCGCTGCGCTCCTCCGGCGTGATGATATACACCACATCTTCGTCCAGCCACTTCCTGTAGGAGGAATCGAGCTCTTTCTTGAGTTGGTTGTCGCTTTTCTTTTTCTGGTTGGCGGCGTTTTTGGAGGCTTTCGAGTCAGTCTGAGCCTGTTGGTTCTGTCGCGCGCAAACGCCCGGCGAATACGCCAAACCTCCGCCTAAAATGGCGAAAAGAAACACCTTGGCCCCACGGCCCATATATGAACTCGCTCCCCGATTTGGGAGAAAATTCTAACCTGTCCTTAAGTACAGGTCAACGCAAGTTTCCCCCGGCCGGTTCTTACGCCTTTGGAATCCTATGTGGCCCAAGGGGTTGCCTGGGGTCCTACGGCCAGACCCGTCCAAGGTGCCAGCTTGAAACCTGGCATAAGTTCAATCTGAGCCATCGGGCGATTGTTAGCGCCGATCCTCCGGTTTGCGCTCTTTTCATCTCCTTCGAATCCAATTAAAATGTTCGTGATTCGTCTCATACCTCTATGTGCCCGCGGCTCGGGGCTATGAGCGCGATTGATTTCAGGACTTAGGAGTCAGGGCGTCCGGCGCGGGCCGGCGCCACCTCTCCTTATCCGCAACCTTGCGTCTAAGCTAAGAAACATTCTGCGCGCCCCGGTCGTAATGTACGAATCGCGGGTAGGTCTGTCCCCGCTTCGAGTCAATTGAGGGTTCGGTTGATGAAGAAGTATCACAAAATCGCACTGGGCATCACCGCCGCGGTCGTTTTGCTGGCCGCGGGCGCGATCGTCTATCACCAGTTGACCAAGGACATCGTTACCGTCCAGTCCGCTCATGTCGTCCGGGAAGACTTGATTTCCGTCGTCACCGCTTCCGGCGAGGTGCGCCCCAAGACCTATAGCAACGTCCTCGGCGAAGGCATCGGCAAGATCACCGAAATCGTCGTGAAGGAAGGCGACCGCGTCAAGAAAGGCGACGTCCTGCTGCATCTCGAAAATATCCAGCCCGACGCGGACGTCCAGGCCCAAAGGGCCAGCATTGATTCCATGGAAGCCGGCCTGCACGTCGCAGCCGCCAATTACGATTCAGCCGTCGCCACTCTCGCGCAGCGCCAGGCCGACCTCGAAAAAGCAAAGTTCGATTGGGAGCGCGGCCAGAAGCTCTTCCAGGAACAGCTCACCTCCAAGCAGGAATACGACGCCACGAAGGCCACCTACGATAGTGCCGTCGCCGCGCTCAATGCCAGCAAAGCGCAAGTCGAGCAGACACGCGCTGCCCGCGAGCAAGCGCGCTCGAATCTCGATCAGGCCCGCGCGGTCCTCAAACATACCGCCGACGTCTTGCGCAAAACCACGTACACAGCGCCGATTGACGGCATCGTCAGCTACATCGCCGTGCGCGTTGGCGAAAACGTCGTCCCCGGCATCCAGAACGCCACGGGCAGTTTCCTGCTTACGATTTCGGATATGAGCGTCGTCACCTCGGAAGTGAAGGTGGACGAGACCGACATCACCAATGTCCGCGAGGGCCAGGCCGCCGAAGTGACGATTGACGCCATGCCAGGCAAAATTTTCAAAGGTCACGTCACGCAGGTTGGTGAGCTGGCCATCCTGCGCTCCTCCGGCCAGGCCGCGACCACCCAGACGACCGCCAACACCCAGGAAGCGCGCGACTTCAAAGTCGTCGTCACGCTCGATAATCCGCCCGAAACTCTTCGCCCCGGCCTTTCCTCCACCGCGAAAATTCAGACCGCGCAGAAGCAGGCCGTCCTGACGATTCCCATTCAGTCGCTGGCGGTCCGCTCGCACAAAGACTTGGAAGAAGCCAAAGCCAATGGCGGCAGCGTCACGCTGGCGGCTTCAAAGCAGCCCCTCACACCCGCGCAGAAAGACGAAATCACCGGCGTCTTCATTATCCGCAATAAGAAAGTGGAATTCGTTCCCGTTCAGACGGGGATCAGCGGCGTCACGGACATCGAGATTCTTAGCGGCCTCCGCGAAGGGGACGAAATCGTCAACGGTCCCTACAAAGCGTTGCGCACTTTGCGTCCCGGTTCAGGCATTAAGGTGGATAATACTCCGCCGAAGCGCGAAGATAGTTCCAGTTCGGACTAGACCGGGAAGCGAATCATGGCCGCCTCACGCACCGCAGTCCCCGCCGCAGCCGAAAATCTCGGTACCGCCCAGGCTTACCGCGAAGACCTGGTTGCCTCCGGTGTTGCCATTCGCGCCGAAGATCTCTGGAAGACCTACCAGATGGGGACCGAGCACCTGCATGCCCTGCGCGGCGTAAGTCTCGAGATTCGCCGCGGCGAGTACGTCGCCATCATGGGTCCTTCGGGCTCGGGCAAGTCCACCCTGATGAATTTGATCGGCTGCCTCGATACGCCAACCAAGGGGCACTACTGGCTCGCCGGCCGCCTCGTCAGCGAATTGAATGACGACGAGCTCGCCTACATCCGCAACAAGGAAATCGGATTCGTCTTCCAAACATTCAATCTTTTGCCGCGCGCCACGGCTCTGCACAATGTCGAGCTGCCGATGATTTACAACGGCACACCCTCGGAAGAGCGCCTCGAACGCGCCAAAAAAGCGCTCGCGCAGGTGGACCTCGCCGACCGCATGTCGCACAGGCCCAACGAGCTCTCCGGCGGCCAGCGCCAGCGCGTGGCCATCGCCCGCGCTCTCGTGAACTCCCCTTCCATCCTCCTCGCCGACGAGCCCACCGGCAACCTCGACTCGCAAACGGGCGAGGAAATCATGGCCCTCTTCGCGCGCCTCCATCAGCAGGGCAACACCATCATCCTCGTCACGCACGAGGCCGATATTGCCGCGCTCGCCCACCGCGTCATCCGCCTCCGCGACGGCAAAGTCGAAAAAGACGTGCACACCCGCTAGTTATTGGAATTACTTCGAGAAGAAATTCCGCGCGAGGAAGAGCACATTCGCCGGCCGTTCCGCCAGCCGCCGCATGAACCACGGAAACCAGTACGAGCCGTATGCAATCAGCACGGTCGAGTGGTAGCCCTCGCCCGCCAACCGCAATTGTTCGGCCCGCTGGATTCCGTAGAGCATTTGGAATTCTAGTTGCTCCTTCGCGAT
>Ga0187781_10002658_pt1 | contig 13529 bp, 10 predicted proteins | sample 0715_SJ02_MP02_2_FD_132447 | JGI IMG/M metagenome (GOLD analysis project Ga0187781, IMG submission 132447) | Tropical peat soil microbial communities from peatlands in Department of Meta, Colombia - 0715_SJ02_MP02_20_MG | ecosystem: Environmental > Terrestrial > Soil > Wetlands > Peat | place...
ACTCGCGCATCTCGCGATCGAGCAGCGGATTGAAATGCGAGTAGCCAAAGACCGGATTACCGCCGACCACGAGGCGCGTCACGCGATGCGCGCCCAGCTGCACCGTCGGCAGCAGGTTCGCCGTCTCGGCGCGCCCCGACGCCACCGATCCGGGAGGCATCAGCGCCGCCGCAACCGTGGTGGCGGCCACGCCGGTGGCGCCTTTCAGAAATTCGCGCCGCGTGCTGGACGGCTCCGAAGGATTTTCGTGTGTTCTTCTCTTCCCGCTCATGACTCCCTCCCTGACCGGTTGAACGTATCGTCTCTGAGCAGATGGTACCACCCTCTTTCTCCGGGTGGCGCATACCTGGCGTCTTTTGCCATGTATGCGATTGCTCTCGATGTTAGACTGCCAGAGCCATGGTCAAACCACCCGACCCCGCGCTGCTCGGTTATCTGGCATCGTACGACCCGCACATTTCCAGGCTGGCTTTGGCGGTGCGCGAGGCGGTGCTGGAGGAGGCTCCGGAAGCCGTGGAGTCGATCTTCAAGGGATATGCGACCGTAGTAGCATTCTCGTTCACCGGCAAGCCGCTCAAGGACGGGTTCTGCCACGTCGTCACCTACAGTACTCACGTGAACCTGGGCTTCAACCGCGGGGCTCTGCTTCCCGATCCGACGGGCGCGCTCGCCGGCACGGGCAAATTGATTCGCCACATCACGATCCGCAACGAGCAGGACGCGAACCGTCCGCTTGTGCGGGGGTTTATTCAGGCAGCGATTGAGCAGGTGAGCCAGCCGTCGCGCGATGGACGCCGGCCTGCGTCCAAGGCCGTGCCCAAACGTGGGAGACGCCCGAAACGGCGTTGATCCCTTGACGCACATTCAACGGTGCCCTGCAGAGCTAGCGCTGTGCACCATCCGACTGAAACGAGGAAACGCACGACAGCCGCAGCCTGGTCGGTTGGAATCCACAACTGCCGTATCATGTACCGATCACGGGGGGTCGCGCTTGGACGTTCTTGGACTTGGTGAGCACCCTCGATATAGCCAACGATCTCCTTGCCGACCGCAAAGACGAACCGCCTCAGAAACGGAAGGCCTGCCCTTACGGGGGGCTCGCGAGGACGTGTTGTATAATCAGGGGTTCAGGCCCGCGCCCTGAACTCTGGCACTGAAAAATGAAGCTTTCCCGCAGACTTTTCCTCGGATCGACTGCCGTCGCGCTCAGCTCGCAACTGTCGGATGCCTTGGCCACGCCGCTGTGGAAGTGGCGCCGCTCGCTCGCCCTCGACATGCCGGGCACGGCTGCCGCGTCCCAGGCCGCGGCGGGCGCCGCGTCGCCCGTGACCTTCGTCGACGTCGCCAAGGAAGCCGGCATCATGGTGACCAATGTCTGGGGCGGCGTGGAGCACAAAGACTACATCATCGAGGCCAAGGGCAGCGGGCTCGCGTTTTTCGATTATGACATGGACGGGTGGCTCGACATCTACCTGACCAACGGCTCGCGCCTCGACGCCCATTGGCCTGCCGGCCAGGAACCCACGTCGCACCTGTTCAAGAACAATCGCGATGGCACGTTTACCGACGTCACCGCCAAGTCAGGCCTGGGCGTCTTCGGATGGCAGACCGGCGTCTCGGTGGGCGACTACGACAACGACGGTTGGGATGACCTGTTCTGCTGCTTCTGGGGCCACAACATTCTGTTCCATAACAATGGCGACGGCACCTTCAAGGACGTCACCAAGGAAGCCGGGCTGTGGGAGGACTTTGACGCCGCCCATCCGGTGCGCTGGGGATCGGGCTGCACCTGGCTTGATTACGATCGCGACGGCCACCTCGACCTGTTCGTCGCCAACTACATTTTCTTCGACAAGGACAAAATCCCGGCGCCCGGCAAGTCCGCGTACTGCCAGTGGAAGGGGATTCCGGTCATGTGCGGCCCGCGCGGGCTGCCCGGCGGCACGAACATCCTGTATCACAACCGGGGCGACGGGACCTTCACCGACGTTTCGGAAAAGGCCGGCATCCTGAAACCGGGGGCGCGCTATTCGATCACCGCCGTCTCCTACGATTTCGACAACGACGGCTGGCCCGACATTTACGTGGCCGTCGACTCCGAGGCTAGTATTCTATACAAGAACAACCACGACGGGACCTTCACCGACGTGGCGGTGATGGCGGGCTGCGCCTACAACGAGGACGGCCAGGAGCAGGCCGGCATGGGCGTGGGCGTGGCCGATTACGATTGCGACGGCTGGTTTGACATCTTCAAGACCAATTTCTCCGACGACACCTCCGACCTTTACCATAACAACGGCGACGGCTCGTTCAGCGACGTCACTTTCGCCGCCGGCGTGGGCCAGAACACGCAGTTCGTGGGCTGGGGCTGCGGATTCCTCGACTACGACAACGACGGCTGGGCCGACATCATGCAGATCAACGGCCACGTCTATCCCGAAGTCGACAAGGCGGCCGATCTCGGCACTCATTTCAAAGAGCAGCGAATCCTCTATCACAACCTCGGCAACGGCAAATTCAAGGACGTCTCCGCCGAGTCGGGATCCGGCATCACCGAGCGCTTCTCGAGCCGCGGCGCCGCCTTTGGCGATTATGACAACGACGGCGACATCGACGTGCTGATCCTCAACATGAACGATCCGCCGTCACTGCTGCGCAACGACGGCGGCAATCGCAAGAACTGGCTCAAGATCAAGCTGGTGGGCACGGTGTGCAATCGCACTGCCATCGGCGCGCACGTGCGCGTGATCACCGGCAAGCACGCGCAGATGGACGAGGTGCACAGCGGCACCAGCGTGATGTCGCAAAGCGATCTGCGGCTGCACTTCGGCCTGGGCGACGCCGCTGTAGTCGACGCCATTGAAGTGAAGTGGCCGACCACGCAGAAGGTGGAGAGATTCACGCGCGTGGAGCCCAATCAGATTGTGACCATCAAGGAAGGAGCCGGCATCGTGGCGCCCGAGAGCGCGGTTCAGAAGCCCGGCGCCGCGCCGGTCAAAACTCACGCACAGCTTCGGCCAACTCGCCGAGCGTCCTGAGCCGCCGGCAATCGACAGCCCCATCGTTGTAGCAGCCGAAGCGGTCGATCAGCAATCCTCGAATTCCCGCCTGTCGCGCCCCACCGACATCCGTGGCGTAGGTATCGCCGATGAAAATTGCCTCGCCGGCGCTCACGCCCGCTTTGTCAAGGGCCATATGGAAGATCGCCGGGTCGGGCTTCTCGACGCCGACAACAGCGGAATCGAGAATGAAGCGGAAATAGCCCGCCAGGCCCGCGCGGTCGAGCTGCTCGGCGATGGTGCCGATGGAGTTGGAGATCACGCCCAGGAAGTAGCCCGCGGCTTCGAGCGACTGCAACGCCGGTTCGGTGTCGGGAAACACGCGCGACCAGAACTGAATGTCGCGGAATCGTTCCACGATCTCGGTGGTCATGGTGCCGTGCTGATCGAGCGGCACTTTGAGCCGGTCGAGCAGCGCGTGCAAGTATTCCATCCAGTAAAACCGATCCGCTTGCGGCGGCGCGCTGCCGAGTTGCGGCCAGAGCCACGCGTCCAGCTTTCCCTTGGCCACGCGCTCGACCGCGTGAAAATCGTCAACCGTGGCGGGATAGCCGGCCGCGGTCAGCTCGCGGGCGAGTTCGTCCACGCGCGGATAGAGCAGCGTGTTGCCGGCATCAAAAAAGACAGCGCGAAGAGGCATGTGGTCAGCAATCTCCGGAGATTCGGTTTACTTCTGCGCCGCCAGAGCGGCTTCCTCGCTGGCGCGAGTGAGTTCAGCGAGGAGCGGCGCGCGATTGTCTTCGCTCATGAACGCCGCCCGGATCGAATTGGCGGCAAGCCCGGCGATCTCGTCGCGCCCGAGCGCGAAGTGTTCGGCCGCAAGCAGCATCTCGCGTGTGATGCTCGTTCGAAACATTGCGGGATCGTCAGAGCTGAGCGTCACGGGAACGCCCGCTTCGAGAAATCGCCGCAGCGGATGGTCTTCGATGCGCCGGATTGCACCGGTGGCGAGATTGCTGGTGAGACACACTTCCACGGGAACACGCCGCTCGGCCAGCAACCGCAGCGTAGCGGGATCGCTTCCAGCGCTGGTTCCGTGCCCGATGCGCTCGGCGCCCAGCAATTCGACGGCGTCGCGGACGCTCTCCGGCCCCGACGCCTCTCCGGCGTGCGCCGTCAGGTGCAGACCGCAGTCGCGTGCCTCGCGATAGACGCCGGCAAAGAGGCGCGCCGGCCCGCGCTCTTCATCGCCGCCGATTCCGAACGCCACCACACCATGATCGCGAAAACGCGCCGCGTATTGCATCACTGCGCGCACGTGGTCCACACCGAATTGCCGGATGGCGTCGAAAATCCAGGCGACGCGCACGCCGAGTCGCCCCGAAACATCGTCTGCGGCGCGCTTGACAGCTTCGAAGACGGCATCGAGCGGTTGCTTCTTCCACAGCACCACCCCGGCCGAGAGCGTCACCTCGGCATAGCGCACACCCTCGGCGTGCAAGGACTCAACCAGGTTGGCGGCGGCGAGCGCGTAATCGTCCGGGGTCTCCAGCAGCAGCGAGAGCAGCTTGAATGCGTTCAGGAAATCAGCGAACTGCGGATAGCGGAATCCCTCGCGCTCGCGATCCGCGATCCAGTCTTCGGTCTCCCGCCCCAGGCGGCCCTTGCGGCCCGCCATCTCACGCAAGGTCGCGGGCTGGATGCTGCCTTCGAGGTGCAGGTGAAGCTCGAGTTTCGGCAGACGAGAGATGAGGAGTGCGGAATCGGCCATGCGTCAGTGCGAAGGCAGAGCGGGTTCGCCGGCGTTCAGCCAGGCTGTGTACCAGTACGATCCCGCGTCGTGCGCGGCGGCGTTCACTTCCTGCATCGCCGTGGGGCCTATCTGCGTGTAAAAGCGGTCGAAATACTCGTCGGTGTAATCGCTGAGGCCAGCGCGCGACATCCAGTCGGCCCAGAGGATGCGGTCCACCCAGGTGTTCGCTTCAAGCACCATGCTGAAACCGTACGCGGTCGGATCATCGACCTTGCCCGCCTCTCCGGCGCGAAACATGAAGAAATTGGTGTAGCGATCGAACAGACTCGTCCCCCAGCGGACGGAGAGCCCTTGCTGCTCGGTGAGCTGCCCGTCGTAATTCTGCGTGGTGCTGAGCGGGTCGTGCGCATCAGCCACGTAGCTGGCGAGCACGGCGGCATCGAGCTTGACATCGTCCCACTTCTGCGCCTTGAAGTCGTTCGTCAGACGCAGGCTGTACTCGCCAATTCTCCAGGGCAGGATGCCGTTGCGGCTCAGCCGCCGGCCGCCGAACTTCTGAACCGCCTCCTTGTAAGAATAAGGCAGCTCAATGTAGGGAAAGAGCCCGTACTTATCGAGGTAGATGAAATGCCGGTAGCGCTCGAACGGATCTTTCTTGATCCAGTCGTCAGGATCGTTGGCGTGATCGACCATGAAGGTGCGATTCGCCTCAAAGAAGGGGCGCATCGCCGGAGGCACCGTCGAGACCGCCCAGTTGTTCACCAGCCGATGGGCGCCCGGTCCCCACGCGTATAAGCGCGTGCTTCCCGCCAGGGCGAAAAGCCCGAGCGTGGCGGTGAGACTCAGCAGTCCCGCCAGCCAGCGCGACAAGCAGCGCCGCGGATCATGGTTCAACCCGGCACGGGATTTCTTTCTCATAGCGCGCGCCCGCTAGTCACAGCGGCAGGCGCCGGCGCCTTGGCGAACTCGCTGTGAAAGCGGCTATAACCAAGATAAATCACCAGACCCACGACGAGCCAGATGAGAAAGCGCAGCCAGGTTTCGATCGGCAGGCTGGCCATCAGAATCAGGCAACAGACGATCGCGGCGATCGGCAATGCGGGCACCCAAGGGGTGCGGAATCCGCGACGACGCTCCGGTTGCTTATAGCGCAGCACCAGTACACCCAGCGCCACCAGGATAAACGCGAACAAGGTTCCGATGTTCGAGAGCTCCGCGAGGGTGCCAATGTCGAAAAAACCGGAAGGAATCGCGACCACAAATCCGGCGATCCAGGTGCTGACGTGCGGCGTTCGGAACCGGGGATGCACTTTCGAGAACACGCGCGGCAGCAAGCCGTCGCGCGACATCGAAAACCATATGCGCGCCTGCCCCAGTTGATACACCAGCAGGGAGCTGATCATCCCCGTCAGGGCGCCGATCGTTACCCAGCGTTCAACGTTGGTCAGTCCGATCGCCTGCAGCGCATAAGCCACCGGCGCAGCATTGTCCAGCGTCCGCCAATCCTGAATACCGGTCAGTACCACCGCCACCGTGCAGTACAGAATCGCGCAGACCACCAGCGACGCGATAATGCCAAACGGAACGTTCTTCTGCGGGTTCTTTGTCTCTTCAGCGCAGGTCGAGACCGAATCGAAACCGATGTAGGTGAAGAAGACGATCGCGCCGCCCGTCAGCACTCCCTGCCACCCGTTTGGCATGAACGGCCGCCAGTTTGCCGGATGGACGTAGCGGGAAGCGAAGGCGATGAAGATCAGGATGGCGACGATCTTCACACCGACCATCAGATTGTTGGTTCGGGCGCTCTCCCGGATCCCGCGCACCAGGATCACGGTGAGCACCATCACGATCACGAATCCGGGCACGTTGAAGTACGATCCGGTGCGCTGGAGGGAATCGTTGAAGACGGGATTGGCGATGCTGTCGGGTATCTTGAGCCCGAGCCCGCCAAGCAGGCTGTCAATGTAGGCGGAGAATCCCACGGCCACGGCCATGTTGCTGACCGCGTACTCCAGGATCAGGTCCCAGCCGATGATCCAGGCTACGATCTCGCCGAGCGTGGCGTAGGAATAAGTGTAGGCGCTCCCGGCGATCGGGATCATCGACGCGAGTTCCGCATAGCACAAGCCCGCCAGGGCGCATGCCACCGCCACCAGCAAGAAAGACAGCGCGACCGCCGGACCCGCGCCGATGCGGCCCGCGGTCCCCACGGTGTGCCCTCCGTGGAGCATCCACAAGAACAACGGAGCTTTCAAAACCGATGGGAACTGCATCACGGTGCCGGCGGCGGCCGTGCCCGTCAGCACGAAAATCCCCGTGCCGATGATGGCGCCGATGCCGAGCGCCGTGAGCGACCACGGACCGAGCGTCTTGCGCAAACAGTGCTCGGGATTCTCCGCCTCCGCCAGAAGGCGGTCGATGCTCTTGGTCGCGAGTAATTGACTGCCCATCGGCTCCTCGGCCCGGCGCGTTTGGGCGCGACGCGGGGAGATCAAAGCAACGGCACGTCAGCGTTTCGCCGGTCCGCCCGGACCACGCTTCTTCACCTTCGGCTTGTGCGAACCCCGCGGATCGGTGCGCTTCGGCTTGGCCGGCCGCTTCCTGCGCGCGGCGCGCTTCAGCTCCTTGCGTTCAGCCTTATCGGTAATCTTCCGAGTGTCCATTCGCGTTCCTTTAGATGTCAGTTTTGGGTCGGCACAAATCGAGTTTAGATCATACAGCCAATTGCCCCTGCCGTCGCGCCCGCACTCAGGCTTTCTCCAGTCCGGCAAATTGCGGCAACACCTTCTTGGCGCCGTAACCCGGAAAACTGATGGTCAGCTTTTCGTCCTGGCCTTCACCTTCACAGGCGATCACCGTGCCGATGCCGAACTTGGGATGCCGCACGCGACTGCCGCGGCGCCATTTCGATCCCGATCCAGCCCGCGCGGACGTTCCTCCAGACTGCAACCTGGAATCGAATCCTGTGGTCCGCAGGAATCGCTCGATCGACTCGCGCGAGTTGAGCGCGCCTTCCCAGGCCGTCTCGACACGCCCCGAGCTCGACAGCCGCTCAGTGAACTTGTCGGGGATTTCGCCGAGGAATCTCGAACGGCGCGTGCTGCGCCGGCCTTCCTCGCCCCAGAAGCGTCGCATGGCGCTGAAGGTGAGGACCAGCCGATCCCTGGCTCGCGTCATGCCGACGTAGCAGAGCCGGCGCTCTTCCTCGAGTCCGGCGTCGTCTTCCATGGACATCTTGTGCGGTAACAGACCTTCTTCAAGTCCCGTGAGAAAGACGGAGTCGAATTCCAGACCCTTGGCGCTGTGCAACGTCATCAGGGTGACGCGCGCGCGTTCGTCGTAATCATCCGTGTCGGAGACCAGCGCGGCGCGGTCGAGAAACGCGGTCAGACCCTCGCCGGCCTCTTCAGCAGCCGCCACCGCGTTGACGAGTTCGAGCAGGTTCTCGACGCGTCCTTCGGCCTCCGGCGTGTTCTGGCTTTTGAGCACCGCCAGATACCCGGTGCGGTCCAGCAGGCTGCGGAAGAACTCGGGCATGCGCAGCTCCTTGCCCTCTTCGGCAAGCGTGCGAATGAGCGTGTGAAAGCTCGCGAGCGCTCGCGCTGCCCGCACCGGCGTCTCTTTGGCTCGCACGAGCATCTCTTCCAGCGCTTCCCAAAGAGTCAGCCGATTCTCGCGGGCAAGAGCCTGGATCTGCGCGACCGTTGTTTCCCCGATACCGCGCGGCGGCGTGTTGATGATCCGCAGGAACGCGGCGGTGTCGCGCTGATTGAACGCGAGGCGGGCGTAAGCGAGCGCATCGCGGATTTCGGCGCGGGCGTAGAAGCTGAATCCGCCGACCAGCCGGTATCCGATGCGGCGCGCGCGCATGGCCTCTTCCAGAAGGCGTGACTGGGCGTTGGTCCGATAAAGCACGCCCACGCTGGCGTTGCCATCGGCTTCCAGCGCCGCGGCCACCTCGCCGGCGATAAACTCGGCTTCACCCTCCGCGGTTCCGGACTGATAAACTCCGATCGCGCGGCCGGTGCGGCGATCGGTCCAGAGCTTCTTGCCTTTGCGCGCGAGGTTGTTGCTGACCACGGCCGAGGCGCCGTCCAGAATCACCTGGGTGGAGCGGTAGTTGCGCTCCAGGCGCAACACCCTGGCCTCGCGGAAGTCTTCTTCGAAGCGAAGAATGTTCTCGATGCTCGCGCCACGCCAGCGGTAGATCGACTGGTCTTCGTCGCCAACCGCGCAGATGTTGTGATGGGCGCGCGTGAGCTGCCGGATCAGCCGGTACTGCACGCGATTGGTGTCCTGATACTCGTCGATGTGGATGTAGCGGAAGCGCCGGCTGTATGATTCCGCCAGCTCCGGCGACTTGTCGAACAGCTCCACCGTTTTTAGCAGTAGATCGTCGAAATCGAGAGCGTTAGCAGCGCGCAGGCGCTCGCGGTAACGCCCGTAGATCGAGGCCAGCGTTTCCGTGTCGGCATCACGCGCCGTCGCGTACATCTCCTCGGGACCGATGTCCTGATTCTTGGCATAGCTGATGCGCGAGAGCGCCTGGCGTGGCGGAAAGAGTTTTTCGCTCAGGCCAAGGTCGGTGAGGCACGCCTTGAGCAGCCGCGTCTGGTCGTCCTCGTCGTAAATGGCGAAGTCGCGGCCATAGCCCAGCGCTTCGATTTCGCGGCGCAGAATGCGGACCGAGAGCGAATGAAAGGTGGAAATCTGCGGTCTCGCGCGGCCATCCTCGCCATCGCTAGCCTCCAAAGCGGACCCGTGCTCGCGCCGGCTCGCCAGCAACCTCGCAACGCGATCCCGCATCTGGTCGGCAGCTTTGTTGGTGAAGGTAACCGCCAGGATGTTCCGGGGCGCCACGCGGTGGGTCTCAATCAGGTGAGCGATCCGGTAAGTGATGGCGCGCGTCTTGCCGCTGCCGGCGCCGGCCAGCACCAGCAGCGGCCCCTCGACGTGCTCAGCCACGGCGCGCTGCTCGCTATTCAGTTCGTCGAGAAGATCAGACATTCCATCCTTGGGAATTTGATGATTAATGATCAGGGCGTTCCAGTTGATCTCCCGCCCGCCGGCGGTCCTTTGTTATTTTACACGATCCTCCCTCGTATCATTCCCAGGAGACTCTGCGCGCCGTTTGGAGCGCCCCCGGCGCGGATGCTATCCTCATAAAAGATCATGACGCAGGCTCAGGCAGTTGCGGCGGGCATAGAATCGGCTGATTACGAATATCAGGCGCTGCTGGAAGTCTCTGAATCCATAGCGTTGCATCGCGACCTGAATGCATTGTTTCACGATCTTGCCGGCCGCCTGCATCCCATCATCGAATTTGATTTTCTCAGCCTCGTGCTTCACGACGACGCTCGCGACGTGATGCGCCTGCATATCCTGGAGACCGACCTCAAGACCGATCTGCAGGCCGGCAAGGAGACGCCGGTCGACCGTTCGCTCGGCGGCGAAGTCTGGAAGACGCAACAGCCGCTTCTGATCGCGGACGTGGAGAGCGAAACGCGTTTCCCGGAGATGATGCAGATGCTGCGCCAGCATCAGGTGCGATCGGTGTGCACGCTTCCGCTCACCACAGCGCAGCGCAGGCTGGGCGCGATGGGCGTGGGCAGCCGCGAGCCTCGCGCATACAGTCTGGCGGACGTGGAGTTCCTTGCGCGCGTGGCACGTCAGGTGGCCGTGGCGGTGGACAACGCGCTGAACGCGCAGGCAGCGCAGTCCTATCAGGCGGAGCTGGCGCGCGAACGCGATCGCCTGCGGCTGCTGCTCGACGTGAACGACGCCATCGTCTCAAAGGTGAGCAAGCGGGAGCTCTTCGCCGCGATTTCCGCAGGTCTGCGCCGCCTGCTCAACATCGAGTACGCCAGCCTGGCGGTCTACGACGCCAAAGCGAACCGGCTGCGCGTCTATGCGCTGGATTTTCCCGACAACCGGACCCTGGCTTTCGAGGACGCCGAGATCCCGCTGGAAGGCTCGCCGCCCGGGCAGGCCTTCACCACGCGCAAGCCCGTGCTGCTCGACGCCTCGAACGCCGGCCAGTTCAACTCCGACGGCTTTCGCAAGATGGTGGCCGAGGGCTTGCGGGCGGGCTGCGTCCTGCCGCTCGTCTCGCGCGATCGCGCTCTCGGCACCCTCAACGTCGGCACGCGACGGGAGGCGAGCTTCACCGCGGACGACGTGGACCTGTTGACGCAGGTCGCGAACCAGATCGCCACTGCTGTCGAAAACGCGCTGGCGTTCTCGGAGATCGAAGATCTGAAGGAGCAGTTGGCGCAGGAAAAGCTTTACCTCGAAGACGAGATCCGCACCGAGCACAATTTTGAAGAGATCGTCGGCGACAGCCCGGTGCTCAAGCGCGTTCTGCGGCAGATTGAAACCGTGGCGCCTACGGACGCCGCGGTGATGATCGAGGGTGAAACCGGCACCGGTAAGGAGGTCTTCGCGCGCGCCATTCACAACCTGAGCCGGCGCCGCGATCGCACCTTCGTCAAGATCAACTGCGCCGCCATCCCGGCGGGACTGCTGGAAAGCGAGCTCTTCGGCCACGAGAAGGGCGCTTTCACGGGCGCCATCATGCAGCGCGCCGGTCGCTTCGAGCTTGCGCACCGCGGCACGCTTTTTCTCGACGAAGTCGGTGATATTCCGCTGGAGCTGCAGCCGAAACTGCTGCGCGCCCTGCAGGAGCAGGAGTTCGAGCGGCTGGGCAGCACGCGGACGCAGCACGTGGACGTGCGCGTCATCGCCGCCACCAACCGCAATCTCGCCCAAATGGTGGCCGAGGGCAAGTTTCGCGGCGATTTGTACTATCGCCTCAACGTCTTTCCGCTGCAGGCGCCGCCGCTGCGCGAACGCCGCGAGGACATTCCGCAGCTGGTGCGCTATTTCGTTCAGAAGTACGCCCTGCGCCTGGAGCGCACGATCGAGACGGTGCCGGCGGAGGCTCAGCGCGCGCTCGCCGAGTATCCCTGGCCGGGAAATATCCGCGAGCTCGAGAACTTCATCGAGCGCGCCGTGATCCTCTCGCGAGGCCCGGCGCTCAATGTCTCCATTGCCGACCTGCGGCAGCCACCGGACGCGCTTGCGAATCACGCGCCCACGCTCGAAGCCGCGGAGCGCGATCACATCCTGCGAATGCTGGCGGAGACGAACTGGATGGTGGGGGGGCCCAAGGGCGCAGCCGCGCGGCTGGGTCTGAAGCGGACGACGCTGCAATCCAAAATGAAGAAGCTCGGCATCAGCCGCGACTGAGTCTGCTGTAGCAACGGCGCCGCGACATCAACTCCGCCGGTTACCGCACCCACACACCGCTGAGCGCAATAAGCACTCCCGCCGCTGCCATCGCTGATCCCAGAAGCCAGAAGGGCTTCTTGCGCGTGATCAGAGTGATCGACGTGATCACCAGCGCCGCTTCGAGGCAAACCTCGCCCAGGTCGTAGCGCGCGGCCTGGCGCTCCTGTTCCTCTGCGGACGCTTCGAATCCGCGGGCCTTCGCTTGAACCGCGTCCTGCTCCTGTTTGTACCGCTGTTGCTCGGAAGCGTAGTGGTCCCTGAGCTTCTGAGCCTGGGCCGGGTCGTTGACGTGAGCTACGGACAGCAGGTCCGTAAAGAGATCGTAATTATGGTAGCGAATGCTGCGAGCTTGGTACTCCGACCAGGCATCGGCGGCGCGTGTCTGGTCGAGGATGGTCCGGGTGTGGGCGCGATGGCCGAGCACTGAAACCGCCGCTACCAGCACGGCGATCACGGACATCGTGAACGTGGCGCCAATCAGCTCGGGATTCTCGCGGGTCTTTTCGGCTTGTTCGTGAAGTTCGTTTAGCTCAGGCATGTCATCAGCGGTTAGCGGTTAGTGGCTGAAACTGATCGGCCTTCAGCTCTCAGCTTTCAGCAAGGCCCGCGGTTACTGACGGCTGATAGCTGATTGCTGACGGCTCTAACCACCAGCCACTAGTCACTCGCCTCGGGCCGTTGATTCCCATTGGCCGCGGCCGCGGCCGGTGCAGGTACGCCCGCGCCGTGGCACTTCTTGTACTTCTTGCCGCTGCCGCACGGGCAGGGATCGTTGCGCCCCACCTTCTCGCGGCGCACGACCTGCTGCGGCTTCTCCATGGCGCCGCCGCCCACCATGCGCATTTCCTGCTGCTCGCGGCGCTTGCGACGCTGGTACTCGCGGATGGCGGCTTCCTCTTCCTCGGGCGTGCGCATCAGGAACAGGTAGCGAAGGGTTTCATCCTCGATGCGATCCATGAGCCCTTCGAACATCTCATAGGACTCGCGCTTGTACTCCACCAGCGGATCGCGCTGGCCGTAGCCACGCAGCCCGATGCCTTCCTTGAGGTGGTCCATCGCCAGCAGATTGTCTTTCCACTGCGCGTCCACCACCTGCAGCAAAATCATGCGCTCGTGGATCCGCATGCGCTCGGCGCCCCACACCTGCTCGCGCTCCTCATAGCGCTTGAAGACGATCTCCTGAAGCTGGTCCTTCAGCACATCCAGCCGCTTGGGATCCAGGGTCAGCTCGGCCTGGCGCAGGTCGACGCCCAGCCGTCCCCAGAACTCGGTGCGAAGCGCGTTCATGTTCCACTGGTCGGGCTGCTGATCCTTGGGGCAGTGGGTTTCGACCAGCCAGTCGATGAGGCGAATCACGGCCTCGCGCACGCGCTCCTGCTGGTCGGCGCCCTTCATCAGCTCGTCGCGCAGACCGTAGATGGTCTCGCGCTGCTTGTTCATCACGTCGTCGTATTCCAGCAGGTGCTTGCGGGACTCGAAGTTCTGCG
>Ga0187781_10002659_pt1 | contig 13527 bp, 11 predicted proteins | sample 0715_SJ02_MP02_2_FD_132447 | JGI IMG/M metagenome (GOLD analysis project Ga0187781, IMG submission 132447) | Tropical peat soil microbial communities from peatlands in Department of Meta, Colombia - 0715_SJ02_MP02_20_MG | ecosystem: Environmental > Terrestrial > Soil > Wetlands > Peat | place...
CCCGCCGTGAGCGAGCCTCGACTCGCCGAAGGCGTACACGAGCCCGCCCAGGCTCGGACCGGCGATCGTCGCGAGCTGAAAGGTCGAGGAGTTGATCGCGACGGCATTGCCAAGCGAGGCGGCAGGCACGATATTCGGCAGGAACGACTGGGCGGCGGGTGTCTGAAAGGCGCGCGCGATCCCGAGCACGGCAAGCACCGCGAAGATCGGCCGCACGCTCGATGAGCCCGTACGAGCCAACGTGAGCAGCGCCAAGGCGCAAACGAGATAAGCGGCCAAGCACGAGAGAATGATGAGCCGGCGGTCGAACAGATCGGCGGCGTGGCCGGCGAACAAGGAGAGGCAGAGGAAGGGCAGGAACTGGGACAGTCCGATGAGACCCAGATCGAGCAACCGGCCGGTGAGCTGGTACACCTGCCAGCCCACCGCGATGATGATCATCTGTGCAGCGAGCGAGGAAGCGAGCCGCGCGCCAAGATACCAGGCGAGATCGCGCTGCTTGACGATGGACAGTCCTAAAGGCCCAGAGCGCTCAACGACGGGTGATCATCGGGACGTCGACCGAGGGGCCAGCGATACTTGCGCTCGCTTTCCGCAATCGGCAAATCATTGATGCTCGCGATTCTGAGGCGCATGAGCCCCGCCTCGTCGAACTCCCAGTTCTCGTTGCCGTAGCTGCGAAACCATTGACCACTGTCATCGTGCCATTCGTAGGCGAATCGCACGGCAATTCGGTTCTGCGCAAAGGTCCACAACTCCTTGATGAGGCGGTAGTCGATCTCGCGCGACCATTTGCGCTCGAGGAAGGCCTGGATGGCCTCGCGCCCCCGAAGGAACTCGACGCGGTTGCGCCAGCGGCTATCGGGCGTATATGCGAGCACCACGCGGGCGGGATCGCGCGTGTTCCATGCATCTTCAGCCATGCGCACCTTTTGGGCGGCGGTTTCGACATTGAAGGGCGGTAAGGGGGGTCGACTCATGATGATCGCTCTTGGGTTCAGGCTATCGTACTGCGAGGCGCCCGGCTACCTACGGCGCGGTAGACCGACTCCTAGGCAGGCAGATAGCGGTTGACGAGATCCGCCATCCGGTCAGTCGCCACGTGAAACATATCCATACCCAAATCGGGCAAGTCGACGTAGCTGTCCTTCGCCTCGAGCAGGGGCTTCACCCGCGCCGTCTGCTCGATGATGTCGTCATGCGGCGCAAACACGGTGAGTGGCATCTTGAGGCCCCTGAGCTTTTTCTCGATCGGGTAGCCGCTCGCCGCGCGAAACGCGGCGCCCGGATTGGCCGCGAGCAGATGCTCGACGAAGCGCTGGTGCACATCGGCGAGATCGTACGGGGGTTGCCTGAACGCGAAGCAGCCCCGCCAAGCGCCCAGCACGTGGCCTCCCTCCGCGGCGGGCTTCAACGGCTGCTCGCTGTACTTTTCCATTTGCCGCTGTTGTTCCTCGACCGTGAACAGCGGCATCCCCACCGCAATCACCCGGCGCACCCGCTGAGCGTACGCGTACGCGATCTCGACGGCCTCGATCGAGCCCACATGGACGCCCAGCACGTCGAACGGGCCTGCGATGCCGGCCGCGCTGATCGCATCCACGGTGCACTGGGCATATTGCTCGAGCGTGAGGGCCCAGGGCGGCGCATCGGAAAAGCCGTATCCCAGCCGGTCGGGTGCCTGAGTGGGTCTTGCGAGCCGCTCCTGCAAGGGCTCCCACATTTCCCCTGAGCGCGGTGAGGGATGCAGCAGCACGAGCGGTACTCCCCTGCCGTCCTTGCTGCGCACGTGAAGTTGTCCGAACCGCGTGGGGTAAAGGCGCCGCGTCAGGGGCATAGGGAGGGAGGCGAGTGGGCGAGCAGGAAAGTCTCGATCAACGGTGCGATCTCGGCGGCCTTCTCGATGTGCAGCATATGACCTGCCCCGGCCACGTGAGCGATCTCGATACCGCGCACCTGAGCCCGGAAGGCATCATCGGTCCCGTCGGCGCCGAGCCGGGTCACGAACTCCGATTCCTGGCCCTTCAGCATGAGTACGGGCGCACGGATCGCCCGCCAGCACGCTTCCGCCTCCTCGCGCCGATACAGCACGGGATTGATCCAGCGGTGGCGCGAGTCACCCAGCAAGTGCACGCGTCCATCCGCCTCGACTCTACCCCAGGCCTCGGCGACGAATCTCGCCTGCACGAGGCTGAACCGCGGGTAGCGGTGGCGGATGACGGAGGCGAGCTGCTCGAAGGATTCGTAGCTCTTCAAGGCCGGAACCGCCCGGACCTGGTCCAACCAATTGCGCAGGCGCGCGGGGGCTTCCTCCGCTGAAGTGCGCGGCAAGCCGAATCCCTCGAGGTTCACCACGCAGCGTACTCGGTGCGGCTTGAGTCCAGCGAACATGCAGGCGATGTTCCCGCCCATGCTGTGCCCGATGAGTCGTACCGGCTCCTGTGGACTCAGCAGATCGAGGAGCGCGTCGAGATCCGCCAGATAATCAGGAAACCAGTAGCCCTCGCGCGCCCACTCGCTACGCCCGAAGCCGCGCCAGTCGGGCGCGGCGAGCGGCCAATCCCTGTCGAACGCATCGACCATGAACTGGAAGGTATCGCCCGTATCCTGGAAGCCGTGGAGCAGGACCACGGGAGGGGCCTCAGGTCCCCAGCGGCGCACATGGGCCTCGAGCGTGCGCAGCCGCACGCTCTCGTGCCGCGCCGCACGCAGCACCTCATAGGACCTCCCCGACGCTTGAAGCGAATGCTGGTCCAAGAGCGGCGGCGGTCAGCTTCGCTTGATCTTGGCTTGGGGCGGCTGATTGTTATCGTCAGGGCTGGCGCCGCCTTTCAATCCGCCCTTGCCCGCTCGGGCGGCTGTGCCGCCGCTACCGGTCCCGGTGCGCGCAGGGGGCCTCCCTCGCGACTGACGCTGCGGTTTGTTCGGCTGGTTTCCTTTTGGCATTGAAGAGTCCTTTGAGGTATCGCAAAGCAGCCTACCTCATACACGCTGGGAACCCCGCGCCGCAAGTACGGCGAGCGGCCGCTGCGGCGGGCAAGCGGCGGCGGCCCCCCGGGTTTGCGGTTTGCCTCGCTTGGAGCGCATGCTGAGAGGATGATGGGGAGGCGCATCGGACCGTATCGGCTGATTCGCGAGCTGGGCGCAGGCGGGATGGGCGAGGTCTATCTCGCTGAGCGCGCGGATGCGGAGTTCGACCAACAGGTCGCGATCAAGCTCGTGCATGGCCACGGAGTGAAGTCACGCCTGAAGATCGAACGCCAGATTCTCGCGCAGCTCGATCACCCCAACATCGCGCACCTCCTCGACGGCGGGACGCTCGCCGACGACACCTCCTACATCGTCATGGAATATGTCGACGGCGTCCCCATCGATACGTACTGCGACTCCCACCGACTCGATCTCGGCGCCCGTTTGAGGTTGTTCCAGACGGTGTGCGCCGCCGTGCACTACGCGCATCAAAACCTCATCGTGCACCGTGATCTCAAGCCCTCGAATATCCTGGTGACGAAATCGGGCGTGCCGAAACTTCTCGATTTCGGCATCGCGAAGCTCCTCGATCATCGTCAAGCCGGGCCGCACACGCTCGCGCTCACCCAAGCCGACATTCGAATCATGACCCCCGAGCATGCGAGTCCCGAGCAAGTCCGCGGACAGCCCATCACGACCGCGAGCGACGTCTACGTGCTGGGGGTGTTGCTCTATCGGCTGCTCGCGGGCATCGGTCCTTATGTCATTGCATCGATGCGACTCAACGACATCGAGCGCGCGATTTGCGAGAAATCCCCGCCACTGCCAAGTCAAGCGATAGGCAGGGAAGACCCGACGCGGGCGCGCAAACTCGCGGAGGCGCGCTCGACGAGTCCCGGGCGCCTGCAACGCGCTCTGCACGGCGATCTCGACAACATCGTCTGCATGGCGATGCGCAAGGAGCCAGAGCGCCGCTATGGCTCCGCGCAGCAACTGGCAAGCGACATCCAGCGGTACCTGGACGGCAAGCCGGTCATCGCGCACGGCGACACCTTTTCCTACCGCAGCGCCAAGTTCGTCAGGCGTCACTGGCTGCCGGTCGCAGCGGGCGCCGGTGCCTTCGGCCTGATACTCGCGTTCGCGGTCACCGCCCATGTGCAGTCGCTGCGCATCGCCTCCGAGCGCGATCGCGTCGCGGAGCAGCGGGAGGCAGCCGAGCACGAGCGCAAGCGCGCCGAAGAGGTGTCGACCTTCCTCGTCGATGTGTTCAAGCTGTCGGATCCCGAGGTCAACCGCGGAAATCAGGTCACCGCGCGCGAGCTCCTGGACTCGAGCGCCAAGCGGCTCCGCGAGTCATTTTCGGATCAGCCCGAAACCAAGGCGACGCTGCTGGCAACGGTCGGTGCGGTGTACGACAGTCTGGGTCAATACCGAGACGCGGTGCAGGTCTTGAACGAATCCTTGTCGCTCGAGCCCTCCTCCAAGGACAAGAGGCACATCGAGACGCTGCTCGAGCTCGGACGCGCCCTGGCCGGTGGCGGCGATCTGGCGGGCGCCGAGCCTCGGATCCAGGAAGCCCTGCGACTGGCGCAGCGCGAGTACGGGGCTGCGAGCCTCGAGTCCGGGCTCGCTCTGTGGGCACTCGGACGCCTGCGACACAGCCAAGATCGATTCGCCGAAGCCAAGGAGCTCTACAAGCACGGCCTCGAGCTGCTCGAGACGACCGAGGCTCCCGCGACCGACGTCGCCTCGTTACTCGGCGACTTGGCCACCGTGTATCAACGAGAGCAGCAGTGGGAGCTCGCCAAGCAAACCTACGAACGGGCGCTCGCCATCGATCGCAGCGTGCTCGGCGACGATCACCCGCGGGTGGCATCGCATCTGCACAATCTGGCGATCGTGGCCGAGAACATGGGCGACTTGAGGCGGGCTGAGAGCTTGTTTCGGGATGCGATCGCGCGCGACGAGCACGCATTCGGCAGCCAGCATCCGGATACCGCCAAAGCGCTCGGCAACTACGGGTTGCTGTTACTACGCGAAGAGCGGCTCGGCGAGGCGGAGTTCCTGCTGCGCAAGGCCCTCGACATTCGACTGAACATCTATGGTCCCGATAACTTCAACGTCGCCTATGCACGCGTGAGCCTCGGCATCGTGCTCGAGGAGGAGGGATCGCTCAAGGAATCGGAAGACGAATTGCGCCAGGCGCTCGCGATCTATGACCGCTCGCTCCCGTCCAATCATCAATACCGTGCCACTGCTCTCATGCATCTCGCGCAGCTTCTGGTCGACCGTGGGAAGCCCCAGGAAGCGCTCGTGCTCTGCGAGCAATCGCTCGCGATTTGGAGCGCCACGGCGCCGAAGTCCTGGTACACGGCGCAGGCTCACACCATCCACGCCTACGCGCTCGCCCATCTCGGCCGCCCGACCGAAGCGGCCGACGAGCTGTCTGCCGCATTGCCGGCGCTTGCGAAGCTGCGCGGCCCGGATGACCCGTCCGTGCGGCGCGCGCAGGGGTGGCTCAAGAGCATGCGCCCGACGCCTGCCGAGGTCGCCGCGCCGGCCTCGCCGGCCCCGGGGGTGCCGGCAACCGCAACCGCCGCTCTACCCGCTGCCGTCGTGGCGCCTGCGACCGCAAGGGTCGTGAACTAGGAGCCTCTCAGGAAGATCTTGTAGGCCGGGTTCTCCGTCTCCTCGGTGTACGCATACTGCAACGCATCGAGATGAAGCAGAAAATCCGTGTGCGTGTGCGCCGGCACCTCGATGCCGGCGAGCACCCGCCCGTAATCCGAGCCGTGATTGCGATAGTGGAACAGGGTGATGTTCCAGCCTTGTCCGATCGCCTGCAGAAACTTGAGCAAGGCTCCCGGTCGCTCGGGGAATTCGAACCGGTACAGCCGCTCATCCTTGAGCTCACGAACCGGGCCACCCACCATGTAGCGCACGTGCAGCTTCGCCATTTCGTTATCGGTCATGTCGTGCACTGCAAATCCGGCCTCGAGCAGCGTGTTCATGAGTTCGAGGCGCTCGCTCTTGCCGGAGGTAAGCGCCAGGCCCACGAAGAGGTGCGCCTTCTCGACGTCGTGGTATCGATAATTGAATTCGGTGACGTTGCGTTGCTTCAGGAACTCGCAAAAGCGCAGGAAGGATCCGCGCACCTCGGGTATGTCGATCGCCAAGAGCGCCTCGCGCTGCGCGCCGAGGTCACCGCGCTCGGCGACGTAGCGCAGGCGGTCGAAATTCATGTTGGCGCCGCCGTTGATCGCTATCAGGGTGCGCTTTACGCAGGATTCGCGCGCGACGTACTTCTTGATGCCGGCGACCGCCAGGGCTCCCGCGGGCTCGGCGATCGAGCGATTGTCCTCGAAGATGTCCTGGATCGCGGCGCAGATCTGATCGGTCGTCACCAACACGACCTCGTCGACGTACTGCCGTGCGATTCGAAAAGTCTCCTCGCCGACCCTCTTCACGGCCACGCCGTCGGCAAAGTTGCCGACCCGACTGAGCGTGACGCGCCGGCCGGCACGAAGCGACTCGAACATGCTCGCTGCATCCTCGGGCTCGACGCCGATGATCTTGATGCGCGGATAGAGCGCTTTCACGTACGACGCGATACCCCCGATCAGTCCCCCGCCGCCGATCGGAACGAAGATCGCATCGATGTCGTCCCCGTGCCACTGGCGCAGAATCTCCAAGGCGATGGTGCCCTGACCAGCGATCACGTCCGGATCGTCGAAGGGATGCACGAAGACGAGCGAGCGCTCGCGTGCAATCTCGATCGCGCGCTCGTTGGCCTCATCGTAATCATCGCCGTGCAGCACGATCTCGGCGCCCAGATCGGCGACTGCCTGCACCTTGATCTGCGGGGTGGTCAATGGCATGACGACGACCGCAGGGATCTTGCGCGTGCGCGCGCCGAGCGCCACCCCTTGGGCATGGTTGCCGGCCGAGGCGCAGATCACGCCCCGCTGCGCAGCCGTCGCCGAGAGCTGTGCAATTTTGTTGTACGCGCCGCGAACTTTGAACGAAAACACCGGCTGGAGGTCTTCTCGCTTGAACAGCACGCGATTGTCGAGCCGGCGCGAGAGGCGCGGCGCCGCCTCCAGCGGTGTTTCCACCGCGACATCGTAAACTTTGGCTTTGAGGATCCGTTCTAGATAGTTTTCTTGCATGAGCTGTGGCTTTGGGGCGTAGCGGTGAAAGAACTGCGATATGTTCGCCTGAAACTGTGAGACGTTCCACAGCCGGCGCGAGCCTCCTGCGCTCCGCCTTCGGTTTATTCGGTAACATAGGCGCCATGCGCGGCTCGACCTGGTACCTGCTCGGATTGCTCGCGGTCTCACCGGCCGCCCATTCCCTGACGGGCGCCTGGGTCGCGAGCGACAACGTCAAGGCCCGCCTGGTGAGCGAGGCCGATGCCCTGAGTCCCGGCCGATCGAGCTGGGTCGCCCTCGAATTCGAGATCCGCGAGGGCTGGCATACCTACTGGCGCAATCCGGGCGATTCCGGGCTCCCCACCAAGCTCGCGTGGACGCTGCCTCCCGGCGTCTCGGCGGGGGAGATCGCGTGGCCGACGCCGCATCGGTTCGAGGTCGGGCCGTTGGTCAATTACGGCTATGCCAAGCATGCCATGCATCTCGTCGAGATCACGGCGGATCGTGATCTCAAGGCCGCCGCCGCCCCGCTCGAGCTCGCCGCCAAGGCGAGCTGGCTCGTGTGCGCGGATGTCTGCATCCCCGAGAGCGCGAACCTCACGCTGAAGGTACCCGTGACTGCGGCGAGCGCTGCCGCCGATCCCGCGGTTGCGCCGCTGTTTGCGGCCGCTCGCGCGGAGCTGCCGAGCACTGCGCCCGCAGCGACCGATGCGAGGTTCGATCACGGTCAATTAGTGCTCTCGTTCGGCAAGGAATGGGGCGCGACGCTGTCCCGGGTATCGGCGCTCGCGTTCTACCCGTACAGCGACGGAGCGATCGAGTACGCGGCGCCGCAAACGATGACGCGTCATGACGGCGCCGTCGAGCTGGCGATGAAAGTGGGCGACCAGCCGCCCCAGCCGCCTGCGGTGCGCGGCGTGCTCCTCGCGACCGAGCCGAGCGGGGGCGAGACCCTCGCCGTGCCTATGGAGATTGCTGCGCAGCTCGCCGCGGCGGCGGTGCCGGCCGCCGGCGCAGCGCCCGTCACCTCATCCGGTGCGCGCGAGGACGTGGCCGGTGCCGCCGGTCCGGCCGATCATCCCGCGCTGCCCGTGCTCGTCTTGCTCGCAGTCCTCGGCGGGCTCGTGTTGAATCTGATGCCCTGTGTATTCCCGGTGCTTTCGATCAAGGCCATCGGATTGGTCGAGCAGGCGAAGAAACATCCCGCCGCCGTGCGCTTGAAGGGGCTGGTCTTCGCCGCCGGCGTCATCGCCTCCATGCTGACCCTGGCGGGCGTGCTGCTGGCGCTGCGCTCGGGCGGGGAGCAAATCGGCTGGGGGTTTCAGCTGCAGTCGCCGCTGTTCGTCACCTTGATGGTCTATTTGTTGCTCGCGGTGGGCTTGAATTTGTCGGGCGTCTTCGAGGTGGGCGGCGGGCTTGCCGGTGTGGGTGATGCACTGACTCAGGGCGATAGCGTCAAGGCGTCGTTCTTTACCGGGGTTCTCACGACATTGGTGGCAACGCCCTGCACGGCGCCGTTCATGGCCGCCGCCATCGGCGCCGCAATCACTCAGTCCCCGCTGGCCGCGTTATGCATCTTCGCGGCGCTCGGCCTGGGCCTATCGCTTCCGTATTTGCTGCTGTCGATCGCCCCCTGGATGCGCCGGGCGCTGCCTAAGCCGGGCGCATGGATGGAGACATTGAAGCAAATCTTTGCGTTCCCGATGTACGGCTCGGCGGCGTGGCTCCTGTGGGTGCTCGCGCAGCAGACCTCCGCAATCGGTCTCGGGGCCGCGCTGGCCGGTGCGGTGCTCGTGGCGCTTGCGGCGTGGGCCTATCAGAAGTCCAAGGGGAGCACGGCCGGACGGCGTCTTGCCGCTCTCGCCACCGCTACCGCCGCCGTACTCCTCGCCATCGTGCTGCCGGTGCGGCTCGCCGGGGTTGCCTCGGCCGCTCCCGCCACGGCGAGCACGCATGCCGACGCCTGGGAGCCGTACAATCCGGCCCGGGTTCGCGAGCTCACCGAGCGCGGTGCGCCCCTTCTCCTGAACTTCACCGCGAGCTGGTGCCTGACGTGCCTGGTCAATGAGCGCAATGCGTTCGATGATGAGGCGGTTCGACGGATTTTTCGCTCCAAGGGCGTGACGCTGATGAAAGGCGACTGGACCAACCGTGATCCGGTGATCACCCAGGCGCTCGCCAACTTCGGACGCGCCGGCGTGCCGCTCTATGTGGTGTACGACGCCAAGCGCAGCTCTTCCGCGCCCAGGGTGCTGCCGCAATTGCTCACGCCAGGGATCGTTGCCGACGCATTCGCAGATCTGCCGGATTCCGATTCAAAATAGCGCGCCAATGGCGCATGCTCGGCTATGGCCTCCGATAGCGCCGGCTCCGTCTCGGTGATCGACTTCCGTCGCCAGAGCATGGTGCTGCAGTGGCACTTCCTCGGCGGCACGTGGAGCGCGTACGATGTGCCTCCCTCGCTCGTGCATGGCGTTGCGCTGATTCGCCCAGCGCAGCCCAACATCTGCGTATTCGGCGCAGGCGGCCGATTGCGGCTCCAGGTGGGACCGGATCAGTATGCGCTGACGGAGGAGGCGCCGCGCATCAAGTGCACCCGCGGCATCGCGATCTTCGGCCTGCGCAGGCGCTTCACGGTGGAGTCAGCAACCGGCGGTATCCTCTTCAGCCACGCCTACTGGAGCAATCAAGGCGAGGACTTCTTTCGCTGGCTTGCGACGCGAGCCGAGGACCCCGAATGGCGGGCGACGGCCGGCCGTCGCTGGTCGGACGGCCTGAGCGCCCCGGTGCTGCGCGCGACCTGAGCGCTCGGCGCGCCGTGGCGCGCCCCGTGCGCTTGCCCAGCCTTGAGCAGAGCGACCTCGGAGTCCCTCAGATAGCGCCACTCGCCGACCCGCAGGGCGCCCAGCTCGACGTTCATGATGCGCACGCGCTTGAGGCGCTGCACGCGGTATCCCAGGGCCGAGCACATGCGCCGGATCTGCCGATTGAGCCCCTGCGTGAGAATCATGCGGAATGTCTCGCGATCGATGCGCGCCACCCGGCAGGGCTTGGTCATCTCACCCCCGATCTTGACACCGCTCGCCAGCATCGAGAGCGCAAGATCGGTGACGGGGCGGTTCACCGAAACGAGGTACTCCTTCTCGTGCTCGTTCTCCGAGCGCAGGACGTGGTTGACGATATCGCCGTCGTTGGTGAGCAGGATCAGCCCTTCGGAGTCCTTGTCCAAGCGGCCGATGGGGAAGATGCGCTCATCATGGCCGAGAAATTCGATGACATTGTCCTTGACGTGGAGCTCGGTGGTGCAGGTGATCCCGACCGGCTTGTTGAGCGCGATGTAGATCTGCTTTCTCGTGGCACGCAGGAGCTCCCCGTCCAACCGCACCTCGTCGTCCTCGCCGACGCGAAGGCCAAGGTGAGCGCGAATGCCGTTCAAGGTGACGCGTCCGGCCTCGATCCAGGCATCGGCCTCGCGGCGTGAGCACACACCGGTCTCGCTGATGTACTTGTTGAGCCTCACCCGCTCGCCCATCGGCGCGAGCCCCCTCATTCTTTGAGGAAGGCGCCGATCTGCCGGGCGAGGCCCTTGGGATCCGCATCGAACCCGTCGGCGGCGCCGATCTCGGCGAAGCGCGCGTTGGGCAATGCGCCTCGGCTCCACTGCGCGTGGTCTTGAGGATCCCCTCGGACTCGCAGCACGAGGCACGGCTGCTTGACCACGGGGATGCGATCCATGGGCGGTGATCCCTGAAGCACCAGACGGCGCACGAGGTCCGGGCGGGCGGCTGCCAGGTCGAGTGCGACTGCCGCGCCGAAGCGCAGCCCCAGGAGATCGAGCTGGCGCAGGCGCAGTTCCTTCACGAGATCCAGGATGGCGCGTGCGGCGTCCGCAAAACCCGGGGAGGGCGCGGGATCGGACTCGCCGAATCCGGGCAGATCGGGCGCATAGACGGAGCGTACGTCTGCGATTTCAGGCAGAAATTTCGCAAACGTCGAGCTCGAGCCCTCGCGCGAATGCAGGCAGAGCAGTGTCACCTGCTCGTCGAATCCGCCCGTGGTCGGAAATGCCGTGCGTACGTGGAGCTGCCCGAATTTGCAGTCGAAATAGGCGCGCCGCATGCGCACGGTAATCGCTCGCAGGGGGAACGGTTTGCTTTGCTTGGCCACTCGCAATCTCCTCTAAAAAGGATAGTCGATGAGCCACCGCCTCTTCGGTGACCCATTAGCAAAAACTGATTGTTGCTTTTTTGATACATTAAGTTTTTCAATTCCCCTTGACGGGCACTAGCTTCCATCGCGACTCGACGCTAGAGTGTTGCACGAACGCAATTACAAGCGCGGGGAAGTAAAAAAATCGAGCATCGCCGCAGCGCGACGAACAAGCGCCGCGATAGGCATGGGGACTTGCAAGCCGGGCAACGTCAACGCCCGGCTTTTTTATTGCGGCTGCGCCGCCGCCGGGGTCGCTCCGGGTGAGGAGCTCGCCGCAGCCCATCGATCCCACTCTCGAGACGCGGTAAAGCCGCTCGATCGCCCGCCCTTGAAGCTGACCACCTCGACCAAACGCTCTCCATCGTCGGAGAGGCTGAAGCGAAGCTCGTACGGCGGACGATCCTCGTCCGGTTCACCCGATTGCACGACCAGCGTGCTTTCATCCCATCCGCAGCGAGGCGGCGGCGCATCGCCGCGCCCGCGCGAGGGCGAATCGCGCCCCTGCGAATCGCCCGCGACGTGTTGATGGCCCTTCGCCTGGCCCACACGGCAAGCTCTCTCCGCACCGTCGGTGATGAAGCTCACCGCAGTCCCCGTCTGCTTGACCGTAAGGTCCCTTCCCGGCCAGCGTAGAGCTTCGTCCAGAACCGCGACCGAGGGCATCTGCGGGCCCATCGGGCCCGTCGGGCCGAATCCGCCGCCGCGGGCGCCTTGTCGGCCGCGCGGCGCACTCGTCGGTCCGGGCGTGGTCGCGGTTGCGGCCGCGATCTGACTTTGCAGGATACGCTGCGGATCATCGCTGTCCGCCTCGTTGAGTTTCCAGTGGCCGCTCAGGTCAACCCCCTTCGGGGGCGTCGATGAAAGCTCATCGCTCGCGCAAGCGGCCAGGACACATACCGCCACCAATAGGGCAATTCGCATGGCACCTCTCTGCTCAGAGCCAAGCTTACCGTAAAGTAAGCGCAAGGCCGCAGGGGAGCGCACGCCCTCCTGCGGCTCATGCGGGCGGTCTCCTGGTGAGGATCCTATGAACCGGGAGAGGGCGGACGGCTCGCCGAACAACGGCGCCGTGGCCGCATCAAGCCATCGAGCGGCGCACTCGTCCGGAGGGGCGCAATCGGTCCGGACCGCAGATCCAGACGCGCCCCTCGAAGGGCTGGAAGCACACGCGAAGAGACTCGATTCTGCGCATGGTCTGCGCGCCGCAGGTGATCTTGCCGTCCGCGAGGTCGGCCTGGATCAGATCCACCAGCGAGGCGCTGGGCTCGCACTCCTCGGTCGGCGGCAACGCGTGGGCGAGAATTCGCGCCTGGATCTCGGCGCGCTTGGTCGTGTTGCCCAGAACTGCGCGCTTGAATCGGTCGAGCACCGCGAGAATCGAGCTCAGCGTGTTGTCGGTGACATCGCTCGGCCGCCCCGTGCCGCCCATGAACTTCAAGTGTAGGAGGCCGCCGACCCCACGCGCTTCATCGTGCAGGCATAGCGCAAGCGCACCGTGTAATTCGGCCACCAGGAGCATGGGTTCGGGGGAAACGTGATAGGTATCCGGCGGGACTAGAACTTCCGCGAGATCCTTTGTCACTTGAGCTCGAGCCATAGCCAAGGGATGCTGCACGCAAGCGCGGTTCGGCTCTGCCAAGCGAATCACGTTTTGCCAGCCCTCGCCCGACCCTCCCGATGCGCCGTGACCTGCATCACGTGCCCGATGTGTCCGCCTGGCGACGCTTCCCACGAAATTCCGTCACAGGCTTCGAGCGCGGCCGCGGCGCCGCCCGGCGGCCCGGGCGCTCGCGCGCAAGCGCACCCCCTTGCGCGAGAGCGCGAGGGTCTGCTTGGCCGCGCTCCGGACCCCGCTTGGTACGGGTTGATATGAGTTCATGCGCGTCGGTTATTAGCCCTCGCATGCGCGGCGCGGCTACAGTAGCCGCATGTATCGATACGACGCCATCGATCAGAGGCTCGTCGAGGAGCGCGTCGCCCAGTTTCGCGATCAAACCCGAAGATACCTCGCCGGCGAGCTCACCGAGGACGAGTTTCGCCCCCTGCGATTGCGCAACGGGCTCTACATTCAGCGGCATGCGCCGATGCTGCGGATCGCCATCCCGTACGGCCTCCTGTCATCGAGGCAGCTGCGCAGGCTCGCATCGATCGCGCACCGCTACGATCGCGGCTACGGACATTTCACTACGCGGCA
>Ga0187781_10002660_pt1 | contig 13526 bp, 10 predicted proteins | sample 0715_SJ02_MP02_2_FD_132447 | JGI IMG/M metagenome (GOLD analysis project Ga0187781, IMG submission 132447) | Tropical peat soil microbial communities from peatlands in Department of Meta, Colombia - 0715_SJ02_MP02_20_MG | ecosystem: Environmental > Terrestrial > Soil > Wetlands > Peat | place...
CAGCCTACGATCTTAGCTGCCCTCTTGGAGGAACGCTCCCGGATTGTCCCATTGCTGGTTTTGACAACGGTTTCACCAACGTGGCTCGGACTGCCTTTCCCAACTACTATGATGTCAACCAGCAGGAGTCGACTGCCAACTCCAACTATAATTCCGTGCAGGCCACTTTGCGCGTCAACGGCTGGCACGGGTTCACCTCGCAAACCAACTTCGTTTGGTCGCATTCGATCGACAACGCCAGCGATCCTGACGACTTCATCCCCAACTCCTCACAGCCCAACAATAGCTGGAACACGGCGGCAGAGCGCGGCAATTCCAACTTCGACATTCGCCGCCGCTTGAGTTGGAACCTGGGCTATCTGGTGCCCAAGCAGAGCGGCAGCGCAGCCCGCCTTCGGAACGGCTGGGGCTTTGATAGTTCCCTCAGCCTGCAAGATGGGCAGCCCTTTAGCTTCAATTACAATTTTGAGGGCGATTACTCGGGTGGTGGCGAAGGTTTCGACCGGCCCGACGTGGTTGGCCCGATTCAATACGGCAGTGCGCCGAGCAGCTTCATCAGCCTGGCTTCATTCCAGGTGCCCTGCACGTTTGGCAACACCACGGCGGTTCCGGGGTCGGGCGACAGCAACTGCCTGCCGGGCACGCGCCACTTCGGTGACCTGGGCCGCAACGCCCTGCGCGCAACCGCCTTCAAAGAGTGGAACTTCTCGATGTTCAAGGATACTGCCATCACCGAACGGGTGGACATGCAAATCCGGGCAGACTTCTTCAATATCGTGAATCATCCTAACTTCGCCAACCCGGTCCTGCCCGCTTTCATTGCAGACCCAGCCGTCAACGGCCTCGATTCCCAGGGCCGCGGCACCGGGTTCTATCCGCTCACGGCCACCGGCGACGTCGGCATCGGCAATCCGTTCCTCGGCGGCGGCGGCCCGAGAGGGATCCAGTTCTCAGCCAAGTTTACGTTCTAAAGGAAATGGGGTCTCAACCTCAGCCCCTGCTGCGGCAGGGGCTTTTTTCTTTTCCCAACAACGGCGACCGGTTCCGTTTTGGATTCCGGCTTTCTGCACGAACCATAGAATCAACCACCCACCCCCGCGCATCTTGGTGTACAGTATCTGGTCTCATGAAAAGCTACGCCGAACGCCGTTCCGGAACCCGCATAGCCGCCCGCGTCCCCACCCGCGTGCGCACCGCCCAGGGAGCCGATCATCCCGCGCACACTCGCGACATCAGCGCCAACGGCGTCTTTCTGTATACGCACTCTCCCATGGAGAAGGGAAGCGACGTCGAACTTGTCCTCATTCTTCCTCCCGAGCTTACCTCCGGCGAAAAATGCTGGGTCTGCTGCCAGGCCACCATCGTCCGGGTGGAAGATCGCGGTTCCGACTTCGGCGTAGCCGCCCAGATTCGGCGCATGGATATCCTCCCCGAAATCGCCGTCTGACAGCCCATTCGGCCGCTTCCAGCAGAGCTTGTTTTACCTGGTGTTCCCGGATTTGCTTCGACGCGAGCGGTTCGATTGGCCATCCCCAGGAATTTCTTAGAAAAACCTGTGAAAAAAGCTTCCCTTTGCAGCGCCTTTGGTGCAATAATGGCGGCCCTAGAATTGCTCTGGACAATTTTGCTTGCTAACGGGTTGGGGTATGTGGATTGAAAAACTGACATCCGGTGTGGTGGAAGTGCAAACCCCCATCGGTCCGCGGTACGTATTGCCATCTTTCCTTGAGCGCGTTTATCTGCTGTGGATGTTCCGCAACTTCGCCAGTCTGCCGCACGCCGTGCTGAGCGCCGGGCAACAGCGCTTGATTGATCGCCTGTGCAGTGAGCAGCGCTTCGCCACGATGGTCTACACCGACACCATGGACGAAGCTCCAGTGATCGGCACCATCGAACATCGCCCCGCAGTCACGGAGTTGCCCCCGCGCCGCCCGGTTGCCAGCGCCTCCAGCGCGCTGCCCGCCGAAGCCCGCCAGCGTTCCTGAAATCTGCGCAGGGTTCGCACCGAGCGGCCGCGCGCGCGGATGCTATAATCTCTGTTCGATCATCCAGCCAAAATCCCCACTGTGGGCGCGTAGCTCAACTGGCAGAGCAACTGACTCTTAATCAGTAGGTTGAAGGTTCGATTCCTTCCGCGCTCACCATTTAACCTCATGCAACCGCTAGAGTTGCTTTCCCCTGATTAGCAGCACCCGAAAGAAGCTGTTTTTCGTGGTGACCAGCCTCGGTGACCAGTTCTCGGTTTTCTCGGCATTTCTCGCCGCAATCGACGCTGCGTGCTACTTCAGGCCCGTTGACTTCCTTTTTCTTTTCTCCATCTCAGCCTGCATGATCGCTAGCATGCGGTCCCAGGTCGGCTGGAGCTGTTGCGGGTCGCGGATGCAGCTGAGAAAGACCAGGCGCATGTCCCCGGGGAAAGACACTCCGCCAAAGCTTTGGTACGCCTCCGGCAATGGTGGGCCGCCAGAAGTTCCCGCCGGTGGAATCACGGTCGGGAGCTGGAATGCATACATGCTGCCGCCCGCCAGAGGTTGGTGTGGAAAGCGCAGGAGCCAAAGGCAGTTGTGACTGTCCTCGATCATGTTAGCGGAGATCACGGCCCACTGGCCGACATCCTCTGGAGCGGGCTGCTGGCAGTTCCAGAACTGCGCTTGGGGGACGTAGACTACGGGGTCCGAAAACCCGTACTCATCGATCAAGACGCGTTTCAGACCGTGCTGGTGAACGAAGTCCTCCATGTCGGGTAGAGCCTGGTTCCAGTCGAGATTGGAATCGCCTACCAACGCATAGCCGGGGCGGCCGGCGCTCAACGAGTTCAAGAAAGGAAGGTAGTAAGGGTAGGCGCGCACGGCTGTTACCACGGACGCCAGGGCCAACGCGACCGTGAGCCAGACGACGGCGCGGGCGGCAGGCCAGCCCGAGCGTCGCAGCGACTCCAGCGTGCGCGGAAGCGGCGCCAGCAAGAGCACCAGCAGTGCCAAGGGAACTGAGAAGTGGCGGATGCTGAACTGGAATCGGCTCAGGATGCATGCTCCGGTGAAGACCGCGAGAAAGACCCACACGGCTCGCCAGTGCAACTCCAGCCCTTCAGGTACGACTGCGAACGGCACGACGCGAAGCTTTGCAACCACGCTCGCCGTCAGCGCGAGAAGCAGCAAAAGCAGGAAGGCCAGGGGGGACTTCAGCAAGAACAAGACCGGAAAGTAAAACCACACGCCATGCGGATACGCGTGACCCAGAATGAAACTGTGCGGCTTCGTGGTAATGGCGAACAACGCCAAGCCACGCAGGTAGATCCACGGGGGCATGAGCAACCTGCGAAGCAGCAGAGCCGCCGCATTGTGTCCAAGGAAATTCAGGGAATCAGTAGGCTCATTGTACGAGAGGACAAAATAGACGGCATAAACCACCACTGCGGCGAATAAGGCGCCCTTTGTCAGACTCCACCATCGGATACGCCGCCATGCCCGGAGTTCCTCTTTGTCTGCCGGCTGTTCTGGAGGCGGACGCCAGCGGAGGCTGAGGATGAAGGCGGCGAAACAAAAGAACAGAAGTCCGGCAGAAAACTTGGAAAGCAGCGCCCCGCTGAGGGCCAGGCCAAACCTCAGAACCGTCCCCTGCGACGGAGAGCGCCACATGCTGGCAAAGGCCCACAAGGTCAGGACGGCAAACAAGGCGATTGCCATGTCGGTTAAGACCAGAGGCCCAAACGCGAGCGTGGCAGGCATAGTTGCATAAGCGCAAAGGCAGAGCAGTCCGCCCCACGGATCACCGAGGCGGGATGCGTAGGCGAAGAGCACAATCCCCAGAACCAACGTCAGAGACAGCATGGATAGCCGTGCCCACCAGACTGCCGCGATCGGGTCATTCCATCGAGTGACCAGCCAGTGGCCGAAGACCCATTCACCGAAAAACTGCTTAAACAGTCCAACGCTGAACGTCCACGATACGTGAGAATAGTCGGCGTGCACGCCGCGAATCACAAGCGGCGCCGCGGCCAGCACCTTCGCCAAGGGGGGGTGTTCCTCGTTCATCCGCATGTCCAGCTTCTGCAGATAGCTCACCCCCGCCCCGATGTGCGCCACTTCGTCAATGGTGACGGATTCGCGCCGCGCAGCCCCGCCCGCGAGGAGGGCCAAAAGGGCAAGGAGCAAAACCCCGCCGGCTAGAACAATTCTTGATGATTGTGTCTTCAATTCGCGTCGGCCAAATCAGAGAATGATTGGAAAGGCCAGAACTTCAAAGGAGCTTCGCTGAGTCACAATGACGCATACCAGATTAATTCGTGGACTGCTGCAATTCTTGCCTTCTTAGTTCCATCCCAACTTCACAATCCGCGTTTAGAACCCACTATCATACCTCGACACTGGCAGACAGAACGCTTGCCTCCCGGTTGTTGGCGAAAATGGCCATCGCAACCATTGACCCTGACCGGGGATTTTGAGTGCTAATGCCCCGATTTCGACAATTGACTTCCGACTACCCCGCCTACCGGGCACAGCCGGTACTGCCTAGCTCCACCGTGGGGTGAATGAACCGTGTGGGCTACATGGGGCCGACAGAAAAACCTCCGAAAGCGCTACAGGCGGGTTCCCACCATCCTCGGCTCCGCCTGGTGCGGCTGCGATGAAACACGGCGAGGCGTGATCCGAGTCACAGAAATAGGTCCGCGCCGAATCGAAGAATTAGGTTGGCGCGCCGGACATAGACCAGGTTCGTCCTGCAATTGGCGCATTGCGATGTTCGGGCGTCTGACTCTTGCACGAGAGGCGGATCCGTTGCACTTTCCCAGACCGACCAAGCTGCGAGTCATTTCCCAAATTGTTTTTCTGTCGTTCTTTCTTTTTCTTCTTCTGCATACCGAGTTCCGCGGTTCATTGGCGGCTTCCAACAGCGAGATCCGTCTGCCGTACCCGGTTTCGTTCTTCTTTCAGCTCGATCCTCTGGTCGCACTCTCGAATGCCCTGGCCAGTCATGCGCTCTATCGTGGGTTGCTGTGGAGCCTGGTGATCTTGATTCCGACCATGTTGGTCGGGCGCTTCTTCTGCGGGTGGATTTGTCCCCTAGGTTCGATTCATCACTTCTTCAGCAGTCTGAAATCTGAGCGTAAACGGGGCCCGCAACTCATCGAATCGAATCGCTACAAACGCTGGCAGACGACGAAGTATTACTTGCTCATCATCTGCCTGGTTGCAGCATTATTTGGCACCGGGGTTGTGGGCTGGCTCGACCCGTTCTCATTCCTGGTGCGTTCGCTGGGCTTATCCGTTCTGCCGGCAACCGACTATGGCTTGCGGGCCATCCTGAGCGTGCTCGAACACAGCCGCTACGCATGGGTGCAGACTCTGGGCAGCGTGCAGCACTTCATCCTGGGCCTGGTTCTGCTCGGTTTCAAACAGCCATACTTCCGCTTGGGAATATGGCTGGGGGCGATCTTCGTTATTCTCGTAGCCCTGAACTTGCGCATCACGCGCTTTTGGTGCCGCGCGCTTTGTCCTTTGGGTGCGCTGCTCGGAATCGTCTCGCGCTGGTCGGTGCTTGGGCTGGTCAAGAATCCGGAGCATTGCAAGGACTGCAATCGTTGCCTTCTACGCTGCCAGGGCGGCGATGATCCGATCGGTGGCGTGCCGTGGCATCAACCTGAGTGCCACTTGTGCCTGAATTGCGTGGACGAGTGCCCGGAACATGGTTTGCGATTTGCGTGGTTTCCGGGGCAGAAAGCGCTCGGTGCAAACCTGCAGCGGAGAAAAGTTCTCACCGGCCTGGCGGCGGGCGCCGCGCTGGTTCCGCTTGTCCGGGCGACGCCCGGCTTCGCCGCAGAACGTCACGAGCGTTTGCTGCGTCCTCCGGGAGCGCTCGACGAGGAGTACTTTCTTGCGCGCTGCATTCGCTGCGGCGAGTGCATGAAGGTTTGTCCAACCAACGCCTTGCATCCCTCTTTGTCTGAAGCCGGGCTGGAAGGGCTCTGGACGCCGGTTCTGGTCCCGCGAATCGGGTACTGCGAGACCAGTTGCGTGCTGTGTTCGCAGGTCTGCCCCACGGGTGCAATTTGGGAGATGACGGCAAAAGAGAAGGGATGGTCGGTCGATGTGGGCCGCGCGGAGAAACCCGTTCGCCTCGGAACCGCATTTTACGATCGCGGCCGCTGCCTGCCCTGGGCCATGGCGACGGAGTGTATCGTGTGCGAAGAATGGTGTCCCACTTCGCCGAAAGCGATCTATCTTCGTCCCGCAGAGGCCGTCGACGCGGCAGGCAATTACAGGCAAGTGAAACAGCCATACCTCGATCCCGCGCGCTGCGTGGGCTGCGGAGCGTGTGAATACGCGTGTCCTGTACAGGACCGTCCGGCAGTGTATGTCACCAGCGTAGGCGAAAGCCGATCCCGCACCAACCAGATTCTCTTGAATCGGAGGAAGAGCTGACATGCCGCCCGACACAATACCGCTCAGCCGCCGTGAAGCGTTGATCAAGCTGCTGCGAGTTGCCGGAGCCGGCGCTGGGGCAGCCGGCCTGGGAGTCTGGCTGAGCGAGCATAGCTGGCGTCCTGAGCCCGAACTGGCGATCATTGCCAGGCGCGGACACACCATCGCACCCGACCCGCAGCTCCCGGAGATGGCGGTGATTACAGGCGATGATCCGGCGCAACTGGCGCGGCAGGCCATCGCAGAGCTGGGAGGAATTCGCCGGTTCATTTCCCGTGGGGAAGTTGTCCTTGTCAAACCGAATATCGGATGGGACCGCACTCCTGAGCAGGCGGCGAATACGAATCCCGACGTGGTGGCGGAAGTGGTTCGCCTGTGCGCAAGCGCCGGGGCGAAGCGGATCATAGTGACGGATACGAGTTGCAACGACGCGCGGCGCTGCTTTCAGCGTTCTGGAATCGCAGCGGCGGCGCAGAGCGCGGGGGCGGACGTCATACTCCCAGATCCGGCCTTGTTCAAGGAAGTGGATCTGCAAGGAGAGATTCTGCGGGCCTGGCCGGTGCTCAGTCCGTTTCTCGATGCCGACAAAGTGATCAATGTCCCGATCGCCAAGCACCACAGCCTGACGGGCGCGACTTTAGGCATGAAGAACTGGTATGGGATGCTGGGCGGGCCGCGGCATCAGCTGCATCAGAAGATTCACGAAAGCCTGGTGGACTTGGCCGATTTTGTGCGGCCGACGCTGACGATCGTTGACTGTTATCGCATCCTGGTGCGCAACGGTCCGACGGGCGGCAATCTGCAAGACGTGTTGCTCAAGAAAACCATGGTCGCCGGAACCAACCCGGTTGCTCTGGATGCCTACGTGGCCAAGGCATTCTGGAACCTGGATGCATCCGATCTGCCCTATCTCAAGATGGCGGCCGGCCGCGGACTGGGAACGTTCGAGTTCGAGAAGGTGCGGACGCAGGTTAAAACGCTGTGACGCCAAACCGCGGAAACGCCGACAGGAATGTGAAGACCAGCCGCGGCCGTGAGGCGGGAGAGAATGGGATGACAACAAAATGGATCGTAGCGATGAATCTGCTTCTCTGCGCCGCATTCCTGGCACCAGTCCGACCTCAAGGTGCGGATGTTCGCAGTGGAACTTCCGCCGCGGCCCAAGGACAATTGGCGAGTCTTCTTCGCGCACCTCTTCCGGGCAAGGCTGCCGCGCAAGGCTCACCCGCGATGTACAGCCCGGAGAGCCTGTATCAGTACATTGATGGTGGCGCGGACCTCTATGTTCTCTACGACTTCAAGGCTCTTCTGCACCAGGAATTCAAGAGCGGTGCAGCGGACCTGACCGCTGACATTTATGAGATGAGCAATGCCGAAGACGCATTTGGGATCTATGCGTCGGAGCGTTCTCCGGGCTACAAGTTTCTTGCCATCGGTGCCGAGGGATATCGAGACCAGGGAATCCTTAACTTCTTCGCCGATCACTACTACATAAAGCTCTCCGGCTCGGGTGCGAATGCGGATTCGCTCCTTGACCAGTTTGCGCGTGTGCTGGCTGTCCGCATCGGAGGCGCGCGAACGCTGCCGAACCTGCTGGAGAAACTTCCCCGGGAGCATCGCGTGGCGCACTCCGAACAGTATGTGAAAAAAGATCCGCTGGGGCATGGGTTTCTGGCGCCAGCGTACGTGGTCACCTATACGCAGGGAAAACAAGAGTCGAAACTTGTGGTTTCCGTGGCCGGCGATGCACAAGCCGCCAAGTCGCGGGCGGAGCAACTCAGCCAGCATTTCAAGCAGAGCGGCGAGTGTGCAGCTGCGCCAGATCTGGGCGAGAGTGGGTTGCGCGGAAACAACAGTTTCGAGGGACGCGTGATCGCTCGAACGCGCGGTCGCTACCTTATCGCGTTGTTTAATCCTGCGGACAGTGGAGCAGAAATTTTGAAAGCAACCGCGGAGAATCTTCCATGAATCATCCAGTAAGAAGCCGGAAACTTTTTTTCAGGAGGTGAACCGTGAGCGAGCATGAATGGAATCGTCGCGAATTCATGGTAAAGCCGATCCTTTGGGCGGGAGCGGCGAGTGTGATCGGGAAAGCGAATTCACTTTGGGCGAGTCCGATAATTGAGAAGACAAATCCGATCCTGCAACGCACGCTGGGAAAAACGGGGATCACGCTGCCCGTGGTCAGCATGGGCGTGATGAATGCGGACATCCCGGGGCTGTTGCGCCGCGCCTACGAGTTGGGCATCCGCCATTTCGATACCGCGGCAGGCTACCAGCGGGGACGCAACGAAGAGATGGTCGGCAACGTGATCAAAGAACTCGGCGTGCGCCACCAGGTGGTGATCTCGACCAAGCAGCCCTCGCACAACGGGCCAAGAAATCCAGCCCAAGCCAAGCAGCATTTCATCGAGGGCGTGGAAAGTAGTCTGAAAAGACTCCAGATGGATCACGTCGACATTCTTTATCATCACGCCGTCGACTCAGTGGAGGATGCCCGGGCCGAAGGTCCGCTCGAAGCGTTGCAAAGCCTGAAAAAGGACGGCAAGACGAGATTCCTGGGAATCTCGACCCACAAAACCGTGGCTGTGCTTAGCGAGGCCATGGGCATGAATGTCTTCGACGTCGCGCTGGTGATGCTGAACTACACCATGGCGCAAGACGCGGCGCTTCTCGACACCATCGAGCGCGCTGCAAACAGTGGAATGGGCATCGTGGCCATGAAAACACAGGCGGGCGGCACGGTAAAGCCAGATCCGAAGCTGCCGAAGGAACTGCCCGCGGCAAGCCAGACGGCTCTGTTGAAGTGGGCGCTTAATCATGAGTTCGTCACCACCGCCATACCGGGTTTCAGCACCTACGAACATTTGGAACAGGATTTCTCCGTGGCGCGGAACCTGGCGTATACCTATGAAGAGGAACGATTCCTGGCGGACAAGAGTTTCACAGCCCAGGCAGAATTTTGCCAGCAGTGCGGCAAGTGCAGGAAAGACTGTCCCAAGCAGGTGGATATACCCGTGTTAATGCGATCCCATATGTATGCGGTGCAGTACCGGAACCGTGGAATGGCGCAGGCGACGCTCGCGACAGTTGCGCCGGACCATGGGCTCGATGCTTGCGGTGGATGCCAGTCCTGTTCCGTAACCTGCCGAAACACGGTGCGGATTGCGCGCAAGATCGCCGAACTAAAAGTACTGGCAGCCGGCCAGTTGCTCTCCTAGATCCGCTTGGCCGGCCAGTTGGAAAGAGGGCCGTTTGTAGCTGACGAAAAATCCCCATCTCTGACAGTGTCGGCCGGTGTCAAGCAATCTACGCGGTTTCAAAGTGTACGCAGGGCCTCCTTCCGCGAGAATCCTGCGCTTATCTGTCCAGGTTGTAGACTAGGGGCGGCTCGCCGCTCATCGCGCGTACGTGGTGCTTAGCAGTTTTGGTCAGGGCGGTGAACGGAAGTGCGAGCGCGTGGAAAGGCTTGATGTCGGGCGTAAAATAATGATAGCTGCAAACAGCTCGATGGCCGGAAGGAATCCTTCGAGATTCCGGTTGGCCCCGCTGATCTGAACCCAGTTCTGGACCTCGTTCTTCACGAAGACTAACCGCTGGTCTCCCCTGGTCCTAAGGAGGTGCCATTATGCTGGGAATGAACTTCCTGTCCTTTCTGATTCTCACTTTCATCGGCACAGCCAGCAAAGCAGGGAACCGTTGTAATTGATGTTGGAAAGGCGGCCGTGTCCCATGTTATTCCGAGAAGAAGACGAAGAGCTGGACGTGCTCCCGTTCACGGATCGAGGTGAAGCTGGGCGCATACTGGCGAGCAGACTGTCGTTGTACGCCGACCGTGGCGACGTGGTGGTTCTGGGACTGCCGCGGGGTGGCGTGCCCGTGGCGTCCGCGGTCGCGGGCGCGCTGCATCTGGCGTGGGATGTCTTCGTGGTGATCAAACTTGGTAGCCCATGGGACAGTGAACTCGCCATGGGCGCAGTTGCTGAGAGCGGCGTGCAAGTCCTGGATCTCTCCATCGCCAGGGCGATGTGCGTGTCGGAGGAAGATCTCCAGGAGACAGCCGCGATAGCGCGCAAAGAACTCGCCATGCGCGAGAGCTTATATCGGGGCCGCCGCCCATTGCCGGAGTTGGAGGGGAAGACCGTCATTCTAGTGGACGACGGCATTGCGACTGGGTGCAGTATTCTGGCTGCGGCTACAGCTGCCCGTCGCAGAGCCGCCTCGCGCGTCGTGGTGGCGGTCCCAGTCATTCCGGCTTCCGGCTCCAGTGCGATCCGGATGGAGGCAGACAAAGTCATCAGCGTGGCAGAACCGGAAACGTTCCTGGCGGTTTCGCGGTGGTACGAAGATTTCAGCCCGGTCAGCGATGAAGATGTGTGCCGGCTGCTGGGAAACCCCGTCAGCCCCATGCCACGCGCCGCTTGAGTCTTCATTGAACTAAGGAGGAAGCCATGCAAAGACCTTTTTCAAACCGGGGCCAGGCTCTGGCGGAAGTTACCGCTGCCAGAATGCTGGCTCGCCAAAAGCGACTTGCAGGATCGGCACTTGCGGCCCAAAGTGGACGCAAGGCTAAGGCTGAGCCTTGGTCGAAACCGGCGGAAATCACTCAGCGGCCGAAGACAAAACCGCCGAAACACGATGCCGATGCCACGCCGGTGCTGTAGTTGGGGCACGATGCCCGGTTTTGCAGAAATCGAGCCCATGGCGGACCAGCAGCGAAGCAGTAGAGCAGGGATGGTTCCACTTCGTCATCGCGAGGCAAAACGCCTAAATCGAGTCGTCTCAAGAACGTGGCAACCCACATTTTATGGGATGACCCGCAACCGAGATTTCGAACGGTAAGAGCCAGGAGCCGACACGTTGGAGGTCGCTATGCCAGCAAAAATGCTGAGAGAATTTCTCGATGATCAAGGTATTCAGTACAAGACTATTCCGCACCAAATCGCTTATACCGCACGGCAAGTTGCAACCGTTGCGCATGTGCCCACCAGAGAATTGGCGAAGACCGTGATTGTCAAGATCGACGGCGTATTGGCCATGGCGGTCGTTCCCGCTTCCTACACGATCGATCTTTCCCTGTTGCGGGCAGCAACCGGCGCCAGAAGCGTGATTCTCGCCAAGGAATCCGAATTCAAAGACCGGTTCCCGGAGTGTGAAATCGGTGCCATGCCGCCCTTTGGGAGCCTCTACGGAATGGCGGTCTATGTTGACGAGAGTTTGACGAAAGACGAAAAGATTGCCTTTAACGCCTGCTCCCACTACGAGGCACTGCAAATTTCCTACGCAGACTTCGAAAGACTCGTCCGACCGAGGGTACTCACGTTTACCGGTCTGCGCGATCCGGAGTTGCTGGGAGCGTGGCACCTTTGATCTTTGAGAGCCTTCCGTTTCTTGAGCAGATTAGTCATGTTGATTGTGTGACCGTCAGGTTGCTCGCCGACGGAGTGGAAGGCGCGGTGTAGGTGGTGGGAACTCCACTCAGCGTTGAAGTCGGGGAGACACTGCCGCACGATGCCGCGGAACAGGAAACCGTCCAATTCCTCGAGAAAACAATGGCGAGAAAATACCCGGTAAGGCAAAGCTTGTCACCACCTGTCCAGGTAGGAAAATTGGCGTTTCTGGAAATTGACACCTTCGCGATACGGCTAACAGTTTCTGTGCTCCGCTTTCGAGACTGTCAGTTCTAATCGGGCTTGCATAACGCTCAACCCGTACTAAAATAGGCGCGAGTTTTCCCGCCGTCGGGGTTCGGGGTTTCGCGAAAACCGCGAAAAGCCAGAAAGACCGCAACCGAGCTGCAAGATTTCTCCGGGGTGCGCTATGGGGCAGCATTCAAAACTTGGGTGTCTGGGGAGACGCAGCCGTCGCCGCAGAGTGCTGCCGGCGATCGCGCTGTTTCTCATGATGCTCGCAGGGCCGAGCTGGGCCGAGCACCATGCCAGCCGCACCTACAGCACCGCGGACGGCCTGCCCAGCAATATGGTCACGTGCAATTATCGTGATTCCGACGGCTTTCTCTGGTTCTGCACCGACGAAGGCCTTTCCCGCTTCGATGGCTATACGTTTACCAATTACGGGGTCGATCAGGGACTCCCGGATCGCTACGTCAGTGTCTTTGTCGAAACACGAAGTGGCGACTACTGGGTGGGAACCGCACGCGGATTGGTCCGCTTCAATCCGAGGCCTGGCCGCGGAGGAGCAATGTTCATTCCGGTAGGTGACCAGCCAGACCAGACCAGACCCATCACCGATGTGGTTGAAGATCGTAGCGGCACGGTCTGGATCGCAATGGGAGGTTTCGGAGTTCGTTCCCTGGTTCAGGAGAACGGGCAATGGAGTCCGCGATCTCTGGATCTGAATTTGCCTCCAGCCATGAGCGCAGAAGGTCTCCTCGTCGATAATCAAAACAATCTATGGATTGCCTTATACGGCGATCATGCGACGCTATTACGACGCAGCCCCGACGGCCACCTGGATACGTTCAGCACTTCCTTTTTTCAGGGGAACAGGATCACCTCGCTTACACAAGACCGGCAGAACAATATTTGGCTCGGAACCTATCTCGGACTTGCCTTGCTTGCCCAGCATCCACAGGCCGGCGGCAGGTTCATCGAGCACGTGTATGCCAAATGGGATCCGCGGATAAAACAGGCGGCCGTCATCCAGGGCCTCTTTCAGTCCTCCGATGGGCGGCGTTGGACACGCGCTGATGTTGGATTGTTTGAGATGTTGGGCGATCCACAGAAAGGGAAGGTAAAGTTTCAGTTCATAGGCAAGGACGTGTTTGTTCCGAGTTTGGAAGATAATGCAGGCAATTTCTGGGCCTTCAGCACCAAATACCCGCGAGATGGTTTCATGACCTACGAACCGGGCCCCGAGGATGGCTTGGCGACCGAAGACGTGCGTTCCATCTTTGAAGGCAATGCCGGTGAACTTTATGTGGTCACAGGAATCAACTGCCGACACATCCATCGATTCGATGGTCAGCGCTTCATCCCAGTAGCCCCGTATGTCCCGGGGCACTCTGCCTCGTGGGAGTGGGGCGGTTGGGGATGGGGCCAGACTCACCTTCAGGATCATTTAGGAGAATGGTGGTTTGCCACC
>Ga0187781_10002661_pt1 | contig 13525 bp, 8 predicted proteins | sample 0715_SJ02_MP02_2_FD_132447 | JGI IMG/M metagenome (GOLD analysis project Ga0187781, IMG submission 132447) | Tropical peat soil microbial communities from peatlands in Department of Meta, Colombia - 0715_SJ02_MP02_20_MG | ecosystem: Environmental > Terrestrial > Soil > Wetlands > Peat | place...
CTGCAGCAGATGATCGAGCAGGCCGCGGTGCGGCTGATTCTCGCCGGCTCGGATTTCAACATCGTCTACATGAATCCGGCGTCGAAGAAGACGCTCAAACGGATCGAACACTTGCTTCCGTGCAAGGTCGAAGAGATCGTCGGGAAGCCGATCGACATCTTCCACAAGAACCCCGAGTCCCAGCGGCGGCTTCTCTCCAATCCGGACAATCTCCCGCACCAGGCCGAGATCAAGCTGGGCGATGAGATCATGCGGCTGAACGTGGTCGCAATCCGCGATTCCGGTGGTCGGTACATCGGGCCGATGGTCAACTGGGAGTTGATCACCGAGCAGGTCCGGGCCCGCGAACGCGAGGCCAAATTACAGGCCGAGCAACAGGCATCGGCCGAGGGCTTGCGGGCGAAGATCAACCAACTGATGAAAGTCGTCGAGGCGATCGCGGGCGGCGATCTCACTCAGGAGGTCGAAATAGCCTGCCAGGACGACATGGGCCGCCTGGCGTCGAGCATCCGGAAGATGAGCACCGATTTGCGCGAGCTGATTCAGCAGCTCTTGGAGTCAGCGACTCAGCAAAACGAGGGTGCCCGGACGATTGCGGAAAGCGCCCAAAATCTAAGTGAGGGGGCGCAATCGCAGGCGGCTTCTGTTGAGCAAATGACGGCCTCGGTCGAAGAACTGGTGAGATCGATCCAAGTCATTTCCGAGAGCACGATCGAAGCTCGCCGTCAATCGGGTGCCACGACCGAACTGGCCAAGTCTGGAGGAGCTTCGGTTCGCGACGCGGTGGCATCGATGCATCTCATTCAGAAGTCGAGCGAACAGATCAACGACATCATTCAGGTCATCAGCGAGATCGCCAGCCAGACGAACTTGCTGGCCCTCAACGCGGCAATCGAGGCGGCTCGCGCGGGCGAGCACGGACTTGGATTCGCGGTTGTCGCCGACGAGGTTCGCAAGCTCGCCGAGCGGTCGAGCGTGGCAGCCAAGGAGATCACTCAGTTGATCAAGGAATCGACGCGCCGCGTTGCCGAGGGAGCCGAGCTGTCGGAAAATGTGGGCAAATCGCTGAATTCGATCGTCGAGGCCGTCGAGCAGTCCGCGACCGGCATCGCGCGGATTGCCGAATCAGCGGAAGCCCAGGCCGAGAACGCCAAGGAGGTTCAGGTGGCCATTCGTTCGGTCGGTAAGACTACTGAGTCTAACGCCGCCGCTTCCGAGGAGATGGCTGCCAGCGCCGAGGAGTTGGGCGCGCAGGCGTCAACTTTGCAGGATCTAGTGGCGCGGTTCAAAGTCTAGAAGGCAACTTTCCGCGGAAAGGGCTCGCGATGAGGATGCCGTTTTTCGGACCGCTCCATAGAGTACCGAAAAACGTCTGCGCGAGGTTTCTGAAACTTGCGGTGCGGTTGGAGGCGTGGGTCCGCCTCAGATGAGGCGCAGAAAAGCAACGTTTTTCGTGAGCGGGCTGGTCCTCTCTTCCTGCCATTCTTGGGCCTTTCTCGTGGACCAAGCGCCTCCCGATCATTTCGAGAAGTGCAGACACCGCAGTTGGGGCGAACATTCCCTCCGGGCCCCGACTGCGACCGAGTTTAGTTCGTGCGACAAACACTCTGCCAACGATGCGCCCCCAACGATCATCGTCGGTCGCCTCGACGCGAACCGTCTGACCGGAGAACGTCTCGGCAAGCTTCACTCGAGTTCGCGGTAGTCTGTCGTCGCGCCGCTCCGCGAAACCCGCGTTGAACCACATGGTCTGGTCCTATCAGACGCGGCATAATGCAGGGGCGTCTGAAAGGGCACTCGGCCATGAGCGTATCCGGCAACGACCCCGTCTTTGAGGTGCCGGAGCCGAAATGTCTTGGCGATTTCGAGATTGTGCGCCCGCTCGGCAGCGGCGGTATGGGGGTCGTTTATGAAGCATGGCAGAAATCGCTCAATCGCAAAGTTGCGCTCAAGGTGCTTTCTCGGGGACTCGGTCTGACGTCCAGAGCGGTAGAAAGATTCCGTCGTGAGGCTGAGGCTGCCGCAAAGCTGCATCACACGAACATCGTGGCCGTTTACGCCATTGGCGAGGAGCGCGGCACGCATTTCTATGCGATGGAGCTAATCGAGGGGCCATCGCTCGATCGCGTCATCGGCCATCTGCGGCAAGCGGGCCAGACGTCTGCGCGCCCTGAAAGGGTGAGGCTTGAGCGAGGAAGCGCTGCGTCGCCGCCCGATTTGGAAGCGACCCAGCCGTGCGTGACTGAGGCCGTGGCAGCATCTGTGGAGAGTCTTTCATCGCTCAGTTCCAACAGCCACTATTTCGACACGGCCGCACGAATGATCGCCGAGGTAGCTGACGCCCTACATTATGCGCACCGCCAGGGGGTCATTCATCGCGACATCAAGCCGTCGAACTTGCTGCTGGCGCCCTCCGGGCGGCTGAGTCTTAACGACTTTGGCCTGGCCCGCCTGCTGGAGCAGCCGGGCATGACAATGAGTGGTGAGTTCGTCGGTACACCGGCCTATATGTCGCCCGAGCAGATTGCCGTCGGCCGAATCCCGCTGGATCATCGGACCGACATTTATTCCCTGGGGGCCACGCTCTATGAAATGCTCGTGCTTCAGCCGCCGTTCGAGGGACACTCGCGCGAGCAGCTCTTGGCGCAAATCGTTCACAAGGAACCCAAAGCCCCGAGGCGCATCCGCAAGCAGGTGCCGGTCGACCTGGAAACGATCTGCCTCAAGTGTCTGGAGAAGGATCCGGATCGACGTTACCAGTCCGCCGACGCGCTTGCGGAGGACTTACGTCGCTACGTCAACCGCTTCGCCATTTCGGCCAGGCCCGCTGGGCCCGTCCAACAATTGGTGAAGTGGGTCAAGCGGCGCCCCGCTGTCGCGGTGAGTTTGGGATGCCTGCTGCTTGCGGCGTGTCTGGTCTCCGCATTCGCGTACCGTGCCCGCCGCATGGATGAGCTGCTGAGAATCGAACATGAACAGCACCGGTTGCAGCTCCTGGATGAAAAGATCCGCAACGCTTACCTGGTCGCCAGCAGCGGTGACCTGAAGCGCACCGACGACGCGACCAAGGAAATCGAGGAACTGGGCGCCTCCACCGGCCAGGTACGGCTGTTGCGCGGCGTGGTCAGTTACTTCCGCCAGGATGTTGGGAGCGCGATCAGCGAGTTGGAACAGGCCGCCAAACTGCTACCCGACAATGTCGGCTGCCGTGCGCTGCTCGCCATGAGTTACTCCGACACCGGTCGGCCTGAAGAGCAAGAGCGGTGGATTCTTGAAATGTCGCGGCTTTCCCCTTCGTCTCCCGAAGACTACTTGTTCAAGGGCTATAGCCGCGAAACGAACGAGCCAGGCGGGATGGGGCTAACCGAGCTGGACGAAGGCATCCGGCAACGCGACTCGCCCCTCGGCCGAGCGCTGCGGACGATCGCGCGCGCGAACCGGGCCATTGATTCGGGCCGGTGTCAAGACGCGGAGGCGGCTCTTGTGGATGCAAACGCGGCACGTGGCATGCTCCCGGACAACCCGCTGGCCCTGTACGCGAGCCTCTATGCGCGGCTCGTCGCGGCAGGCGTCTATCAGGAAGCGAACCTTCCCCAAGAGCGCGCTGCTGTGCTGCGGGACGCTGGTCAGGATGTCCAGGCACTCGAGCCATTCATTGACCTGCCGAATCCGGCGTTCGCGACGTGGCTCTATTTCTTCGAGGAAATCGGCAATCAGGGTAAGGCGTTGGATGTTGCGCGCCGATCATTCGAGCGGACAAAGGGCTCGACGCCGGCCGTCTACGGCGCTGCCATCCTCTACCAACAGGGCCGGTATGCTGAAGGCTTGAAGTTGCTTGACCAACGGCGACAGCCTGATATGGGGGGCGATGTCACGAAGATTTTTCTTCTGGCGGAGTTGCCCGACGGGCTGCACCTCGCGCTGGATGCGTACCAGAAACTTACCATTGCCTATCCACCAACTGGCTGGGAAGCGCCGTCGAAGACTGAAATCTTGCTATTCCTGGGAAGGAGGGAACAAGCTTTGGCAATCCGCGCGGCGTTCCGATCCCGAATTGCTCTATCCGAGGAATGGCGGGACTTCTACCGAGCGATGGGCCAGTTCAACAGCGGCCAGCTTTCAGCAGATGCGTACTTAGCGAAGGCCGGCACGTCGCGATGGAAACAGTTGGACGCCCATTATCAAATTGGCCTTTTCCGGCTCTCTCGAGGAGACCGGACCGGAGCGAAGGAGCACTTCCGCCACGCCGTCGACACTCGTGCGGCTTGGGTTTTGCCGTGGGTGTGGAGCAAGATGTTCCTGAGCCGTCTCGAGAACGACCCCAAGTGGCCCCTATGGATTGAGGTGGACGGCCGAACGAAGTAGCCGCAGGCCTCTGCATCAGGTCGTAGCGATTTTCATGCTCATGCTCGATCGCACCAACCTCCGAGCCGTACGGCTCGGTTCCCGACTTCCGGAGCGACGCCTCATCTTGTCCTCGGTCCACGCGATCAGAGCGTGGTTGGTTGTTGCGAGCGCTCGTCTCTGCGTCGGACTGAAACCGCCAGCGCGGGTCGTGTCATCCGGCGTCGCAACGCAATCACAACCGTTTTTGCAATCGGCCAAAAACGACCCATTTGCGGGAATTGGTAAGCGCCAGTTGGCGCATTGTCGCCACGCGCGCTCCGTTCAATTTCGGACAGCGGCGAGTCAATCTCGCCCGGTCGAGTTTCAGAAACTCGTGGTTTCTCAAACGGTTCCATTTGAGGAACGCTACTCGGGATTTGGATGCAGGCCTACCTGAGTGGCAAGCCTTGATCAGCGCCTCAGATATCGATCCGGGCGGCAGCTCCCTTCTGCGCGGCTAGCCCAACGCGAACCGAAGAAAGCCGACAGCAAGCCAGCCGAGACTTCGGCGCTAGGCTTCACTCGTCGCAGCGCCAGACAGCGCGGCGCCCGACTGAAACTTGTCCAGGCAGGCTAATCGCCTTCAACGTCGGGAATTGCCTGTCGTTCCGACTCGCCTCAGCGCGCGTTTCATTGGGTTCCGATCCATGAGGAAGTCCGAAGGAACCTCGCGGGTTGCTGCCCGACGGTCCCCCGGGATCGCCCAAAAAAGCCTTGCCCGAATTGCAGCTGGCGTCCGCGACTCCTGTCACGTTGGGCGATTTACACAGAGCATTACTCATTTGAGGAATCGAACGGCCATAACCAGTTTACTGAATCGAACGGCCAGAACGAGCCGTTCAAATCATGCGTCCCCGCTGCCAAACAGTGGCCTCTTGTCTTGCGGGGCGCCATCAGTCGTTTGGCTCTATGAGCACGCCATTAGTCATGGAAGACTCGGGCGCCATGCTGGCGACCAGCCGGCTGTTCCCCATTGGTGCCGCGACAATGACACCGGCCATGCGGTCGGCCCACCGCTACGCGCATTCCCTCTACGCGTGCGTCAAGCCGTGGCTGCAAGCCCCGATCCTGGAGGTCGGCGTCGGTTTTGGAACGTACACCGGATTCCTGTTGCAACACGGCCCCGTCGTCGCCTGCGACCTCGACCAAACGTGCCTGGAACAGGTGCACCGGAAGTTCCCGGGAGCAGCGCTCTCGACCGTTCGCGTCGACTTGAACGACCCGGCGAGCATTCGAGGACTTCTACGGCATCAGGTTCGCTCGATTTTCACGTCAAACGTGCTTGAGCACATCGCGGACGACGTCGCGGCACTGGGGGCCCTTCGCGGCTCCGTCGGTCCTGCGACAAAACTCGCGATTATCGTTCCAGCGCATCCGCGGCTTTATGGCTACCTCGACAAACAAGCCGGCCATTTCCGCCGCTACACGCGACGGTCGCTCGCCGATGCGCTCGACTGCTCTGGTTGGCAAGTCGAGCGCTCGTTTTACATCAACGCGCTCGGCGGGCTGGGATGGTGGCTCAATCACCGCTTTCTGCCGCAGCGCCCGTTGGATTCCGCAACGGTGAATGCGCAACTCGCGATTTACGATCGAGTCATGGTTCCCTTGGCTCAGCGGACGGATCTGTTGTTTCGGCGATTCTTCGGGCTTTCAGTCGTTGCGATTGCAAGTCCAAGAGATCCCGCAGCGCGCGTTTGACCCGGCGCACGAAGGCTATCCGGATGTGCGGAATCTTCGGAATCGTCGGGCGAACCGCGGAGGAAGCGCTTGTCCGCTCTTGGATCGACGTGATGCGTCATCGCGGACCCGACGCGGCGGGCGTCTATTGTGCCGAGAATATCGTTTTGGCACATCGGCGTCTCAGCATTGTCGACACGCGTGCATCGGCCGACCAGCCATTTTGGGATCCAAGCGGACAAACCGCCGTGGTCTTCAATGGAGAGATCTACAACTGTCGTGAGCTGCGGCGACATCTCGAATCGGCCGGGCACATCTTCCGCACCAGCGGCGACACGGAGGTCTTGCTCTACGGATATATCGAATGGGGCGCCGCGGTCGTTGAACGTCTGAATGGAATGTTCGCGTTTGCCCTCTACGACGCGACGGAACAAAGCCTTTTCCTCGGCAGAGACCGATTGGGAAAAAAGCCTCTCTTTCTGGCCCATTTGGCGGACGGCGCACTCGCCTTTGCATCGGAATTAAAACCGCTGTTGGCGTGCGGGTTGGTCGACACCCGCGTCGATCCTCATGCGATCGTCGATTACTTGCGTCTCAACTACGTCCTGTCGCCGCGGACGATGCTCCAGGCCGTAACTCAGCTTTCGCCGGGCTGCTGCGGGCTGTATCGGCATCACGCGTGGCGGACACGGCGCTATTGGGATCTGGCTGACCACATCCTGGCGCCGAAAATCGAACCGCAGTCGGCGCGCGCCGCGACCGGCGAATTCGATGCTCTTTTGGCCGATGCGACACGCATTCGCCTGTACAGCGATGTGCCGCTGGGGGCGTTTTTGTCAGGCGGAGTCGACAGCAGCACGGTTGTCGGCATGATGCGACGATTTCGCGGCGGCGAATTATTCACCTACTCGGTCGAATTTGCGGCGGCGGCTTATGACGAAAGTCACTATTCACGGCTGGCGTCGCGGCATTTCCAAACGCGACATCACCCGGAACAAATTGGGGAGCCGGTCGCGGACGAGTTGCCGGAGTTTGCCCGGCTCATGGACGTGCCGCTTGGCGATGACTCGTCGATCGCAATGTTTCAGCTGGCACGCCATGCGCGGCGCTCGGTGACGGTTTGTCTAACCGGAGACGGCGCCGACGAGCTGTTTGCCGGATATGCGACCTATCAGGCCGACAGGCTCAAGCGCTGGATTAACCGGCTGCGACTGCCGATCGGAGGCGTGCTGGACGCGCTCATCGCGCTCTCCTTCGAGCGAGGAGCAAAGCTCGGCCGCAAATTTCGCTGGCAGCAGTTTCGCCGCGGTTTGGCCCTGTCGCCGGCCGATGCCCATTATTTGTGGCGCGAGATCAACAGCACCGGAAAATTGTCGGGGAACCTGGCGCAAAGCTTGGACGGTGCCGTCCGCGATTATCGACCGCTCGACGTGTTCCGGGAGCACTTTAACCGGGTTCGCGACGCCGATTGGCTGGACCGCTTTCTGTACGTCGACTGCTGCACGTGGCTGGTCGATGACATCCTGACCAAGGTCGACCGGACGTCGATGGCAGCTTCGTTGGAGTGCCGTAGTCCGTTTCTCGATCACCGTGTCGTCGAGTTCGCAGCTCGGCTTCCGCAGCCGTTCAAGCTCTCCCTGTTTCAGGGAAAACAGGCGGTCCGCGCGCTGGCGCGACGACTGATGCCTCGCGCGATCGTCGACCGACGGAAATCCGGCTTCAATTCGCCAACCGATGTCTGGATGCGCGGGACGCTGCGGGCGATGGTTCAGGACGTGCTTTCGAGCGGCCGCCTTGAGTCCCTGGGATTGCCATGGAAGGGCGGAATCGAACCGCTTTGGCGGCAGTTCCTTCGGGGAGAGCGGCGGCACCAATACAGCTTGTGGGGACTTTTCATGCTCGGTTTGTGGGAGCGAGAAGTGCTGTCCGCGTTCCCGTTGCGCTCTCAATTCCAGACGACGAAAGCGGCGAATTTGACCGGCGATCGACCGAAAGCTCAGCCCAAGCTCGCGCCGCGTGCCGCGTAATCGTTCATCCTCGACCGGGGGGAAAAAGATGAAGCAGCCTGATCGCTTCCGACCCACACACGCGCGAAAGGGATTCGCCGTCGTCGGGGGGCTGGAATTGTCGTCCGCCCAGCAGGATCGGGGCGTCGATCACGGAGTCTCGATTGTGATCCCGGCGTACAACGAGGCCGCGTGCATTGGAGCCGTCGTCTCCAAGGCGGCCGAGGTAGCCCGATCGCTCGGTTGCGAGTTTGAGATAGTCGTGGTCGACGACGCCTCAACCGACGGGACGGCGCTTGTAGCGGGAACCGCCGGGGCTCGTGTTCTGCGACACCCCTACAATCGCGGATACGGAAACTCGCTCAAAACAGGAATCACCGCGGCCGTTCATGAGTTCGTGATCATTTGCGACGGCGACGGGAGTTATCCAATCGAGCAGATGCCGCGGTTGCTCGAGGACGCGGCCGTGTTCGACATGGTCATCGGCGCTCGCACGGGCCGGCATTTTCACGGATCGTTTTTCAAACGACTGGCGCGTTGGTGGCAGTTGACTTTGGTGAGCTACGTGACGGGAACGACGATCCTCGACGCAAACTCGGGATTCCGCTTCATTCGCCGATCACGGGCATTGGAATACTTTGACTTCGTCTGTTCGGGTTTTTCGTTCACGACCTCAATTACCGTGGCTCTCATCTGCGAGCAATCGGCCGTCAAGTTCGTGGGAATCGATTACCATCCGCGCGTCGGCAAGAGCAAAGTTCGCTACTTCCGCGATACGCTCCGGTCGCTGCAAATCCTCACGCACTGCATCCTGCGATATAACCCCCTCAAGGCGTTCCTCCTGCTAGCCGCCGTTCCGATGATCGCGCCGGCTTTCGTGATTGTCTTTGCCCGCGACTCGTCGACGATTGTCGTTTCTTCCACCCTCTGCCTTTGCACGTCGATTTTGACTTTCGCTGGCGGAATGATCGCGTACTGCATGCGAGCCCGGGGATCGACGTCGCACATTGACGCGGGCGTCTATGCCTTTGTCGCGCAACCTCCCGCAGTCCTTGAATGTTCCGATCCGTCCGACGTCAAGGAAGCGGCATGACAGAATCGACAACCTCCAGTTCGAGTAGCGCCGGAGGAGATAATCCGAGGGCGACAGTCAGCTCCTCGAGGCGATCGTCTGCCGCGAAATGGGCGATTGGATTCTGGACGACGACCATCATCACCATGGTCGTCGTCGTCGCTCTGTGTTTGACACCGCGGCGCATCCTAATCGACGCAAGGTCGGCGACCGACCTTCGTCGCGTCGGCGCAAACGCCTTCGAGGCGCGGTTTCATGCGCCGTTGCCCCCGGGATCCGTTGTTCGTCATTTCGACCGGCAACTGGAAGCGGTGCCGTCGGCGGTTGAAGTTGAGAACTCGCGCGGCGTCTATTGGATCGACGCGCCGGCAGGAATCGTGCGCTGGTCGCTACCGCTGGACTCCGGCCGGCCAGACGATGAGATTCCGATGGCCTGCGTGCAGACTCCGGGATGGCTTCCGGCGTCATTGGGGGAGTTTTGGCTCGCGTTGATTCTCCCCGCGACGGTGATGGCCCTTTGCGGATTTCGGGCGTCGGCAGCGGTGGGCAGGGAGGGCGTCGAGTCGACTGCCAAGACGCGCGGTTGGAAAGAAATCGCGCTGCGCGAACCTTTCGGTTTTGCTACGCCGTCTCCGCTCGCGTGGCGGATTTTCCTGTTTGCAGCCGTCGCGGCGGCGCTGACGCTGGGGCTGGTGCCGGGATGGAACCGCTTGGTAACCGGCCCCGATTCGCTTTCCTACATTGAGAATCGGCCGATCCGCACGCCGTTGGTTCCGGCGTGGATTGCCTTGTTCGATGCGAATCGATCAGAAAGCCGCCTTGAGAGCGTCCCGGACGGGCATCCGGAAGTCAATCACTGGGCCGCGACACACCGGTACGGAAACGTCGTGCGCGCCTGGAAGGTGCTGTTCATCTTCAGCGTTTGCGTGTTCGTCTGGCAATTGACTTCGATTGTTCCCTGGTGGTTCGCCGGCGCGATCTTCCTCGCTGCGGCCGGTTTTGACGGCGACAACAGCGGCATGAGACACCTCCTCGACGAGGTCTTGTCGGAACCGCTGAGCTATGTGCTGATGTTTCTTGCCCTCTCGACGCTGTGCGCCTATCTCAGACGCCCAAGTTGGGCGTGGGGCCTGACGATGGCCGCGATCATCAACGCCATGATTCTTGCGCGCCCCGCGAGCCTGATGTTTGCCTCGCTCTTCGCGTGCGTCGGGCTGCTTCATTGGCGGAAGGAGGGATTGGGATTTGCGACCCGGCGTGCCGTGTTATTGGCGCTGTTTACGGCAACGGGAATCCTCGCGCATTGTTCTGTCAACAAGATGCGCGACGGACACTTCAAGCAGCACGCCTTCAACGGACTCAACTGGATGACGACGTCGCTGCAATTGGCGGAGCCGGAGGACGCGGACGCGTTCTCTGATCCCAAATTGCGTCAATTCATCGAAATATGTACCGTCGACTACGCCGCGCATCGGCACCCGCAGTACGACAATTCGGTAGGCAACGACAACTGCTGGCGAATCGCAACGCCGGTTTTCGCCAAGGTTTACGGGTCGACGATCAGGCAGGAGCCTTATCTCGCGGACGAGGTGCTGTCGACGGTCGCTCGCCGGCTCATTACGCTGCACCCGCGGCATTTTGCGGCAATCGCCTGGTCGAATTGGCGCAACGGCTTTTGGACGACGCTATTGCATCTACCGTTGCTGCTGCAGGCATTCGCGGCGTTTCGAGTGTTCCGCCGCACTGGCGATTGGCGCTATCTGTTTGTCGGGTTCATTGCGATTCTTCCCTTCATCTGCATTTTTCACGCCTGCCTGACAAATTACCCCATCAGCCGCTACCGCTCGATGACACGGTTCCTCGAGATTTGGACCCCGTTTCTCTTCTTAGGGATGCTGCTCTCATCCCGGCTTGGGCAATCGACGCCTTCGACGACACCACGGGTACGCCGCAACGATGGTTGCGATTCGCAATCATTGGCAGTCGCGGCGTAGGAGATCGCCAATCGCCCTGGTCCTCCTACTTCTTGACCTGCTCAACTCTCGCCGTTGTGTGTCCGTAGAGCACTTTCCAGAATTGATGCCGTAGATTTGACACGGGATTTAATGGCAAACTTCAAGCAGCCATGGCGTAATCTCAACCCTTTTCCGGGATCGCCATCAAACCACCGTTTTCTCGATGCGGCGTGTTGGAGTTGCGGGTTTGCGAGCCTCGAGCGTCTGTCAAAGCGACGCGGCACTGGAGAATTGCAGACGCGTGGTCCAATCGCTTGACGCCCAATTCCGGAGCCGTCACATCGATGCGATGCCACCTCCGACGAACACTTCCGAAACCACCGTCGGTCGAGATGATTTGCAATAGCTTGCCTTATACCTGCGCGAGGCTGGTCGCCGCGATCAATCATCCCAATCGCGTCCGTGTTTGCGCCACCGAGGAGGTTCCCGACACCCTAATTATCGCGATGGAGCGGCACCAGGAAGGGGGCTGGGGTACGCGCCGAAACAGCCCCTGCTCGTCGCAGACGCCAGGGCCTGCGTATCCGTTAAATCCGGAATGCGTGCTTTTATGTCTCGGAGAAAAGAAACCAAGCACTCGCGCGTTCGACACGTATCTTTGCGTCGACCCTCGAAGTCGCCTGCCCGAGCCAAAGGAGTCAAGAGTATTGCGATCGAGTCGTTTCACCTCAGGAGGCCGGAATGAGGCTGGAAGAGATGGTGTCCAAGCCGGTCGTCGCGATCGAAATCGACGCCCCCGTTCACGAGGTCATGGCGTTGATGGAGTCCCGCGCGATTCGCCACGTACCCGTGATGGATCGCAATCGGCTGGTCGGCATCGTTTCGGATCGGGATCTTCTCTCCGTTGTGGGGACCGCGGCTCACGACGACGCAACCATCACAGACCTGTTGCGCGTTGCCCATGTGATGTCCAGTCCCGTACACACGCTTACTCCGGAGGATGGGATCGACCAGGCAGCACGGCTCATGTTGCAGGAGAAAATCGGCGCGATTCCGCTTCTGCGCGACAGGCAGCTTGTCGGAATCGTCACGGTCACAGACTTTTTGATTCGCTTTCGATACGATCGGTCCTTCTTGCACGGTGCCCCCTGGCGGTCGCATGGTGTGGGTGATTACGTCAGAGGGTCCGTCTATAGTGTGAGGGCCAAGGACGACGTGATGGAAGCGTTCCGTTTGATGTGCGAAAAACGGATTCGCCATCTGCCAGTCGTTGATGAGTCGCTGGTGGGGATTGTGTCGGAGCGTGACGTCCGCCGGCACTTTGCCGACCTGATTCGCGACGCGTGCGGCGATGACCGGGGCACCAAGAGGTGCGCTCGGATACCTGACAAAACAGTGATCGGCCACATCATGACCACGAAGGTCGCCACCATTCAGTCGTCGGCCACGCTAGCAGAGGCGGCCGGTTGTATGCTCGCACAGCGGATTGGCGCATTGCCGGTGACCGACGCCCACAACCAGCTGGTCGGTATCATCACAGAAATGGATCTTCTTTTGTTCGTTGCCGTCAACGAAGTCGATCCGAAGCCGTTGCGGACTTCGCCAAGGAACGACGACCAGCGAAACGAGACCGACCACCCGTCCGCCGGGCAAGACGCGCCGATCTTCGCTACGGCAGCATGTTCGACCTCCGCATGAAGTTCCGACAATTTGTTTTGCCGAATCTATTCCGGCCGGGTAAGGCTGTTGCTCTGGTTGAGGAGCAACCTTTGGTCTTGCGGACCTTCGGTGCTCGGCAGCCACTAAACCTGAATCCCCGGAACCGTGCGGATCCAACTGGAGGGCCCGAGGCCGCTTTCAATGCTCCGTCAGGTCGAACTTGAACGCGACGTCATCAACCAAACTGAGCTTTGAGTCAGCCTGAGCGAACTGCAGACTGTTGATCTGCAAATCGCCGGCCAACAGATACACGAGCACTGTTCCTGAGCTGATTGCAACGATCTTCGTCGTTTGATCGGCTTTCTTGTGAACGTGACCCGTACTCAAGTCTTGTGAAAAAGTGAATTCGGTTGCCCTTGCCAGCCCACCGTCATACTCCTCGACGGCGCCAATGAAATAACGGGTGCTGTCTTTTTCAAACAGCCTGCGATGGACAATCAGAACCTTGTCATCTGGCTTGAGCACCATCAGTCAGACTCCTCGAAGTCTCTGGGCAAATCCGAGTGCGAGACGGCTATCGCCAAAATGCAAATAAGGCGATTGCCGCCCGGCGACCGCGGAGACGCGTAAGACAATCAGACAATGTGATTCGGCAGCGAGGCAGCGGCAATGCTCAACGAACCGGAGGACCTCAAGCTCTGGCACTTTGTCTTCCGGCGCAACCCGAATCCGGTGTTCCGTGCGCCCGGTAAGGCGCTTACTCCGAACCC
>Ga0187781_10002662_pt1 | contig 13525 bp, 14 predicted proteins | sample 0715_SJ02_MP02_2_FD_132447 | JGI IMG/M metagenome (GOLD analysis project Ga0187781, IMG submission 132447) | Tropical peat soil microbial communities from peatlands in Department of Meta, Colombia - 0715_SJ02_MP02_20_MG | ecosystem: Environmental > Terrestrial > Soil > Wetlands > Peat | place...
GCCGATCAATTCGCGATAGATCGCCTCGGTGATGCCGAAACCGCCGGCGGCGTTCTCGCCATTGACCACGACGAAATCGAGCTTCCAGTCGCGGATGAGGCCAGGCAAGCGCTCGCTGACGACGGTCCGCCCGCTGCGGCCGACGACGTCGCCGACGAAGAGAATGCGCATGCTTAACGGCCCCGAAAATCGATCACCTCGCGCTCGGTTAGCACGAGATCGAGCCGGGAGTCGCGGGCCGTCGCCGGCACGGCGGCAACCTCCTGGATGGCGAAGGCGAGCCCGACCGCGGTGACCGGCTTGCGGGCGCGCAGCCGCGCGATGGTGAGGTCGTAGTAGCCGGCGCCATAACCGATGCGATGGCCGGCGCGGTCGAAGGCGAGAAGCGGCACCAAGAGGATGTCGGGCTCGACCTCCGCGGCGTCCGGCGTCGGCTCGCGGATGCCCCACTGGCCGCGCTCGAGGGGCGCGCCGAATTCCCAGGCGCGCATGATCAGCGGTTTGCCGCGCCCGGCGATGGCTGGAAGCGCGAGCCGCGCCCCCTGCCCTGTAAGCTTCTGCATCAGCGGCAGCGGATTGATCTCGCTTGCGAGCGGCATGAAGCCGGAGACGATCGCGCCTGGCGGGATTGCGACTGGAAACGACCGCGCCGCGATCGCCTCGGCCGCCGCCTGCCGCACTTCCGGCAGCATCGCGGCGCGGCGGGCCATGGCCTCGCGACGAAGCGGCTCCTTGTCAGTCTCGGCGGCAGCGGACATCTGCACCGTCATGCCCGCCTTGTGCGGGCATCCACGTCTTGAGCGCGCCAACCTAAAGACGTGGATGGCCGGGACAAGCCCGGCCATGACGAAAGTGCAGAGCGGACGAAAAGACAAAGTGCGGAGCCGCGCCGGCCGTCGGAGCGTCGATCCCGGGTTCCCTACGAAAGTAGGTGGGCGCCATATGTCCGAGCCCACGAGCCCGGTCAGGGACAGCTCCCTTCAGGATCGATAAGGCCCCGGGGATATGGCTCCTGACGCACCAGGCAGCCCCGCATCCGCCAATCTAGTGCAGCGCGGCGGCGTTGGCCACCGAGGCCTGCCGCGCGCGATCGCTTCGAGGTCAGCTGATGCGCTCGACGAGCCGCTTCACCACGCGCTCCATCTCGTCATAGGCGCCTTCGCCGGCATGCTCGAAGACGATCTTTCCGTTCAGATCGAGGATGTATTGCGCCGGCCAATATTGGTTCCGGTAGGCGTTCCAGGTGGCGTATTCATTGTCCTGCGCGACCGGATAGCGGATGCCGTGGCGCTTGAGCGCGGCCTCGACATTGCCGGTCGATTTCTCAAACGGGAACTCCGGCGTGTGGATGCCGACAACAACGAATCCCCGATCCTTGTAGGTCTCGTAGAGTCGCGTGACATGCGGCAGCGTGTTGACGCAGTTGTAGCAGCCATAGGTCCAGAACTGGACCATCACGACCTTGCCGCGCAGGTCGGCAAGCGTCAGCGGCGCCGAGTTGAGCCAGCGATCGATGCCGACGAAGTTTGGCGCCGTGCGCTCGGCGTTCGCGAGCTCAAGCTTCGGCGCTGCAGCCCGCTCCTCGGCGAGGCCGCCGGCGGCGCCAAATCCGAGCGCGCATAAAGCCAACGCCAGCGCGGTGAATGTCTTTGATGGTTCGTTCATCGAATCTCCTCCTCAAAGGCCGAACTGGCCCGACGGATAGAAGCGCGAAAGCCACGCGGCGACGAGCGCGTCGTAGTCGAAATAGGTCGCGACCGCGAAGACGATGATCGCCACGCCGAAGCCCTGCTGCAGGCGATGGGTATGCCGCGCCAGGATTCTGGTCCGGGCGGCGACCGCTTGACCGCCCCAGGCGATGGCGAGGAGCGGAATGCCGGCGCCGGCCGCATAGACGGAAAGGAGCGCGGCACCGGAGCCGAAATCGCCGGCGGTCGCGATCAAGGTGAGGATCGAGGCCAGCACCGGCCCGGCGCAAGGCGTCCAGACCAAGCCCAGCGTCGTACCGAGCAGAAAGGCGCCGCTGTTGCCGCCGGCAAAGCGGATGATCACGCGCTCGCCGGGAACGAATGGCCGGCCGATTTTGGCCCAAAGCGATTCGAACCGGCGCGGCCACAGCATCAGCGCGCCAAAGGCCGCCAACAGCGCGGCCGCTGCGGTGCGCAGCACGGTCTGATCGATGCCGGCGATCTCCGCGACGAGGCTGAAAAGGAGCGCCGCGGCGGCGAACGAGGCGACAAATCCGCCGACGATGAATAACGGCCGCGCAGTGCCGCTCCTACCGATCGAAGCGCCGAGAAGCGCCGGCAGGACCGGTAGCGTGCATGGCGCGGCGATGGTCAACACGCCGGCGAGAAGCGCCAAGGTTACTGCCGCCATGGGAGCTTTTCCCGTTGGATCGGCGCCGCGGCCCGTGGCCGCGCCCGGCGCCGTTCCGCCCTGCCCTTCATTCGCCCGGCGACAGCGATCGGTTAACAGCGAGCGGGCGAGTCACGCCTTCGTGAATTGCGATGATGAGGGGGAAGAAAATCCGAAAGCCCGCCGCACCTGGCCGGATCGGGAAACCGCACACGCGCCGCCCAAGGCGGCGGGGCAGCATCATCAGCCGAGGCCAAGGAGCAGAAGGACGCCGCCGACGACTGACGACCCGAGCAGGGTCATTGCCGCGCTCACCTTGAAGCGGAACACGGCAATCGCGGCGCAGACAAACAACAGCAGCGCCCATGGGTCGAAGCTCGCAACAGTCGGCAGATCGAAAGCGAGCAGACCGTATTGCGCCGGCTGCACGACGTGAAACAGCGTGCGGACGCCGAACCAGACCGTCAGGTTGAGGATCACGCCGACCGCGGCAGCGGTGATCGCCTGCATGGCATTGTTGAGGATGGCGTGGCGGCGCAAGCCCTCGATGAACGGCGCCACCGCCAGGATCCAGAGGAAGCAGGGGATGAACGTCATCCAGGTCGCCAGCAAGCCGCCGCAGACGCCGGCGAGCAGCGGCGGCAACAGGCCGGGATCGCGATAGGCGGCGATGAAGCCGAAGAACTGGGTGACGATCATGATGGTGCCGGGCACGATCTCGCCCATGGCGATGCCTTCCTGCACCTCATGGGCGGAAAGCCAGTGGTAGGAATCGATCGCCTGCTGCGCGCCGTAGACGATGACGGCAAAATCGCCGCCGAACGCCATCAGCGCGACCTTGCCGAACAGGAGCGAGATCTGCGCGTAGATGTTGTGCGCCCCGAAGAGGGCGATGAGGATCAGCGCCGGCGCGAGCCACAGCGTCAGCCACATCGTGAGCGAACGCGTGAACTGGCCGAAGCTCGGCCGGGCGTGATCGGGGAGCTCATCGCGCTGGTGCATGGCGGCGAAACCGTCGACCGGCGGCGGCGCGCGGCGCGCGAGGCCGGGGAACCCGATCAGCGCGGCGCAGGCGCCGAGCAGCGCCGGGACGAAAACGATGACCGGCAGCGGCAGCTTGCAGAACGCGGCGACGAAGGCGAGCGCCGCGAGCGCCAGCATCCAGCGTCCGTGCAGCACGTGGCGGCCGAAGCGCACGATCGCCTCCGCCATGATGGCGAGGATCGCCGGACGTACGCCGAGGAAGATCGCCTGGCCGGCTTGCGAGTCGGCGCCCATCACGTAACCGAAGCACAGCGCCATCATGCAGACCGCGCCCGGCAGGATGAACAGGCCGCCGGCGATGATGCCGCCGAGGGTGCGATGCGCGAGCCAGCCGACATAGATCGCGAGCTGCTGCGTCTCCGGCCCTGGCATCGCGATGCAGTAGCTCAGCGCATGAAAAAAGCGCTCTTCCGAGATCCAGTGCCGTTCCTCGACGGCAAGTCGGTGCATGGTCGCGATCTGCTTAGCCGGCCCGCCGATGCCGGCGACCGAGACCCGGGTCCACACCCCGAGCGCGTCGCGCAGCGCGCTGCCGTCAAGCGGCCTCGCCGCGCTGTCGCGCGCGCTGGTACTGACGATGGCGTCCATTCTGACCCGTCACCGGCTCCCTGGCGAAAGGCAGGGAACCGTGCCCCTCTCGATCTTACACTACCACCCTAAAACGTGCGCGTCGGATCTGCGATCAAATGTTCAATTGCGGCGCTTGGGCGTAGCAGCGTTCACGTCTCGATTCGCTCCTGCCGGTGAAGTGCGCGAAGCGAGCCAGTCGACCGCTGGTGACCGAGCGACACCGGCGTTCCGCCTCGACTTCTGTTTGGCCAGGGCCGACGGGGCCGATGGATTTTGGGGCGAACACCTCGGATGCGCGGCTCATCGCGGCCGGCGTGCGAATTGGGGATTCTCGCCGCGCGCGGGCGGACCGCAGGGAGCAACAACCTTTCCGGTTGCAACATCAGAATAGATAATATAATCACAAAAAAAGAGGCTTAAAACATCAATTCTGATTCGCTCGATGATCACGGCCGGACAACTGCGCGCTTCGCGGGCGCTCCTTGGCATCGACCAGCGCCGGCTCGCGGAATCGGCCGGCCTGTCGCTCCCCACGATCCAGCGCATGGAAGCGAGCGAAGGCGTGGTACGCGGCAATGTCGATTCGCTGATGAAGCTCGTCGGCGCGCTTGATGCGCTCGGCATCGAACTCATCGCCGACAATGCCGTGAGCCAAAGCGGCGGCCGCGGCGTGCGGCTCAAAAGGCCGGCGCCGTGATCCTGACCGTCGTTCTGGTTTGCCCTGCCTTGCTGCTCGCGCTTGCGGCGTTTGCCGTGACGATCGCGCGCGCGGGGCCGGCGACGCGCATTGTCTATGGCGCAAGCCTGATGATCGCGGCGGTCTCGCTCGGCGCGGCGCTCGTCGATCTTCTCGCCGGCGCGCCGCCTCTCACGGTCCCGCTGCCGGTCGGCCTGCCCTGGCTCGGCGCCCATTTCCGGCTCGATGCGCTCTCCGCCTTTTTCCTGGTCGTCGTCGACCTCGGCGCACTGAGCGCGAGCCTGTTCGCGCTTGGTTATGGCGAGCACGAGGACGCGCCGGAGCGGGTGCTGCCGTTCTATCCCGCTTTCCTCGCCGCAATGATGCTGGTCGTCCTGGCCGACGACGCGTTCACCTTCCTCACTTCCTGGGAATTCATGTCGCTCACGTCATGGGCCCTGGTGATGGCCCACCATCGCGTCGCCGACAATCTGCGCGCCGGCTACGTCTATCTGGTGATGGCGAGCTTCGGCACGCTCGCTTTGCTGCTCGGCTTCGGCCTGCTCGCCGGACCGGACGGGCTTTATGCCTTCGCGCAGATGCGCGCGGCGCATCCGAGCGCGACGCTCGCGGCGCTGGCGCTCATTCTCACGCTCATCGGCGCCGGCTCGAAGGCCGGCATCGTGCCGCTGCATGTCTGGCTGCCGCTCGCCCATCCGGCGGCGCCGAGCCACGTCTCCGCGCTGATGAGCGGGGTCATGACCAAGGTCGCGGTCTACGGCTTCGTGCGCATCGTGTTCGATCTTGCCGGCGGTCCGGCCTGGTGGTGGAGCATCGTCGTGCTCGCTTTCGCCGGCGCGACCACCGTGATGGGCGTCCTCTACGCACTGATGCAGCACGATCTCAAGCGGCTCCTTGCCTATCACACGGTCGAGAATATCGGCATCATCTTCATCGGACTCGGCCTCGCCATCGCCTTTGCCGCGTATGGCATGCGCTTCGCCGCCGCGCTCGCCTTCACCGCCGCGCTCCTTCATGTGCTCAATCATTCACTGTTCAAGAGCCTTTTGTTCTTCGGCGCCGGCGCGGTGCTCACCGCGACCGGAGAACGCGACATGGAGCATCTCGGCGGCCTCATCCATCGCATGCCGCAGACCGCCTTCGTGTTCCTCGTTGGCTGTGCCGCGATCTCGGCGCTGCCGCCGCTCAATGGCTTCGTGTCGGAGTGGCTGACGTTTCAGGCGATCCTGCTCAGCCCGCAATTGCCGTCATGGGGGCTGAAGCTCCTGGTGCCGGCCGTGGGCGCGTTGCTCGCCTTGTCGGCCGCCCTCGCCGCCGCCTGCTTCGTCAAGGCTTATGGCGTGACCTTTCTCGGCCGTCCGCGCACCTCCGCCGCGGTCGACGCGTCGGAAACCGACCGCTTCTCGCTCGCGGCGATGATGCTTCTCGCGCTCCTCTGCCTCATCGTCGGCATCCTGCCGGGCGCTTTCATCGACGCGCTCGCGCCGGCGAGCACGGCGCTGATCGGCGAGCGCATGCCGGTGCAAATCGGCAGCCAATGGGCCGCGATCGTGCCGATCGCCGCGAGCCGAAGCTCCTATGACGGCCTCCTGGTGTTTCTGTTCATGGTGATCTCGGGCGGGCTTGCCGCGTCGGCAATTCACCGCCTCGCCTCAGATCGGCTGCGCCGCGCACCGGCCTGGGATTGCGGCTATCCGGATTTGAGCCCGGCGACGCAGTACACGGCGATGAGTTTTGCGCAGCCGATCCGCCGCGTGTTCGGCACCGTCGTCTTCCGCGCCCGCGAGTCGGGCGAGATGCCGCCGCCTGGCGCCACGCGGCCGGCGCGGTTCGAGGTCGAACTCTCCGACCCGATCTGGGATTCCCTCTACGCGCCCCTTGTCGTCGGCATCGGTTTTGCCGCCGACCGGCTCAACCGTCTGCAGTTCCTGACCATCCGCCAGTTCCTCGCGCTGGTGTTCGGCGCGCTCGTCGTCCTGCTCGTGGTACTCGCCGCATGGTCCTGATCACCGACTTTGCCGTTCAGGGCGCGCAGATGCTGCTGGTGCTGCTGCTGGCGCCGCTGTTCACCGGCTTCGTGCGCAAGATGAAAGCGCGGCTGTTGCGGCGACAAGGACCCTCGCTCGTTCAGCCCTATCGCGATCTCCTGCGCCTGACCCGCAAGGAAGTGGTGCTGGCGGAAAGCGCCTCGTGGCTGTTCCGCGTCATTCCCTATCTCGTGTTCGCCGCGACCTGGGTGGCGGCGTCGTTGGTGCCGACGTTCCGCACCGGACTTCTGTTCTCGTGGTCGGCGGACCTGATCGCCATCATCGCGCTCCTCGGCAGCGCGCGCTTCTTCCTCGCGCTTGCCGGGCTCGACGTCGGCACGAGCTTCGGCGGCATCGGCTCGAGCCGCGAGGTGATGATCGCCTCGCTCGCCGAGCCGGCGATGATCATGATCGTGTTCACGCTGGCGCTGATCGCCGGCTCGACCCAGCTCTCGACGGTGGCGCAATTCATGGCTTCGCCGCAGGTCGGCGTGCGGGTCTCGCTCGGCCTCGCCCTGATCGGGCTCATCATGGTGGCGATCGCCGAGAACGGCCGGGTCCCGGTCGACAATCCGGCGACGCACCTCGAATTGACCATGGTGCACGAGGCGATGGTGCTCGAATATTCCGGCCGGCATCTGGCGCTGATCGAGCTGTCGGCCTCGCTCAAGCTCATTCTTTATGTATCGCTGATCGCCTGCCTGTTCGCGCCCTGGGGCATCGAGGCCGCCGGCGCCGCGGTGCCGACGCTGGCGATCGGGGCCGTTGCCTATATCGGCAAGCTCGCCGCCGGCGGCTTCCTCCTCGCCCTGTTCGAGACCTCGATCGCCAAGATGCGGGTGTTCCGCGTCCCGGAATTCCTCGGCGTCGCGCTGATGCTCGGCCTCTTGGCGACGCTGCTGCGCTTCGTCTCCGCGAGCTTCTGATGAGCCGGATCGATTTCGACATCGCGCATCTGCTTGCCGGCCTGCTGGTACTGATCAGCTTCCTCGAGCTTTATCAGGACCGCCTCTACGCTTTGCTCAACGTGTTCGCGCTGCACGCGCTGGTGCTGGCGGCCTCGGTCGCCTGGCAGGCGTTCATCCAGGACGCGCCGCACCTTTACGTCACCGCAGCGATCGCGCTCGTCTTCAAGGCGATCATCATCCCGGTCGCGCTGCACCGGATCATCGTGCGGCTCGGCATTCATCGCGAGATCGAGAAGGTGGTCGGGGTCGGTCCGGCAATGCTCGCCGGCATGGGCCTGGTCGCGCTCTCGATGGTGGTGATGCTGCGGGTGACGCCGGGAGCCGATCCGCTGGCGCGCGAGGATCTCGCCTTCGCGCTGTCGGTGGTGCTGCTCGGCCTTCTGATGATGGTGACGCGCCGGAACGCGGTCGGCCAGGTGGTCGGCTTCATGTCGCTTGAAAACGGCCTGGTGCTGGCGGCGACCGGCGCCAAGGGCATGCCGCTCGTCGTCGAGATCAGCGTCGCCTTCTCGATCCTCATTGCCTTCATCGTCATCGGAATCTTTCTGTTCCGCATCCGCGAGCGCTTCGACACCGTCGACGTGCAGGCGCTCGATCGCTTCCGCGGAGAACGCTGATGGCCTTCGATCCGCTCGTCGGCGTGCTGCTCGTTCCCGCCATCGCCGCCGCGCTGTTGGCGGCGCTGCCCGACTATCGGGCGACGGCGCGGCTCAACGTCGCGGCGACGACGCTGACGCTCGCCTGCGCGCTGTCGCTGTTCTTCCGACGGCCGCAGCCCGGGCCCTATCTGCTGATCGACGACCTCAACGGCACCTTCATCGTGCTCACCACCTTCGTCGGCTTCACCACCAGCGTGTTCAGCGCCAGCTATATCGGCCACGAGCTCGAGATCGGCCGGCTGACGCCGCCCTTCGTGCGCTTCTATCACGCCATGTATCAGGTGCTGATGTTCGCGATGAACCTCGCGCTGGTCGCCAACAATATCGGGCTGATGTGGGTGGCGATCGAGCTGGCGACGCTGACCACGGTGCTGATGGTCGGCATCTATCGCACCCATGAGGCGCTCGAGGCGGCGTGGAAATATTTCATCCTCGGCAGCGTCGGCATTGCGCTCGCTCTGTTCGGCACCATCCTGGTCTACATGGCGGCGCGGCCGGTGGTCGGCGAAGGTCTCGACGCCATGGTGTGGACCGTGCTGGTCAAGCGCGCCGGCGCTTTCGATCCGGCGTTGCTCGATGTCGCCTTCGTCTTTCTCCTGCTCGGCTACGGCACCAAGGTCGGGCTCGCGCCGCTGCATGCCTGGCTCCCCGATGCGCACGCCGAAGGCCCGACGCCGATCTCGGCGGTGCTCTCGGGCCTCCTCCTCAACGTCGCGCTCTACGCGCTGTTGCGTTTCAAGATGCTGCTCGCGGTCAACACCGCGGCGCTGGCGCCCGGCCCGCTGCTGGTGACGCTCGGGCTCATCTCGCTCGTGTTCGCGGCGTTCATGCTCTACCGCCGGCGCGACATCAAACGCCTGTTCGCCTATTCGTCGATCGAGCACATGGGCATCATAGCCTTTGCCTTCGGCATGGGCGGGCCGCTCGCCAATTTCGCCGGCCTTCTGCACATGACCATGCATTCGCTTACTAAGTCGGCGATCTTCTTCGCCGTCGGCCATGTCGCGCAGGTCAAGGGAACGCAGCGCATCGCCGATATCGGCGGACTGACGCAAACCCATCCGGTGCTCGGCTGGGGCCTGACGCTCGGCGTCGTCGCCATCGCCGGGCTGCCGCCGCTCGGTATCTTCACCAGCGAATTTCTGGTGGTGAGCTCGACCTTCGCGCGCGCGCCGCTGCTCGCGATCATTCTGGTGTTCGGGCTCCTTGTCGGCCTTGCCGGACTGTTCCTGCGCCTCAACGGCATCGCCTTCGGCGAGCCGCGCGGCGCCAACGCCGAGGCGCAAGCCTCCTACGCGCCGATGTTCGCGCATCTCGCGCTCGTTCTCGCCGCCGGCATCTACATGCCGCCGGCGCTCGTCGCCTGGTTCCAGAACGTCGCCGGATTGCTGGGTTAGGCCGATGCCGTCGCTGCTCGACATTATCCCCCGGGGCGAGCGCGTGGCCGGCCATCGGCCATGGCCGCGCTTTGTCGTCACCGCGCAGGCCTGGCGCCATGCCGCCGGCGAGATCGGCAGCGGCCGGGCGACGCTGCTCGCGCTGTGGGGCGATGCCTCCGCCGTCCCGATGGTGCATCTGGCGATGCTCGAGGAGAGATCAGGCGAGATCGCGGTCATCAGCCTCGCCTGCCCGGACCGGAAATTTCCCTCGGTCGGCGCCCATGCGCCGCCGGCGATCCGCCCCGAGCGGGCGATCCAAAGTCTCTACGGCTATGAGCCGGTCGGCGGGCCCGACCTGCGGCCCTGGCTCGATCTCGGCTTCTGGGAGGTGCGTCATCCGCTCGGCGCGCGGAGCAAGGCGCCGGACGCGCCGCCGGCCTACACATTCCTGCCGGTCGAGGGCGAAAGCCTGCACCAGATTCCCGTCGGCCCGGTCCATGCCGGCATCATCGAACCGGGACATTTCCGCTTCACCGCCAATGGCGAGGCGGTGGTGCGGCTCGAGCAGCGCCTCGGCTATGTGCATAAGGGAATCGAATCGCTGATGGCCGGCGCCAGCATCGATCAGGCGGCAAAGCTCGCCGCGCGCACCTCCGGCGACAGCACCGTCGCCTACGGCATCGCCTTCGCGCACGCGGTCGATGCCGCGCTCGGCATCGAAGCGCCGCCGCGCGCGCGACATCTGCGCGCGCTGATGGCCGAGCTCGAGCGGCTCGCCAACCATTTCGGCGACATCGGCGCCATTTGCAACGACGCCTCGTTCGCGCTGATGCACGCCCATTGCGGCGTTTTGCGCGAAGCGGTACTGCGCGCGGCCGCGGACTCTTTCGGCCACCGGCTGATGATGGACCGTGTCGTCCCCGGCGGCGTCGCAACCGATCTTCAACGCGACGGCGCCGGCCTGATCGGTGACCTGCTGCAGCAAATCCGGCTGCAGTTCCCGCGCCTCGTCGAGCTCTACGACAACACCGCCTCGCTGCAGGACCGCACCGCCGCGACCGGGATCGTCAGCGTCGAGCTGGCGCGTCAGTTCGGCGCCTCCGGTTACGTCGGGCGGGCGAGCGGCCGCGAGTTCGACGCGCGCAAGACGCCGGGCTACGCCCCCTACGAACGGCTCGATTTCACCGTCCCGGTGCTGACCGCAGGCGACGTCAATGCCCGGGTCTGGATCCGCATCCGCGAGGTGGAGCAGAGCCTGGCGCTGATCGAGCAGATCCTCGACCGGCTTCCGGATGGGCCGATCGCGGTCGCGCTCGAAGCCGGCGGCGGCGAAGGATTAGGGCTCGCCGAAAGCTTTCGCGGCGACGTCTTCGCCTGGGTGCGGCTCGATGGCGCGAGCGTTGCCCGCTGTCACCTGCGCGATCCGTCATGGTTTCAATGGCCGCTCCTTGAGGCGGCGATCGAGGGCAACATCGTCGCCGACTTCCCGCTCTGCAACAAATCCTTCAACTGCTCCTATTCGGGCCACGACCTCTGATGCGCAGAACCCTGTTCGAAGGCCTCGTCCGCCGCCCGCTCACCGAGGTGCCGCCTTCGCCCGACGATGGCGCGCTCGCCGAGCTCGCGGCGAGCGTCGAGCGTGCGGCGCGCCGCCGGCTCGGCCGCAGCCTCGCCATCCGCGAGGTCGATGCCGGCTCGTGCAATGGCTGCGAGCTGGAAATTCATGCGCTCAACAACGCCTTTTACGACCTCGAGCGCTTCGGCCTTCGCTTCGTCGCCTCGCCGCGTCACGCCGACGTGCTCATCGTCACCGGCCCGGTCACGCGCAATATGCGCGAAGCGCTCGAGCGCACCTACGCGGCGACGCCGGATCCCAAATGGGTCGTCGCCGTTGGCGGCTGCGCCGCCGACGGCGGCGTGTTCGCCGGCAGCTATGGCGTCGTCGGCGGCGTCGCTGCGGTCGTTCCGGTCGATCTCCACATCGCCGGCTGCCCGCCGACGCCGATCGAGCTGCTGCGCGGCCTTCTCGCGCTGCTCGAACGCGGATCGCAAGGCTGAGCCACCGACCCCGCGCCGCTGGCAGCCGGAAATCTTGATCTATGTCAACGCGGAATGCGTTCGCGCCGGCAAAGTTTTGCTGCCGGCTCGGCTAATGGGCCCGGGCCGCGGGTGGAGGCAGTGATGAGCGGCACGCAGGACCATCGCACCGTTCTCGACGCGATTGCCGACTGGATCAAAAACTACCGCCAGACGATCGGGCTGCGCAACGAGCTGGCGCAATGCACCGCCGAAGAGGTGGCGCTGATGGCGCGCGATATCGGGCTTAGCGCCGACGAGCTCTTGTCGGCCGCGGCCAAGGGCCCGCATGCCGGCGACGAGCTGCCGAAGCTTCTGCGCGCGCTCGGCGTCGATCCGCAGAAAATTGCCGCCGATAATCCTTCGACCATGCGCGATCTGCAGCGCATCTGCGTCCATTGCGGCCACAAGGGCGAGTGCCGGCACGATCTCGCCGCCGGCACCGCCGCCAGCCGCTATCGCGATTATTGCCCGAATGCGATGTCGATTAAGGAACTGTTTCAGGCGAAGTGACCGGCGAACGCGGGGCGGCGGGAGAGAAACACCCGCAGGCCCGGCGCTGGTACCGCTGAGGCCATTCGGCGAGCGCGCGCCTCGAGACCGACCGGCCGCGCCCTAACCCAGCGCGACGCTGCCGCCGCTGATGGTCTGATTGAGCCTTCTGGTCACGCTCTCGATCCGCTCGGCGGCTTCGGTGAGCGCCGCCGCAATCGCGCTCTGTGTGATCGAGGTGCGATCGGCGGTGGCGACGTGCACGTCTTTCAGTCCGGCGAGCTCTTCCTCGAGCCGCTTGAGGCGCGCGCTCATCTCGCCAAGCTCGTCGGCGACGGTGAGCGCCGCCATCACGGTGAGCCGGGTGTCGCCGACCTCGCCGAATCTGGCGCGCAGGCCCTCGATGCGCGCGTCGAGCTCGCGGGCAAGCTCCACCACGTGGTCTTCCTGGCCGTCCTCGCAAGCCATGCGGAACTGCCGTCCATTGATGGTGACGCTGACCTCGGCCATTGCCCTAACCTCGGCTCACCTTTATTGCGCCCGGCCGGCGAGGCGCCCGCGGCCGGTGCTCATTGATCCTGCGCCAACACCCCGCGGATCGTCTCGATCGCCTGGGCGATCCGTTGCGCGACTTCGCGGTTCGCGGTTTCGAGCCCGCGCGAGCGCGCGCTCGCCTGATCGAGCTCGCTGGCGAGCCGGGCGCGGTCGGCGCCGAGCGCCTGAATTTGCGCCGCCAGCGCTTCCTCGCTGCGGTCGGTCTCCTGCCGCCGCTCCGCCGCCGCTTCCAGCGCGTCGAGCGCGAGCGCGAGCCGCCGGCTTGCCGTTTGGATTGAGTCGGTTTCGCTCATTTGGCCACCCGCTGCGGCCGCAAGCACGGTCACACCACAGGCGAAACTGATGCGACGGCAACTGTTTACCCCAAGAAGCTTACGTCGCATCGAGCATGAAGGTCAACGGCCAAAGCGATTTCATCCACGGCCTGTGCATGATGCCGATCAGGCCTGCGGCCGCGCATTTGACTTGCGACCTTGCCATGCTATCCCCTGCCGGCGGCCGCCTTTAACGCGAGCCGCGCTGGCCCCTTCAATCGGCCCCGCTCCATGACGATGCCGGACCGTCTGCGCGCGGCGAGCGCAAACCTCGTCGAGGCCCCACGCGTTTCCGCGGACACGCATCCGAGCGCGCGCGCCGAGCATGACCGCATGGCGAACGCCATCCGCGCGCTCGCCATGGACGCGGTCGAACTGGCGAAGGC
>Ga0187781_10002663_pt1 | contig 13519 bp, 8 predicted proteins | sample 0715_SJ02_MP02_2_FD_132447 | JGI IMG/M metagenome (GOLD analysis project Ga0187781, IMG submission 132447) | Tropical peat soil microbial communities from peatlands in Department of Meta, Colombia - 0715_SJ02_MP02_20_MG | ecosystem: Environmental > Terrestrial > Soil > Wetlands > Peat | place...
ACGAGCTTCGAAGAAGCGGTAGATGATTTCGCGCGAGGTCTGGTTGTAGTCGTTGCTGATGCTGACTGCGCCAAACAGGACGGGAATCTCGGGCCGCATGGCAATGAGGCGGGCAATTCCCTTCCACAACAGCAGCAAAGGCGCGTACTGCCGCTGATATTCCGGCCGGACGAACGAACGCCCCAACTCCAGCGCCGGGCCAAGTTTCTGAAAGATGCGCTCGTCGTAACGGAAAAGCGTGCTGGTGTACAGCCCGCTGATTCCATGTTCCGCCAGAATCTCTGCGGTATTTCCCGCACGATACGCACCCAGCACTTTGCACTCAGGCTTCTGCCACAGCACCAGATGCCAGTAATAATCGTCGAAGTGGTCCAGATCGAGGCTCTTGCCCGTTCCTTCCCCGGCCTTGCGAAACGTCGCTTCGCGCAAGCGCCCGACTTCCCGCAATAGCTGTGGTATCTCGCTGGCCGTTCCCAGGTAGACAGCCAGATCGCCGTTCTGCGCCAGACAATGGTCCTCGGGAAGCCTGGCCACTTCTTCCGCCAGCGCTTCCGGAGGTGCCGGGGCTGCCACGCGTTCCTGCTTTCTGAGCGCAATCTTGGAGCGTACCGCCATCAGCGGTGAGGGGTGTGACGTCTTTCGGTGCGCCAGCAAATAGGTACGCCACCGCAAAAAGTCCGTAGCCTCGCGGTCATCCCCGATCGCTGCGACGGTCTCGTGGGCAATCTCGCTGCCCACGCGGACTTCCACCGTTTTCCCTTCCTGGCGGAGAAACTCCTCTAGCAGAAATGAGGTCCGCAGCTTGGGATGAACCATACCCAGAAGCTGAAATCCGACGCTGTTGCGGCCGCAAAAATATACAGGCAGCGCTGAGGCTCCGCTGCGACGGATCAGCCGCACCGCTGTGTCATTCCAACCCCGATCGGTGATCTGCACGGGCGGCATCTGCCAGGGCGACATTTCGCCGGCGGGAAAAATGGCCAGCATGCTCCCTTGCTGCAACCAGGAAAAGGCCTGACGCACTGCCCGGCGGTTGGCTTCCACGGAGCGGTCGGTTTGAAGGGGATCCACAAAAATGCAGTGCTGTTGGAGCTCTGGGAGGTCGCTCAGCAGGAGGTTGGTGAGAACTTTGACGTCCGGCCGCACGCGCGTCAGCAGCACGGTGAGAATCGCCCCATCGAGCATGCCATAGGGATGGTTGGCCACAACTACGACCGGGCCGCTCGAGGGAATGCGCGCTTGATCGGCCGTTCCCATGCGCAGTCCCACGCGCATCTGGGCCAGCAGATTCTCGAGGTCGAATCCTTGCGGCGACCGCCGCACCCTCTGGTAGAGATCGAGCACCCTGTTCACCGGCGCCAACCTGGCAACCAAACCAGGAAATCCGGCGACGCGTGACCTCACAGATTCCGCAACACGGTCCTCCGGCACCTGGTCTGTTGGCATGATCAACGAATAGGGCACGCACTTTGCGGCAGGATGAAGGTGAGGTTAAAAACTGATGAAATCTGGCGTCAGTAACCCTGAGAGTAACCAGCAGGAACCGCGGTCTTGCGGAGAATAGAATCCCGACGCTAGGCCTCAAGGCGGAAGCGCGTCTCGGCCAGAACGTAGAGCCGCCGCCACACCAGGCGATTGATCGTTACCACTGTAGCCGACATCATGATGGTCGCGGCAAGAAGCAGATTGAAATTACCCTGATCCGTCGCTTGCGAGATGGTCGCCCCCAGACCGGTCGCGGTATAGATGTGCCCCTTGAAGTGGAAATACTCCGCCACGATGCTGGCGTTCCATGCGCCTCCAGAGGCGGTCACCAGCCCCGTAACCAGATAGGGGAAAATTCCAGGCAGAATCAGCTTCTTCCACCGCGCCAGCCCGCGCAGCCGAAAAACCGTGCAGCACTCTTTCAGATCGGTGGGGAGAGCGATCGCCCCGGCAATCACGTTGAACAGGATGTACCACTGGGTGCCAAGCAGCATCAACACGATCGACCCCACCCCGAGCCCGCCACCGACCCGAATCAGCACCAGCAGAACCACCGGGAACAAAGCGGTCGCCGGAACCGAAGCAGCAATCTGCGCCAGCGGCTGCACGATGCGGGCCAGCCGCGGACTCAAGCCGACGGCCACACCCGCCGGTACCGCCCACAGCGCGCCGAGCAGTAACGCCAGATTCACGCGAAGGAATGTTATGCCCAGACCGATTCCAGCCTGCCGCAGCTCTGTCTTCTGCAGGCCGGTCAGCAGCATCGCGACGCGAACCAGACCGTAGCCGATGGCGACAAGCAGGCACAGCGCCAGAACGCGCGTGAGCCAGATTTTCCACGCTTTGCGCTCCGCCGATTTATCGCCGGAGTGAACCTGTGCGAAATGCAGCATGAGGCGCTCGCTGAGGGGGCGCACGGTTTTCTGGCGGATGCGCGCCAGACTGCGCGAATGATTGATCAAGTTGAGTACCCACGACTGCTGCGTCTCGGTGCTTTCCACCTGCTCCACCTTGAATTTCTGAGCCCAGGCTATAACCGGACGCCAAACGAACTGGTCGAGCAGCACGATGACTGCAATCATGGTGCCGACGCCCCACAGAATGGACCTTGTGTCACCCGCGCCGGCCGCAGTTTGCAGATACGATCCCAGGCCGGGAAGCCGGAAGTCGCGCGAACCGAGCACGAACATCTCGCAGGCCATCAGGAAGAACCAGCCTCCGGCTACGGACATCATCGAGTTCCACACCAGCCCAATGGCCGCGAATGGCAATTCCATCTCCACGAAGCGCTGCCACCAACTGAAACCGTAAACTTTGGCCGCTTCCCGCATCTCCGCGGGAATGCTTTTGAGCGAGGCGTAGAAGCTGAATGCCATGTTCCACACCTGGCCGGTAAAGATCAGCAGGATTGCCCCGGCCTCCACGCCAAGTTGCCGGCCGGGAAACAGCGCCACCATGGCCAGCATGACCGGCGGCAGAAAGCTGAGCACGGGAATTGATTGCAGCACATCGAGCAACGGGATCATGAAACGCTCGGCCCGGCGGTTGTAAGCCGCGATGTATCCATATACCAGCGTAAACGCGAGGCTCAGCCCATAGGCAATTGCAATGCGCAGCAGCGAATAGCCGGCATAGGCCGGGAGCGCCAGTGGGCTGCGCGAAATCTCGACTTCCGGTGTGAACGGTCCCAGCCAGGTGCGGCCTACAACCAGCAGGCCGTAAAACAGTGCGATGCCTGCCCCTCCCATGAGCAAATCAGACAGATAGGAAATCTCGATGCTGGGCAGCCGCGTCCACAGGCGGTACGCCGAGAATCCCCGCAGACCAGCGGATTGTTTGGTGTGGGTCATCGAGTGTGTGTTCAGGATTTCGGAGCTGAAACGGAGTCGTGATTTGCGACCGGTCCAGATTCGACTGGGGACGGCGGTTCAGTTTGCAGCAGGCGGCCGTGCTCGCGGTCATAGTCAAAGATCTCGGCGTAGCGGCCCCAATTCATCGCGGTCTCGAACTGGCGCTGCACCTCATCTTCGGCAAAATGTTCGTCAAGAATGTCATGAAAGAATTCGTCCGCGATCGAGTGATCCGATTTCCGTTTCAGGATGCTGTCAATCTGCTTCAGGATGGTCACATGATCGAGCGCTGCCTCGCGGAACAGCTCCTTGCGGCGCTGAATGTCGGCGTCAGCAAATAGTACGCCTTGCGGTGTAATCTGCACGTCGCCTTCTTTCAACCGGGCAAAGCCGAGTAGCACGCAGGCTTCCAGGATGGGCAACAGATCTTCCACGTCCATCACTAATTCCTCGGCCAGCCGGAACAAATCTTCACGTCCGCCGCGATCGTGCAGCAATTCCAGCAGACCTGCGATCCCACCGACGCGCGCGTGCGGCAGCATCTGGTACTTGGCCGTGCGGACGGGCGCTTCCTGCTTCTTTGGCGCTTCCTTGGTCAGGCCGCCCGGCGGAAGAATAATCTCCGCGGTAGTTTCGGCGTCAGGCAGGGCGTGCTCAACCTCGGGTTCGGTCATCACTTTGTAGATGTAGTCCACCAGTTCCACAAAACGCGCAGACTTCCGATCCCTGGGATGCTTCAGCCGTATGTTGAAATCCGACCGGACGCGCGCCGGATTTCTTCCCAGCACCATCACGCGGTCGGCCATCATGACTGCCTCTTCGATGTTGTGCGTAACGATAAAGATCGCGCTGGTCGGCATCTTCTTGTTGAGCCAGAGTTCGAGCAGTTCACCGCGGAGGTTCTCGGCAGTGAGAACATCGAGAGCGGAGAAGGGCTCGTCCATGAACAAGACTTCTGGCTCCACGACGAGGGCACGGGCGAATCCCACCCGCTGCTTCATGCCGCCGGAAAGCTCCTTGGGATAAGCGGTTTCGAATCCGTCAAGACCGACCGTGTCGAGGGTTCGCAGAGCACGCTTGTGACGCTCCACAGTCGGCACGCCGCGCGCCTCCAGCGGAGCCTCCACGTTCTCGAGCACCGTGAGCCAGGGAAAGAGCGCGAAGCTCTGGAATACGATGGCCACGTTCGGCATCTGGCCGTTGAGCGGCTTGGCGTGCCAGAGGATCGTTCCTGCAGTCGGCTGGGCGAGCCCGCTCAGCATGCGCAGCAGGGTGGATTTGCCGCAGCCCGACGGCCCCAGCAAGGCAACGATCTTTCCCGGCTCGATCACGAGATTGGTCGTGCCCACGACCTGAATCCGCGTGCCATCCGGCTGCGGGTAGGACTTTTCGATCCCGACGGCTTCGACAATCGCGTCGCTCACCCCATGCTCCCGTACCATCTATACACGATCTGCGCCGAGGCGCAAAGCGCGATCGCGAAGGTCGAGTTTTCGAAAAGGAAGCGAGACAGGAGGACGACCCTCAGGCACAAAACCTGTCATCCGTTGACCCGGCGAATGGTTTCGGCAGCCGATCGCTGACCTCAGCCAGAAGAGCCAGTTTCGCGGTCAGTTCACTGCTGAGCGAGCCGGGATCAAAGCGCCAGCGCCAGTTGCCGAGATGTAGACTGGGCGTGTTCATGCGGGCTTCGCTGCCCAGACCCAGCGCGTCCTGCAGCGGGACAATGCTTAAGGCCGCGGGTGAGCATTGCGCGCCGCGGATGAATCCCCAATGAATGCCATCGTCGCTCGGTCCCAAGTAGGCTTCAGCGTTGCGACGCTCGTGCTCAGCCGCCCCGGAACGCCACCAGCCCACCACCGTGTCGTTGTCGTGGGTGCCGGTGTACATGACCTTTTCCGCTGCCCGGTGCGGCAGGTAGATGTGCGCGCCTTCATCCCCGAAGGCGAATTGCAACACCGCCATGCCCGGAATCTGCAGCCGGTCGCGCATGGCATGTACGGCCGGCGTGATATAACCCAGATCTTCGGCAAAAAAGGGCAAGCCACCGAGCGCCTCGCGGAGCTTCAGAAATAAATCGTCCCGAGGGCCATCCACCCAACGCCCATTGATGGCGGTTGTTTCGCTTGCAGGAATCTCCCAGAACTGGTCGAATCCCCGGAAGTGATCGAGCCGGACGTAGTCGAAGTTCTGCGTGGCCCAGCGCAGCCTCTGGATCCACCATTCGTATCCATTTGCCTTCATGACATCCCAGCGGTACAACGGAGTACCCCAACGCTGTCCGGTTTTGCTGAAAGAATCGGGAGGCACTCCCGCCACCACTTCCGGATCGAGTTTGTCATCCAACTGGAAAAGTTCGCGATGGGTCCATACGTCGGCGCTGTCATGGTTCATAAAGATGGCGACATCGCCCACGACGCGAATAGCGCGCGCGGCGCAATAACGACGAAGCGCCAGCCACTGCTCATAGAAAGCAAACTGCAGCGCGCTTCGAACCTGGATGTCGGCCGCGAATTCCCCGCGGGCCGCCGCTAAGGCCGACGGTTCACGATAGGCGAGATCATGCGGCCACTGGTTCCAGCTTGCCAGCTTGTGGCGCGCACGCAGTGCGTCGAAGAGTACAAAATCATCCAGCCACCAGGCATTTTTCTGGCGGAATTCTTCCAGTCGCCTCAGAGCTTCCCCCGAGGCGGTGCGCAGGAAGTTCCGAGCCGCTTCGAACAGCAGCGGCATTTTCCGTGCGAAAACCTGATCGTATTCGACGAGGCCGCAGCCGGGATCCAGGCCAGCCAACTTCGCCGAGCCGAGTTTTCCCACGTCGATCCAGCCGTGCTCGGCCAGCCGTTCCAGGCTGATCAGCAGAGGATTTCCGGCAAACGCCGAGGTTGAGGAATAGGGCGAGTTGCCGTAGCCGATTGGGCCCAGCGGCAGAACCTGCCACAGGCCCTGGCGGGCGGAAGCGAGAAAGTCCACAAAGCGGTAGGCGGCGGGGCCGAAATCGCCGATGCCGCCGCGCGAAGCGAGCGACGTGGGATGCAACAGGATGCCTGCGACGCGCGGAAAAGACATGTCTCGGCCGCTACATTCCCTGCTCGCTTCCGGTGCGGGTCAGAGCTTTATATTCTTCCTGGTTGATCTTGATCTTGCCTGACTTCTCCATCCCGTCCCGCAGGCTGGTCACGAAAAGGCCGAAAAGTTCCTGCTGCTTGGACTGCAGCAGCGAATCGCGAATTTGATCGCGCCTGGCGGCGAAGTCCGCCTCCGCAGGCTCCTGGTGTTCGAGCAGGGCCAGAACGACGCCATCCCCGCCGCTCATGATCGGGCCGCTGATTTCTCCCGGTTTCATGTTGAAGGCCACAGAGGCCTGTCCGGTCATTGAGCCCACGTCTGGAACCTGGCCATCGGGCAAAACCAAGTCACTGGTCTTCATGGTCGCGCCCAGTTCTTTGGCCGCGCGCTTCAGATCGTGCTCCGCCTTGGCCCGGTCGGAAAGTTCCTGCGTCTTCTGAGTGAGCAGACGGTTCGACCGCTCGTTCTTAAATTCATCCTCCACCCGGCTGCGAATCTCTTCAAAGGTCGGCGTGGCCGCCGGCTTGATGCCGAGCAACTGAAACACGGCAATTCCCTGGGACGCCGGTGCTACGTCCGGCGGCGACTTTTCCGCCGCAGTGAACACCGCATCCATAAATTGGCTTGCCGGCCCTAGTCCCGGCAGCACATCCCGGCGGGCAAAAAAATCGGTCGTGATCACAGGAATGCCCTGCGCGGCGGCCGCCGCATCCAGTCCCTGCGCGCGAGCCTGCTTCAAAAGATCTTCGGCCTTTTTCTCGGCGGCTTGCTGCCCTTTCTGATGCTTCAGGATCGGCTCGATCTGGTCTTTGACCTCGTCGAGCGGCTTGACGTGCACATCCTGTTTGTCGTCGAGACGAATGATGTGAAACCCATCGCTGCTCTTCACCACTCCGCTGATCTGCCCTTTGGCGAGCGCGAACGCGGCCTTCTCAAATTCGGGTGTCATCTGGGCCCGGCCAATCCATCCCAGAGAGCCGCCCACGTTTGCGCTGCCTGAGTCTTCTGAATACTTCTTTGCCAGTTCGTCGAACTTGGCGCCGTTTTTGAGTTGCTTTGACAGATCGTCAGCGCGATGCTGCGCCTCGGCCACTTTGTTGTCGTCAAGCTTGCCATCCGCCGCGGGCAAGGGCATCTTAATCCAGATGTGGCTGACCTTAACCTGTTCCGGCACGCGGTATTCGTCGCGATGCTGGTCGTAGTACGCGCGGAGATCGTCGCGCGTCACCTGGGCGCCGGCCTCCATCTTGCTCGTGTCAACCAACGCGTACTTGACCTTGCGCTTTTCCGGGACGGAGTTGGCATAGGTGGCCTTGTGGGTTTCGTAGAACGCTTTGAGCTCTGCCTCGGTGGGATGCAGACCCTTCTTGATGTCGTCCTGCTTCAACACCGCGTAGTCAAACCTGACCTTCGAATTCTGCTTGACGAACTGCTCATGAATCTCGGCGGCGCTCGCGCTGGCGCCGCCGGAGATGAGCGCCTGCAGTTTGCTGATCAGAATCTCATTGGCGACGTCAGCTTCGAACTTGGTGGGAGTCAGATTGGCTCTCTGCAGCATGTCCTCATATTCCTGCTCCCCAATGAAGTTGCCGCCAGGGAAAAAAGTCGCCGCATAGCGGCCGTGCTGCAATTCGTCTTTCACTTCCTCGGGCGTAACGTGCAGCCCCATGTGCGTGGCTTCGGCGACCAGCGCCTGGCGCGTGATGAGTTGCTCGGCGGCGCGCTGTGCGAAAAACGGCAGCAGCATACCCATGTTTGGGCCGCCTTGCGGCATCTGCTGTTGCAGCATCAGCTTGGCGGTCTGGCGGACATCATCACTGCTGATGTCGTTGCCATCCACCTGCGCAACCACTCCTTTGCCGAATCCGCCGAAGTTGTAGCTTATGCTGGAGCTTCCACCGCTGGGCACCAGGTACCACACCATGGAAACGCAGATCAAAAGGAGAATGCCGCCAAGCAGATATTTCGTCAGCGGCCCAGGGGTTTGCAGGAATCGAATCATCTTCTTGTCACTCCGAGAAAGAAAGGCGAATTGCTTATTATAAACCAGCCGATCAGGTCGAACCTTCGAGCTTTGCTCGCCCCGGTGTCTCAGCTCGGACCGTTTCCCGGTTTATACAGCCGACGGACGAGGAACTAGCCCGCATTTGCCCATTCCTTCGCTCTCCCCAATGCCATTACTATGGAGGGCTCGGCGAACCCAACTTCTCGCATTGTTTGGCTTAGCGGATTCAAGGAGGCTGCCATTCTTACTCTGGGCATTGACGTCGGAACCGGTGGGACGCGCGCCCTGGTGCTCGATCAGCAAGGCCGCGTCGCCGGCTCTGCGACCGCGGAACACGCGCCCTTTGCCTCACCGCAAATCGGATGGGCGGAGCAGCAGCCAGAAGACTGGTGGCGGGCTTGCTGCGTCGCCGTGCCGAAGGCCCTTGAACATGCCCGCGTGCAGCCGGCGGACATTGCCGGCGTCGGCTTCTCCGGTCAGATGCATGGCGCGGTCATGCTCGATGAGCAGGGAAAGGTGGTGCGGCCGGCGCTGATCTGGTGTGACGTGCGGACCAATCCGCAGTGCCAGGAGCTGACCGAAAAAATCGGCGCGGCGCAACTGATCCAGGCCACGTGCAATCCGGCGCTGGCCAACTTTACGCTTACCAAGCTTATGTGGGTGCGCGAGCACGAGCCGGAAAACTGGGAGCGTGTGCGCTGGATCATGCTGCCCAAGGATTACGTCCGCTGGCGCATGACCGGCGAACGTGCTATCGATGTGGCCGATGCCTCGGGCACCTTGTTGCTCGATGTGGCGCATCGGCGATGGTCGCAACTGATGCTGGAAGCGGCGGCGATTGATGAACGTTCCCTGCCGGGGTTATTTGAGTCAACGGATGTGTGCGGCAAAATCAACGCGGACGGCGCCAAGGCGCTGGGATTACGGCCGGGGACGCCGGTTGTCGCCGGCGCCGGCGATCAGGCCGCGGGTGCGGTTGGAATGGGCATTGTGGCTCCTGGCACGGTGAGCGCCACGATCGGGACGTCAGGCGTGGTGTTTGCCGCCACCGATCGTCCCGCGCTCGAGCGGGGAGGACGGCTGCACACTTTCTGCCATGCGATTCCCGGGCGCTGGCATGTCATGGGGGTAACGCAGGCCGCGGGATTATCCCTGCGCTGGTTCCGCGATCAGTTCGGCGCGGGCAAGGACGGCAACGGCGACAAGAAAGACGGGCGCGATCCCTACGAGCGGCTGACCGAAGAGGCCGCGACAGTCCCGGCTGGATGCCAGGGGCTGTTGTGGACTCCCTATCTGATGGGGGAACGCACACCACACCTTGATCCTGACGCGCGCGGTGCGCTGGTCGGCTTGACCGCAACTCATACGCGCGCGCACGTCATCCGGGCCATTCTGGAGGGCGTGGCATTCAGCCTGCGTGACACATTCACCTTGTTCGATGAAATGAAGGTCACGGTCGAGCGCATTCGGCTGGGCGGCGGCGGGGCGCGGTCTGCCGTGTGGCGGCAGATTCAGGCGAATGTCTACGGGCGCGAAGTGGAAATCGTCGCGGCGGAGGAGGGTGCAGCCTACGGAGCGGCGACCCTGGCGGGAGTCGGTGCCGGCATGTGGAAGTCGGTGGATGAAGCTTGCGCTGCCGTGGTGCGCGTGGCCAAGACGGTCGAGCCGCAGCCAGACGTGGTGGGCATCATGAACGCGAACTACGCCGCGTACCGCCGGGTGTACGCGGCAACCAGGAGCATCTTCGCGTCATGAGCGATGGGTTCGACGCGCTGAACCCTGGATCCCTATTCAATTCCCAACTGCTTCTGAATTTGCTCCAGCGGGACACCTTTCGTTTCCGGAACCAGCGTTTTCACCCAGATGAGCTGAAGAACCATCATTCCGGCAAAGAACGAGAAAATATACCCGGGCGGAAAGACGGCAACCATTTTCGGGAAGAAAGTGGTGAGCAGAGCGGCGAAGACCCAGTGGGTGGAGCTGCCGAGGGTCTGGCCCTCCGCCCGATGACGATTGGGGAATATCTCAGAGATAAACACCCAGATGACGGCTCCCTGTCCGATCGCGTGGGCAGCAATGAAGGCAAAGATGCAAACCGGCACGATGGAGAAATGTTCAGTGAAGAAAGCCCAGGCAACAAGGCCGAGGGAAGCGATGTAGCCAAAGGAGCCAATATAGAGAAGGGTGCGCCGTCCAAGCCGGTCAATCAGCCACAACCCAACAAAGGTGAATACGAGATTGGTAATGCCAATGCCGACGGACTGCAGCAGGGCCGCCTTGGCCGCCAAACCTGTGAGTTCGAAAATTCGGGGAGCGAAGTACAGAATCGCGTTGATGCCGGAGAGCTGATTGAAGAAAGCAATCAGGATGGCCAGCAGGATCGGTTTGCGAAGCCGGCGAGTCCAGAATCGCCCCGACGACACCTGCGCTGAGGATGCAGCGATAATTTCGTCGGCCTGGGCGGAGATTTCGCTGTTCGAAACCTCAGGCTCAATCCGATGCAAGACCTGCAAAGCCGCCTCGCGGTCGCCCTTCCGGCTTAACAACCAACGCGGACTCTCGGGCAGGCCTAAACACAACACGGTATAGAGAAGGGACGGAAACGCGGCTACGCCAAGCATCCAGCGCCAGGCATTTTCGCCGATGCCAGACAGCAGCGCGTTCGAGACGAAGGCGATCAGGATGCCAAAAACGATGTTGAACTGGAACATGCCGGCAAGACGTCCGCGGTGCTTCGGTGGTGCAATCTCGGAGATGTACATGGGAGCGACCACCGTCGAGATGCCAATGCCCAAGCCGCCAATGACGCGCGCGGCAATGAAAACGGCCACGTTCGTCGCCAAACCTGACCCCACCGCACCCACCAGGTACAGAACGCCGATCCAGACGAGAGTGGCTCTGCGCCCGAACCGGTCAGCGGGCCAGCCGCCCATCAGCGAACCGACGATCGTCCCGTAGAGGGCTGAAGCCATGGCGATGCCGTGCAGGCCGGGACTCAGCGCCCAAAGCGTTTGTATGGTTTTCTCGGCGCCGGAGATGACGACGGTGTCAAAACCGAAGAGAAATCCGGCCAGAGCGGAGGTAAGCGACCAGAAGAAGATGCGAGCATTCATGGTAGGAAAAGATGCAGCTTACCACAGAGGCGAGGCGGTTCACCGTGATTCAGGGGGGAGGCAGCAGTTTCTTCACTACTCTCAACCCGTGGCCAGCGGATAGCCTCTCTCCCGCCAGTCGCGAATGCCGCCATCCATCGAGATCACGTTGGTGTAGCCCATCTTCTGCAGGTTATCGGCGGCGAGCGCGGAGCGGAACCCGCCGCCGCAGTAAAGGACCATCTCCGTGTTGAGTTGGGGCACGCGCGCCTCGATGTCGCGCTCGATGATGCCTTTGCCCAGATGAATCGCGCCGGGCAGGTGGTCTTTAGCGAACTCGCTTTCTTCACGTACATCCATCAGGAGAAACTTGTCGCCACGATCCATGCGGGCTTTCACCTCGTCCACATTGGTCTCGCGCACACGGGTTTTGGCGTCGTCAACTATTTTCAGAAAGCGCGGAGGATGCTGGTGGGCCATGAGAGCTCCTTTGTGCTGATTCGGCAGGCGAATGAGCCGGCGCGCTCCATATGGTACCAAGCCGCGGCAGGATCGTGCATGAGAGATAGGAGCGCGGCGACGCTTGGATTAGCATGAACCTGTGCCCCGGAAAGATGCAGCCCGCAGAACCGGCCTGGCGCGCGCTCTGTCGAAGCTGGGATACTGCTCGCGCTCCCAGGCTACGGAAGTGGTGTGCGCCGGCCGCGTGCGACTCAACGGGAGCGTGCGGCGCAATCCGGAGACACCGGTTCGCTTGGGACTCGACCGCATTACGGTGGATGGCGGCGCGGTTGCGGCACAGGAGAAGATCTATCTCGTGATGAACAAGCCGCGCGGGCTGGTCACGAGTGCGTTTGACGAAAAGGGCCGCGAGACTGTCTATAGCTTGTTGGAGAAGGCGGGCGAAAATCTGCCCTGGGTCGCTCCGGTCGGGCGGCTGGATAAGGCCAGCGAGGGCCTCCTGTTGCTGACCAACGATTCGGAGTGGGGCGCGCGGATCGCTGCACCGGAATCGCATCTCGAAAAAACTTACCACGTGCAGATCGGGACCACCTCTGGCGAAAAGCTGGCCGCGGTGATAGTGAGTGGGGTGAGAACAAAGGACGGCGACTTTCTGCGCGCTGTTCGAGCCCGCCTGCTGCGTGCAGGAGAAAAGAACTGCTGGCTCGAAATCGCGCTGGACGAAGGCAAGAACCGGCACATTCGACGCATGCTGGCCGCACTTGGAGTGGAAGTGTTGCGGCTGGTGCGCGTAGCAATCGGACCGCTGCAGCTGGGAGAATTGGCGAAGGGGACATACCGGCGTTTGGGAGCGGAAGAGAAACTTGCCCTGGATCGCGCAATGGTCAGGAAAGGACGCGAGAACGTGGGTGTCTGATCCACGCGAGCTGCTACGTGCTGGATTCGCCCTTCCGTCCCGCAGATTCGAGAACCGCATGAGTTACCTTGCATTCCTTCCCGCCGCTGGGATGGCGCAGCAAATCCGCGAGAAGAAGGTTTCTCCGGTCGAGCTGGCCGAAGCACACCTGGCCCGTGGAGAATGCCGCCGATCTGATGACGACTGGCACTCTGGAATGAATAGTGCATTTCTATTATTTCGCGCCGCGGATCCCGCTGTTTAAATTTGTGTCCGCGTGATTTCGTTCTGTGGCTGATCTCACAAGCTGGGTTCTGCGTCGTACTCATGAGGGGAATCTCAACATCTGGTGGAGTGGCCGGCCGCACCCTCTCGTGGCTAGTGTGGTTCCTGACTCTATCTGCGGCCTATCTCTACACCTTTCCGCAACCGACTATCTTCTACGCGGGCGTGGTCTTTCTGCATGCTGTTGGAGGAGTGCTCGCCGCGATCCTGCTAATCCCCTTGTTATTTCGCTTGCTGCGCAGTGGAAGTGTCGTCTCACGAGGAGGCTGGCTCTTCGTCGCGGCCGGAGCCGTCCTGGGCTTGATCCTCATTAAAACGGGGACTCCGCGCGCGGAGTGGAGCAAGCTTTATCTCCATATCGTGATTTCGCTGGCGG
>Ga0187781_10002664_pt1 | contig 13517 bp, 12 predicted proteins | sample 0715_SJ02_MP02_2_FD_132447 | JGI IMG/M metagenome (GOLD analysis project Ga0187781, IMG submission 132447) | Tropical peat soil microbial communities from peatlands in Department of Meta, Colombia - 0715_SJ02_MP02_20_MG | ecosystem: Environmental > Terrestrial > Soil > Wetlands > Peat | place...
GCCGCGACTGTCCCGCACCGCCGCAAACTGCATGGGCCGGATCAAATCCCAAAGCATGACTTTCTGAAGTGCCCCCTGAACCACCTGGTTGATGAGTCTCTGGTTATCTTTGATCGGGCAGGACGGTTCGAGGTCGCAAAGCCCGGCAACGTCCATGTTGCATTCCGTCAAAGCCAGCGGTCCCTCCAGCGCTGAGATGATATCGGCTACAGAAATAAGTCGCGGATCACGAGCCAGACTGTAGCCACCTTTTATGCCGCGATGCGACGCCAACAGCCCACCCTGCAGCAGCGACTTCAGAAGCTTGCTGACGGTGGGCAAGGGCAACCGGCAGCGCGTAGCGAGATCGCGCGCGGTATGCAGCTCACTCTGAGGACGACGAGCCATCTGGCTCATCAGAACCAGTCCGTAGTCGGTCAATTTACCTAGGCGAATCACGTGTAAGTTGTTGCTAACTAAGCATAGCTCTACGCAGGCCTAAATAGCACCGTTTTAGTACGGTTTTATTATACGACGGAGGCCACGATTCGGCAATAGAGGTGAAATCCGGTGGCGTCCTAGTTCCAACTTGAAGCCTTCTTCGCGGACTTTGCGCTTTCTTGACACCTTTAGCGGCAAGAGCTTTGGCAACAATTGACTTGACTCATCCATAATGCTAGGGTGAGCATGGAATCAGTTATTCCGGGGAAGGCAAATGAGTGATCTCTGGAACATTGCCAAAAAGCAGTTTCGGGAGGATGGCTCCCACCATCCACTTAAGAGATGGGAGCCTGTTTATTGTGTTGAAATCGTACTTTGATAAGAGCGGGCAAGAAGATCAGCCTTTCCTGACCATCGGTGGAATTGCGGCTGGTGATGACGTGTGGACAGATATTGAGACCGATTGGAACGACATCCTGCAAAAGAACAGCCCACCAGCAGCCTACATGCACATGGTGGAGGCCATCCCATTGCGCGGCGAATTTAGTCCCGATAGGGGATGGGATGATGACAAAGTCTTCGGTCTTGTGAATTTGCTACTTAGTTATCTCAGCGCACTTCCACAGAAACACAAAACGAAATATTGCCAGTTCTCCTCGTCGGTAAGTATGGCAGATTACAGGAAACTCCAATTGGAGAGCTACCAAATGGATTCTCCTGCCGACCTCGCAGTGAACACTTGCACGGATCGAATCATGCAGTGGTATTTTTTGGAGTACAAGGGGCACGATCTAGAGGCTCATTACTACTTCGATCAGGGGGAGCCTTTCGAGCCAATTATAAAAGCAAAGTGGGAAAGAGAAATCGAACGGTATCAAAGAACGGGCCATTACAATGTGTGGTCGCATATAACACACATCGGCCCTGCTCTCATGCAAAAGACTCCTGGCTTGCAGGTTGCAGATATGCTCGCATGGGCAACGAATCGGCATGAAGTGAAAATACCGCAGAGATATCAGGATTTCGTCATCGGCTTGCGTTACCTGATGCCTACGCAGTGGAACATTTGGAATGAGGCGCTGCTGCGGAAAAAATTTAGGCCCCTAATTATCAATCCCTATGACCCAAGACACTTCTGAAGCAAAAAAATTCGACGCGACGGTGCGGAAGGTCCTCTCCGTATCGCATGAGGAATTGGTGCGTCGCGACAAGGAATGGAAGCGACGGCGAGCAGCGAAAAAGCGGGCTAAGACTTCGCTTGCCTCCCGCGTTTCTTCATCCAAGGTCTAGAAAGCCTCGGCACCGGCTAGCTCCTTGCCGGTGAGTGCGGCAAAGGTCAGGCGCTTGCCGAGAATATTGCGCACGGCTAAGTCGAACCTGTCAGCATCCGTGACCTTGTTCTTCTTCGTAGCGCGATTGTTGAATCGAAACACCTGTTCGTCAAGGTAGCGAAATAAATGGAATGGCTCAACAGCGACGTAGGTTCCCTTGAGTCCACGCTTGAGCAGACTCCAGAAATTTTCCAGTCCGTTCGTGTGAACTCGTCCGTCAACGTACTTTACCGCGTGGTCGATGATCTCGTGTTCGTATTCTTCGATCAGTCCATGATAGCCATGCAGTTCATCGGTGAATACAGTAGCACCAGTTTCTACGTTGCCACGAACGATGCCCTGCAAGGTTTCCTTTGCGCGATTCGGAATCACTTGAGTGCGAACCTTTCCCCCGCGCTCAAGAATACCTATTACTGCGATCTTGTCCTCAATGCTCTTTCCGCGTCCCGTGATACGACGAGCGCGAACATTCTTGTGCATATTTCGCGCTTTCCCGCCGATGAAGGTTTCGTCGGCTTCGACTTCGCCGCGCAACTTGCTTCCGAAGTGTTCATCCTGCATCGCAAGCCTGATGCGATGAAGCATGAACCAAGCACTTTTCTGAGTAACCTTCAGATCGCGTGCGATCTCGTAGCTGCTGATTCCGTTCTTGCAGTTAGTGACCAACCACATCGCAGTGAGCCACTTATCCAACGGAATTGCGGAATCTTCCATGATGGTTCCGACCTTAATGGAGAACTGCCGCTTCGCATGATGGCTGCTGCATTGCCACCAGCGCCGCTCAGCGTTGAATTTGACGCTGTCAGACCCGCAAGTCGGGCAGACCACTTTGCCATCAGGCCAGCGACGCAGGGCGACGTAGTCGATGCAGTTATCAGGATTCGAGAAGTAGATGATTGCTTCCTGAAGGCTCTTCGGTTCTTTCATGGCGATCACCATGAAAAGAAAGTAGCAGAATTACGTGGATGAGTCAAGTAAATTATCACCAGAGCTTTTAACCGCGAAGCACGCAGAGGATCTCGCGGGACAGCAATCTTGGTACTTCTAAGTAACTGAAAAACCGGCTAACTGATTTGCACTGATTTGTGAAGTCAGACTGCCGCTGATTGCTGGTTGTAGGTCTGGCGTGATCGTTAATGAGTGCAATGCGATAACGCTCAAAATGACCGGAGCGGCATCTAAGACCCGCAGGCAGCAACAGTGGGCATGGAACGGGGTTTCTTGACAGAGACTCCATCTCTAGCGTAGCGTTGCGCAACTCATAAGGAGTTCTGGAGGATTTCGGGTGAAGAGAGAGCTTGGCGTTATGTTATTGGGAGTTTTGACGATGTTGGGATGTTCGGTTAGAGGTCGGCTCTACCCGATTCAGGGTCCACTGGCTGCTCAGTCACCCTTGCCGGTGCTGCTGGCCAAAATTACCTTCGGAGAAAATCCAAAAACCATTTCTGTCAATCTGGGCGACGGTGAGATATGTAACGGGGTGTGGACAGAGGTTCCACGTGCTGCCAAAGATGTGAATACGGGCACAACTGCAACCACCACTGGCCTGTCCTCGTTATGGGACCTAGTTTACGGGCAGGGGTTTTATGTGTCTCACGTGCTAGGGGCGAAGTACTATGCACGGTCTGAGGCCTCCGGAAATAAGGGGACCGTGCTCAATCTCGAGATATATAGACCGGAGAATGCAAAGGGTAATCTCGCCGCCGCTGTGAAAGGAGTTGCTCAGGATAATAAAGGCAACATTTATAAGGTACTGCTTGAGTAGCAGCCGCCCGTTGACGGGGGTCTTCCTCGAATCGACGGGATCGGCGCGGGCGACCTTGGTGTAGGCCGGGTGAGCCCACGTTTCGTTTTTTGAAACGTGGGAGGGAAAGGACGCCAAGCACCGGTGGCGCCTCAAATCTGGGGTGGGAGATGGGAATCGAATCCCCCCTGAAAGTGTAAACAAAGACTTTAATTGAGCACAGTTGGCGATCTTAGTTCCTCTAAGTCACTGGACGACAAGCAACTGATCTCTGAAATCAGCGTAACCTTTTCAGAGTGTACCTATCCTACGGATCTAACAAATTGCAGGTGGACGGACGGCTGCGTAAGTCCTTCCAAGATGTGCAAGTTAAGCCAAGCATGGGTTGCGTTGTGGGTTGGCATGCGTCTTTGGGCTCGGTCCTCGTCAACGCGGAGACTAATTCTTCGCATACACGAGTCCGGGCGTTTTGTAAGGCGGATCAGAGACGGCGCGGATGTACGCAATCAGCGCCTGGATCTCCGTCTTGCTGAGGGTATAGCCGTAAGGAGGCATAAGTGGGGACTTGTTAAGAGCCGGCCCACCGTGAGTGATGATGGCGATAAGATCGGCATCACTCATTTTGTTGAGTGTGTCACCTTCGCTGAAGGGATGCGGTTTCACTTCCAGATTGTCGTAATTCGATACTCGTTCTGGAGTGGACTCCGGATTGTGGCAGCGCTCGCAGAATTTCTCATTGAGCTGGCGCCCCAACCCCTCTTGGTATCCGAGCGCGATCTCCTCCAGCTTCAGGTCGATTTTCTTTCCCGCTTCGCTCACCGTGCTGGCCACAATCTGATATCGCCCGGCCATCCCATCGAGCGAGACACTCGTTGTGAATTGGCCGCTCGAATCGGTAAGGCCGCTGACCGGATCAAACGCCACTCCTGCTGCTCCACTGAACTCCACTAGCGCTCCCTGTACTCCGTTGCTTTGATCGTCGTTTACCTGCACCACGACCGGCTGGGGGAGCGCCATTCCGACTGCCGTGATTTGCTTACCGCCGCTCGATTCGACCAATGCTGAGCCAAACCCTGTCGCTTTGGAAGCCGATGGGGGCTCAGCCCGGCGCGCGCATCCTGCGCATAGCATCACGCTCAAAACCATTCCGACCGCAGGCCAGCGTAAGATCATCTCTTTTTCGCCTCTTGCGTTCCCGATTCCTTTTGGGTGATAAGGAAAGCGGTCAGCGCGCGCGCATCCTCGTCGCTCATATTGCGATTGGGTTCAATCGTCCCCGAGCGCAGTGTCTGTGGATTCTTCAGCCAGCTGTAAATCCAGGCCGCCGTCAGCCGCGATCCCACCTGCGTAAGCGTCGGTCCGATGTAACCTTTGTCCGCTTTGGTATCGATGATATGGCAAGACTGGCAACCGTATTTGGAATAGAAAAGCTGCCGGCCTTGTTCCACCTGCACCTGGGGATAGCCCGCGAGCGGTAACGAGTCGCGATCGATCGCCGGACTCTGATAAACGGTCATAATATAGTCCGTCAGTTCGTTGATTTCGCCATCGCTCAAATTGAACTTGGGCATGCGCCGGATCAGCACAGGGCGTAGTGTGTTGGGATTCTTCAGGAAATCCTGCAGCCATTTGCGCTGCACCGAACTGCCTTCCCAGGTCAAGTCCGGCGCCATATCGCCGCCATGGCCGTTGATGCGGTGGCAACTGAAGCACGCCAGATCGTGCATCAACTGTCCAGCCTTCCCAGCCGGCTCGTAGCTTGATTGCGGCGTCGCGGCCATCATGAGCGACGGTGGCAACGTGTGCGAGCGTTCGTTCAGGGAAAGCAAGGTGGTGGTGATGGCGTCGATCTGCACCGTCGTGAAACTGTATTGCGGCATTTTCAGCCCCGCCGCAAACGCCCGCGGGTTTCGCACCTTGCCCGCGATGTAATCCGGCAAGGTATGCGGCATGCCCGGCAGAAAAATAAGCTGATTGATCGGTTTGCTGCCAATACGGCCCAGCTCAGGCGCGAAGTTCTCCGGTTTCTTGATGCCGCCAATCTCGTGGCAGGAGGCGCAGCCGTAATCCGCAACCAACCGTTTGCCGTGCGCAATCTGCTCCGGAGTTGCTGGATCGAGATGTACGTTGGCCAAGAGGTCGGAGTCCGTCTTTGCCAGCAGGAATCCGGACAACGTTGCCACCTGCTGATCGTTGAACCGGTAGTGCGGCATCGCGGTTCCTGGATCGTATATGCGCGGATTGCGTAACCACGCCTGCAGCCACTTCGGCTTCACCTTGTTGCCTACACGCGTCAGTTCCGGGCCTACATCGCCGCCCACAAGATTCCCCGCTGCATTTTGCACCGCATGGCAGGAAGCGCAGAACGATTCACCGTACAAACTAGCGCCAGCCGTGGGATCTGCCGCCGCTTTCTGCGAGAGCGTCAGCGTGTCCCCATCTCGCGGCGTGCTGTTCGCGATCAGGAATGCTGAGATGTCACGCGCATCATCATCGCGCAGTTTGAAGTTCGGCATCGTGGCGGTCGTGGCGTAAGCTTGCGGGTTCTTGAGCCAGGCATAGATCCACTCGCGCGTAGTCTTGTCTGCGATGTGAGAAAGCGAGGGCGGATCATCCGTCCCTTTCAACGTGGTCCCGTCGGGCAATTTCACGGTGTGACAATGCACACAGCCGTAACGCCCGATCAGCCGCCGCCCCTCGGACAGTTGCGGCGTGCCTGCGACTTCTCCCTGATGGCATTGCCCGCACGACGATTCAATGTACTTTGCAGGAAGGATCGGCTGCTCCCAGGCCAGTGTGCTGCTGTGCGCTTCCTCGACCGTTGTCGCCGCGCCCTGCCCCCGATGGCAAATCACGCACCCGTACTGATCCAAGGTATGCGGAATAACCGGATGCTTGCGGAACGGCTGCCTGCCGACATCCGCCAGACTGGCCTCTTTCAGTCCGACGTGGCAGGTGGTGCAGCGATCGACCACAGCCAGATCTGGCACCCAGATTTGCTGAATGTCTCCCTGAAAGTGGCGTTGCAACGTTATTGCTTCGCCGCGTCCGCGAGCCATCTTCAAGTACTGGTTCTGATAGTGGCGCCATTCGCTGAAGTGATTCTTCGCCGGAGCAATCGCCAGCGAAATCAGAAACAGCACGCTGACCACGCCAAAGGCGCGAACGCTGTCACCGAATAACCGCTGCCAGAGCGAACCGGATTTCCCGTTGCCTGCCAATTGCACCCTTATCTTCTAGAAACTTGTCCACGGCCACACCCACGACCAGCCGGGGCCTCGGAAGAACGTGCCGATTGCCGTTAGCGCCACTAGCTCGGACAAGAACCAGGTCATGATCCAGAACGAAAGAGGCTTCGATGCCAGATACCCCCGAAACACTGAGGGGGACTGCGGCGAACTCGACGCCGCCAGCGCCATTAGCCAGGCCATGATCAGCGTGGGCACCAACGCCGCGTAAACGTGAAACAGCAGGAGAGAGAAAGACAAGGCCCCCGCAACCACATAGAAAATTGGTAGCCGACGCGCCCGATCTTTCAGAAAGAGTCCTTCCGCTTCAATGTTGATGTTGAAGTACGGAATCACAATCAACGCGATCACCACCAAAGTCGGAGCGAGGACTCCGGCGACAATGGGCGGAAAATAATGCAGCAGCTCTTGCAGTCCCAGGAAATACCAAGGGGCTTTCGCCTGATTCGGCGTGTGTGAAGGATCGGCGACACCTTCGAGCGGCGCGTTGAACAAAAGCGAAATCACCACCAAGGCGATGGCCAGTAACTCGATGGCAACTGCCGCATGAAATAGCACCTCCGGAAAAGTCTGCAGTTGATCTTCATCCGCAGCCTTCACCTGGGCAGAGGTTCGTCGCGTTATAAATACCACTCGCCGCGGGGATTTCTTTGCGTTCGAGTCCACGCCGGTGACGAAATCCTTGTCGCTCATCGCGCCTCCTTCGCTGCTGCTGCCTGGGCACGAAGCGTCGCGGGTTCGCTCTGATGCGCATACAAGCCGCCGTCCTTGCGGATGCGCCAGAAATGAACCGCGATAAAGAAGATGGCTGCCAAAGGCAGGATCATGCAATGCAACACGTAGAAGCGCAGCAACGCATTGGCGTTGACTGCATTACCTCCGAGCAGCAGGAAATGAATCTTGTTGCCCATCAATGGCACCGCCGAAGCGATGTTTGATCCCACCGTGATGGCCCAGTACGCCAACTGGTCCCAAGGCAGCAAATATCCCGTGTAGCTCAGCAGCAGTGTGACCAGGAGCAGAATGATCCCGATCACCCAGTTGAACTCGCGTGGCGCGCGATATGCGCCGCGATAAAAAACCTTGAACATATGCGCGAATACCAGAAACACCATGGCATGCGCCGACCAGCGATGCAGGTTGCGCAGAAACAGTCCCGAAGAAACGACGAACTGCAGGTCTTTAGTATCGGCGTACGCCTGCGGCACCGATGGATGGTAATAAAGCATCAGCAACACGCCCGTCGCGACCAGAATCAGAAACGTCCCGAACGTCAATGTGCCCAGGTACCAGGTTGCGCTGAAGCTCAGCATCCGCCGTCGCACTTTGGTGGAGAACAGGTTCAGAAAAACGTTCTGCTGGATGGCGAGTGCGCGGTGCACTGTGCTGGCACCGGTGCCGCTGCGGAAAATCGAGCGCCACACCCGGCTCTTGCGTAGCTGATCGAAATAGTTTGGGCTACTTGCCATACTTACACCCTCACAAACTCCATGGGACGAATGTCGGTCGATCGGTCAACCATCAGATCGCCGTCGTCGCTCAGCCAAACGCGCTTCCAGGGCAACGGCCTGGGCGCCGGGCCCTCGATCTTTTCACCATCCTGTTTGAATTTGCTGCCATGGCAGGGACAGGCAATGATTCCCAAGTCCGGCTTCCACGCTGTAAGACAGCCCAAATGTGTGCAAACCGCACTCAACGAAAAGAACCCTTCCTTCGAATGGATAATGTAAATCCCCGAATTCACGTCCAGCGTAACCGAATCCAACGGATAGCTCTCAGGCTTGCCGGCATTGATGATTGGAGAAGCTTCATACAGCACGTTGGGCGATAGAAACTGATAACCAAACGCGACCGTGCCTGCCGCCGCGATGCCCAGCGAGCCCAAACCCAGCTTCACGAAGAACTCTCGCCGATGCAAATCGGCGCCAAATTCACCGTCAGTTTGCTTCTCGTCTGCCATAGCTATCCGTTTCCTCCCGCAACCGGCGCTCCGGTGCCCGGCCTTGAGGAGCTGAACCCTGCGTTGATTGCCTGAATCGAAATCAAACCCGTCGGTTCTGCGGGAACAAAGTTATACGATTCCATGGTGATCGTGCCTACCGGGCAACGCATGGCGCACAGGCCGCAGCGGATGCAGCGGGTCTCATCCTTGAGCATCGCTGATCCGGTAACCACGCCGAGTTCATCCGCAGCAACTTCGTCCAGTTCGACGCCAAAGCATTCCTGGTTGTGGCGGATGTGCTGCACGGTTTCAGCGGTGAATTGAATGCGGTCGAGTGAAACCAGTTCCAGGCAGTTTTCTGGGCAGACATCTACGCAGCCACCGCACAGGATGCACAAACTGCCATCTTCCGGCGTCCCTTCGAAGACGGTGTTCACCCAGCAGTGCAGGCAACGCTGAGCTTCCTCCATCGCGGTCTGGGCATCGTAGCCGACCTCAACTTCGGTTACGCCAGTACGCCGCTCCAGGGGAAGCATAGGCACGGATTGCCGCCTGATGTCGAGAAAACCCAGCGGCATAGCGTGACGCCGGAGGACTTCCACTTCGATGATGGGCTCGGGATGTTTATCGCCGCGCAGATACTCGTCAATGCCGATCGCGGCGCGTTTTCCGTCAGCCACGCTGTCGATGATGAGCCGCGGGCCAAAGACGCAATCGCCGCCTGCAAATATGCCGGGCGCAGAAGTCATCAGCGTTTGCGGATTCACCGCGATCAGGCCTCTGGGCGAGATTTCCACTTTGTCCTCGGGCTTGAGAAAGTCCAACCGCGGCGCCTGGCCGATCGCCATGACAATGGTGTCACCTTCAATTACACTCTCTGTCCCCTCATAGAACGCAGGATTGAAGCGCTTGTTCTGATCGAAAACCCACTTCGTGTTCAGGGTTTCCAGTCCAACAACTCTGCCATCCTTTCCAAGCACGCGCTTGGGGCCGCGCCCGGGCTGAAGAATGATTCCTTCGGCTTCAGCCTCTTCAATTTCCTCCAGAGCCGCCGGCATTTCCTCACGACGTTCCAGGCACACGATATCGACCTCGCGAGCGCCCAGACGAAGTGCGGAGAGCGAAACGTCCACCATTTCGCGGGTGGCGACAGCCGAGACACTTTCGGCAGAAGGTTCCAAGTCTTGGACGCCGCCGGCGTGCTGCTTGACCACTTCGCGGGCCGCCGAGCGCGCCACATCCATGGCGACATTGCCGCCGCCGATCACAATCACTTTCTTGCCGATTGTGAACTTGTAGCCGAGATTCACGTTCAGCAGAAAGTCGATCCCTTTGTGAACGCCGTCGAGATCGACGCCGGGAATACTCAGATCGCGGCTGCGGTGCGCACCTACCGCGATCAACACGGCGTCGAATCCCTGCCGTCGCAGATCAGAAACCACGAAGTCGCGCCCAGCCGCGTGATTGAGTTTCAGCGTGATGTCTCCCGTTTCCAAAATCTCGCGCACCTGTGCCTCGACGACATCTCGCGGCAAGCGATATTCGGGGATTCCCAGATAAAGCATTCCGCCAGCGACCGGTGCGGCTTCGAAAATCGTGACTGAATACCCCATTAAGGCCAAATCGTGCCCTGCGGAAAGCCCGACTGGCCCACCACCCACCACAGCAACCTTGTGTGGAAGCTTCTTTTGCACGCGGTCCGCGTTGATGTCGACGTGATGCTTGGACTCCGGGCCATGGCGCTCCGTAAGGAAACGCTTCAGCGCGCGGATGGAGATCGGACGATCAATTTCGCCGCGCCGGCAAGCGGTCTCGCACGGATGCGCGCACACGCGCCCGCAGATGCTGGCTAGCGGATTCGGATCGCGAGCAAACCGATAGGCTTCTTCAAACCGGCCCTCAGCAATCAGCCCGACGTAACGACCGGCGTTGGTGTGCGCCGGGCAAGCCATCATGCAGGGGAAATTGGTGTTCAGCCAATCGGCATCGACTTTCTTGTTCTTGTAGCGCTTCAGCATCGGTCGAGCGGAAGTCCGAGCCAGCTAGTGTAGCTGAAATGGACATGGAAGGAGTATGGAAAGTCCTAAAAACGACTCCCCTTTGTCCTTTACTTGCTCAGCGTGAAGTCCGCTTTGGTGTCGCCCGATACCGTGACCGGTTTGGATTGGTTCTTGGCGCCTTCATGCCAGGCCACCAGCGTGTAGTTGCCGTCCGGAACGTCTTTGATCCTGTAATTGCCACTGTCGTCGCTTTCCGCAAAATAGGGAGTTGGGCTGACAACAAGATATCCCGCCATTTCCGGATGTACATTGCAGAGCAGCGGCACGACGCCCGGCTTGTCGAAGGTGTAGGAACGCTTTTCGCCCTTGGGCCACGTCCCTAGATTGTGTCCGGCTTTCTTGTCGCTGCCGATCGAAGACCAGAAGACGTTGTGTTGCACATTATCGCTATTAAGGAACTCAACGGTGGTGCCCTGTTGTACGACGATGATGTGAGGCACAAAGAGCAGTCCCTTTTGATCCATGACCGGGTGCTGTTTGGGAGCGGGAAAGGTTTTGCCGGCAATGGCGTCGACGTAAACCACAGAATGGCCCTTCATTCCAGCAACTTTTCCAGAAATATCACCCGCCGACGCCGCGATGCACAACCCAGCTATAAGTACCACTAAGACGAATGCAGTATCCCTCATTGCACTGTTCTCCTTTTGAACGTGCAATGATAATCGCTAACTGGTGTTTCAGAAAATGAATTTCGCATCCAGATAGACCGTATTGTTGGCGCTCGCGTTTCGACCCGACCCATCGTAGTTGGTTGACCCGCCATTGAAACGAGTATACCCGGTGTATTGAGCGGCGAGCTGCAGATTCTGCCATGGCCAATAGGAGAAGTTCAGGATATACCCGGCGCTCCTCGGGCTATCATTGGCAAAGCCGCTCACTGGAGCTGGAGCGAACAGCAGAGGATCGCTAGTTCCGCTGGTATCAAACCAGCCGAATGTTCCCGAAACCCGATTGCCGAAATGGTATTCGGCATTCGCCATAGCGGTATTTAGATGGTGCAAGCGCTGTGTTGCCGCACCGGCAACGAAGCTGGCTAACAAATCGGAGTTCTCGCGGATGTACGTCGCTCGCAGCGAAAGCACGTCCTTCCTGAATAACGTCCGATCAATCTGGGTGTCTACAGCCCAGTCTGTGTACTCATTCTCGAGGCCGGCTATGGCTTGGGGAGTAGACTGCATGTGCATTCCATAGGTGCCTACCTCAAACTGCGTCGTTGCTGTCGCTTGCTGCCAGGCGGCGCGCCAGTATGGCGCAAGGCCGCGGATGTTGTACGTAAAGCCGGTGCCTGGATTCGGCTGAGGACCGCCCACATGCTCCGAGCGATAACCGGCAAAATCCAGATACAGATGATTGTCCCACATTCCGAAGGCCCCGAATCCTGCCACATCCTGCGCCAAGGGACCATTAATGATGGGAGTGGCGCCGGGAATGGGTGCGAAATCGCTGGCGATCCACGGGTAACCCCACGCCGGGGTATCGTTCCAAAGGTCCTCTACCGTCGGATTGTTGTTAAGGTCGAGGCCGTAAACCAGTTCTTTATCACCTAGCTTCGTCTTATTCGCGTAACGGATATCTGTGTTATCGCTGCTGAAATGGTTATCTAGGGTGTCGTACGTCACTTGGAGAAAACTGCCGACATGGGTTGTCCAGGCCCCAGAAAGAAAGAGCGATATATCTTGCGGAAATTCAAAATTACCATTCTGGGTTGCCGGCAATGGTGACCCGGTGTTTGTGAATGAGGCCTCAAGCGCTACGGAAAGGGGCAGCGAACTGAGAAGGTCAAGCGCGGCACGCGATTTGCTTCCGTCCGTCTTTATGACCTTGGTTTCATCTGCCTTATCAACATAACCTAGCAGCTTGAATCGCCGTCCCGCAGGGTTGAGTTCCGGAGGCGTGTAGTGGCAGCCGCTGCAAGCCAAACCTGTCTGGCGCGCATAGCTTGGGACCGCCAACGCGCTTAGCGGGTTCAGCGCTGTGAGAAACAGCAGAATCAAGACAGGAAATGCCGCGAGCAAAAGGGCCGACACCTTTTTCATCTGAAACCTCCTTGTTGTTTGTGAATTGCGCTGATTTTATGTCGGTCACACTGGCTCGGATAATTGTCAAGAGATGTTCATCCGCCCCGATCCGTGTCTGCGATTGGACCAAATAATGTCGTTCGTAAACCCCATGGAAGAAATTTTTCTTAGTGCTCTGACATTCGCGCTTATTTCTTCTTAAACTGTGTTGATCTTAGGAGGCCAGAAAAGAAGCAGACGACGTGTGCCCTGAGCCATGACCATGCGACCTTCACCGCTATCACGATAGCGGTCGTTGCCATGGCTAATAGGCCAAGTATGGCAAGTCCGATAAGAATGAAGAAAGCGAAGTTAAAGATTGAGGCTTCCATTGCAAAAACCTCTCGTTGACTTCTGCGAAACGGCGATCGGCACAGCCGGGGATAACGTTTTGGCAGCGAGCCGAGCCGGGGGAATTTCATTTCTGGCGATCCCCCGGTTTGGCGTTGAGGAACGCGAACAGGTCGCCTAGGTCATTTTCCTAAAGCTTGGGCCAGGGGATGCCCTGGGTTTGCGTTTGACGGTACATCTCCGGGCCATGCCGCCAGAAAGCGGCTGCCAGCGCGACAGAATTGACGTGGCTTCCACGCCGACCCAGCACAGGCCCGAGCGAGAACCGCCAAGGCCGGACACACGTAAGATCCAAAATCTTAAGAAAAGAAACAACGATGAGATGATCTCGACCAATAAAGGCAATTATCTCGTTGATCAGGAA
>Ga0187781_10002665_pt1 | contig 13512 bp, 13 predicted proteins | sample 0715_SJ02_MP02_2_FD_132447 | JGI IMG/M metagenome (GOLD analysis project Ga0187781, IMG submission 132447) | Tropical peat soil microbial communities from peatlands in Department of Meta, Colombia - 0715_SJ02_MP02_20_MG | ecosystem: Environmental > Terrestrial > Soil > Wetlands > Peat | place...
CTGAGGAAAGCTGAGAGACGATTGATGTATCACATAATGAACGAGTCATAAAGCACGCAATGAGGTGAAAACACATCAGCAGACCCTTCCGAGAGATTAACTGGCGAAAGTTGACGAGTATCGAGCGAAGGGGGTTGTGACCGGCCATTTCACGGATGATAAAGATCCCCTACAACACGCTGCTTAAGGCGAAGGCACGGAGAACGGGAAAAGAAGTGAAAGTTTAAGACAGTTCAGTAAGATCCATGCGTCTGAACGTGTTTTCATGTCCATCTACCTAACGTAACCTCAGAAAACGAATACATTCTTCAGTTGCCCTACTAACAGCAGAGATTATATATATATATTATATCTAAAGATACATCAAAAAACCATAACAGATACATCAGAGACATGATGACATGAACGACATTGTCATCAAGTCCGCAAACATGACGGTAAAATGGAGGGAAGATAATGAACAATCACGATAAAGTAAAGGTTAAGTTAGGCGGCATATCGGCATCGATGCTTGGGTGTTTACGGGGCCGGGCACAATTGAGCAAGGAGTACAGTTCACTATTTTATGACGCTAAAGCCATTGAACTCGTTGAACGAATTGACTATGACCCCTCATCGAGTGACATGCCGTTCGAGGGCATGATGTTTAATACCTCTCATAACGTCAATCTACCAGAATTTGGTCTGTTTACACTACGAGCAAGGCAATTCGACGAAAAGGCAAAAGAGTATATCGCAAAGCACCCTAACGCATCTGTCATCAATATCGCGGCAGGGCTTGACACTACGTTTTACCGGATCGACAACGGCACCATCCACTGGTACGACCTCGACCTCCCCCAGGTCATCGACATCAGGAAACAGCTGCTGCCGGAACCCGATAGGGTGACGTACATCGCGAAATCCCTTCTTGATCCGAGCTGGTTCGAGGACGTAACGTACACCGAAGATGGAGTATTTTTGATAGCCGGCGGGATATTACACTTCCTTGAGGAGGCGCAGGTGAAACAGTTCTTTTCGATGCTCGCAGACCACTTCCCTGATGGTGAAATTGTGTTTAATGCCATGTCAAGATCAGACGAGAGATTTGGAGCATGGATGGACATGTTTCCACCAGAACAGCGGGACGCAATGAGAGCAACTATGGCGGAAGCGCTGAAGGCCTGGTGGGAAAAAGCGCCTCAGGACCCGAGAGATAAGGTGACTGATACGATAGCCGCTCTCGAGATCCCGACAAAGCCCAAAGGCAAGGAGTGGTCCGATCTCGAAGCGTGGTGGAAGCAGCTCAGCGATGAGGAAAAGGAGGGTGTAATGCGCGGTTTAATGACATCCTTCCGTGGCGGGGTCGGCATGTGGACGCTAAAAGACGTAAATGAATTTACGAAGTGGGACAACCGCATCACCGTGTTAGATCAGTTCCCTATGTACCGAAACATTCCACGAGACTCATTGAGCACAGAAATGCGAAGGTTAATGGACTACGGTGATGAAAGAGAAGGGGCGAGTATTTTCCACTTGAGAGTCTGAGAGCAATGAATTTCCCCCACCCGATGTAGTCGAAGGTACGTATGTATGTATAAATTTATAGCACGGAGCTAGTCAAAACCAAGCAGAGGAGAGAGTCCTATGGGATTCATGACGATGTTACTCACCAATCCTGTCATCTATTCCTGGATTGCAGACAGGAGTTTCAGTGAAGTAAAAAATCTCTCGATGAGGGTAAAGAAGTGGATCTCTGCTATGAGGCCCGTTAAGCCAAATCGAGTGGCAAAAACTCAGCTATAGAACCGCAGTTGAGGGGGCTACTCAACAAAACGTGCAAAATCCCAGGAACGTCAAGGGGAGAGAGCCAAATGTTGCTCAATCACATAATGAACGAGTCATAAAAGCACTCAACGGGGAAACATATCGGCAAAACCTTCAACGAGATCAACCAGCGAAAGGTTGAGAATACCGGGCAAGGGATTATCCTGGTTGGCCGTTTCGATTTCGAAGGGTGATGGACATCCCCTACAACACTCAGCTTGCGGCGAAGGCGCGGAGAGCGGAGAAAGAGAGAGTGAGAGTTTAAGAGAACCAGTTAGGTCTTCGATATTATATTAGCAAATAGGCCTGTGTTCTTTATGTTGCTGGTCTATCAATACTGCGGTATTAACCGGCTGCACGCGCAATAGCCTTATTTTTATCGGGATAATTTTATAGCCATGTCTCAGAGTGTCATGTTTGACGCGTGGCATGGAATGAACGCGTCGAACGGAGTTGAAACACAATGATGCATGAACAAGAAGAAGAGGGTAAGAAGGCCAAGATGATGATGATGCTCTGGGAGAAGCTCGGCGACAACGAAAAGAAGACGCTCATGCTGCGGAAGCTTGACGCAAAGATTATGAAGAAAGAGCAGTGGATCAAGGACTTACAGTACAAAGTCGAGACCCTGAAAATGATCAGGACGTGGATAGAAAAGATGTGAGGTTCTCTCACATACCCCTATTTTTTCTGCCAATTTGATAAGCGAGGAGAGAGTTTATGTATAATCTGCAAGTGTATGTGTAATTGTTCATCCTAACTTTTTACCATCTGCGCTTTGACTAACGCGACATGATCGGATGAAAAATGAAGATATAACGTCGAGAGAGGGCCTGTCACTCTGGTTAGCGTGGCGTCCTGTAACAAATTTTCCCACCCTTCAAGAGGGGCTAAAGGTTGATGTAGCGATACTTGGAGGGGGCATCGCCGGGATTACCGCAGCAACACTGCTCAAGGATGCAGGACATACTGTGGCAGTAATCGAAGCTGATAGGATTGTACAAGGCATATCTAGTGGTGCCACTGCGAAGGTAACCGCGGGTCATGAGATAATTTACGACGACCTCACGACGAAGTTAGGCACGGCCAGCGCTCAAAAGTATGCGACAGCCAGCACAAAATCTGTTGAAAAAGTTGCAGATATTGGAAGAGAGAGAAAAATAGACTGCGATTTCCAGCGTCTCCCCCTTTACATCTATTCAGAATCTGGAGAGAAGACGGACACGATTAAGAGCGAATGTAGTGCCGCAAAAGCACTGGGGCTGCCGGTTTCTTACACACACGATGTGCCGTTACCGTTCACGACAGGACCTGCTCTCGTGTATGAGAACCAGGCGCAGTTCCATCCTCGGAAGTACCTCCTAGCCCTTGCTGAGGATGTGCCGGGCGACGGCAGTCACATCTTTGAAAAAACCACTGCCCTCACCGTTAAATCAGGTGATACCTCAGACTTAGAAGTATGTACGGATCATGGGTCGATAACAGCCGACAACGTCGTTGTTGCCACTCACCTCCCTGTATTTGACCCGGATAGACTCCACAATCATTTATCCGCCGCTGAACGAGCTTACGCATTAGGGTTGTATGCTAAGGAACCGTTCCCCGATGCAATGTTTGTAGAATTCGAACCCACCACGCACACCTACCGCCCAGTGCCTACGGATAAGGGTTCAATGATCATAGTTGCAGGGGAACACAGTCCCGCAGATACTCTGGACAAGCACGTGTACTACAAGCGCCTTGAAACCTACGCACGCCAACATCTGGAAGTTAAGTCCGTCGAGTATCGCTGGTCCTGTGGAGATGCCACAACGGATGACCGTTTGCCTATCATAGGCATGACATCCCAAGAAAGTGTATACGTAGCAACGGGATTCGGATGGTGGGGCATGTGTAACGGCACCACAGCTGCCATGGTGATTACCGATCTCATAACCGGCAAGGAAAATCAATTCGCTGATATATTCAACCCGTTACGGTTCAGCCTGTAGAATAAGGGGTACCTAGAACCGTTTCTGCTTAATTTCTACATTATACTACGCTTTCTATATTTTCACCACTTGACGAATATAGAGCGATACTTTATCGTGGTCGGCCGTTTCGATTTCGGGAGAGTGGACTAAAATATTCCCTACAACACGCTGTGCGCGGCAAAGGCGCATAGAGAGGGAGAGAAGAGTTGAACGTTACTGACTGAGTATATAAACAGCTCTGACTGAGTATATAAACAGCTGCACTGATAAAACTGTGTAATAATTTTATTGATGGCTCAATATTTCATATTGTGTCAATTGTCTAGAGGTTGGGGGGAAAACGCGTGCTCATTCTCTTGGCTCCAGAATACGAAGACTCTGAGTTTAGAGATATCGCCGGATCGCTTTTATTAGGGGGCGCACAGATCATGGATGCGAGCATTCCGATGGATGAGCTCGTGGGAGTGGATGACCCACCTACGATTTTGAACAATGACCGTTTTCAAATATTCAGATCACAGGAAGGAGAAACAATATGCCCGAACTGAATGGTTTCCGCGTTGCTGTGCTCGCCACCGACGGTTTCGAGGAGGTCGAGCTGACCGAGCCGGTGAAGGCACTGCGGGAGGCAGGGGCTCAGGTGACGATCCTCTCGCCCAAGCTTGGCGAAATCCAGGCCATACGTAACAGCATCGACAAGACCATCAAGGTCAAGGTCGATCGTACGATCCAGGGCGCCAGCCCCGAGGAGTTCGACGCCGTCCATCTGCCCGGCGGCACTGTGAACGCCGACCGGATGCGCATGATCCCGGAGGTCAAAGCGTTCCTGCAGGCTGTGCAGGAGGCGGGCGAGCCCATGTCGGTCATCTGCCATGCCCCATGGGAGCTGGTGTCGGCCGGCCTGGTGCACGGGCGGACGCTGACCAGCTACTACACCCTCCAGGACGACATCCGCAACGCAGGCGGCAACTGGGTGGACCAGGAGTTAGTCGAGGACGGCAACTGGGTGACCAGCCGGCAGCCCGCCGATATCCCGGCCTTCAACCCCGCCATGATCCACCTGTTCAGCGAGTGGAGGTAGCTCAACCGGAGGACGACGAGAGAGGTATCCGAATAAACGGGCGTACGCTCCGCTGCCTATTCCTTTGAAATTGACGAGAGCCACCCGCGGACTCGTCTGGTTTCAATCTGCCGTCTAAACCGACAAAGAAACGGGAATAAATAGGCAGTAGTTCGGTTATTCAGAAAAACGCAAAGCGGTTACGACTGCGTTCATTTTTCGATTCAGATCTTCGAAGAGCTTTTTTATACCATGCTGTTCTGTCGTCGTTCCCGAAAAGTTAGATAAATACTGTATTACAACTACTTAATTTTTTTACATATTTTGAGCAATTTTAACACGAATTAGATTTTTGTATATATACTTTGCGCATTTTTTAGCATGCCGAATATTTGATTTTTGATGAGAAATGAGTCAAATAAGATCACTTCAACGTTTTTATGTATGGCGGAGCGACCTAAAAAAATATTTTGGGATTAAGGCGTGCATGCCGATGCGTGTGTGCAGCTGGCAGGTCAAAAAATTGCCTCTCTCATATACGCCAGGTAAGCTCACTTACGCTGCTATCTTCTCTTATCTTTCCAGCCACGCCAAGCGTCTTTCAAGCTTTCGGTTTCGTCTTCTCATCCTCTCTGCAAACGCACACAGAATCTGCCTGAACGCCTCCCTCTCTTCATCGACGGTCTCGAACACCGCCCGACGCAAGTGCTCAAATGTCTTCTTATGCATGCCTTTCGGCCTCTCCCGGACGTGGCCCTTATAATAAACATCCTCATAATTGCGATAATTGTTTATGCTGAGCTTACGACATGCTCTCTCAGTGCGGGCCCTGGCCCCTGCATGGTCATCCCCCGAGTCTTGACAGCTCCGGTAGGTAAGATCCAGGCAATGACGGCAGGAAAATAACTCTTTTGACGGCTGCTTATAGAGCTTTAAGACCCTTCGATGACAATCGGGACAGGTAAAGTAAGGCCGTGTACCTCCATAGATGCAGGAAATCATTCTATAGGTACATTGATATTGTAATCCTGTTGCTTACCGATGTCTTTATCAGTTATCAAGTGCCGTCCGAAGATATTTTTATGTATCAGTGTCCTCGTGGAATAGCATTGTGTGGACAATACTTATTAGCTCATTTTTACTGCTATAGTTAATCCGTCACCGATTGGTATAATCGCACTTTCTAAAAAGGGGGACTCAGCAACCATTTCATTAAACTTTTGTATGGGTGCAACGGAATGGGCCCAGCTAACGTTTAGCTCCATAACAGGAAATAGCGTGTCTTCTGCCAAGAGAAGTCCACCAGGTTTCAAAAGACGAATGCAATCGTCAAATAATAGAGGGTACAATCCTTTATCACCAACATCTTGAAATATTAAATCAAACTTTTCTTGAATTCGTGGAACTATTTCGCGCGCATCTCCGATTTTCACTTCAATGTTCTGTGCAACTCCTGCACGTTCAAAATTCCTCATTGCTTGTTGTGCCACTTGTTGATTAGACTCAATAGTCAAAATTTTGCCATCATATCCTTTTATAGCATTAGCTATTGATACTGTTGAATATCCAATACTAGTTCCAATTTCTAAAATCCTTTGTGCATGCGTCAGTCTCGCTAAAACATACAGCATCCTTGAAACATCATCATCCACGACTATTCCGAATTCCTGTAATTCCGTAGTCTGAATATATTCTTCCTTACTAAACCCCCTTTTTTCGTATAGAGCGTTAATGTAAGAAGTTGCTTTTTCTAAATTCATAGCCATTCCTCATTATAATTGCCTTGTGACTCTATTTTACCAGTATCATTAGTTATAATACCTCTATTTTACCGTCATGTTTGCGTCTTTATGACCGTGTAGTTCATGCCATCCTCCTCATTAGTAGATCTATTAATCAGATTATGACGTATCGCAAGATACAATTGTTGTTGGGGCTGCAGAGATTCAGATGACATCTCTTTATCACGTCAATGATATAGATCTTCGAGAGAGCTACAACCAAATTACATTGTAAAATAATCTATAATACTATAAGTCACGTAAGGTTGTAGTTTGATCCAGCCACTTTGCTTATTTATGTAAATATACAAAAAAGGGTATTTTTTGGTGCGGGCAAGGGCGACGGCACCGCCCTAATAAATGTTACAGAAACCAAAAACTGCAATAGTTTAATCTCATTGATCTCGCCACAACTTCCCATCTATAGGCATGTAAAATGAGCGTAAATTATATGATGCTAAACATACTAAGCATACTAAATATCAGAGCGCATCCGGTGAATGCAAGTAAAGAGTTGAAACATGCAATTAAGCTATAGGAGTAGTAGACTTGAACCAAGATAAGATAAAGGTTAAGTTAAGCGGCATATCGGCCTCCATGCTGGGTTGTTTATGGAACCGAGCACAGTTGAGTAAAGAATACAGTTCACTATTTTATGACGCTAAAGCTGTCGAACTTGCAGAAAAAATTGACTACGATTTTTCAATAAGCGATACGCCATTCAGAGGTATAATGTTTAATATCTCTCGTAAAATCAATTTGCCATCATTCGAATCACCTGTACTAAGGGCAAAGCAATTTGACGACAAAATACGAGCATATATTGCGAAAAACCCTCGCGCTTCGGTTGTTAGTCTCGCTACAGGGCTTGACGCGACATTTTACCGCGTCGATAACGGGATGATCCACTGGTATGACCTCGACCTCCCTCCTGCCATTGAAGTCAGAGAGCAGTTACTCCCGAAACCGGACAGGGTTACGTAAATTGCAAAATCACTCCTTGATCCGAGTTGGTGTGATGACATCGAACATACCGAAGATGGGGTATTCATAATGGCTGGTGGTGTGTTGCCCTTTTTTGAAGAGTCAAAGATAAAACAGTTCTTTTCGATGGTGGCAGATAATTTTCCTGGCAGTGAAATTGTGTTTGATGCCCCATTAACATTGGACGACAACGTTGGCGCATGGTTTGACATGTACCCGCAGGAACAACGGCACGCGATGAGATCGGTGTGGTCTGAAGCCTTGAAGGACTGGTGGGAGAAGGCACCACAAGACCAGAGAGATGAAGTATATGATATAATTACCACACTCAAGACCTCCATTAAGCCGAAAGGTAAAGAGTGGGCAGATGTCGAAGCGTGGTGGGATCAGCTTAGCGACAAGGAAGAGGAAGACGCATTGCGTGGCTTCTTGGAGTCCTCTCGCAGGAGTTTTATTAAATGGGCTCTAGAGGATGCCAAAGAAATTACGAGATGTGATAACCGCATTACCGTAATTGACCAGTTCCCGTTGTATAGAAACATCCCACGAAGTTTAGTAAGCGCAGATATTCGAAGATTAATGGACTATAGTGATGAAAGTGGAAGGTTCAATATTTTTCATTTGAGGATGTAACAGAAAAGAAAATTCCAACCGCGACTAGCTAAACGTGTAAATCTACGACACCGAACTAATCAAAACCAAGTGAAGGGAGAGACTATTATGGGAATTATGACGATTCTACTACTAGCCCTTTCCTTTACTCTCGGGTTATAGAATGAGTAATCGACCAAATTAAAAATTTGTCGACGAGATTAAAAAAGTAGGCTTCACACCCAGTAAACACATTAGTAAAGAATCAGCAAAAGTTGAAACACAATGCATTAGCAAAAAGAAGACGGTTAGAAGTCCGAGATAGTGGTCATGCTCAAGGAGAAGCTTGGCTACAGCAAAGAAGGTGCGTATAATGCCAAAGCTTTAAAAAGTTCTTGAAATGAGAGGATAAATAATAATATGGAAGGGAAGTGAAGAGCTGATGTCATTAATGAGAGCTATGCAAATTAGTAAACCGGGCGCCGATTTCGAATTAATTAGAAAGGAAATCCCGGAGCCGAAGGAGGACGAAGTACGCATCAAGGTTCAGGCCTGCGGAGTTTGTCACGGTGAAACCCTCGTAAAAGAGGGATATTTTCCCGGTATTGAATATCCTAGAATTCCGGGTCATGAAGTTGTTGGAACAATTGACAAACTGGGTTCTAACGTTTCTTTTTGGGAGATTGGCCAACGCGTGGGAGTTGGATGGTACGGAGGGCCCTGCCTTATGTGTGATGCTTGCAGAGCGGGAAACCTCAGCAACTGTACAAGTTTCTTAACCACTGGCATTTCATTTGACGGAGGTTATGCCGAATATATGGTAGCACCAATGCAAGCGTTGTCCAGTATACCTGACGAACTTAATTCGTTAGAAGCAGCACCTCTACTATGTGCAGGCAGAACATCCTTTACTGCCTTGCGTAACAGTGGAGCAAAGGGCGGCGATCTAGTAGCGATCCTAGGTCTGGGGGGTCTTGGGCATTTAGGGATACAGTTTGCTCGTAAGCTCGGTTTCAAGACGGTGGCTCTATCGCGTGGCAGAGATAAGCACGAGCTTGCGCAATCGTTAGGCGCGCACATCTATATTGATACCGAGTCTTCAAATCCAGCGAAAGAGCTTCAAAAACTAGGCGGTGCTCGGATCATTCTCGCGACGGCCCCCAGCAGTAAAGCAATCTCGGACGTGGTAGATGGGCTAGGTCTTGATGGCGAGCTGATAATAGTTGCAGCGCAGGGAGAGCCAATACACGTTTTTCCAGGTCAGCTGTTAGGCCAACGCCGTTCAATACGGGGCTGGGCTGCTAGACCAGCGAAAAATATATCAGAAGAAGTCTTGAATTTTAGTGTCATTTCCGGGGCCCTACCGATGATTGAAGTTTTTCCGTTAGAACAGGCGGCACTGGCTTATGAAAAAATGATGGCTGCCAAAGTACATTTCAGAGCAGTTCTAAAAATGCACGACTAAAAGGAGGTCAATATGCAAGAAGTTTTAAAACTTATTAAGGACCGTCAATCAGCAAGAGCTCTGTTCGATTCTAAACGCCTGATAGCACAGCAGGACTTGAGACAGATTTTAGAGGCAGCGCGTTGGTCGCCAACTGCCCACAATATGCAGAACTTCGAAATAATCGTCGTTGACGACAAAAAGCTTCTAGAAGCTTTGGGGAACATAAGATATACGATATCAGAGACCTTTATCAAGGAAAATTATCAGCAATTATCCTTTTCAGAAGAAGAATTGCGTAGAAAAAAAGTTGGACTTTTAGGTACGATCTTTCCGCCAGCCCTAAGAATTCCAGACGCTAAACCAGACAACACCACCGATGAAAAAATGATTTCGTTTTTGGAAAGACCCATTCAAACAAGCCCTTTGATACTAATCGTGGTTTATGACCCGAGCAGAAGGGCCCCTGCTTCAGAGGGAGACTTTTTGGGTATTATGAGCCTTGGGTGTGTCATGGAAAACATGTGGCTTATGGCCCAATCTCTGGGGATTGGCTTTCATGTACTAAGTGCTCTCAGTGCGGATGAGGTAGAAAAAGAGGTAAAGAACCTCCTTAATATTCCCATTAACATGAAGATTGCATTTGCTTGCCGTTTGGGTTATCCTCTCCCTACGCCGACCAAGTACCTGAGGGTGCGCCGCGATGTGAAGGATTTCACCTACTATAATCGCTTCGGCAACAGAGTCACCGACTAGAGAAATCACTTAATTTCCAGCTATGTAAAGGTTAATAATAAGAAACTGCGTGACAGCAGAGCTGTCTCTTTGTAGACGTCTTAAAACATGAAGTAATCAATCACTCCGATGCCACTAAAAAGAGCTTGATACCACCCTGTCTGATAGTACAGAGGGATAAAATTACAATTCGCCGTTTCGTGACTGGAAAGCGTTGAACTTGTCAAAAAAATGACTCTTCTCAACAAGTGACACGCCACTTGAAGGTACTGCGTTTTATACTTTTTTAAAGACAAGTTACCTTAATATGAGGGATTCATCGGCGGTTTTTCGCGTAAGGATTCTTTGGTGATAAGAAGTGAACTCAAGAAAGTGTGACAATAATAAAAGAAATAAAGGCGTTTTATTCAATTTCTCTTTTTTGCGATGCTGTTAAATACGAATACATGCTATAAACGGACGTTTGGTTAAAGTATATCATGCAAACTTCTCAGGATTAAACGGTAATCACTTTCTCTCTCACTTTTCGAGCCATATTTCAAACCCTATCAGGTCCTTCGAATACCGAATGTTGTGCCTGCTAAATTTAGCCTTAGAAATAAAATCTATAAATTGATTTTTGGTGTAGGCAGTTCGTTTGAGCATGTACTTAAAGGTCCACTTCATCACAAGTGAATCCATTCTGCTCAACCTCAAGCTTTTCACAGAATCTTTTATCGCTTCGTCTGACGCATCTCGCCGCATGTCGATTATTAATGCCTTTCCGTTTGCCTTCAACACTCTATGCATCTCACGCAGTGCTCCCACTGGGTCTGCAAAATTTTTAAACGCGGCAGTACTGATGATGAAATCGAATGTCTCATCGTCAAACGACATGTGTGCGGCATCTCCTTGTCGAAATTCAATTGCAGCTCCTACTGCTGCTTCCGCGGCATTCTTTTGCGCAATCTCTACAAACGTCTTGCTGATATCCAGTCCGACAATTGTACACTTTCCGCGTTTTGCAAGCTCTATTGCCAAAAAGCCAGGACCAGGAGCAACCTCGAGCACCTTGTTCCCCTCCGTTACATTCTCGGCTACCGTTTTTGCCCAAGCTTTATACTGTTCTGGAGTTTTCCGCTGGTTTTTATTATACCACCTGGCAATAAAGCCCTCCATTGCAATACCCTTGTATCCTTTTGTTTTCGCGCCTTTTGGCAGCTTCTTACTGTTGTCAGTTAATTCCGTATTATGCATCTTGATAACCTCCTTTCTGGATGAGTTCCACTCGTGTGACATATCACAATGACGAGCCTTCCGATGTTCTCTTTGGCATCGCAATCTTTTATCGGTTAAACGTTCAAATTTCATTTTCCTTCTCTTCTCGAACCAATCTCATAATCTTTTCATACGGCATCGACTCCATCTCCCCCACGAACTTCGAAAATAATGTTACAAACTGCAGCTGCTCGTCAGGTGTCAAGTTTGATAAGCCCCCTTCCACATAATCGAGCACTTTTTGCTCGGTCTCTGCTATCCACATTTTTGCTCTTTGAGTAGGAATGACAAATACGTCTCGTTTATCTTTTTCACCACGGACTCGCTGCACATAGCCCTTCTTCTCGAGCATATCAATATGGTAGGAAACAGTGCTTTTCACCACATTATTGGCTTTTGCGATATCTTTCATATTCACGTTAAAAAAGTTACACCGATAGACGATGAAAGACTCCGCCGCGGACAGATCGCTTTTAATGCCAGGGGCTATCCTGAAGGCTTTGTTTGTGACCGCTTGGATAACGGACAGATAGAGGCGAAGCTGATATATGTGCTGATCCATAGTGGTTCGAATAATTGAACTATCATCTATATAACTATTTCGAACATTCGAACTATTTGATTCTCGATAATGAAATTATCCACAAAAAAGATCGTAGATATCCAATTTTAATCTCACGGACGAGTTTTTATCGTCTCCCGTATCCTACAATCTCTAGGTGATTTATTCCTCCTTCTCGTCCTTTTCCGTAATTTTTCACACCCTCTTTCTATGAGATATGTTGTGTCTTCCAATAGCGCCAATGTGATTCAAACATGGTTTTGCACCAAAGTAGCAATGCAGGCCAACTTATGACTACGTAATCGTGGACCCCATCCGAAAGCCTATTATCACTTGGCCTTCAAGGATCGAAATTCAACTCTTAGCAATAGAGATTTTGGTTTACCTAAAGTTTATATATTAGGGTAGCCTAAAGACTAAACAGAGTATTATGTCGCAGAAATATGAGCTAAGCCCCTCTGAGGAGGAGTATCTCGAAGCCATTTACACGAAGCAGGAAGGCGAAGAAGGAAGTGCTACAACGCGAAATTTAGCAGAATGCCTCGGAGTGAAGGACGCGAGCGTTACAGAAATGCTGAAAAAGCTGAGCGAAAAAGGATTAATAGACTATACACCCTACCACGGGGCAACCCTCACCGAGGCCGGCTTGAAGATTGCTACAAAAGTGAAACGAAAACATCGGCTTCTTGAATATTTTTTAGTTAATGTATGTGGCATCGATAAACAGGAGTCACACAAAGAGGCATGCGAAATCGAGCACGTCATTTCAGACAAGGCGATTGACACGCTCTCTGCCCAGCTGGGCCATCCCTCAACATGCCCTGGCGGAAGGATAATACCCGAAGGCGAGTACCCAGAAGGCGAAAGCGAGCTTGTAAAGCTGTCCGATGTGGGGAAGGGGGCGTATATGATACGTTTTTTAACCTCTCGCGAACCTGAAACGATCAGCCGCCTGTGTTCACTCGGCCTCTTACCCGGACTCACCGTGAAAGTGTTGCGGAAGATCTCAAAGGGCCCCCTTATAATTGAGATGAAGGACACACAAATTGCGCTAGGCAGGGACGTTGCTGAGTCTCTTCTTGTAAGCCCAGAAGAGAAAGAGAGAGAGAAAGGGAAAGGGAAAAAGAAAAGGGCGAAAGGTGCACCTTCTCACGTTACTGCAAGCTAGTTAATATAGCGCCGTGATACGCGAAGCAAACTAGTTAAAAAGGATCTTATTACAAATGAAATTGTGCCACACGGCCAAGGAGACTAAAGCGGACTATTCACCCACGCATGTGCTAAAGACACCTTCCTCGTTAAAAAAGCAGGATAGTCCA